>Ga0102931_1000387_pt1 | contig 21393 bp, 17 predicted proteins | sample SalPonR1_C_D1_MG_FD_79282 | JGI IMG/M metagenome (GOLD analysis project Ga0102931, IMG submission 79282) | Salt pond soil microbial communities from South San Francisco under conditions of wetland restoration - Salt Pond MetaG R1_C_D1_MG | ecosystem: Environmental > Aquatic > Marine > Intertidal... | reverse complement strand
TTTCACAAAACCACAAAGTATTTACAAAAAAATTAAAAAATGTAAAAAATGACTTTTAAAGTTTAATATATAGATTATATGAAAACAATATTTAAGTCATTTAAGTTTAGAATATATCCAAACAAAGAACAAGAAATCTTGTTGGCTAAACATTTTGGTGCTTGTAGATTTGTTTTCAATCATTACCTAAATAAAAGAAAAGAAACATATCTTGAAGATGAGAAATCACTAAATTACTATGATAATGCTAACGATTTAACACAATTAAAAAAGAATGATAATTATATATGGTTAAAAGAAATTAATAGCCAATCATTACAATCATCTTTAAGAAATCTTGATACTGCTTATGGTAAATTTTTTAGAAAACAAACTAAATTTCCAAGATTTAAGTCAAAATATGACAGACAATCATTTAAGATACCACAATTCGTTAAATTAGAAAATAATGAATTAATAATACCAAAGTTTAAAAGTGGTATCAAAATAAATTTACATAGAGAAATCAATGGTGAAATATTGTTTGCTACCATATCTAAATCAACAACAGGTAAATATTATGTTTCTATTACTTGTGAAGTAAATCATAAATCTTATGATAAAACTGGTAGTAAAATAGGCATAGATACAGGTATCAAAGATTTGGCTATATTAAGTGATGGAACTACTTATGAAAATATTAAAAGTTTAAAGACTAAATTAAAGAAATTAAAATTTAATCAAAGGCAATTATCTAAAAAGATAAAGGGTAGTTCATCAAGAAATAAACAAAGAAAAAACCTTGCTAAAATACACGAAAAAATAACTAATGTTAGAAAAGATTATTTACATAAAGTTTCAACTGAAATTGTCAAAAACCACGACATTATATCAGTTGAAGATTTAGCAGTAAAAAATATCATGAAAAATCATAAATTAGCACAGGCAATGAGTGATGTTGGTTTAGGCACATTCTATTCTATGTTGGAATATAAGTCTGGGTGGAATGATAAACAATTTGTTAAAATTGATAGATTTTTTCCATCATCCAAAATGTGTTCCAATTGTGGTTGGATAAATCAAGATTTAACATTAAAAGATAGAGAATGGACTTGTCCATCGTGTGATGAAAAACATGATAGAGATATTAACGCAAGTAAAAATATTTTAAAACAAGGTTTAAAAATAGTCGCTGAAAGCGACATTTCAAAAGAAATATTGTCTGGTTCAGGGATTGAGTCGGACATTAAACAAAAACAGGTGGAGTCGTTGTCGTTAGACGAGGCTATGAAACCTGAAACACATTAGTCTTTAGTTAATGTGTAGTTCATTGTAATTATATGGAGGATTACCCATAATAATATCAAACCCATTCAATCCCCATACTTCTTTCATATGTTCATCAAATCCTTCTTCCAAGAATGAGCCTTTAAAAATCATAATCCTCATCATCATAATAAATATCATCATCAGTTATATCTTTGATATAACTGAATTTTTCTTTTTCTTCTTTACCTTCCATAACGCATTGAAGGTTATAGATATACAAGAATGATTGTTCAAAATTATCAAACATATCTTTTATATCTAACGCCTTCAAATTGTTCTTTTTAATAAAAAGATAAGATAAAATTAACTTTTCCCCTGTTTCATTATATCTATCTAAAATTTCATCATCGGTCCAAGTATCATAAGGTTTAATAACAAATTCTTCCATAATTTATTTTAATCTTTTTTCCATATATATTTTAAAATCATTCAAAGATTGTAATATGATATCCATTTTTCTATTCATTTCTTGCTGTTCAGTCCTAGAAAGTTTTTGATAATCATCTAGTTTTAAATCATATTTTTTATTCTTTTCTTCCATTCTTTCTAATGATATTTTATTATTTTCTATACGCATTTCCATTTCTTTTATTTTGATATTTATCTTTATCCATAAAGAAACTATTGATGTTATCCATACCATTGTAAAAACAATGATAGAAATCCAACTGTTTATGTCCATAAGGTTTTTTCATTTATTTTTTAATTTTTTTATCGTCAAAAGTTTCTTTAATCAATTTGATTAATTTAACCTTTGTCTTTTTTGTTAAAAATCTTTTTTTATTGTTCATATGAATATATATTAAATTTTAGATATATGCCATCTATTTCCATTAATGTTCATATTATAATCATAGGAATTAGACCTGTTTTTATTTAATGATCTCCATCTATCATCTATATCGTTAAAATAAAGTGGATAATCATTTTGATTTTCATTTATATATTTAAGCATTTCTGTTTTATAAAACTCTAAATCATTTTGAATTTGATTTCTAACATAAGTCATTTCATCTTTTTCAGCCACCTCACTAACATCAGATATTTTTTTCCTTAAACCATTATTTTCTAATTGATAAGTCATATCAATTATCATCCTTTTATAAACTGAATAGGCTAAAATCATTTTTATATAATCTTCATATAAAATTTCATTTTCAGTATTTAAAGTTTCTAATGTAGTAGTCGTTGTAGTAGTAGAACCTGAAAGAGTTGTAGTGCTGGTAGTCGTTCCAGATAAAGTTGTAGTAGTCGTTGTAGTAGTATTATATAAAGTATTTTTATATTGAAGTTGTAATTTATTATACAAAGAATACCCTAACAAAGATCTAATCGTCTTTTTCTGTTCGATTTCAATTAAAGTTCTTATATAATCATCTGATATATTATTGTTTATTGTTGATATAAGAGTTTTTAATTGTTCTGCTGTTATTAACGGATAATAATAATTTTCTGTTGCCATAATTATTTTTCTATTTTTTGTTCAAATATGTTCACATCTTCTACTTTAGTTTCCTGTAAAGGAGTAAGAAGATTTTTATTTAATATATTAAATTGGTTTAAAATAATGTTTCTAGCAGGGTATATAACATTTTTATTATAAATTTTTTCAGCGATTTCCATTTCTTCAGAACCACCAAGAGTTCCAGATATTCTAACCCCTGATATAATTGGGTTTGGTATTCTATGTGATATAACTAAACTATCTATAACTTGTTGTGTAAGCCATTTATACTTTTCATCATCACTTCCTTTATTAAATTCCAATAATTCTACAGAGTTTTCACTATCACCATAAACAACCACTATCGAGCCAGCGTTTTCACTTGAAGTAAAATTATCTTTTAACCCTTTTTCAAATGCCACCTGTTTATCAGGGTCCATTTCACTAGGAACTTTAAGAATTGTGTTTCCTACAAAGTTGTTTTTAACAAGATTATAATAATATTTTGTTAATTCTATATCGGTGTAGATATGTTTTAATCCACCCATATATAAAGGTCTTGGGTATATCGTGTTTCCTGGGTGATGACCTTTATAATAAAATAATTGTCTTTTATGACTCTTTTCATCAGTATTGAATTTAGTATAAGTCACCATATTCTTATGATATGCTTTCCAGTCATAAGAATAATAATAAAGTTCTACTTCATCAGTTTCTTTATCAACCATACCACTTCTTATCTTTGAAAAATCTATATAATTTATATTAGTTATTTTCGTATGTAAAGTGTTCCATATAATTTCCAAAGAAAAACCACCATATAAATAATAATCTAAAATAATTTTATGAAGAATGTCATTTAATTCTAATTTTTCTATTATATTTTTATCTGTTTCAGAATCAGAAACTATTCCTGAACCAAATACTTTTTGAGTAAAATTATTACAAAAAGAATTGTGAATAGATGAGTTTTCATAAAGATAAATTAATTCATTAAAAAAATTATCACCTTTCCCTGCTAAATAATAAGAGTTTCTAAACGCTTTTATTTCTTTTAATTCAGGTATTTTATGTTCTTCGAATTTAATATACATAATTGTTATTACTTTTTATATATATATTAAAAATTGAGGTATGCGACAAAAAAAAATAAGGGGGATGAGGTTCCCCCTTATTTAAATAGGTAATCTTACTAAAAAATAATTATAATAGGTATTATGAAAAAATTTTCATATTTTAAGATGATACAAGTATATCAGATATAATAACTGATTCTGTATCTATTTCAACAACTGGTTCAGATTCAAGACCTTCAAGGGTTACTTCTAATCCTTTGAAATCTCCTCTTGCTGTTCCTGTTGCCATTGTTCCAGCAGACATATCAAGTCCGTTATTTCTTCCTGCCAAGTAGTATCTTCCATCTACAGTTTTAAATATAGCAACAACCGTCGCTTGTGATAACTGTTTGAATATACTTCTTGTAGTTGGATCCATATTTGAAACTCTAAAATCTAGAGTTGGTATATATATAGATCTTCCGTCAGGAATGCTTATATCTGAATTATCAACAAAACCAGAACTTTCCTTATTCACTGATACAGTATAAAAATAACCACTTGTTGCACCGGATGCAGTTGTTCCGGATATATCCGTTATCTTTGTATCTTCAGCATTCATAGTTACAGATTCCAAGTCGTCAAAATTAGCAATATAAATTTGACTAATTCCTGGTTGGGCATCTCTACATGCTTTAGATATATTTTGATTAAATAATAAGCAATTTGACATTTTTTATTTTATTTTTTTTTTACGATGCTTTCTGTGATAATACTACATATTCTCCAAAGTAATAAGATGTTCCAATTTTGAATTGTTGTAAGAATTTAACCTGTAGGTCATCATCAGAATACCATAGTTTAAATTGTTCTGATTCATTTTGTAAGTCAGTTCCAACTATTAAGTTAGATGCTGGTGTTAAAACAGCCACTTCTTGTCCAACTAAACCATTAGTAGGTTTAACTGTAAGATTTATTCCTGGAAATTCCCATTCGCTATTTCCGTCTGTTTTAGTCAAATCAATATGATAACCATCAGCGATTACTAATGATTGAGTCATTTTTCTTGATAATGAAGGACTAACAAATAATGTTAAATCAGTCATATCTTGTATTTCATCAGGAAGTTTGTTTACCATATTATAAACTTCACCCATAAAATCACTAGCCGTGTTTCCTGTTGCTGCCCAATCAAAAGTTGTATCTTCTACATCACTATCATTATTAAATGAATAAACCCATCCAACACACTTTGTAGTCGATGCGGCAGTTGAACTCCATATCATTTTTTCGATATTCTTTTGAAGATTTTTAACTTTTAAATCTGCATATTGTTGTTCGAAAGGAATTTCTGTGTTCCATCCTGGTTTCATAGAAAGTTGTAAAGAAGTTTTATTAAAATCTTCTGGACAAGTTTCTTCATAAACCATAAGTGATTTCACTTCTATATCCTTATCGGTTAAAGTAGTCGAACCACTTGTAGTTGGTGTTCCACAAGAAGCCGCCTGTATTTCAGAATCAGTTTCAAGATATTTGATCTGTTCTTTATACTTTATACCAGGCATTAAAGTCACCTTTTCAATTGTGTTTGATTCTAGGATAGCCTCTGAAATTAAATCTTGCGAATTTTCATTCACCCAACTTCCTATATCTGTTACTGTAAAAGCCATTTTTTATTTATTTTTTTTTATCCTTTATAATCCCTCAAAATTTGAAGGCGTTTATTAGGAATTTTAGAGTTTTCATTTTCAACTCTTTTTTTAATTTTTTCTGCTCCAGGTATAGTTTCTAATTGATCTTTAAACTCCTGGATTTGGTTTGAAAATTCTTCATTTTTAGTTTTTAAATCTTCAAAACCTTTTAGTTTCTCATCAATTTTTTTGTTTGATTCAGTAAGTTCGTTATTCATTTTTTCAACAGTTTCTATCTTTTCGATTAATTGACTAACTTGTTCTGAAACACTTACAATAGAATTTTTTATTCCATCTAGGCTATCAAAAGATAATTCTTCTTCTTCACCTTTTTTTGATTCTTCTTCAGCGGATACAGATTCTTCTTCTTCACCATCATTTTCAGATACATCGGTTATAATACCTTCAGCAACAGTAATTTTCGTTCCGTCTTCTAACTCATATTCTCCATCAGGTAAAGGTAAGTTTCCATCTGATGTAACAACATAAATTTTAGTTCCTTCTGATAAATCACCATCGATAAATATATCCGTGCCATCTTTTAATTTTGATGAAGCCGCGAATTTGTGAATTTTTAACATTTTTGATAATTTTGCAAACATATGTTTTAAATTATTTTTTATTTTGTTTTATATATTAAAACAAATAATATATGACATCTTTTTAATTGAAGTCAAATATAGCCTCAATTGAAAACCCTCTTAAATCTCCAACTTTAATTAATTCCCATAATTTATCATTAATTATTTTAAATCGTAAGAACCATTTGGTTTGTTCATCATCTTCATTTAACCAACTATCAAGTAATATAGCAGAACCTGTCATATCTTCTTCGTGTTGTATTGTTATTGTTCTATTAAAACCATATTTTTCTTTTAACTTTCTTATAGTTTCCCTAGAACAATAAACATAACCTTCTTTTCCATTTATATCTTTTCTGTAAATAAATTGTCCTGATTGTAAAACCAATCCTTCAATTTCTCTTTTTTCTTTATTAGAAACTTTGAATTCTATTTTTAAATCATCCCTTAAATTATTTTGGTTTTTAAAATTCATAGTTCTTTTATAAGCGGGTATTTCATTTACACTATTAACCCTTCTTAACCAGTGCCTACAATTATAAATTTGTCTATTTACATTAAACGAACCTACATTACCATTAAAATTAGAAAAGAATTTACTATCTGTATTAAAACCATAAGATTTCTTTGTTTGTGATCCCATTCTCCCCCAAGCATTGATTTCTGATATATGATAAACATTACCTGCTTTTTCCCTACAAAATTGATGGGAGTTTTCTATAATTTCTGGTTCTGGTTGAGCCGTGTATTCATAGAAGTCCCTTACAGGAACACCTGCATCTGTTTGTGCTAAATCTATCTTAACATCTTTATTAAAATAAACAAAGTTTTCCATTATTGCTGGATCTGTTACTAAAGAAACAGCGTGAATGCCACTTTCTTCTCTATCTTCATTTAAAACTAATTCTTTAATTATATAATTCATCGAATTTTATTTTTTTTTTATATATATTATAATTAGATTATTATGACATTTACCCTTTATTTCGAATTTTTAAAACTTCGATCTATTTTCTATTGAATTAACTTTTCTTTGAACCCTTGTATAATCACTTTCTACATTTACGACTGGTATGCTGGTGATTGATAAGATAGTGTCTTTCATTTCTTTAATAAATTCATTATTATTATTATCTGGTGAGTATGAAGGACTTGGTCTTCTTGAATTATTTATAGCATCCAACATAGGAATCATACCTGGTTGACTTGTAACTTCTTTATTTATAATATATTCTTGACCTTCAAGTTCTACAGGAACACCACCTTTACTATGTGAAAGTCCTTCAACTAAACCACCTTCTTTGAATTCAGGTAAAGGTTCAGAAGCAACAAGTGCCGCTTGTAATGCTCCTTGAATAGCAACTATAGAAGCAAGTGGAGCACCAAATAAACCTCCACCTTGTCCCCAAGATTTAGCGACACCAGCAGCAGTATCTACAGCGATTTGGAATAAAGCATTTCGTTTTTCTGCTCTCGCCTGTTCTCTTTTTAATTTAATTTCTTTTTTATAAGCATCTTCTTCTATTTTTTCCATTCTTCTATTATACTGTTCTTCAGAAATCAAATCTTGATCTCTTAAATTATTTAATGATTGTTTTGAATTTTCTACTTGTTCTTGTAATCTTCTATTTAAAGCTTCAAATTTATTAGATATACTTCTTGAAAATAATTCACCGAGACTATCACCTAACATATAACCCAATTCAGCAAATGAATCTCTAACATTTTGTTTAACAGAAGCCCATCTATTATTAAAAGTATCTGTTAAAGTATCTGTTTTATCTTTCAATTCAGCATCTAATTTTTCTAAATCTTCATCAGTAGTTTCTCTTTCAATGCTTTTACCTTCTTCTATTAATTTTTGTTCTTCTTTTATTTTTTCTTTTAAGATTTTTCTTCTTTCACCGTAATATTGTTCCAGGAGTTCGATTCTTTTATCTAAAATATTCTTTTCTCTTTTTTCAGATTCTTCTAAATCTATTTTATATGCCTTATCATTTTCATTTTGAACCGATTTATGGTATAATTCTTGAATTCTTAATTTTGCTTCAATTAATTTTTCTTCATTTTTTCTTTCATTTTCTAATCTTTGTTCAGCATACTTTTCTTTTATCTTTTGTAATTCTTTTTCCAACTTTCTAGCTAAAGATGCTTCTAATTTTTGATTTTCTTTTAATTTTAAGTTTAATTCTTCTGATTCATTTATATCTTCTTGTAATTTTAATTTTTCAGAATTTAATTCTTTTAATTTCTTTTCTATATCATAAATTTCTTTTTGATTATCATTGTATTGTAATTGTAAGTCTTGAATTCTTTGTGTATTATTGTAAACAAATGTTAGTGCTTCAAGTCGTTTTCCTTCAGTATCTAAATTCTTATCAATTACATTTTGAGTAACTTCAGCTAACAAACTATTACTTTTTATTGTTTCTTGTATTTCATTATTTGATTCTTTTAAGAAATCAATATGTTCTTCATTTTTAACCATTAAATCATCAATATCAGATATACTTTCTTTATTACCTTTTATTAATTTATCATTTTCTCCTACTATATCAGCATATGATTCTTTAAGTTTTTCCATATCCCTTTTAACCTTTTGAATTTCTTTTGCTTGACTTTCAGGCATAATTTCAAATTCTAAATCATCTACACTCTTTATAAATTGATTATAATTATTTTCAACCTCATCGATATTTTCTTTTATAACGTTAAATTCATCATTTATTTCATCTATGATTTTTCCTATTAATTCTTTTCTTTTATTAAATTGATCTTGTGATGATTTTACAATTTTTCTTGCAGCTTCTTTTCTTTTATTAGCTTCAAACAAGGATGTTTCTTTTATTCTTTGTTCTTGTAACTTATAGTATTTATCTATAACTTTCTGGTTTTCTTCATATTGATCTTTTAAATCTTTTAGAAATTCTAACATTTCCCCATTAGCACCATTAACACTTTCCATACTTTGTATTCTTGTGTTAAGAAGGGATTGTTCTATCTCCAAGTTAGATAATTGAGTCTTATTATATTCATTTAATTTTTCAATCTGTTCATCATATCTTTTATTTATTTCATCTATTCCATCTTTTATTGTTCTTTCTAAATCTCTTTGAGCCTTTTCTTGATCACCTATAATTCCTGTTAGATTTTCATAATTATCAACCATCTCTTGTATTCTCATAGAATTGTCTTCATATGATTTATTTAATTCGTCCAACTTATCTTTTCTTTCTTCTTGTAATTCAATTTCTTCTTCAGATAATTTATTAGATTCTTTTTGACTTTGAACTAAAGCATATATACCACCTGCTAATAATGCGATTGCAGTAACTATTATCATTATAGGATTTGACTTTATAGCCTTGTTCCATAACAATTGAGCCTTTGTTGCCAGTCTAACTGATTTAGTAACCTTTGTAGTAGAAGCGGCTTGAACTACATTAGCGGTAGTTTGTTTTTTAGTCATATCAAACGTCAGTTTATCAACTGCATATGCTTTTAATTGAGCAGATCTTCTTATAAATATATTTTTAATAGCTTTAGCATTAGCGATTTCCCTTAAAGAACTTAAACCAATAGTTAATTGAGTTGTTCTTTGTATTACTTCATTAAGTTTTTCATTTTCAACACCTAACAATTGTGTTGCTGAACCAGCAGCAGTTATAGCACCAACAAGAGGAGTTGTTAAAGTTACTAATTCATCAAACGCGTTTGTAGATGCTAAACTATCTATTTGGGTTTCCATATCAGTAATTTCACCCTTTATCTGTCCCATTCTTACTAAAACTTGCTGTGTTTCTTCAGGTGATAATAAATTACTTCCTAAAACATCTTCTAATTCTGAAAATTTTGTTTTCAATTCGTTTAATGAACCATCTACTTGAGTAGTATTTAAAACCGCTCTAATATCTATTTGCTTTGCCATTCTTTATAATTTGTTTTTTCGTCATTATATATTTTACTACATATATCCACCGGTGTTCTTGTATAATCTATACTTAATTTTTTTATTATATCTAAAAATAATTCAAAATCAATTCCTTCGAACCTTTTTAAAGTTTTATGATATGCTTTTAAGATTTCCATATCTTGTTCACTTATTTCAATTTCAAATTTATCAACTAAATTCATAGTTTTAAATAATAAAAAACTTTCATACATATATTTATTTATATCTTTCATATTATATATTAATTTTTATCATAGTTCACTTAAAATAAACCAATCTGAACCATTTGAATATAAAAATACATTTCCATAATCACTTGATATAGTTTTTGAATTCAAACCATTAATCTTGGCAGTCCCTTCTGTATTTATTGTTATATTATTTGTAGATGCTGAACCATCAGTATCATTTATAACATATACTTTTCCATCATTAGTATAAGTATCACTTAAAGTAATCGTTCTTCCTGTTCCATTATAATTATCTGATATGATATATTCTAATGAAGTGGTATATGTTTGTGTATTCTTATTTTTTGTTTTTAATTTACCTCCTCTTATATCTTCTGTTTTATCATCTATATTTGCTTTTGAATAAGTTTCACCTGTATTATAAACTTCTGACTTTGAATAAGTTTCACCTGTATTATAAACCTCACCTGTATTATAAACTTCTGACTTTGAATAAGTTTCACCTGTATTATAAACCTCACCTGTATTATAAACTTCTGACTTTGAATAAGTTTCACCTGTATTATAAACTTCTGCCGTTGAATAAGTTTCACCTGTATTATAAACTTCACTCGTATTATAAACTTCTGACTTTGAATAAGTTTCACCTGTATTATAAACTTCACTCGTATTATAAACTTCTGACTTTGAATATGTTTCACCTGTATTATAAACTTCACTCGTATTATAAACTTCTGACGTTGAATATGTTTCACCTGTATTATAAACTTCTGCCATTGAATATGTTTGACCTGTGTTATAAACTTCACTCGTATTATAAACTTCTGCCGTTGAATATGTTTCACCTGTATTATAAACTTCTGACTTTGAATATGTTTGACCTGTGTTATAAACTTCACTTTTATTATAATAACTTGAATTTGTAGAAGTTGGAGAACTATAAACTGTATTTGATTCTGTTATAGTTATTCCACTTGAACCAATTTCGGAACCACTCATAGTAAAAACATCATGAACACCAGCTTCTATAACAAGATAATTTCCATTTATATTTATATTAGTCGCTCCTGATTTAACTAAATTGTTATTACCCGTTACAATAATATTAGAAGCATATGGTTCTATATTATTATCATTACCAAAAACAGATACATTATTCACATTAGTAGAAACTTGATTATTAGTTCCCTTTACAAATATACCATCGTTTGATCTAATTATATTCTTTTCACCTATAATAATTCCATTAGCACTATCAGAATAATAGTTTTTCCTATCATCATATAAAGTAGTTGAACCAGTAAAGTTTATATCTAAATTACCATCTAAAACAGTTCCAGTTCCACCTGTAGTTACTTCAATATAATCTTCATTATATGCTGGTAGTATTTCTAATAATTGTGTCCTTCTTTTACTTTTTAAAGATGGTGGTTTTGATATACTCTTTTCTATATTATATCTAAAATCTTTATCTACAGTATCTAAATCATATTTAGATAATTTTAATAATTCTACTTTTGTTATTGTTCCAGGATTCCAATCACTAATCTTTTGAACAATATATAAAACTCCATCTATAATAATTTTTGAATTAAATTGGAAGTTATATATATCAGTAATTTCTAATTTAATCCATTTTGTTACTTTTTTACTATTTAAATCTATTAATTCTGATATATAATCAGACCAGAATAATTTATAAACATTATTCTTAGTCATCCCTGAGTATTCGAATGGGTAGTAGTATTCCTTGGCAACATCAAAGTTTAAATCATATGTTGGGTTATAAGGATTATCTAAATGACCAGCGTAAGGTTGATAATCATAAGATTCATAAAAAGGTATATACTGACTATACCCAAATATAATTGTTTGATTTTTAGCAAACAAATAAATAGGATGTAAAAGTCCTATTTCTGTTTGTTGATTAGAAGAATCTAAATTATCTCTAAATAAAATTCTGGGATTCAATTCGTTATATTGTATATCACCTGAATCATTTGTAGTGTGTAATTTTGAAACTGCCCAATTGGACGAACCGAGTTCAGATAAAGGGGTAGGAGAAAAATTAACATCTATACTATAAGTATCTGTTGATAAGTAAGGATTTTTAACTACTCTATTTCCATATACTAACCCCCTATTATCATCACTATATAATTTATTATAATCATCACCATCTTCTTTATAATTTAATTTAAAATCTTTATTTATTAATGTTTCTATTCTTTCTATTTCATCTGGTTTTGATCTATCCACCTTGTCGCTCCAATCTATTGTTGAACCACTATTATAATAATCAAATCTTGGTTCAATCAATAATTGTTTATCTATATTAGGGACTTCATCAATAACTAAATTAAACATATTAATAATTTCTTTAAAGAAATCAATTTGTTTAATACCACTTGGAAGGGAATTGTTCATATCTACATATTGATCTTCATATAGATAATAATTATCTAATGCTGTTAATCTCATAGAAGTAGGAAAATCAGAAGTATAATCTTTAACATCTGCCCAAGCTCTAACATAAACTCCTTTTTGACCTAAAGTATTTACCCAATGGTTAGTTTGTTCTATTGAAACATCAGGATATACAATCCATCCATCTTCTAAAACTCCTTCCCATGTTGTAGTTATATTATAAGGACCTAAGAATCTATCAGAAGGTCCTATTAATTGAGGAAGAAGAGCATATTGTTTTGTTTCATTTAATAATTGTTTTCCATTTCCATCACCTTTATCTACATATATCTTTGCTCTTAAAATTAATTTTTTATCTCCTGTAGAATAATAATTTTCATTTACATAAGCAGGGTTTCCACTACTATCTAATTGTCTTAAATAAACACCTACACCTGGTGTCCAATTAATTTTATATCTTGCTTTCCCGTTAACAGTATAATAGTGATTCATAGTTGTATCAAATGAATCTGTTTCACTATTAAAGTAAGGTTCTTCATCATCTTTATCTAATGGAATAGAACGTTCTTTTATATGTTGTTCACCTATATTTCCTTTTTCATAAGGACTATCACAATAAAAATCTCTATAATCGTGAGTATCTGACCCCCATATTGTAGGACCATACCCAGTAAAATCTGTTTGTTTATCGTATTCGTCCATTCCAATAAGAAAGTTCTTTTTAGTTAAATCTTCATCATCACCTTTAACACTTCCAACCCAAGGCATTATAAGTTTTTTAAAATAATCACTTTGAAGAAAGTTTGATGAGTAAGTATAACCTGCTTTTTCAAAAATCTTATCTATAATTTCTTTTACATAAATCGCTGGTCTTAAATCTTCTATCTTTAAAGTATTTCCATCTGTCTTATTTACATAATCTATAATAGGGTAATAATAACCTTTACTTTCATCAAAGAAAGTTCCACTATGAGAATTTAAAATGTTTTCAATATTAAAAAAATGGTTATATGGTGAAAAATTTAAATCATCTTCTATGTTTTCATTTCCTTTTAATAATTTATCACCTAATTCTTCTGAAAAACTTTTACTTTTTGAATAAAAAACTCCTTCATATTCAATTTGTTTAGTTGAATAATTATAATATGATTTTTTTAGTTCAAAAAAACCTTCTTTAATTACATATGAATCATATAAAAGTTCACATTCTATCTTCTTACCAAAGAATACATCTGAATTTGGAGTTGATAAATCAGTTATTATATCTATATCTATATTAAATAAGTTGCTGAATATCTTATTATTAATAGCAGTTCCAGGAACCTTTAAAGTTTTTGAATATGTTGAAGCTCTTTTTTCAAGATTTTCTACATCAAAAATTTGAAAATTTAAATTATAAGTTAAATCATCATATAATTGAATACCATTTTCATCATAATCATATACAGTTACTCTTATATCAGTTAAATAACCTGTTGATTCAATATTTGTTTTTGCTTTTAATTCTAATTCGTTAAATGCTGCCATTTTATATTTTTATTTTTATTCAAATGGAAAAGAAAAATACCTTATAAATATAGGATCTCTCATTTGAGTTTTATTTCTTGAATACCAACCTAGATTTCCTGAAGAATAATAATATTCATAATAATTATCTATATCAATTTCTGTTGAAGATATATATCTACCATATGGAAATGGATAACCAAGAACTGATGATTGATTATGTATAAGTTCTATTTCATCTTTTGATGGTATATATAATTTACTTACATATTCAGGGAAATTTCTAAAATGTCCATGTTGATAATATCTTTCAGTTTCAGTATAATGGAATACAGATTCTTCTCCTTCAAACCACCCATTTCCATTATCAGTTATATAGTTAAATCCGTAATAGTTGTCAAGGTCTGGTGATGTTGATCCTGTAAATATGTTTAAATAATTTTCTGTATTTATCTTACCACTACCAATTGTTTCTCCTGTTGAACCCATAAAAGTAACCCCTGTTTCATAATGATATTGATGTAATATATCATTTGATGGATTAACATACATAATTCCACTTGTATGTCCTGAAACATAATCATCATCTCCTGGTTGGAAAATATAAATTATTCTACTATCTCCCACTATATTTCCTAATTGTGTAAAATATGAGTATGGTATTCTTTCTATTTGTATATCAGCCCAAACATCAAGTGGACTAGTAGCTTCGTATAGTTCAAGATAATCAGCCCATGTATTATCACTAGTAAAATCGTTATTAAGTCTATAAAAATGACCATCATAAAATACTAAAAACTTTCCATTATCTAAAGACTTAATAGGACCTGATTCCACACCACCAGAACTTCCTATATCCAATGAACCATCACTATTTAATCTACAATAACTTCCAACTACTACACCTCCATAAGTATAAAATCTTCCAGAAATTAATATTTTTCCATCTTTATCTATATCCATAAAATATGGTTCGTCACTAAACTCTTCCCCGATAAAAGTAGTATCTACTGAACCATCACTATTAAATCTTATTACATCTTTAGAAACATGACCGTCATAACCACCAAAATAACCACATACTACAAATTTTCCATCTGATTGTAACTTAATTTTTTGTATTCTTATATTCCAATTCCCATCGTCATCATTTGGAAAATGTTTATGAGTAGGTATTATCCATTTACTACTTTCACAATAAGCGTTAAAATGCACATTTATTATTTCTTGTCTTGTTAAATCTCTTATACCAAGATAATCATAAGTTCCACCTGTAGTTAAATGTATTTTATATGTATTTTGAGGAGGTGTATAAACATTAAAAGGATTAGTTTCAAAACCACCAGACCATTCTCCGTTTCCATCAACTATAACTTTAGTTGAATTTCTATAATCATTTCCATAATTCATATTTGTATCTAACACTACATCATTAATCCAATAGAATTCCCCTAACCCTTCTACTTCTAAAAGGTCTTTATCCCCAGTCGATCCTTTAGGAGGATCAAAAGGATAAGGATTAATAGTATTTGCCTTTTCGTCAGAACCATCTTTATTATAAGGACCGCAATAAGCATTTGGAGCACCTCTTATAACAGATGATATATATTGATGATCATTAACTTCATATCTTCCACCTACAAATATTCTATTTTCTACCCCTTCTTCTTCAAATGGAATAGGAGGGAGATAGAGATAGCTTATTGTTAAACTATCAGAAATATTACTACATTCATTTTGAGCGTGTATAGTTAAAATTATTTCTATATTATCTTTATCTGATTGTGATAAATGATAAACTGTTGATAAATCATGTTCATTATCAAAATAACCAGATCCATTTGAAGTCCATGTTATTTGAGACCATTCTAAATTACCAGAAGCATTTGTTGTATATGTATCACCAGTTACAGTTGAATTACTACCAGCGTTTATTTCTATGATAGGACATTCCAAAACTTCTAAATACATACTATCAGTAAATTCTTCATAACAATTATTAGTTGCTGTTAATGTTAAAGTTACACCACTATTATTTATATCATTATTTGATGGAGTATAAATAGGATTTAATATACTATCATCTGAAAATGTTCCACTCCCGTTTGTTGTCCATAATAAATAAAGATACTCTGTTGCTGAAGCATTTAATTGGTAAGTATTGCCACTAAATATAGTATCATCTTCCCCAGCGTTTACCGTAGTATCCCAACAATCACCTATATAGAAAATATCATAATAATCTCCATTTTCCGTTCTTGTTTCACCACTCAATCCACCAATTTCCATAGTATATTCAGTTGTTCCTGTGTTTGATATGCCTGTTATTTTATAATCAACTCTTATAGGTCTTGAATATTGAAAACTAACACCTGATATAGCATCAAATTCATAAGGCAACATCTGTTTTAAATTTAATTCATCACCAGTATAAGAAGGTTGTGCCACTGGATTTATATTATCGTTTTTTGTTCTTACTGCATTTTGAGTCTTTGAATGTTTAAAGAAATTACCTTGTGTTGAACCAGTTGAAACCCAATCACTTATATCATCATCATTAAAGTTATGATTTTTAACTGGTATGTTTTTCTTTTGTATTATTCTTATTTCACTTTTTATTGACATTATTTATATATATTATTTTATGTTGTTTGGCTCACTCTATTCCACGCTGGAGTGATATTTATTTTCATACTAACAACTTTTTCATTTTTTACTTCTTTATAATCAAAATCTCCATCATTTATAACATATGGAATTTTATAAACATTTCCTTTATATTCATAAACAGCAAATATTTCAGGAGACATCATCATTTGTCCTAATGTTTGTGCTTCTGATGCTGATAACCAATCTGTATTTAATTCTATATTTTTTGTAGCCTTTGTTTTATAAATAGTTTTACCTCTTTCACCTAAAACATATTCATCAGAAAATCTATGCTCCCAAGTTGTTCTTTCTAAATCATATGATATATAATTTTTCTTATAAAAAGTATATCTATCAAAACCACCATGAGGATTCATCCAGAAAATCTGCCAAGGATCATACTTTTCGCATTTATCTTTTCTATAAAACCACATAGGATATTTATTAAAAATCTTTGTTGGGTTATTATAATCATCTACTAAATCTATCTTATAAGAAACCCATCCACCTTTAGAATTAGCCCAATCAAAAATACCCTTATCAGATAATTCTTGAGGTCCTGAAGGAATATAATACATTTGATTGTTTACATTTGTATACGATAAGTTATATCCTGTATTATAAGATGATATGAAATAAGTAAATTCAGGTAAAGTTGGTCTTCCTATATCAGAACCAGTAGAATCATCTTGTTCAAAACCAATTGTTGGATTAGGAACACTTTCTGCCTTGTTTGTTTTTCTTTGTAATGTTCTACTATTATTAGTTACTAAACCCCTTTCGGGAGGATTAATAAGACCTCCTGGTAATGAACCATCACTCCAATAATAAACTTTAATTCTCACTGCTGAAGGTCTATCATCCTTTGATGATAAGAAATATAAATTTGAATAGTCTTTATTATCTACCTGAAAATCAAGAGCATCTGTTAAAAATTTTCCTTGTCCTTCTGTATTATTTAATTCTTGCCAATCTATAGTTAATTTTTCACCATCATTAAAATAAGATTGGGGCATTGTGTTGCTTACAATTGTAATGTCTTGCCATATTGTATATGTTTCATGATCAACCTGACTATCAAATGTTAAAATCATAGATTTTGTAGTATCACTCGTATTCTTTAAAACTACATATTCACCTGGTGATATGTTAGGAATGTTTGAATTAAACCCACCTGTTATATTTCTTAAAGAAACTATTGCTACCGATGGAGGATAATCGTAAACAATATAAATTTCACCTGGGAGAACAGAAGAATTATTTGTCGAAGTCCAAGTCCCCGCTCTCGTATAACCTTCTACAATATCTTCACTCCCCATTACCCATTGATTATTTCCACCTCCATATGCTTCTATATCATAAGGAATATATTCTTGAAGTCCATTATATAAAGTTATTTTATTACTTTCTACTGGTGTTAAATCTATATGTATTGGGTCTCCATACTCTTCCGCTATAGAAATATAAAAAGATGAATTTGAATTTAGGGCTTCTTGTAATGATGATATATCAATTTCTAAATCATGAGTAATATAATTATTCCATAATTCAGAAGGATTAAAAAAACAAGTTCCATTTTGTAGAGGTCTTTTCCTAACTGTTCCAACCTTTTCATATTGAATAGGGTTTTTAGTTATATCACCTACATACACTCTTATATAAAATCTAAAATTAGGTTCTGCTGCATGTGTTGAACTCAATTTATACGTTAATCTATTTGTATCATATACTCTTCCAAAATCCTGAGGTTGTGTTTCTATTGTTATTGCCATTTTTTAATAATTTTTTTTCAAATCAATCATAATATCTTTAATCATAGCCGTTCTTACATCTTCATTATATCTTTTACTTGCTACCATCTTATCAAAAGGTTTTATGAAATCAGTTGGATTTTTATATCTTGGGTTTAATCTCTTTCTTTCTTTTATTTTTTTAATTATTAGATAAGTCATTATATCTACTTTTTTATTATAAGATAAACCCTTCTTATTCAAGGAACTAAATCTTACATTTTTATCTATTACCCAATTTCTAATAACTCTTACAGGTGGACCTTTCCTTGTCCATTTAGGAGAATGGTTAGGTTCCATCTTTTTATTCCTTCCAGCAACATATCTACCATAAGGGGCAAAATCTATTTGAAGTTCAAATAGATTCTTTCTTACTTTAACTATATCAAAATCAATAGAATTAATAAGACGACCTGAAGCTCTTTTATTATTTTTAATTAAAGTATCCCTCATAGTTTTTCTTATATGTATTCCATAATCTGTTAGTGTTTCTATTGTGTTTGTATATTTCATAATTTATATTATTTTTAATCCTCCATCAGATGTTAGAATTTTATTTGTGGTTATAGTTTCTAATGTTCCATTTAACCTACTATTAAAATAATCATAATTATTTGATATTTCTGTATCAGTTAAAACCGTGTTGTATATTCTAATGTTTGACATCCAACCTATCCATGAATTAGTAAAAGTAAATCTTGAACCTATTGAAACATTAGAACCTAATATGTTAGATATAGTTCCATTATTATTTGGTGTTACTTCAGAACCATTAATATATAATTTAGTGATTGATCCATTTCTTACTATTGTAACATTCGCCCATTTATATAATAAAACAGAAGAATTACTATATTTTAAAATATTATTTACATTTATATTATGACTATAATAATCCCAGAACCAGTAATCTCCAGATGAATTCCTAAAATCTAATAGATAATTATGACCGGTATGATTTTTATAATACCAAGCATCAACAGTATAATAAGTTTGATTTCCTAAATCACTTGTTATGTTCAAACCGTTATTTCCATCAAAATAAAATCTTCCACCATCATTTGTTTGATAAGTAGGAAAATTAGCAGAATTAGTTCCACCTCCTTCATCACCAGGGTGTCCGTAAGCGTGATTATCATTACCACTTATATCATACCAAACAGTTCCTGTTCCAGGGTAAGAATCACTATCACCAGCATCTAGATTTAAAATTAAATCATCAGTTTTATATGATAAATGTGTTATTGTTGTAGTTGTATCTGATAATAAAATCTTATTATTACTATTTATTATAGGTTTTACAATTTTTTCATAATATAAAATTGGAGGTTCATTACCATCCATTACATAAAGTTCAGGATTCCAAAATTGGAAATTTTCTAGGACTTCACCAACTGAACTAGGTGATACATAAAGTTCAAACCATCTATCATCTACTTTTTTTGTTCCATAATTGAATTTATAAACTCTATCCCACCAAATATCAGACACTGAAACTTGATTACCATTCATATCATATACTTTAGTATAATAAGAAGAATAAGAACCACTAAAATTTGCATTTAAAATATAACCAACCATTAAATACCATTCACCTTGATTAAATTCACTAAGGTCATCAAAAACAGAAAAATAAGGATTTCCAGTATTAGAATTATTATCCAGATCATATACATCGATTTCATCATTTGATGAATCAAATGTCTTAAACCCATAATATAGTGTAACATTGTTACTTCCACGATTTGATGTTTTTTTAAAATAAAGAGAAAATCTATAATTTTTTGTATTATCTATTGATATATAATTACAACATTCTTTTTTACCAAAACCAGACCATCTACTATATGTTTTATCACTACTTGAAACATTCCAAATAACTTTATTATCACCAAAAGGAGATAAACCATATTCTGTATATACATAACTTAATCCATTGTGATTATTTTCGGTTTTCGAATTACCAATCATTACACCATCTGATGTTGTTGATTTAATAGGCCAATTTATATTAAATAAATTTTGATTCATATTTTAATTTTTTTTATGTTACTTGACTTATTGTTAATGTTCCATTATCTACATATAAATTATATTTTGTTCCATCTGATATATCAAATAATTCTATTGCTGATGATGAATCTTCCTTAACTGTTAATTTTGAAGTATACAATCTATCATTTGTAGAGTCATAATATAATTCATCATCAGTTGAATAACCGTCTAATGTTCCATCTTCCCCTGATGTTCCATCTTCCCCTGATGTTCCTGATTCTCCTTGAGGTCCTTGTGATCCATCTATTCCTGATGTTCCATCTACTCCTGAAGTTCCTGTTTCTCCTTGAGGTCCTTGTGATCCATCTATTCCAGATGTTCCATCTTCCCCTGATGTTCCATCTACTCCTGATGTTCCTGATGTTCCGTCATCACCATCTACACCTTGTATACCATCAACTCCTGAAGTTCCATCTTCTCCATCTATTCCAGATGAACCATCTACTCCTGATGTTCCTGATGTTCCGTCATCACCATCTACACCGTGTATACCATCAACTCCTGAAGTTCCATCATCACCATCTATTCCAGATGAACCATCTATACCTGAAGTTCCTGATGTTCCGTCAATTCCATCTACTCCTGAAGTTCCTGAAGTTCCATCATCACCATCTATTCCAGATGAACCATCTATACCTGAAGTTCCTGATGTTCCGTCAATTCCATCTACTCCTGAAGTTCCTGAATTTCCATCATCACCATCTATTCCAGATGAACCATCTATACCTGAAGTTCCTGAAGTCC
>Ga0102931_1000386_pt1 | contig 21407 bp, 18 predicted proteins | sample SalPonR1_C_D1_MG_FD_79282 | JGI IMG/M metagenome (GOLD analysis project Ga0102931, IMG submission 79282) | Salt pond soil microbial communities from South San Francisco under conditions of wetland restoration - Salt Pond MetaG R1_C_D1_MG | ecosystem: Environmental > Aquatic > Marine > Intertidal... | reverse complement strand
CCGAATAGTCCCCGAGTTCGGACACCTGCACGAACGGATCGGTGAGGCCTGCGGAGACGGCCGCCTCCTTGAACAGGGGCTCGAGTGTCAGCCGGTGGACGTCGTAGCCGATCGACACGGTGGTCGACACGACAGTGCCCGACGCCCGGATGACCTTCACCGGGTGGGTGACCAGGAACTGGTTCGGCAGGGTCGTCAGATCACGATCCTCGGTCTGGATCTCCGTCTCCATCAGCCGCCGATAGGTGACCCGTCCGAAGTGACCCTCCACGCTCAGGAAATCACCCGGACGGAAGTTGCGCACCGACCGGAGCATCAGACCCGCCAGGACGTTGCCGACCATCGACGTCGCCGACAGACCGATGATCGCTGCGAGCGTGATCCCGATGACTCCGATGAGCGCGCCCTTGAGCTCGGATTCGATCGGCAGCACCAGCACCACGGCCACGACCGAGACGACCACGATCGCGACGTGCAACAACTGGCGGCGGACCGACAGCTCCTCCCGGCGCTCGGGACGACGGGTGGTCGACCACTGCACCAGGAGCCACGCCACCGCCGCGACGGCGACGACGATCGCCACCCACAACACGTTCAGCGCAACGTCCCCGGCGTCGTCCATCCTGCCCTCCGTGCCCGGACCCTAGAGGCGGTCGTCGCCACACGGGAAACTCACTCCACTCGGCCCCACGACGCTGGGCGCGCAGACCGGTTCGGCACCGCTGAAAGTGATCTGAAAGTCGGCCCGACGATGGTGGGCCTCGCCGGGTCGCAGGTCGACCACGGCTGCAGCTGCCGTCATACGCGGCTGCGTCGATCCTGCACACGACCGAGAGGCGAACAACGTGAACATCAACCACAGCAGCATTTCCGCGCGACGGGCGGCACGGAGGCCGGCCATCGCGCAGCGGACGAACCGCCGACTCCTCGCATCCGTGCTCGCGTTCGGACTGATCGGAGCGGCATGTGCGAGCGACGACGATCCCGAGTCGGAGGCGGCGAGCGAATCCGCTGCGACGACGGAAGCGCCCGCGACCACCGAGGCACCTGCCACCACCGAGGCGCCGGCGACCACGGAGGAGGCGACCACCACGACCGAGGCACCACCACCGTCGGAGCCGTTCGACGTCTCGCTCGCCAATCTCGTCGGGCGGCCGGCCGAGACGAATTCGATGAACGGCGTCAACGTGTCGCCCGTCGACGGCAACGTGTACGTGGCGAGTGTCTCCGGGAGCGAGATCACGGTCCACGACCCCGAGACCGGTGAGATCGTGGAACGGCTCGGCGCCGACCTCGGGATCAACGGCCCCGACGACGTGTACGTCACCGACGACGGCACCGTCTACTGGACCGACCTGCTCGGCGGCAACGTCGGCATGCTCACGCCCGACGGCGTGGTCAAGACACAACAGGTGGGGCCCGGCGTCAATCCGATCACCATGTCCGACGACGGCCGGCTCTTCGTCGCCCGGATCTTCCTCGGCGACGGCCTCTACGAGCTCGATCCCATGCTCGAGGCGCCGCCGATCCCGCTCGACGAGACGCTCTCGGGCCTGAATGCGTTCGACTTCGGACCTGACGGGCTGCTCTACGCCCCGTCGTTCTTCACCGGCGAAGCCCTCCGCATCGACGTCGACGCGGATGTCATCACTCCTGAGGTGGTGGCATCCGGCTTCGGCACGACGTCGGCGGTGAAGTTCGACTCGGCCGGCGTGGCGCATCTCGTCGACCTCGCTGCGGGTCAGGTGTTCGCACTCGACCTGGTCGGAGGCGAGCACGAGATGCTGCTCGACATCGAGGGCACGATCGACAACATCGCCTTCGACGCCGAGGATCGACTGTTCGTGATCGCCGGCAACGACAACCAGATCATCCGCGTCGACGACGAGGGCACCACCGAGCTCGGTGAGCCCGGCCTCGGGCTCCCGGGCGGCGTCGCCGTGTCACCGGACGGCACGATCTGGGTCGCCGAGTTCTTCGCGATGCGCGGCTTCGACCCGGACGATCTCGACAACTGGTCGGCGTCGTTCTACGACGGATTCTCCGCCCCGGGTGAGGGCTTTGCCGGTGCGGCGACCGTGTCGGCCGACGGCAACAACCTCATCCTGTCGAACACGTTCTCGGGGACCGTGCAGGTGATCGACCCGGCGACGGGCGACATCCTGCAGGACGTCCGCACACTCGTGCTCCCGACCAATGCGATCCGCCACGGCGACCGGCTGGTGGCCGCACAGGCCGGCGGCGGCAACGTCGTCGACGTCGACGACGTTGCCGATGTCCTGATCGCCGACATCGCCCTCCCCACCGGGTTGGCGTCGGACGGTACGACGTTGTTCGTGGCCGACTGGGCGACCGGGAACGTATGGGCGGTCGACGGGGACGGCGTCCCCACCGTGCTCGCCGAGGGGCTCGCCGGTCCCGAGGGTCTCGCCGTCGACGGCGATCGGCTGCTCGTGGTGGAGACCGGAATCCAGCAGGTGACGGCGATCGACTTCGCGACCGGCGAGACGAGTCCGGTGATCACGGGCCTCGACTTCTCGACGCCGCCGCTCGAGGGGTTCCTCCCGAACGGTGGCGTGTCCGGCGTGACGGTCGGCCCCGACGATGCGATCTACGTGTCGGACGACGCAGTGAACAGCGTGTACCAGTTCCCGCGCTGACCACGTGACCTGCGGACCGCCAGGCGACGTCGACATGTGACCACATCACGATGTAATGTGGTCACATGTCGATTGGCATTCGAGATCTGAAGGCCAACCTGTCCGAGTACGTCGCCCGCGCTGCGCACGGCGAGGAGATCGTCGTCACCGACCGCAACCGACCCGTCGCCCGTCTCGTCCCCTACGTCGCTGCCTCCGACGTCGAGCGCGGGATCGACGAGGGCTGGATCGAGGCACCTCGCCGGACGCAGCTCGGTGAGATCGAACGGAGCCGTTCCGACCGGTCGACGCTTGCCGCTCTCGACGAGGACCGGGGATGACCCTCTACGTCGATTCGAGCGCGCTGCTCAAGCGCTACATCGACGAACACGACTCGGCAGCAGCCGACGAGCTCATGCGAAGCGATCCCGTGCTCGTGACATCACGCCTCACCGAGGTCGAAGTTCGCCGCAACCTGTCACGGCTGCTCGACGGCGACGATCTCGACCGGCAACGTCAGGCCTTGGCCATCGATCTCGACGTGTTCGCGCTGGTCAGCCTCGACACGCCCACGATGAACACCGCAGCGCGCATCGCGGAGCAGACGATGTGCCGATCACTCGACTCGATCCATCTCGGCGCAGCACTCCGGGCCGGCCAGGCAACGGTCCTGCTCACGTTCGACACCCGCCAGGCGCGAGCCGCCCGCCAGATCGGCATGGAGGTCGTCGGCGCCTGACCACCCGCCTGTCAGGTCCCGGTCGTGGTCACGAGATGCTGGCCTCCACCTGGCCGTCGCTGGCACGCACCTCGATGCGAGCGTCGTCGTCATCGCCCCGGAACCGCACCCTGATCCTCGACGCACTCTGGTCCTCGATCTCGGGGTCGTACCCCGCGTTCGGTGTGACGCCGATCAGCGACAGTGCCGAGCCGTCCCACCTCACCGTGATCGAGCCGCCGATCGAGCTGTACTCCCGGGTGAAAGGAGCGTCGGCCTCGGAATCTGGCGTCGTCGACGGTGTCGTCACCGTCGACGGTGTGGTCAGTGGTGGGTCGGTCGACGCCGGCGCAGCACTGGACGACGGGACGGTTGGCGCCGGCGCGCTCGGAGCCGCCGTGGTGGGCGACGCCACGGTGGAAGCGGACGTCGTCGGCGCGGTCGTGTCCTCGCCGGACTCGACACCGGAGTCGGGCGACGGCGGGATCGTGACGACATCGGATGTCGTGTCGGTGGTGGTCGTCGCCACGGTGGATGACGGCGGTGCCGGAAGTGTCGACGGGGCAGTCACGTCGACCGACACCGCCGGGAGCGAGGAGTCGGAAGTCGCGGGCTGGTCGTCGCCGGAAGTGGGGAGCAGCACGAGGCCGACGACCACGGCCGCGGTTGCTGCGCCACCGATCACCGCGCTGCGCCGTGTGCGGACACGGGCGGCGCGTGCGGTCACCGTCTGCAGACCCGGCCCGGGATCGACCGATCCGCCGGATCGGGCGCGAATCGCGTCGCGCAGTGCGTCGTCGTCGAAGTCGTCGGTCATGTTCTCGCCTCGCTCTCGAGGATGGGTCGGAGTCGGCGTCGGGCGTCGTGGAGATGAGACTTCACGGTGCCCTCGCTGATGCCGAGCGTCTGTGCGATCTCGGCGAGGGTCAGATTGTCGACGTAGAAGAGCGCCGTCGTGAGGCGCTGCTGTTTCGGCAGCCGAGCGAGCAGCCGACCGAACTCGTCGATCTCGTGGTCGTCGTGGGCGGATTCGTGGCGTGCCCCGAGCCGGTGGATCGCTCGCCACTTGCGTTGGGTGCTCCGGTGCTCGTTGCGCAGCTTGTTGACGGCAACTCGGCGCACCCACCCGACCGGATCGTCGTAGCGGCTGATCCTGCTCCAACGGAGGTGTGCCTTGACGAAGGCGTCCTGTACCGCGTCCGCCGCCACGTCCCGGTCGCCGGCGACCACGGTCAAGGCCCTCACGAGTCGTTCGTAGTGTGCGTCGAAGACCTGCTCGAAGCTGTCGGTGGCTGCGACCCATCGATCTGAGGAGTGCTCGTCGCTCGTGGACTCCGACGGGATCGGGCTCGGTTCGAGGGTGTTCACGAGTGGATGCACGACACGGCCTCGACCGTCGCCTCGCCGCCGGAGCCGACGTGTGGGCCTCGGCGGAACTGACGGCACGTGCTCACGCTAGGGACTCGCACCTGCCGTCGGTGAATGGGGCTCCGCCCGGTCGTGACCCGCGCCGGCATGCACCGGTGCGGGTCACGGACCGGGCGGACGGTCATGGTCAGTCGGCCCGGAACTCGAGACGGCCGTCGTTGATCCGGACCTCGATGCGGGCGTCGTCGTCGGCGCCCTCGAAGTCGACCCGCACCCGGTCCCACGACTGGTGCTCGATCTCGGCCCGGAATCCTGCTGCCGGCGAGACACTGTTCAAGGTGAACGCGGTGCCACTCCAGGTGACGCCGATCGAACCTCCCGACGAGGAATACGTGGTCGTGAACGGCTCCGGCAAGGCGCTCGCCACCGACGTCGTGGGGGCATCGTCGACGGTCGTCACCGGACCGTCATCGACCGACGTCACCGGACCGTCGTCCACGGTGGTCACCGTCGTCCCGGACGTCACCGTCGGACCATCGTCCACCGACGTCACCGGACCATCATCCACGGTGGTCACCGTCGTCGCGGACGTCACCGTCGGACCATCGTCCACCGACGTCACCGGACCATCGTCCACCGACGTCGTCGGACCATCGTCCACCGACGTCACCGGACCGTCGTCGGTCGTCGCAGGTGCCGACACCACCTCCGGCGTCGCATCGCCCGGCTGGGCAGCGGCGAAGCCGACGGCACCGACGGCGAAGCCGATCGTGGCTGCGACGACGATCCCGAAGCGGGACGTCAGGAATCGGGATGGTCGGATCGGTGTCATACGGGGCTCCTCGAGCACTCGGGGGTCTGTCGGGAAGTGACACCCCGCACGGCGCCGAAAGGTTGGGTCGGATGTCGATGTATCCCTTTCGTGCCCTCGTTCGTCTCCATGGCACCGAATCAACGGCCCGATCGGGCCACGAACAAGGAGACACAGCAATGGGATTCGTCAACGAAGCCGGTTGGGATCGCGCCGCCCGCGTCATCGTCGGAGTGGTGCTGCTCGTTCTGGGCCTCGGCGTGGTCGACGGCACACTCGGCACGATCCTCGCCGTCGTGGCGTTCGTGCCGCTCCTCACCGGGCTGGTCGGCTGGTGCCCCCTGTACTCGGTGTTCCGCTTCCGCACGAACCGCGGCCCGCGTGCAGGATCGACCACGTGATCGACGACGTGCTGGTCAGGTCGGCACCACCGGCGTGAACCCGAGCCCTACCCTTCGGACGTGACCGGCCCGACGACGCCACCGGCGGACGAACTCACCGCACAGCTGGATGCGCTGTACCGGTTCGCCCTCGGGCTGGTCCGCGACCCCGACCTCGCCGCCGATCTGGTGCAGGACACCTTCGTGCGCGCCATCGAGAAACACCCGCAGTACCGCGGCGACGGGAGCCTGCTCTCGTGGCTGCGGCAGATGCTGCACAACCTCGCCATCGACCGGGCCCGGCGCTCCCGCCACGAGATCGTGGTCGAGGACGTCGAGCAGCTGTGGCGCGCCGACTCGTACACGGTGGATCCTGCGGTGATCACCGACCGGATCGCCGATCGCGACGAACTCGAGGACGCGCTCGTCCGGCTGCCGTTCGGGTACCGCACCGTGGTCGTGCTGCACGACATCGAACAGTGGCGAGTCCGCGAGATCGCCGAACTCCAGGAGATCTCGTTGCCCGCCGCCAAACAGCGACTGCGGCGGGGCCGCATGATGCTCGTGAGTGCCCTGGCCACCGGCGCCGAGCGCCGCGAACGACTGCAAGGAGTCCCCATGCGATGCTGGGACGCCCGCCGACACGTCTCGGAGTATCTCGACGGCGCGCTCGACGCCGACACAGCGGCGACGGTCGAGGCCCATCTCGCCACCTGTCCGACGTGTCCTCCGCTCTATGCCGCGCTCGTCGGCGCCCATGAGCGGCTCGCCGACCTGGCCGACCCCGACACGGTCATCCCACCGGATCTCGAGGAGCGACTCCGCAGCGTCGTCGACGACCGGCCCGGCACCTGAAGCGGTCCGCCGCCGACGATCACCGCTCCTGCCGGGGTCCGTCGTCGACAGACCGGAACCTGTCGGCGCGTTCCGGCCGACCCGGTGCGTCGTCGGTCGCGTCGTGGCGGCGCCACTGCAACACGTGGGCAGGAGCAAGCCGCCAGAGAAGGAAGACGGCCACCAGCTCCACGACGTGCACCCAGTCGGCCCACGGTCCTCGATGAGCGGTCGCTGCCTCGATCACCGTGGCACCGACGATCAGCGTTGCGAAGGTCACTGCCAGCGCGAGGATGGCGCTGGACAGTCGGGACACCCACGCCGCGACGAACAGGCCGACGCCGAATCCGATCTGCCACGACGCCAGGTGCCGCGCCGCGTGGGCCTCGGCACCGTTTCCATGGCCACTGAGGTAGGAGGGCACGGCCTCGACGACGATCACCAACGCCGCCACGAGCAGGAGCCGCCGGGTCCACCCGCCGTCCAGCCACCGCCGCTCGCGCGACGTCAGCATCTCCCTGGCCAGCGGTGGGCCGTCGAGTCCGATCGTCACCGGCACCGCACCGTCGAGCCCGGCCAGCACACCACATCGCTCGCAGCGACCGGCGTGCGCCATCACCAGCTCGGCCTCGTCGTCCCCCAGCTCACCGTCGACGGCCGCCGACGTCCGTTCCCACCACGGACAGGGAGTGTCCGCCTCGGTCGCGGGCCGGCGGCGATCCTCACCGTCCATCGTCACATCCTCGCCGCGCTGTATCGGAAACGGTTCGGAAGCCCCAACGCCGCCACCACGAACACGGCCCCGCCCGTCAGGACGATCGACGGTCCGCTGGCGATGTCGTGGTAGTAGGAGAGGTAGAGCCCGACGATCGCCGTGGTCACGCCGAGCCCGATCGACGCGAGGGCCAGCCGGCCGAAGGACCCGAAGGCGAGCGATGCGGTCGCCGCCGGCAACAGCAGCGTGGCGGCCACCAGGAGTACACCGAGCACCTGGAGCGCCGTCACCACGGCGAGGGCGAGCAGCGCGTTGAACACCACCTCCATCGCTCCGGCCGGGACGCCGTGGGCGGCTGCCACTGCCGAATTGTGGGTCGTGGCGAGCAACTGCTTGTAGAACATCGCCAGCACCACGACGACCACCGCGGCGACCACACCGACCAGGATCAGATCGTTGCGGTCGACGCCCAGGATGTTGCCGAACAGGAGGTTCTGGATGTTGAGGCTGCGGTCACGGTTGGCGGAGATGACCGCCACACCGAGGGCGAACATGATCGAGGCCACGATGCCGATCGCCGTGTCGACCGGCACCCCGCGCCGCCGCGTGACGTAGATGGCGAGCGTGGCGACGATCGTGGCGGCGACAGCTCCGACGTACAGACCCGCCCCGTAGACCAGGCCGACGCCGACACCGCCGAGGACGCTCTGGGAGAGACCCTGCCCGATGTAGGCCATCCGGCGGACGATCACGAACGGGCCGAGTGCGCCCGTGACCGCTCCGACGAGCACGGCGGCGATCATCGCCCGCTCGAAGAACGCGAAGTCGAACGGATCGAGCAACAGGCTCACGCCGGGCCTCCGACCAGTGCCTCGCCGTCGACCACGACGGGCCGGCCGTTGTGCTCGATGACCTCCACATCGGCGCCGAACGTCTCCGCGAGCACGTCCGGATGCAGGACCTCCGCAGGCGTACCGTCGGCCCGGACGCGCCGGTTCAGACACACGATGCGGGGCAGGTGCGACGCCACCCAGTTCAGGTCGTGGGTGGTCATCACGATGGTGAGCCCGTCGTTGCGCAGGTCGTCGACCAACCGCAGCATCTCCCCCCGTGTGCGCAGGTCGATCCCACTCGTCGGTTCGTCGAGCAACAGGAGTTGCGGGTTCGACACGAGCGCACGAGCGAACAGCACCCGCTGGAACTGCCCGCCCGACAGCTCGTGGAGCCCGCGCGCGTGCAGATCGGCGATCCCGAGACGCTCCAGCGACCGGCGAGCCGCATCACGCTCCGCTCGCGAGAACCACGGAACCCGGGCCGACGACGCCGCGGCGCCCAGCTCGACGGCACCCATCACGGTGAGCGGGAACGTGCGCTCGCTGGCGTCGAGCTGGGGAACGTAACCAACGGTCGGCCGGCCACGCCGGGTCGTCGGCCCCGACACCTCGACGGTGCCGTCCTCGGCGGCGATCTCGCCCAGCAGCAGACGGAGCAGCGTCGTCTTGCCCGCTCCCGACGGTCCGACGACACCCACCAGCTCGCCGGGCTCCACCTCGAGGTCGATGCCGGCCAACGGGCGGATGTGACCGAAGCGCACGCCGACGCCGCGCAGCGAGACCGCTGCGGTCACGAGCGCACCAGCGGAACCTCGTCGAGCGCCGACGCGTCGCCACCGAGTGCTTCGACGATGATGCGCGTGTTCTGCAGCATCATCCCCACGTAGGAGTGCTCGGGAGAGCCGGGTTCGCCCGGCAGCCGGTCGTCGGACAGGTCAGCGACGTAGGTGGCGCCGGTCTCGGCCTCGATGGCCTCGAGCACGTCGGACGGGAACACCTCGCTCCCGAAGAAGGCGGGCACACCGGCGGCGCGCACCTGCTCGATCGTGTCACGGAGTTCCGCCGCCGAGGGTTCCGAGAAGTCGGTGGGCTGGATCGCACCGACGACGGGGAGGGAGTAGCGACGTCCGTAGTACGACCAGCTGTCGTGGTAGACGACCAGCTGCCGGTTCTCGTCGGGGATCGTGGCAAGCGCGGTCTGGAACGCCTCGTCCATCGCGTCGAGCTGCGCGATGAACTCGGTGGCACGCTGCTCGTAGCCGGCAGCACCACTCGGGTCGTGCTCGGCCAGGATCTCGGCGGTGCGGTCGACGTACATCGTGGCGTAGCGCACATCGGGCCAGAAGTGGGCGTTGAAGTCGTGGGCATGACCGTGCTGTGCGATCTGCTCGGCCGACTCGGTGGAGATCAGCTCGCGCACGGGCACGACCTCGCCGAGGTAGTGGTGCGGCGTGCCCGCCGGGTAGTTCGTGGCGGCGAACTCGGTCATCGCGTTGTTGAGGCCCATCCCGTTCTCGATGTAGAGATCGGCGTCGGCCAGCGTTCGGGCGTCCCGTGGCGACGGCTCGTAGGTGTGGCTGTCGGCACCCAGCGGAACGATGCTGACGACCTCGACGGCATCTCCGGCGACCTGCGCCACGAGGTCGGCGATCGGCGGCTCGGACGTGACGATCGTGAACGAGCCGTCGACCGGCGACCCGGTGTCGGCGGCGTCCGGTGCCGTGGTCCCGGCCGAGTCGTCGGAACCGTCGCCCGAACCACACCCTGCGAAGGTGAGTGCAGCGGCCAAGGCGACCGCCGCAGCGCGACGGACGGAGATCACCGGATCACGGCGACCGGAGACAGAGGGGTCGAACATCTTCATGACCCATCGGTCCGGTCATGGGTTCGAAGAGTTCCATCGCTCCCTAGGATTTCTCCGGCGTGTCCGTCCCCCTCCACGGGCGACTCGCCCCCATCCCCCCATGACCGATGCCACTCGAGCACTCCTCGCCGCGCAGGACGGCGACCCCGACGCCTTCACGCGCTTCGTGGAGCTGACGTCGATCGACGTGGCCCGCTACTGCCACTACCTCGGAGACGTCGACCACGTCGACGACCTCGTGCAGGACACCTACCTCCGCGCACTGCGCAGCCTGCACACCTTCCGCGGCGACAGCGACGGACGACGCTGGTTGCTCTCCATCGCTCGCCGGGCCTGCGCGGACGGGGTCGAGCAACGCCGCCGCGCCCGCCGCACCGAGTTGACCCGGCGGTCGACGCACGACCACGCGGCGACCACCGAACTCGAGTTGCTGATCGACGACCTCCCCGACGAGCAGCGCCTCGCGTTCGTGCTCACCCAGATGCTCGGGTACCGGTACGAGGAGGCCGCCGACGTGTGCGGCTGTCCGATCGGCACGATCCGCTCCCGCGTCGCCCGAGCCCGAGCCGCCCTGGCCGCTGCGGTGGATCGTCGCCGGGTCAGCTGATCTGCTCGGGCCGGAGATCGAGCCGCCGCAGCAGTTGGGCGTTGGCCGCGACCACGATCGTCGACAGACTCATCAATGCCGCTCCCACGGCGGGCGGGAGCACGAAACCGATCGGTGCGAGCACTCCGGCGGCGAGGGGGATCGCCACCACGTTGTACCCCGCGGCCCAGCCCAGGTTCTGCACCATCTTGCGATAGCTGGCATGGGAGAGCTCGACGACACCGAGCACGTTGCGCGGATCCGACGACGCGAGCACCACACCCGCCGACTCGATGGCCACATCCGTGCCCGCGCCGATGGCGATGCCGACGTCGGCCCGAGCCAGTGCCGGAGCGTCGTTGACGCCATCGCCGACCATGGCCACGATCGCGCCACGTTCCTGCAGCTCGGTGACCGTGTCGTCCTTGTCGTCGGGGAGCACCTCGGCATGCACCTCGTCGATGTCGAGTTGCTCGGCGACGTGGTCGGCGACCGCCCGGGAATCACCCGTGATCATCACGACCCGGATGTCACGACGGTGCAGCTCGTCGATCGCCTCTCGTGATTCGGGACGAACGGCGTCCTCCAGCGCGAACGAACCGGTGACCTCACCGTCGACGACGACATGGAGGACGGCGGCGCCCCGCTCCTCCCACTGCGCCGTGACGTCGCCGAGTTCGTCGGGAACGGCCAGGTCGAACTCGCGGAGCAGCGCCGGCCCGCCGACCGCGACGTCGTCACCATCGACCGAGGCGGCGACCCCCCGACCCGTCATCGACCGGAAGTCCGTCGCACGGGGAGGCTCCACGCCGGTGTCGGCGGCCCGCTGCACGATCGCCCGCGCGAGCGGGTGTTCCGAATCCGCCTCCACAGCGGCCGCGAGGCGCAGCAGCCGGTCCTCGTCGTCGTCGAGTGCTCGCAGATCGGTCACCTCGTGCTCTCCGGCGGTGAGGGTCCCGGTCTTGTCGAACAGCACGGTGTCGACCGTGCGCATGCGCTCGAGCGCGAGGCGGTCCTTGATCAGGATTCCACTGCCCGCGGCCTTGGCCGTCGAGAGCGAGATGACGAGTGGGATCGCCAGACCGAGCGCATGCGGGCAGGCGATGATCAGCACGGTGATGGTGCGCGTGACCGCATCGTCGGCGCGATCGAGCAGCAGCCAGACTGCGGCGGTGACGACGGCCGCCGACACGGCGACGTAGAACAGCAGGGCAGCGGCACGGTCGGCCAGCGCCTGCGCACGGGACTTCGACTCCTGGGCCTCGGCCACGAGCCGCTGGATGCCCCCGAGCGTCGTCTCGTCGCCGATCGCAGTGACCTCGACTCGGATCGAACTGTCGGTGGCGACCGAGCCGGCGACGACCTGGTCGCCCTCGGACCTGGCGACGGGATTGGACTCACCGGTCAGCATCGACTCGTCGAGCTCGACGGATCCCTCCACGATCTCGCCGTCGGCCGGGACGCGAGCCCCCGGCCGGACGAGGACGACGTCGCCCACCGCGAGATCGTCGATCGCCACCTCCTCGGTCGAGCCGTCGTCGACGACCCGTTCGGCTCGGTCGGGAAGGAGTTCGGCCAGCGCGGAGAGAGCCCCCTGCGCCTGGCCGATGGCCTTCATCTCCTGCCAGTGGCCGAGGAGCATCACCACGATCAGGGAGGCGAGTTCCCACCAGAACTCGAGATCGAGTGCCTCGGTGAGCGAGATCAGCGACGATCCGAAGGCAACCGTGATCGCCAACGCGATCAGCAGCATCATGCCCGGCCGGCGTCGGCGAGCCTCGTCGAGGCCACCGCTCAGGAACGGCCGGCCACCGTCGACGAAGATGGCGGTACCGAGCACGGGGGCGATCCACTGCGAACCCGGGAACGACCACTCGTAGCCCAGCCAGTCCTGGATCTGATCGGAGAAGACCAACACCGGCACCGCCAGGAGGAGGTCCCTCCAGAACAGCCGCCGGAACATCTCGGCATGGTCCCCGTGACCGCCGTGGTCCTCCTCTCGGGACCCGTGACGACCGGGAGCCGAGCCGTTCTCCCCCTCGGTCGCGTCCGTGGTGGCATCCGTCTCGGGGTCTGCGGTGGTGTCTGCGTCGTCCGTGGTGTCCGTCATCTCCGTCCCCTCGTCGAATCAGGTCGTTCCCGGCCCGGCGTGTGGGAAACACCACCGAACGATCGCTACAGCCTAAACCTTCCAGTCGACTGGAAGGTCAAGCGGTCGTGGCGTCGCAGGTTTGGATGCCCGGACGGTCGGGGATCACCGGTACCGGGAGGAGGACGAGTGCCATCCACAGACCCTGGCCATCACGAACGCTCGGACACACCGAGCCACGATCGGCGGAGGAACGTCTTCGTGCTGGGTCTCGACGAGACTCGCCGACGGGAGTTGGAGGCTCTCGAGCGCGCGGGCGAGTACCGCTTCCACGAACTGTGCTCGACCGCCGAGGTGAAGGCATTCGACCGCGGCGTCGTCGAACGCACACTGGCCACCGCACGGTCGATCCTCGCCGGCTTCGACGGTCCGATCGATGCGATCGTCGGCTACTGGGACTTCCCGGTGAGCACGATGCTGCCCATCCTGCGGCGCGAGCACGGGCTGCGCACGCCGTCGCTCGAATCCGTTCTCCGCTGCGAGCACAAGTACTGGAGCCGCCTCGAGCAGCAACGCTGCATTCCCACGCTGGTGCCCGACTTCTGCGCCGTCGACCCCTTCGCCGACGACGTCGTCGACCAGATCACGGTCGACCGTCCGTTCTGGATCAAGCCGGTGCGATCGTTGAAGTCGCACCTCGGCTTCCGAATCGACGGGCCCGACGATCTCACCCGTGCCGTCGAGCGGATCCGCGCGGGCATCGATACGATCGCCATTCCGTTCGACCAGCTCCTGGACCACGCCGACCTCCCCCCGGAGATCGAGGGGATCGACGGGCGCCACTGCATCGCCGAGTCCATCATCTCCGCCGGGCAGCAGTGCACCCTCGAGGGCTACGCCCACGACGGCGACGTCGTCGTCTACGGAGCGGTCGACTCGGTGCGCGAAGGCCCTCACCAGTCCTCGTTCTCCCGCTACCAGTATCCGTCGATGCTGCCCGAATCGGTACTCGAGCGGATGGCCGACGCCGCCACGACGTTCATCTCCCACGTCGGCTACACGGACTCGCCGTTCAACATCGAGTTCTTCTGGGACGAGGCAACCGACGCCATCTGGATGCTGGAAGCCAACGCTCGCCTGTCGAAGTCGCATGCGCCACTGTTCGAGCACGTCGACGGCGACTACCACCATCAGGTGATGATCGACGTGGCACTCGGCGAACGGCCCGACCCTCCTCACCGCCGGGGACGGCACCGTCTCGCGGCCAAGTTCATGTGGCGGACCCACGACGACGCCATCGTGCGCCACGCACCCACGGGCGACGAACTCGACGACCTGCGCCGCCGCTTCCCCGACGCCGAGGTCGAGTTCGAGGTGCAGGCAGGAGACCACCTCGCCGACCTCCCGTCGCAGGACAGCTACAGCTACGAGCTCGCCACGATCTTCGTCGGCGGAGACGACGAGGAGGAGCTGCGCCGCCGGTACGAGAGCATCCGATCGGCCACCCACCTCGATCTCGAGCCCGTGTCGGACGACCGCACGGCGGCGGCGTCATGAGGACGACCACCGACCTGCCACGGCGGATCCACCACAGCGAGAACGGCTGGATCCCGATGGCCGACGGCACGCGGCTCGCCGCCCGGATCTGGTTGCCCGACGACGCCGCCGACCATCCGGTCCCGGCCGTGCTCGAGTACATCCCCTACCGCAAACGCGACGGTTCACGGCTCCGCGACGAGACCATGCACCCCTATGTCGCGGGGCACGGCTACGCGTGCGTCCGGGTGGACCTGCGCGGTTCGGGGGACTCCGACGGGATCCTGACCGACGAGTACCTCCCCCAGGAGCTGGACGACGGCGTCGAGGTGATCCGCTGGCTCGCCGCACAGCCGTGGTGCACCGGCCGAGTGGGCATGATCGGCATCTCGTGGGGCGGCTTCAACGGCCTGCAGATCGCTGCGCTCCGACCGCCGCAACTCGGAGCCGTGATCAGCGTCTGCTCCACCGACGACCGGTACGCCGACGACGTCCACTACATGGGCGGCTGCCTGCTCGGCGACAACCTCTCCTGGGCATCGACGATGTTCTCGTTCAACTCGCTGCCACCCGACCCCGAGATCGTCGGCGACGACTGGCGCGACCTGTGGCTCCAGCGGCTCGAGGCCGACCGGCCCTGGCTGGAGCCCTGGCTGGAGCACCAGCACCGTGACGACTACTGGCGACACGGATCGATCTGCGAGAACTTCTCCCGCGTCGAGGTGCCGGTGATGGCGGTCAGCGGATGGGCCGACGGCTACTCGAACGCCGTGCTGCGACTGCTGCAGCACCTCCATGGACCCCGCCTCGGGATCATCGGGCCGTGGAGCCACAAGTACCCCCATCTCGGGGTGCCCGGGCCGGCCATCGGATTCCTGCAGGAGTCGGTGCGATGGTGGGACCACTGGTTGAAAGGGATCGAGACCGGGATCGCCGACGAACCGATGCTGCGGGCATGGATGCTGCACTCGATGCCGCCGTCGGCGTCGTACCGCCAACGCTACGGACACTGGGTGAGCGAACCCAGCTGGCCGTCCCCCCGGATCGACGAGCGGCGCTACTCCTTCGACGACCATCGACTGGTCTCCGGCCCCGTGTCCGAGCACCACGAACTCGCCATCCGCTCCCCGCTGAGCGTGGGGCTGTTCGCCGGCAAGTGGTGTTCGTACAGCGCCCCACCGGACCTGCCCCACGACCAACGCGAAGAGGACGGCGGCGCCCTCGTCTTCACGAGCGACCCGCTGGACGAGGACCTGGAGGTGCTGGGTGCACCGGTCGTCGGACTCCGAGTCAGCGCCGATCGACCCGTGGCGATGGTGGCGATCCGACTCAGCGACGTCCAACCCGACGACAAGGCGACGCGTGTCACCTACGGCGTGTTGAACCTCACGCACCGTGACGGGCACGCCGCTCCGGAGCCCCTCGTGCCCGGACGCTCCTACGACGTGTCGGTCCAGCTCAACGACGTCGCCCAGCACTTTCCCGAGGGGCACCGTCTCCGCGTCTCGTTGTCGACGTCGTACTTCCCGCTGGCGTGGCCACCACCCGAGCCGGTCCAGCTCACGATCGACACCTCTGCGAGCGACCTCCGGCTCCCCGTTCGACGGCCCGCTGCCGAGTCGATCACCTTCGACGAGTCCGTGGGATGGCCACCAGGACGGTGCGTGCGGATCACCGGCGAACGCCACGAGTGGAACGTGATCCGCGATCTCGCGACCGACCGATCGGCCCTGGAGGTCATCGACGACCGCGGGGTCTGCCGACTCGAGGACATCGATCTGACGGTCGGCCGTTCCACACGTGAGGAGTACTGCCACGCCGCCGACGACTTCGCGTCGGTGGCCGGCCACACGGTGCAGGAGCGAACACTGAGCCGCGGCTCGTGGTCGATCCGCACCCGGACCAGCACCGACCTGACGTGCGATGCCGACAACTTCCGGCTCGACGCGGAACTCGACGCCCACGAGGGCGACCGTCGGGTGTTCAGCCGCAACTGGAGCGAGACGATTCCCCGCCGTCTGGTCTGACGACTCCCGCATCCTGTCGACCGGCCCCCATCACCGTCGGCCATCCCGGCGAACAACCCGCGATCGACGCATGATCGGTCGGCGGCGGACGTACCGCCAACGGAGCATGCAGCCGGAACTATGGTTCCGGCGAGTGGCCACACCGGTGCACACCGACGACGATCGCGGCGAGGACCACAGCGTTCGACGGCCGGAACCCCGCACCGTGCGATCCTTCCGTCTCTTCTCGACGCGGGCCGGGGGTCCGTACGACCGACGACCGACCGACGTGGTCCTCCTCGTCGTGTCCGCGTCCGTGCTGCTCATCAGCGCCTGGAGCGCCGACCCGCCCGGCACGCTCAGCAACGACCTCACCCGGCTCGTCGGGAATTCCCCGGCGTGGGTGCTGTCGATCTGGCAACTGTTGTTCGACCTGCTGGTGGTGTGGGCAGGTGTGCTCGTCGTGCTGGCCGTCGTGCGACGACAGTTCGTGCCCGTCGTGACCGCCGTTGCAGCAGTGGTCGCCGGTGTCCTGCTCACCGTCGCCGGCAGCTGGATCGCCTTCGGTGACGCCGACGACATCGGCAGCATCCTCAGCCGGCTCACGGTCAGCGAGGGTCCGGCGTCGTTCCCCGCCATCCGGCTCGTGAGCGCCTCGGCGGTGCTCGTGGTGATGTCACCGGCGATCACCCGCCCGTACCGGTTCTTCGGCCGCGTCGTGCTGGCATTCGGGTTCCTGGCCAGCGTCGGCCTCGGGGTCGCCACACTCGTCGGATCGATCGGCGGTCTCGCCGCCGGCGCTGCTGCTGCCGCCGCTGCTCACCTCGTGTTCGGCTCGCCGGGAGGCCGTCCGACCGACGCCGAGGTCCGCCTCGTGCTGGCCGAGCTGGGTACGCCGGTCGACCGTCTCGAACCGTCGCTGTTCGAACCGGCGGGCGTCGTCCTCATGGATGCACGTCACGTCGACGGCACGGCGTTGGCCGTGAAGGTCTACGGGCGCGACGCCTGGGACGGCCAGCTCATCACGAAGCTCTGGCGATGGATCTGGTACCGCAACGGCAGGTCCACGCTGCTGCTCAGCCGCCTGCACCAGGTGGAGCACGAAGCGCTGATCACACTGCTCGCCGACCGTGCCGGCACACCCGTCCCGGAGGTGCTGGTCGCCGGCGCCACCGCTCGAGGCGACGCCGCGATGGTGACGACGGCACGGGGCACGCCGCTGGCCCGGCTCGTCGCCGAGGACGCTCCCGTCGACGACGACACGCTGGTGCAGTTGTGGGCCGCCGTGGGGCGGGCCCACGACCAGGGGATCGTGCACGGAGGGCTCGACCTCGACGCCGTCGCACTCGACGAAGACGGCGAGCTGCTCGTCGTCGACTGGTCGTCGGGGTCCGTCGCTGCCGCATCGGACGCGATGGACCAGGATCTGGCCAACGTGATCGTGCTCACGTCACTGGCAGTCGGCGTCGACCGGGCCCTTGCAGTCGCTCACGACTCGATCGGACGTCGGCGGCTCGGCGAGCTGGTGCCCTACCTCCAGTTGCCCGCCCTCACGTCGGCTCTGCGTGACGAAGCGAAGTCGCTCGACTTCGACGTCGACGTCCTCCGGGAGGCTGCCTCGGCGGTGGCGGAGGTCGACGACGTCGCTCTCGTCCGGCTCCGCCGCGTCACGTTCAGATCGGTCCTCTCGCTCGTCGTGGTGGCGCTGGCAGCGGCACTGCTGATCTCCTCGCTGTCCGACATCGGGATCGACACGATCGTCGACGAACTGTCCACTGCGTCGTGGGGATGGGTGGCGATCGCGCTGGTGGTGGCCCAGGTCGCCCGCGTCTGGAGCGCCGTCGGCACCACCGGCGCCACGAACCATCCGCTCCGGCTCGGCCCGACCGTGGTCCTCGAGTTCGCCATCACGTTCGTCAATCTCGTGATCCCCAGCACGGCGGCCCGGATCGCCACCAAGATGCGCTACTTCCAGAAGTCGGGCATGACGATCGCATCGGCCACGGCGATGAGTGGCATCGACGCGTTCGCCGGATTCCTGGTGCAGCTCACCGTGCTGCTGTCGGCGCTGCTGTTCGGCCTGGGTGGCGTCGAGTTCGACATCGACATCGAGTCCGACACCGTGCAGCGGTTGCTGACCCTGGTGATCCTGGTGTTCGTGGTGGTCGTCGTGGCGGGGGCCGTCGCCCTCGCGCTCTTCCGGGGCGTCCGGCGGCGAGTGGTCGAGCCGCTCCGGCAGCTGCGTGAGTCACTGCGCGTGGTCCGCTCTCCCACCAAGCTGTTCCGCCTCTTCGGAGGCAACGCGATGGCCGAGCTCACGTTCGCCATGGTGCTCGGATTGAGTCTCGCCGCCTACGGCGAGACGGCACCGATCATGAGCCTGCTGGTGGTGAACGTGACCGTGGCCTTGTTCGCCGGTCTGATGCCCATACCCGGCGGCGTGGGCGTCACCGAGGCGGCGCTCACTGCGGGCCTCGTCGCCATCGGGGTACCCGAGGCCACTGCGTTCGCGACGGCGATCACCACCCGGGTGTGCACCTTCTACCTCCCGCCGGTGTGGGGGTACGTCGCCATGCGCTGGCTGCGGCGGAACCAGTACCTCTGACACGCCGGTCGAGCCGAGAAGCGACAGGGGGGTCAGACCCCGCTGTCGCTTCTGACGCTGGATGCAACGTCACCAGTCGGTGGGTGCGTAGTCCTTGAGGAAGTGGCCCCACACATGGACACCGGTGTTGAGCCCGTCGATGATCGGATCGACGATGCGGGCGGCACCGTCCACGATGTCGAGCGGCGGGTGGAAGCGGTGCTCCTCGGTCTTCGCCTCGGCGATGGCGACCGGGTCCTCGTCGCTGACCCATCCGGTGTCGACGCTGTTCATGTTGATCCCCGACCCGTGGTAATCGGTCGCCGACGTGCGGGTCATCATGTTGAGGGCCGCCTTGGCCATGTTGGTGTGCGGGTGCTTCGTGGTCTTGCGGAGCCGGTAGAACTGGCCCTCCACGGCCGACACGTTGACGATGTGCTTGTGGGAGCCCGGCGTGGCCTCCATCAGCGGCTTCAGCCGGGCGTTGATCACGAAGGGGGCGACGGCGTTGACCAGCTGGGTCTCGAGCAACTCGACGGTCGACACCTCGTGGAGCTGCAGCCGCCACGAGTTCCTCCCGCGCAGGTCCATCTGCTGGAGGTCCTGGTCGAGCCGCCCCTCGGGGAAGAGGGCCTGCGTCCCGATGCGGTCCTCGGCGACCAGCGGCGTCTGCGACATCTCCGCGGCGCGGGCGAGGCCGGGGAACTCCGTCCGCTCCGCCAACTGCGGCAGACCGTCCGGCGAGGCCACGGCGTCGTCGCCCGCAGCGTTCCACCTGCTGGTCGTGTCACCACCCCGCAGCGACTCGTACGAGCCGATCAGCGCCAGCACGTCGCTGGGCAGCGAGCCGAGGGCCGCTGTCTCGTGGTCGATCATGTGCTCGTAGAAACCCGGCGGACGGCGGACCGTCTGGCAGGCGTTGTTGACGATGGCATCGAGCCTCGTACGCGTCCTCAGCAGGTGTCCGCAGAAGGCCTCGACGCTGGGGGTGTGGCGGAGGTCGAGGCCGAACACCTCGAGCCGGTGACCCCACTCGGCGAAGTCGGGTTCCGACGCGTACCGCCGTGCCGCATCACGGGGGAAACGGGTCGCCACCACCAGTTCGGCACCGCTGCGCAACAGCTTGATGCCGGCCTGGTAGCCGATCTTCACCCGTCCGCCCGTGAGCAGCACCACCATGCCGGACATGTCGGCGAGCTCGTGGCGCTTGGCGTAGTTCAATGTCGCGCAGTCGGGACACAACTGGTCGTAGAAGTGATGGATCTCGCGGTAGCGGGCCTTGCAGACGTAGCAGTGCTGAAACTCCAGTGTCTGCGACGGGGGCGCCTCGTCGAGGTCGCCCGCCGAGTCGCTCCGACCGTCGGCGACGTCCTGGTCGGCCCGGTGGGGCGGACGGACATCGGGTGTCGTGAACACGGGGCGGGCACGCAACGTGCGAATGCCGGTGCCGGCGAGCACCTCGTCGTCGCGCTGCAGCCGGTCGAGTCGGCGGCGCCGCTGCAGCAGCTTCGTCCGCCGACGCCGGATCTCCGGATCGGGGCAGAAGACGTCCCCGGCGGCGTTCAAGAACTCGGCCTTCTCCGCCGGATCCAGTTCGGCGAGCATCTCCGGCGCCGCCGCGACCTCGCGCAGCAGGGCTGATGCCTCGAGCAGCCGCTCGCGTACGGCGTCACTCGACGCTCGATCGTCCACGGTCGGAACCTACCGGTGGGACCGACCGGATCGCTGCGGCGCCGGGTGTCGGTCACCCGGCGCCGCCTCGTCCTGCGTCCTCAGTCGGCGATCAGGCCGTAGAAGATGAACTCGGTACGACGGTTGAGGGCCAACGCTTCCGCCGAGTCGTCCTCGAACAGCAGGTCCTGTTCGCCGACGGCTCGGGCAGCCAGACGGGACGGGTCCACGCCCTGGCCCACGAGGTAGCGGACGACCGACACCGCCCGGGCTTCCGACAGCGCGTAGTTCGACACCTCGTCGCCGAGCTGGTCGGCGTGGCCGACCACCGTGACCGACACGTTGGGCAGCAGCGACATCACCGAAGCCACCCGGTCGAGCTGCTCGGCATGCTCGGGAGTCACGTCGGAGCTGCCCGTCGGGAAGCGTGGCGAGTTGACCTCGATCACCCGGGTGCCGATGTTCAGCGGCACGGACGGATCGATCTGGAGATCGGCCTCGACCTGGGCGTCGGGATCGGTGCTGTTGGCAAGCGCCAGCGCAGTCAGCTGGGCGGCCTTTTCCTCACTGGGCACCCAACCCGTCACCTGGACGACGGGGCCGTTGAAGATCGCCACGATGGGTTCGGGCGACCCGTCGGGCAGCGTGGGGTAGCTGGGGCCGGTCACCGGCGCCTCGGTGGTGGTCGGTGCCGCCGTCGTCGTGGGCGCCTGGGTCGTCTCGGGCGCCGCCGTCGTCTCCGGTGCCACCGTCGTCTCCGGTGCCACCGTCGT
>Ga0102931_1000385_pt1 | contig 21513 bp, 16 predicted proteins | sample SalPonR1_C_D1_MG_FD_79282 | JGI IMG/M metagenome (GOLD analysis project Ga0102931, IMG submission 79282) | Salt pond soil microbial communities from South San Francisco under conditions of wetland restoration - Salt Pond MetaG R1_C_D1_MG | ecosystem: Environmental > Aquatic > Marine > Intertidal... | reverse complement strand
TGCAGCCGGTTCTTGGTCAGATATCCAGGTGGAAGCGGGGACCAGAGATGGATATGCATTTGGCCCGGCAGCAATAATTTGATTGAAATCATCAGGGTTTTCCATAAACGCTTTCATACTGAAATGAACGGCACCGGTAACATTCGGAAAAGCTCGAGAGGTGTAAAGCTGACCGGTGATTTCGTTTGCAGGCCATGAGGTTCGGATTCGACTCGTATAAAGACCCGGCCAAATGTGGCGGTTATGATCATTTTGCTCTACCCACCAATCCAGCATGATGGGAAACGGCTGGCCAACCTGGTCCATCCTGTAATAGATCTGAGGTGTGAAATAATCCACCCAGCCCTCCTTTAGCCAGAGGCGGGCATCTGCATATAGTTCATTATAGGCATCAAACCCGGTTGTTTTTTCGGGATACCCGGGCCGCCAGATTCCAAACGGACTGATTCCAAATTTTACATGCTGTTTTTCTTGTTTGATCTCTTCGGATAACTCCTTCATCAGCGTATCGACATTGCTTCTTCTCCAATCCTTTCGCGAAAGCGTGGTTCCATTTTCAACCGCTTTCTGCCAGCTTTTGTCATCTGGAAAATCGGCTCCATCGGCGTAGGAGGGATAGGGATAGAAATAATCATCAAAATGAACACCGTCAATATCATATCGCTTGACCACATCTAAAATTACATCAATAGTATGTTGGCGGACTTCAGGAATACCGGGGTCGAGCCAGAGATAATCGCCATACTGATGAACCCAGTCGGGCTGAATGTTACTAATGTGATCAGGGGAAATTTTAGATTTATCAGCAGGATGTCCGGCCCGGTATGGATTAAACCAGGCATGAAGTTCAAGTCCCCGCTTATGGGCTTCAGTAACGGCGAACTCAAGAGGGTCATAAGACGGCAAAGGCGGCTGGCCCATTTTACCCGTCAGGTAATACGACCAGGGTTCAAGGGGTGAGGGATAGAGCGCATCCGCCGCAGGCCGAACCTGGAAAATGATGGCATTGAAATTCAATGCAGCAGCACGATCCAGGATGTTGATCATCTCCGCTTTCTGATCGTGTACTGTTAGGCCGGGTTCCGAAGGCCAGTCGATATTTGCAACAGTGGCCACCCAAACAGCCCGGAATTCCCGGTTTGGTTTGAGAGAATCAACCTGTTCAAGCGATGGTTGTTCGATGACTTGAGGTTGTTTTTTCTCAGATACTGGTTCGGTGGATCGACAACTTAGCAAAGTCAACCAAATTATTGGAAACAGTAGAAATAAACGAATCTTTAAAATCCCCGACATTATTTGATGAAGTTTTAACAAAATCTAAAGAATTTAAAATTAGTTACCAGATGATAAGGTTTTTTTGCGAATGGAGTAACCGGCTAAGTAGATTACCTTCTAAGAAAGAAACCTATTGATCTATTCTGAAAGCTGTATCAGTCTAAGGAGGGTTCCAGAATTAAAAGGGCAAGCAGTATTGTTCTCTCAATGGTTTTTTCAACTAATATATGTTCATGTTCGGCATGAGCCCCGTCTCCAACTGCTCCCAGTCCATCCAGGGTTGGTGTGTAAATATTTGAAAGATTGCCGTCAGATGCACCGCCAGACATACCTTCTTCCAGGGTAATACCGATCTGTTCCCCCAACTCTTTGGCTCGCCTCCAAAGACACGCCGTACCATTGGTTTTTTCCATTGGGGGTCGTTCAATTTCACCATCAACGTCAATTTTAACACCTTCTGTTTTGGGTTTTATAGAGCGAATTGCAGTGTCAATTTCTTCAGCGTCATCCAGTTGCGCAATACGAACGTCTACAGCTATACTACTTCTGGCTGCAATCACATTGACCCGTTCCCCGCCCTCGATAGTGCCAACGTTTACCGTTATGCCATTTTTTGGATCATTCAATTCATATAAACTCTGGATGATATGGCTCATCTCTAAAATGGCATTGCTTCCTTGTTCCGGCGAAAGTCCGGAATGAGCCGGTTTACCATTTACTGTGATAATATAATTGCCTACTCCTTTACGACTGGTTTTAATTTTTCCTTCCAACCCAAGTGAAGGTTCAAGTACAAAACAGCGGTCTGCTATTTTGGAAAGTCTCAGGATATTTTTTTTGGATTCAGCACTACCTATCTCTTCATCAGAAGAGATAAATATCAGAGGATCAACCGAAGGTGAGAGTTTTAGCGATTTTAAAGCTTTTAAAGCAAAGAGAATCTCCATTAATCCTGCTTTCATATCGTAGATTCCCGGTCCATTCATACGTCCATTTTCTATATTACAGGGCATCGTGTCAAGAGTGCCAAGAGGCCACACAGTATCACAATGACCCATAAGGAGCTGTAAGGGGTTCTTCTTTTTTCGACTTATAGGATACGCCATTAACTGGCCGGCGGTATTCACACCCGCAATTCTTTTGGTTTGGTATTCAAGCTTTTCAAATTCATTTTCAAAAAAATTAAATACGGGATTAATAGTCAGAGGGGCTGTAGAGGGTGACTCTATCTGGACAATAGTACGGAGTTGATCGATAAATTCATCCTTCATTTTTTGAATGCAGGAAGCAATTTCAGATACAGAGTAATTCATGATTTTATTTTCTGAAATCCTTGGGAAACGGGAATGAATGGCTCTTTTTTATAACGGAATAACGACCAGGTGACAGATAGGAAAGAATTGGGGCCTCAAAAATCAATTCATGATCATCTCGATCATTATTTCGCAGAGAATTTTCATCCACATACGCCTGTACGATTTTTCCAGTAATCAGGCTGTTTATTCCAAAACCGTCAATAAATTTTTCAAGTTTGCACTCGAGTTGAACGTAAGAATCTTTAACAAACACAGAATCGATCAACTCTGCCTGGGTTTGAGGTAAAAGATCAAGCCCCGGTTTTGTATTGTCTTCACATCGGGGTGTTGCTGTCAGACTGGTTATAACAACCTGGCTTGGTTTCGGGTAGCTTACACTAAACTCACCAGTTCGTTTAATATTTTGATAAGTTCCATGACGTGGTGTACAAACAAAACCAAAGTAATTTTTCCATCCCATTGGGAATGCCATGTGTTTCGGGGCCAGGTCGTAGTTTCCGTCCTCCTCTTTACTACCAATAATTACAAGTGGATTAACCGTAAAAAAACGATCCCAGACGGGATGATTGGTATCTATTTTTTTCATAACAAAGTCCTCAATCAACCATATTTAAATTTTTATTTTCTTCCCAGACATGTTCGAGTTCCAAAATTCGGAGGCATTCTTTGAGGATAGGGGGTGCTTGGAGTAATCGTACTTCAATACCTGAGTGAATCAATCTGTGAATATATATGATGGCCTCACTGTCTATAAAGCGGCAGCTTGAAAGATCAAATTCGAATCGCTCGCAATCTTTGTAGCTTCTTTCAAGTTCTCGAACAGTTAAAAGATTGAAATCTCTTGTTAGCCTGATGTGAGCAAAGTCACCCCTTATTTTCTGTTTCATTTTTTAACTCTTTTTTGATTATTGACAAAATCCTTTTAGACATCTTGGAATGAGTAATAATTAACGACAGATCAAGCTTGCAACGCAAGTATTGCATACGCAAGTAATCTTTTCTTTTGTGAAAGTGAGGCATCAGCCCTGAGAATACGAAACCCATTTCCCGCAACGTTTCGACCAAGGTGGGGGTAATAGGATCGCTTAATGGAAGATCGATGTAAATAATGTTGAGATCCTTATCCTTTAGGTAAGAAAATTTTTCTTCAATCTTTTCCAGGATATTTCTTCCCGCAGAGCGAACAAGCAAAAGTGAGTTTTTCTGGCTGTAATCAATTTTCATGTCAATACCCGTAATTGGCGAATACCTTAGATTTTTATCAGCAACTTGAAACTTTGGCTTTGCTTGAATCTCCCCATATATATCCTGAAGTATCTCAGAATACCTGTCAGGCAGATAGATATCTTGGTTCTTGTAATCTTTCAAAAGTAAAAAATCGATAATCTCAGAGACGGGTTGAGGATAGGGTTCCATTAGTTCGTAAAGATGTACAGCAGGAAAATCTGCCAGAAAAAGTCCGGTAGTTTTAAATCCATACCTTTGGTTTACTTTCTGACTAATATTATGGATGCCAATAGCCTTCCCGAAAATACCTTGTAATTTACTTTCCCTTGCATTTTCAATTAACATCTCCATCATCTTCTTGAAGAGTCCCTTTCGACGATATGGGGGTGCAACGACAGCTTCTCCTACCTCTCCGACATTTGAGTCAGTACTCTCAAGAACTGCAAAATACCCTGCAGGTCGCCCATCATTTATTCTGGCAATGACACCAATTTTCTTTTTACGAAGTACCGCCATCGCAATGCGTTTTGGATAATACATATCCTCTTTCGGATAGCTGTATCCATAGGAACGATAGACCAGTTTAGCAATATCCTCTGCATCGTGTGCATCGATAGATGCAACATTAAATTCAGTATGATTTAACTGGGCTTTTTCAATTTCAGGGGACTTTTCGGGTAAGATATCTGGTTCATGTTCAGCAACGATATACTTGATAAGCTGAAAGTATTTTCCTTTAGCACCACGATTTTCAAATATGAACTCATCTGTAAGGAATTTTATCAATTCAAACCCGGCTCCTTTAAAAAATCCCTGCTCAATTGCCCGCTCAGAATTGTAGCGGTGACGATTTGGATCAAAGGGTTCTCCATATTCTCTTATTATAATTTGTATGCTTGAGAAATCACTACTGAAATGAACTTCAAAATTTCCAGGCTTTTTCTGTTCAGGATAGGCAAATAAAATAATATCAGTAACTAACTCATCTACTGCCTGGGTTATACGCACAGCATCTTCGTCAGATAGTCCCGCATTAACGGACCATTTGTAGGTAAAGTCGACAACTGAGCCGATTACATTGATGTCAGATGTCAGGTTTAAAGTGGCATCAGGCTGTTTCATTGATCTGTTTTTTCGGGAATTAGATAAATATTTGGGGGGTAAACCGAATATATTTGTATGATATCTCTCAAAAAGCCTCTATAAGCATTTTATGGCTTAAGGAGACTCCAGTCAAGAGATTTTACAAATGCAAAAGTAGCTATTCAATGTACCGGTGAAAAAATGTTCATTTAATGATGCTTACTCTCACACTTTTCTGAATTGGTGATCCGGATCCGGGCGTCATGGTTAGCCGAAGAATGTAAATACCCGATGAGATTCCACCCGCATCCCACTCTTTGGTATAAGTTCCTGCGGTTTGAGAATCACGAAACAATAATTTGATTTCGCGTCCTAAAAGATCAAAAAGATGAAGTTTAACATCGGCCGTTTCATCAAGCTGATATCGGATTCTTCCCGTTTCCTGCATGGGATTCGGAAAGGGATTAAACAGTTTGAACTCCTCGGGTGGAGCCGACGGATCAACGAAGATCCACTCGGTGTAATCAGAGGATGATGATACCAGTGAATCTGAATTCACAGCTTTTACAAACCATCGTTGTTCAAACTCGCCGGGTGGAAGATTGTTAATGGACGCATCCGAAAAACTATTCGTTTCCGATCTGCCGACTAATTCGGCGGGTCGTTCGGATTGATCGGTTGAGGCTCGTAACTGTTTCCAGATTTCATAAAAAGAGATATCCCCCCCGGGTTCATCCCACATCAAAACGGCTTCGGGTCCTGAAGTACCATCTTCGATCGATACGGTGAGATTATTGGGGGGATCAGGTACTGTACTGGAACGCAGGTTAAGCGTAAAATCAGAATCCTGAGACCACAAATTATTATCCATTCTAAATCTTGAAAATCCAATATGTTGATTGGCCCTGAGAAATATTTCGCTTTCATTCAACGGGCCGGATTGAATGGTAAGTGGCCGTTCATTTTCCAAGGTGTCAGCTGCAAAAACAAACAGGTCTATCGTCTCTGAGTCTAATTGATATGTAAAATAACTCAAGCCCCCAGTATTTGATACAAATTCAGGCCCAGATGTTGGAGTATTTTCAACTATTTTCAGAATACTTGCAGTTGCAAACCGATCGTTTTCCTGTTCACTGAGATAAGACTTTCTTATAACGGGATAAGGCTGCTTTTCTCCGTTTATCCGGTTTTGAGCTTCTTGGATCTGAACAGTTTCATTCTCCTCGAAATAATTTCCAGACAGTGGAACCGTGAATAAAAAAAGGCGATGAGTGGGACTCGTAAAGGATTGATCTGAAAAATCCCAAAAGAACCAATCATTATCTGTAGAGGTTTGATTGCTGTTGCCGTAGTACCGCATCACAAAATCATTACGGCCAGAAACGGCTGTTATATCATTAATATCAACCAAATAGGGATTTTCGCCCTTCACAAATAAAATGTTGCGATTGTAGATAGAGGAAGACCCCGCGGGGGAGTTAAAATTCAGTTCTACGTGCCCCGTCATCAGTTCAACACTTGGGGCTGGATGTTGATAATTAATATCCGCATTATCATGCTCGCTCACTTTTCTTGCCTCAGCAATAGATGCAAAGGGGCTTTCGAGCCCGCCCTCGTTTTGGTAATCAACAAAATCAAATGTTGTTTGAATATTTGATGCATTATACTGCATGGTATTTGTATACAGGTATCCATTCCACGTGCTGTTCGTCTGTGGATTTCCGCTGTCATATCCCCCATCAACCAAAAAAGAATATTCATTGAGATAGTAGAGAAGTTGTAATTGGTCGGGCTGTTCGTGCCCCTCGCCGCTGGTAATTGCCTCTCCCTTTTCGCCTACAAATGTAAGATAATGCTGCCGGTTTGATCTATCGGTATGGCGAAGTACAAGCTGTTGCTCTGCAGGGTTTGTTTGAGATCCAATTTCGGAACCACCGTTATCATTGATTGGAATAGCGGCTTCCACCAGGTAGAATTGGTCTTCCGTAAAAGTCTCTCCATGATTTTCAGACACGCGGCCAAGAATTGTGGAGAATCTATTGCCAATATCGCTATCTCCATATTCATCATTCCACCGGAGTAAATTAGCTGATTGAATTGGACGTTTGTTACTATCATCCAAAGGAGGGAGGGAGCCATCCGGTGTGGACAGATCTGCAAGCCAGCGAACAGGGTTCAAAAACCAGTCGTTAAAAAAAGGATCGAACGAGTTATCCAGATCTTCATTGATCCGAATTGCATGCCAGAACATGATGGCGTCTTTCAGTACAAAATCGAAATAAAACGGACCTTCGGCCCAAAACCGGCTGCCATTTGCGGTTTGATACATCCAATATAGTTCTCTTTGGTCATCAGAAGGCTCACTGGCTATTCTTCTTGTTGTAGTGATATATCCGTCCAATACATCCTGTTCATCCTGCATTGTAGTCTGGGCACTCATAGATGCATAAGCGAGGGCAAGATATCCCTTAAGTGGCCGGTTTCCGGCTTCTAGGTTATCCTCCGTAACAGAAAAAAGATCACCTGCAATGTATTCTCTTTTCAATCCTTCATTAAAAAGAATATCAATATCAGCTCTGAACCGGTTCATCAGACCTATCTTCTCCTGTTCGTTTAGGAGGAATGACCCTTCCAGGGAATAATGTTGATAAGCATTCTCAATAGCCAGGTAGAGATCTAGTGCACGGGCTGTATTGCTGTATGATCGAATCGCATTTAGATAGTCATCAAACGGCTCATTTCCGGGGATTTTTCTTACCAGTTTATCATTTTTAGTTAAAGTTGTGAGAGCATTTATCAATGCCGTCATTATGGATGAGTGTTCACGGATATTTAGTCCATAGGCAGTATTTGCTTCCTCTGAGTTGATACCGTTTTGTTCTAACACAACTGACGTCAAAGCTTCAAATGCCATGTACTGCAGGATGTTGGTTGTATATTCTACCTGATCCGTTTCCGGGTTTAGCGAGATTGGTTCTTTCGCCTTGTCTAAAATCTCTGTAACCAATTGATATGTTGAACTACTTTCGGAGGCTGCCGATTTGTTCAAAATCTGTGCAAGCCCCAAACCACTTTTTCCTGCATTCGAAAAACCGGCAATGGATAATCCCGGCCGCATAGAGATTAAAGGGAGATCATCCGTAAAGCGGGTGTTTGGTTCATTGGGAGGTATATCTGAAATAATTTGACCAAATACCGGCGCTGAAAGTAACAGTCCCAAAAGACAAAAGAAAGATATTCTTTTCATTCCACGTCTTGTATTGAATGGATGATAGTATTCTATGAATATAGGAATTCAGATGTAGGGTATAAGTAGCCTCTTACAAATATAATATATCTGAAAATGTGGACCTCTTCTATTTAATTATGAATAGATCACTTCTTTGAAATAGACAATGGTAAAATGGATTCACTGCCGATAATGTTGGAACGATTAAATTCTCTATAATAAACGGAATGATATGTTTCTTTTTTGAATCAACAGCGAAAAAACTACCTTTAACATCAAAACTCTAACAACCTTATTATTTATGTTCTACCGAATATTTTCTTATCTGTTTCTATTTATACTTTTGCCTGTAATTTTACCGGCTCAAACAAGTATCATTCACGAAAGCCTTCCGATTGAAAGTTCCGTATTGAACAAAAATGTAAACTACAATATTTACCTGCCTAAAGGGTATGAAGAATCAAACAGAAGCTATCCTGTTTTATATCTACTTCACGGATATACTGATAATGAAATTGGCTGGACGCAGTTTGGAGAGGTTCAGCAAATTGCCGATGAAGCAAGCGAAAGTTTGAGCGTTACGGATATGATTATCGTAATGCCCGATGCCGGCGTAAGTTGGTATATCAATAACCATGATGGATCCGTGAATTACGAAGAATTTTTTACACATGAACTGATACCGCATGTGGATGAAACCTACCGAACACGGGCAACAAAAGAGTTTCGGGCGATTGCTGGACTATCCATGGGTGGATATGGTACATTGATTATGGCAACCAAACATTCAGAGCTTTTTACGGCTGCCGCGCCTTTAAGTGCAGCCGTGTTTTTGGATGAAGAAATTTCAGGTATGCCGCAGGAAAACTGGGATAACGCTTTGGGTACTCCATTTGGAGAAGGATTAGAGGGAGAAGACCGGTTGACCGATCATTATTATGAAAACTCTATCATTGAGATCATGGAGAATGGAGATCAGGAAGCTCTAAAATCTGTGGATTATTACATAGACTGTGGAGATGACGACTTTCTAATCCGTGGAAATTTGGCATTATATGATGTGATGGTTCAAAATGAAATCAATGCTGAGTTCAGAGTTCGGGATGGTGCCCATACATGGGATTATTGGCGAACAGCTCTGCCTGATGTTCTCGAGTTTGTAAGCGCCCGGTTTCACAGATAACTCTATTATAAGTTCAAAACCTAAAAGCCTCTGAAGGTCCTTGAAGCTTTCTTTTCGAACAGACCTTGTAGCTTGAAAGATTTCCGCCCGATGCCATCGGAGTTATGGATCCTGTAAGGTCATTTCTTTGTTAATCGTTAAATGAGTACAGGAATTCTAGGTTACCGGTTAAACGGGTAGTTTTGTACAGGATGAATAGTCAGTTTGAAAATCAAGTTTTGTGTAAACTGAATTTCAGCCAGGTAACTGAACGAATTTTCGCTGAGATTTCTTTACTTAATGGAAACATAAAAATGAAATACCAGACAGAATATGAGCTATACAGTTGCTATAAAATCAATTGAAAAAGTTACACACGATGTAAAAAAGTTTACGTTTAAAAAACCCGAAGGCTACTCATTTACACCGGGTCAGGCCACGGAAGCTTCCATCAATAAAGAGGGGTGGGAGGATGAGAAGCGGCCATTTACGTTTACTTCACTGAATGAAGACCCTGATCTGGAATTCATAATTAAGATATATGAAGATCACGATGGTGTGACAAATCAGATCGGCAAACTGGAAGTAGGAGACGAATTTATTATTGATGATCCCTGGGGCACTATTCAATACAACGGTCCGGGAGTTTACCTTGCAGGTGGTGCGGGAGTCACACCATTTATTGCAATCTTTAGAGACCTTCACAAAAAGGGAGAGATCGAAGGAAACACACTAATTTTTTCCAATAAAACTGCCAAAGATGTAATTCTCCAGGAAGAATTTGAAGAGATGCTTGGCGATAATTTTGTATCGATTCTGACCGATAATGATGCTGAAGGACATATGTTTCTTGATGGATTCATCGACAAAGATTTTTTGGCCGAACAGATCGAAAATTACGACCAGCCATTTTATGTTTGCGGCCCGATGAAATTCAACGAAAATATGATGAAGTACTTGAAAGAGCTCGGAGCCGAACCGGATAGTTTAGTGTTTGAAGAGTAAAACTTTTGATTCTACATTTTAGCTTGTAGTCAAGTCCTATTAAAGTCCATGCAGTTTAGCCTTTGAGGAAGACTTTACCGGATTCCAAGCGTCTTCATACGACCTCTTAAAGAAGAATTCTTGGTAGTAGGCTATAGTCCTAACAATTCTTAGATAAAGACCGGTGTAGATACTCATTAAATGAACATATTTGAAAAGCTTTTTTTCCTCACTTCGGCGTTCAGTAAAGATCATAATACTTCCCATCTGAACATAACCCATCACTACGTAAAGCGTAATATTCATTGGGATGATATAAACAAGAGAAGAGGTGTAATTCAGCAAAATATCGGCCATATAAATAAGCCATGTAATATCTAGAATTACATTATAGAACACGTTTTCAAACAAAGAGAAGAAGTTTTTCCAGTTAAAATTAGCGTTCGGAAAGTAAACGTCCCTGTGTTTTCTTACACGGAAACGAATAATTGATTTGTCCCATCGAAGGCGTTGTTTGGTGAGGACTTTAAAAGAATCGGGTGCATTTGTAAGACAAACTGCTTTTGGTTCGAAATGTATTTTAACCACATTTTCGAATTTTAACAGTTATGTCTCCATCCAATCCGGGGCCAATGTCCCATCCACCAATTTTATCCAAAATTTCGGGGCGAAACGCTCCAAATGCTCCCGATACAATTTTGTAAATACCCAGAGTAGAAGTAACAATCCGACCAACAGAAACAGTTTTTAAATACTCAATGGCTTGTAGAGAGGAGCAAAGGCTCTCTTGATAATTACGCACCTTTACATTACCACCGACGGCTCCAATCTTCTCATCATAGTAGAATGGAATTACCACCCGTGCAATTGCATCACGATCAAACGAACAATCTGCGTCAAGGTGAACAATAAACTTTCCGGTAGCATATTGTAAAGCAAGATTCGCTGCAGAGGCTTTACCACCTCTTACTTCGTTACGGATAAACTTATCAATGAGTCCCAGTTTTTCAAGATTCTGACCAATAATCGGAGTATCGTCATCAGAGCCGTCATCAACAATAATAAGTTCAAAATTTTGATAGGTTTGCTCCTCTAATGATTTGGTGAGTTTATAAAGGTGTCTCCCTTCATTTTTACCGGGGATAATGATCGAAATCAGTGGATTTTCAGAAAATAAAGCCTGGCGGCCTGCTTTGTAACGATCATCATAATCCTCACGCTTTACCCAATGGATAAATGCAATGATGTAATCTATGATGATATATCGGGTGAACTCGAATATTGCAAAATACCAAAATACCCGAAAAAATTTCCCCCATCCCCCGGCGAGCCAATATTGGATATATTCTGGTATAAGTTGATCAGGCATTATCGTTGGAATCAGAAATATCAGTTAGTTTTAACTTGACGGTTTGATCTTTGATATCAAGTCCATCAGCAAGAAGCCGGCTGATATTATTGTTAATGACATCGCTGGTAAGATGTGCCCTTTTGGTATCAGAATTACATATAAGGATGGTGTAACTGTATGGATTTTCACTACAAATCAGATCTGTAGGTTCCAGGTAATGTGTCAATATGCTGCAAATTTCTCGCTGCAGCATCTTTCTTCTTTCTACATGAAAGCGGTCTACTACGTTAGCCAAAATGGTTAGTTCAGCTTCAAATAATGGTGATGAACTACCTGTTTGGCGTTTCAAAAGCTCTTGTTTGCGGAAAAGCTTGTAAATCTCCGGATTTAGTATGGAAGAATTCTCTTCTGTTTTCTGAGCAGGCTCTCCCTTATAACCAAATTTGGCTAAGTACTCCCCTTTTGCAGTTATTGAGTAGGTTTTTATAGATCGAGTATGCAGCATGGAGAGTTCATTATCCTTTCCACAGTCAACGCACAGAGCTTTTACCGTTGCATTTTGAAATTGATGCCGACAAGATCGACAGGTATACATTGAGGAAGGTTTATCGTAATCGATCCCTATATGACGTAACTCTTTGTCACATTTCGGACACTCAAGCCGGTCGTCTTTTTTGAAAGTATCCTCAGGTCCTACATGAGCACATACAAAATGATGGATAAGATCGGATGACTGCAGGTCGGGAGAACCACAAGAAGGGCAACATTCACGGTAGTTAAAGTAGCCACCTGAACAATGGTTGCAGGATTGAATAATTTCATTTCTTTGCCCATCTAAATATCCATCTTGATGCATTTCATCCAGAAGGTCAATTGCTTTTAAGCCTTCTGAAGACTTAAATATAGAACTGATAAATGAGTAGGCATAACCGGTATTAACATATCTGGTCCGTATAGGTTGAAGAGTTGTGACCCTGCTGTAAAGATACTGACAAATCCGTTGTGACAGAGCTCGTCTAAAATCAAGTTCATGCACTTCTGTGTTAAGATTTTTTAGACTGCCTGTAATTTTTCTAATGAATTGAAGTTGATTTTCAGGGTGCTCTTCGGTCCATGTTCCATCGAAAAGAAGACGTATGTTCTCACCGCAATTTGTGTAACTACTTACAAAAACCGGTTTTAGTGAGATTGTTCGACTGGAATCTGATCTAACTTCACGGAGTGTTTCCAGCGCCTCGAACTCAGAATCAGTTTGAACGACTATAGCATCAGCATGGTTTGTATCCTCACGTTTTACATCAGAGTGATGATAAAAATAGAGAATATGAAGACCGTCTAATCGTAATGACCGACGACCTTCTTTTTTAGATTTTGCTAATTCTAGCATTTTTTTGAATTGATAGGTTTGAAAATTTTGGAGGAATTAGAGGCTCATGTAAATTCCGTGTGGAATTTGAGCTTCAAAGGTTCCGCGAACATCAAAGAAAATTGTATCCTGATTGGAAATGGATCGATAGTAGTCCTGATCTTCCTCATTGTATTTATCGTGAGCTACTGCAATAATTACTATGTCAAAGGATCCTTCTGCTTTATGTACTGTTTGAATATTATATTCATCAGAAACTTCAGATGGCTCTGCATGCGGGTCTTCAACCGTTACATTGGCACCCATTAAACGGAGTTTTTTCACAAGGTCAGCTACTTTAGAATTACGGATATCACTTACGTTTTCTTTGAATGTAATTCCCTTCACCAGGATATTCGATTCATGGGGAGATTTTCCATTATCAATAAGCTTTGAAATGACCCGGTCTGCTATATTCAGAGCCATGGAATCATTTATATGTCGGGAAGAAAGAATTACTTTAGGATCAACATCCAGTTCCAGTGCTTTGTGGGCTAAGTAATATGGATCTACACCGATGCAGTGCCCTCCAACCAGGCCGGGAAAGAAATTCAGAAAATTCCACTTTGTTCCGGCTGCTTTTAACACTTCATGAGTGTTGATATTCATTTTCTCAAAAATTACAGAAAGTTCGTTCATCAGGGCGATATTGACGTCTCGTTGGGTATTCTCAATAATTTTTGAAGCTTCGGCAACTTTTATAGAGGAGGCTTTGTGAACTCCCGCTTTGATGATGCTGCTATATACATCTGCAATGATATCAAGTGCCTCTTCATCGCTTCCGGACACGACCTTGGTGATTGTGGTTACCGTGTTAACTTTATCACCGGGATTGATGCGTTCGGGCGAATATCCCACTTTAAAATCTTCATTTAATTCGAGGCCTGAAATGCGCTCAAGGATGGGTACACAAACTTCTTCGGTACAGCCGGGGTAGACAGTAGATTCAAAAACTACGCAATCACCTTCCTTCAAAACTCTGGCTACAGAAGCTGTTGCTTTTTTCAAAGGGGTGAGATTTGGTTCTCGTAATGAATCAATTGGAGTGGGTACTGCCACTACATAAAACTGTGCGTCTTCAATTCTATCTAACCGGTGGGTATATTTAATTTTCTTATTTTTAAATTTCTCTTTCGATAGTTCACGTGATGGATCCATATGTTGGTTAAGCATCTCTACTCGTTCTTCATTGATATCGAATCCCAGAACGGAATATCGGTTGGCAAATTCCAGTGCAATTGGAAGTCCAACATATCCTAATCCTACAACTGCAAGTTTAGCTTTGTTTGATTCCAGCCTGTGAAAAAGGTTCATATCATACTTTACCGGGCTTTTTCTTTTCTGGTCTATATTGACTCTTTGTATTGTTTTTGCTGTATTGTTCATGATTATTTCTATTTATTATCAGTTTTAAATTTTTTGTTAATGTAATCTACGTTGTTTTAACAGGTTTTAGTGATATTCTCGATCAATAAACAGTTACTGTCGATAAGTGGTAAAAAATCTGGGTTAAGTGGTTTTTGCAGACCTTTGAAATGAGTAAATAGTTTATCTTGAAGGTTGGTAAGCCTATATTATTATTTTACTTAAAAGAACCTACCTACCGAAACCGTTACGCTCATCTTGTAAAATTTCTTCCAGTCATTATCGTCTGAATCCTTGAATGGAAGGATGTCAACCAATATTCCACGTTCGGTGGGTTCGTAGCTCTTTTGGAATTCATCCGGCAGTTCGTATGTGGCTATATAGTATTGCTCAATGACTCCCTGGCGGGTCTCTCCGTTTGGAAATGATAGTTCAACTGTTTCCCCAACACTTATATAGTCGATGGCTGATTGAGGAAAATAGGCTTGAATCTTTGTCTTCTTTGGTTGATGGATGGTAAGTACTTCGTTTGCCTTGTAAGAGATTTCATTTTCTTGTACTGATATCTGCCCCACAATGCCATTAAAAGGAGCCTTGTAAACACGTGTATTCTGAAAACCATCAGGTATTGACTGATTTATGTTTGAAGATTCTGACTGCAATAATTTCTCTCGTTCCTGATTAAGTATGAGTAATTCTTTTTCCGTTTTCTGGAGATCGAATTCAGCTCGGCGAAGTCTTTGGTTGGCTTGCTCATACGTTGTTTTGGAATAAACAGCTAATGCAACAAGACGAGCTGTCTCATTCGATTCATTTGTAAGCATTTCGACAGTCTGCAAGTGATAATCTCGCTCTGCTTCTTTTTGCCTGATATCCATTTCAATTTGGCGTCGGTCACGATTGATTCGTTCCTGATTTGATACCTGCATAGAGAAGTAGGTTGCATCATTCTCGAAATACTGGTTACGATAGGTAAACAGGGTATCTCCATGACTAATATCAGCACCTTCCAGGATATTTATATCTAAGATTCGAATATCCTCAGAAAAGTTTACCGAAAGTTTGTCCATGGTTACCATGCCATCAACCTGGATCAATGCGATACCCTGGTAAAGTTTTACCAATACGTAGATGAGGATGATTGCCAGAAGAGCCAAAAACAGAATACGGTCGGTATTAAGTTTCTTTTTTTTGGGTTTTGGCAGCTCCTTGAGCTGCCTGATAGCAGCATTCCCGGAAGAAAATGTAAACTCTTTCATGTTACTCTCTTTGTTTTAAAGTTAAAATTGTGAATAAAATTCAGATGGTGGGATGGTAACAAATGCAGGGATAAATCCAGGCTTGGGGTTAAGCTCTACATATCCCTTTTCTTCATTATTATGAGAACCGAGATAGATTGTATCACCATTTTGAAATTGAAAGTCATTGTTCAATAAATTTGATCCAATCATGAGATGAAAACCATCATCTAATAGGCTTTGGTTGCGTTCTGCATTCTCATGCACTAAAAAAGAAATACGGAATGATTGACCACCAAAAAAATCATAGAGCTCATGCTTTCTCTTTCCATATCCATGAAGAATAATATTTCTAACGTTACTTCCCTTTAGATAATCAGCAATCAATGGCCAGTTTGCGTCTTGGATTTTTTCTAATTCAAGGAGAGCGATATTAAGAGCCGGATTCGTATCAGGGGACATGAGTAGATAGGTTCGCAAATCAGTATCTGGTACCAGGAGATTTATTTTTAACAGAATTTTTAAAGCATCCTGCTGAACCTTGAGTAGCTCAGATTGTACAGCCAATCGGTCATCATTCATCAAGTGAATAGATTCACTTACTTTTGTAGAGACAGACTTTTCGATTACTTGGTGTACTCTAAGCTGTTCCTCTATTTTTTGGAGATTATATTTCAGGTCACCTGCTTGTTTCTGCTTATATCTATATTCTTGATAAAGTGTCATAAGCTCCTTGCGCGTATGTTCCTGCTGGTTGTTGTGGAGTTGGTCAAGATCCCTGATTTTGGCAGAGAGCAGATCTTTACGCTCATTACGGTTCGTTAGACTTGATATCGGAATTCGTAACGATAATCTTGCGGAGGAATACTGTCGGGCGTCCCCGGTAAATGGAACCTGGTAATTGTAATTCAGCGAGGCGGTTAGTTTCGTGTCTGCCCACCAGCTGTTTTCAATATCGAGTTGCCTTTTCTTAAGCTGAAGCAGATCTGTACCAGGTGTGATGCTAGGCAGATCTTTTAGGAGTTCGTTTAATTGTAAATCAGGAAGATTTGTGAGTTCGGGTAATCCATTCTTAAAATTTATGTTAGATAGCTCCCTCGAAAATTGATTTTCAAACCGGATTAAAGAGGATTGATAAAATGATAATTGGAGTTCTGCTTCATCCAACCGTTTCCGTATCTCAATAAGCGGTTCATTTTGAATGATTCGATCACGATTGAGTTCATAAGCTATTTCTTTTTTTGATGTAAGCAGTTCTTTTCTTTGAGAATAAATATCAGCCAGTTGATGATTGAAGAGATAGTCGGCAAACAAGAACTGTTTATAGTAGGCAAGATCATTAGTTTTCTGATTCTGCAAACGGCGTTCAATTTTTGCCTGATATTGCAAATAATCAGCTTTATTTCTGTTGGAAAACCACCCCCCTTCAAGAATATTCCAGTTTACCCCTGTACGGTAATACGTTTTGCCTCCTGAAAAAATACTGTCAGGATCCACTGAAGCATCTCCAATCCGTCGGGTAACAGATGAATGCCACTGAATTCCAATGTCTTGTTGATAGATGTCACTTTCGGTTAGATAACTCTCTTCTGCAGCTGAATTATTGACGGATGCCTCTAAACCAAAGTTGAATAACGCGTTTAGAAACTCGTTGCTATCCGTTTTAAAACCCGAAACAGTTGCGGGTAAGGCTGCCAGGCTAATCCAAAGAAGTAAATATTTCATTGATCTTATTTTTCTTAAAACATACACCAGGATGTATGTACCATTCAGGATCTTTCGTTGAATGGCAGATTAGAAACGATCAATGGTTATAAGGGATAGATGAACCGATTTTTTAAATTGTATTTAGTCGATTTAAGAGCTCCTCTTTGTTAGATCGGCTGATAGGAATGATCTCCTCTGCAATGAGTATGCTGTTGTCTTCGATATCAACAATCTTATTGATATTTACTATATAAGAGCGATGGACCTGTACAAACCGATTAGGCGGAAGTTTTTCGGCAAACCGTTTCATCGTTGCATGAACAAGATGCTTTTTTTTGGGGGTTTGAATCTGGACATAATCACCACGGGCTTCCATAAAGAGAATATCATCGTAATTTAGTCGAACCAACCTGGAATTTACGTTGATAAAAATGTGCTTCTCTTTTGAATCCGGCCCATTTCTCTCAGCAGACATCCTTTCGTCACGTACTTTGTTAACAGCCTTAATGAATCGGGGTGTACTAACCGGTTTCAGAATATAGTCGGATACATCGTATTCAAATGCCTGAACTCCAAAATTATCATCACTGGTGGTAATTATAACCTCAGGTACATTTTTTACACTGCTTAAAAAGTCAAAGCCTGAAAAATCCGGCATGTGGATATCTAAAAAAACAAGATCAATCTCTTCTCTGTTTAAGAAGTCAATCGCCTCAAGTGGATTGTTGAATTCGGCAACGGACTCCAGGAAATCAACTTTTTCACATAACTTCTTCAGAGCTGCACGTGCAATCTTTTCATCGTCTATAATGATACATTTCATGTTATTCTCTTGGTTCTTAGCGTTAACCTGGTTTGATGGAGGGCTATTATGATAGGTTCAAGACGTTGATTGCAAACAGACATTGCTAAATCGTTGTTTCGTGCATTATATTCTAATTTCGATACTTTATTCACAAGGTCATGAAAACCGAACGTTCTTAGTTTAGTCAAAACAGCGTGTAACAAGTCCGCCAGTTTTTTCAAGTCACCCTCCAGAGCGACTTCTTCTATTTTTTGAATTTGGCTGGGAATTTCATCCAAATAATAAGTAATAAGCTCATTTTTAAAATGCTCGTCACCATCTGCCCACTCATCAATTTGTGAAAAATCTGGTTCAGTAGAGATATTTGTATAGTCGGTTACAATTTTTTGAACATCTTGCAGACGAATTGGTTTCAGCAAAAGAAACTTTGAATCGATTGATTTTTTTGATAATTGCTCCAATACAGGTTTAGATCCAGATGTAAAATAGACGGGTATATTGCCAGGAGTGTCTAGATTTTTTGCTCCATTCAGGTAAATATCTCTGATGATAATATCGTATGCATTGACCTCCACTTTTTCTCTCATTTCGTTATGCGAAGTAGCGATTTCAACAGATATCGATGGTATTTTTTTTAGAATTCTTTTAAATGCAAGCTGATCGAACTTATCATCCTCAACGTACAGGATCTGCATATCAATAGGCTAATTCACTTGTGGTCCAATATGATTTAATCGTTTTCAGCATTTTAACAAATTCACTATATCGCACAGGTTTTACCATATACCCGGCCACCTGCTTGTCAAAACTTCGGAGTTTATCTTCCTGGTGATTTGATGTAGTTAGCACTACAACTGGTATTTTCCGATATTTTGAATCTTGCTTAATACGGTCCAGAAATTCAAATCCATTCATTTTTGGCATACTAAGGTCCAGCAATATTGTGCCGGGTAAATTGTCCGGGTTAGATGACAACCAACTGAGACCTTCCACACCATTTCTGCAAACCACAAGGTTATTAGGTATATCTAACTTTTTGAGAGCACGATGAACCTTTTTTACTTCAATAGCATCATCTTCAAGTAGTAAAATCGATTTCAGCCCTTTCATATGTGTCATAGTGTTCTTTCAATGTAAAATAAAAAGTTACTCCATTTTCTTTATTGTTCTCGAACCAAATCCGCTCACCGTGGTCATTCAATATTTTTTTAACAATGGAAAGACCAATACCGGTTGAATCGGTTTTCTTATCGGAGTAACTGCTAAATAATTGGAAAACCTCTTCTTTATTTTCGGAGATGCCCGGACCGTTGTCCTTAAAGCTAAACAACCAAGAATGTTTCTCCTTTAAGTATTCAGACTTGATTTCAATGCGGCCATCTTCTGCACCGATAAATTTAATGGAATTAGATAAGAGATTCTGCACTATTTGCCTGAACTGAAATTTGTTAAAAACAATTAACGGGAAATCACCTTTCAATGCTATTGTAATATTCTTAGGAATATTCAACAGTCGAATAACAGACTGGATTTGGTTTTTTGTTTGAATCTGTTCTTCTAATCCCTGCGATTGTGTTGCCATCGAATAGGATAGTACGCCGTCAATAAGCTGGTCCATTCGTGATACATTTTGTATGAGAAGCTGCAGGCTTTCTCGCCCGTCTTTATCTAGTTTGTCTTCATAATCCTCAATTAGCCATTCACTTAAGGAGCTAATAGCTCTAAGAGGTGCTTTCAGATCGTGAGATATTACATGAGCAAATTCACTAAGATTATCATTTGCTTTTTTTAGTTGTGAGAGAAGTTCTTCCCGTCTCCGTTCATTCTTTTTCTTTTCTGTGATATCCCTGGCTATTGTCTGGATCATTTTTTCACCTTTAAAAACAATCGGTGTTGATCGTACCTCAATCGTTTTTCTGTCACCTTTTAATGTTGTTATATCAAATTCCAATGGAGTAAGAGTTTCCCCTTTACTTAATTTTGAAAGACGCTCATTAAACTTTGATTTCTTACTTGGGGATGTAACTTCCAGTAAATTTTTCCCGATAATTTCTTCCGGTTCGCTTGCCCCATATAATTCATATCCTGCAGGATTCAGATATTCAACCACTGCATTTTTTGTGATTTGTATAGCTTCGGGTTGATTATTTACCAGTTTTTGCCAGCGCTGTTCACTTTCTTTTAAAGCTTGCTCCTGCTCATTTTTTTTAGTGATATCACGTACAAATGCACTAAAAAAATGTTTACCCCCTATTTTATTTGGAATGATAGCGAGCTCAATAGGAAAAATCGAGCCATCACTTTTTTTCCCGATAATTTCTATTCGCTTATTTAAAACAGGCCCATGACCGGTTTTCATATAGTTATTCATTCCTTTTTCATGAGCTTCTACATGTTGGTCAGGAATGATCGTTTCTGAAATACGTTTTCCGAGGACTTCGCTTTTTTTCCATCCAAATATGGATTCTGCCTGAGTGTTCCATTCTGTTATTTGTCCCTCTTGATCGATTACTACCACTGCATCTAACGCAGAGTTAATGATTGTTTTTAGTTTTAATTCAGTTTCACGAAGTGAGAGTTCCTGACTTTTTAACTTTGAAATTAAATGCCCGATCATTAATAGATAAGAGGGTGAACCTTGGTCATCACGAATTATGTGCATTCGTTGTCCAATCCACAGATCATTGTCAGATTTTTTTTTAAGCTTAATTTCATTGTAAAACCCATTCAGATCATCCAGAGATTTACTTCGTAATTGAGCTTTTAAGACATTTTTTTGATCATCAGAAATAAATTCTGTGAAATGTTTATTTAGAATTTCTCCAGCCGAGACTCCTAAAAAATTGCACGTATATCTATTGACAAAGATCAAAGTACCTTTGAGATCACATGCATATACAACATCAGAAACCTGTTCAAATATGTTGCGAATATTCCTGATCATAATAGTTACTAATATATTTTATGATGATAGGCTGTATCATAAAAATGAAAAGAATAAGAAAAGGCAAAATAAAGTAATTTTCATTTTCTATTACATTAAAGAATGCAGAATGAATTTCTAAACATTTTCACCAAATTGAATAGAACTTTCAAGTTATTACTTTTTGATTCAGCAAGTATTTTCCTCAAATATAGGGAAATATTAGACTTATAAAGTACCTAAGGTAGTTTTTAAAAAATCGAAATAACTTCTAATCTCTTGTCAACTGTTGGTTTTCATAGGCATTTTTGTGGGTTTTCGTATTCAAGATGAGCTGAGCAGCGATTGGGTTTATTTCAATGCCGGGAATTGCTGTAGGGATGGTCTTACAGGTAAACTGAAAGTAGGAGGTCTGGCACACAAAAAAGTTTATTTACTGAGTG
>Ga0102931_1000382_pt1 | contig 21576 bp, 18 predicted proteins | sample SalPonR1_C_D1_MG_FD_79282 | JGI IMG/M metagenome (GOLD analysis project Ga0102931, IMG submission 79282) | Salt pond soil microbial communities from South San Francisco under conditions of wetland restoration - Salt Pond MetaG R1_C_D1_MG | ecosystem: Environmental > Aquatic > Marine > Intertidal... | reverse complement strand
TGTCGTGGCTCTTCTTTTTGTCGAACACGCTCCACGCCGATCTGATCGAACTGTTCTACCCCGAGAGCCGCGCGATGGGCGATCCGGAGGCGCAGCGGGCGCTGACCGAGACGCGCATCCTCGCCCATCTCCGCCTGATCGAAGCGGCGCTCGCGGAGCGGCCGGCCTGGTGCAGGCCGGAGGCGCCCGGCACGTTCGGATGCTATCTCGCTTCGATGATCCGCTGGCTCGCGCTCTATCCCGCCGCGCGCCCCATGAAGCCGGCGCTGGACGCCTATCCGGCGATGCGCGCCGTTCTGACCGCGATGGAGTCGCGCCCGGCCGCGCAACGCGCCGCCGCAGCCGAGGGGCTGGGGCCGACCTTCTTCACGACGCCCGCCCACCCGCGCCCGCCCGAGGGCAGCGCCACCTGAGGATCCGCCGATGTTTCTGTCCGTCTTCGAGATGTTCAAGGTCGGGATCGGCCCCTCGTCCTCGCACACGATGGGGCCGATGGTGGCCGCCGCGCGGTTTCTCGACCGGCTCCGGGCCTCGCCGTTCACGGCAGCGGGGCTCCGCGCCTCGCTGCACGGCTCGCTGGCCTTCACCGGCGTCGGGCACGCGACCGACCGTGCGGTGATCCTCGGCCTCGCGGGCTTCCGCCCGGAAGACTACGACGTCGACAAGACCGAGGCCTCCCTGCGCCGCATCCGGGAGACGAAGACCGTCGCACCCGAGGGCCTCGGACCCTTCGCCTTCGACCCGGAGGCCGACCTCGTCTTCGACTACGGTCCGCCGCTGCCCGGCCACGCCAATGGGCTCGTGCTCATGGCCCTCGACGCGCAAGGTGACGTGATCGGGCAGGAAACCTATTATTCCGTCGGTGGCGGGTTCGTCCTGACCGCGTCGGAACTGGCCGCGGGCAAGGCGACGGACGACGGTCCTGCGGTGCCTCATCCGTTCAAGAGCGCCGCGGAGATGCTCGAGATGTGCGCCGCGACCGGAAAACCGATCGCCGCGCTCAAGCGCGAGAACGAGCTGACCTGGATGACCGCGCAGGACCTCGACCGGGGCCTCGCGCGCATCTGGGACGTCATGTCCGACTGCATCGAGCGGGGGCTCACCACGCCCGGAACGCTTCCCGGCGGGCTCAACGTGCGGCGGCGCGCGAAGGGCATTCACGACACGCTCCAGGCCGAGCGCGGCATGAACCTCACCGCGCCGCATACGATCAACGACTGGATCGGCACCTACGCAATGGCGGTGAACGAGGAGAACGCCGCCGGCGGACAGGTCGTCACCGCGCCCACGAACGGGGCGGCGGGAGTGATCCCGGCGACGATCCGCTACTGGCTCGACCACGTGCCCGGCGCGTCGCGGGCGGGGGTGGGCGACTTCCTCCTGACCGCCGCCGCCATCGGCGGGCTGATCAAGTTCAACGCGTCGATCTCGGGCGCCGAATGCGGCTGCCAGGCCGAGGTCGGCTCCGCCGCCGCGATGGCCGCCGCGGGGCTCTGCGCGGTGATGGGCGGCACTCCCGCACAGGTCGAGAACGCGGCGGAAATCGCGCTAGAACATCACCTCGGCATGACCTGCGACCCGGTGAAGGGGCTCGTTCAGGTGCCGTGCATCGAAAGGAACGGCCTCGGCGCGATCAAAGCGGTGTCGGCGGCCTCACTGTCGCTCCGCGGCGACGGGACGCATTTCGTGCCGCTGGATTCCGCCATCGAGACGATGCGCCAGACCGGCGAGGACATGAGCCACAAGTACAAGGAGACCGCGCTCGGCGGGCTCGCGGTCAACGTGCCGAACTGCTGAGGGAACGGAGCCGGCGACAGGGTCGCCGGCCCGGATGGACGGTGGCGCGCCGCGCCGTGTCAGTTATCCGCCGCGAAGGCGCCGCCGAGTTCGATACCGTCATATTCGCCGTCCGAGCCCGTCGCGGACCACGAGCCGATGACGGCACCGTCCGAGGGCTCCCCGTAGATCACGCCCTGTTGCGATGCCGAGATGTCGGTGTCCTTGACCGAACCGGTGACGGTTCCCGTGAATGTGCCCACGCCGGGAGTGAACGATCCGTCGGTCATCTCGACCGAGCCCGCAACAGACGCGCCGCTGACGTCGATGAAGTTGTCCTGGACCGACGTCACATCACCGTCGACGAAATTAACTGTCGCCTGCGCATCCGTCGCGAAGATGGCGAACTCGAGCGCCTCCGCAACGGTATCGACCGTGTCGGGGGTATTCGTGTCGACGATCAGTCCCGAACCGGTGAACGTCGCGGAACCCGGCGTCGGTGCATCTGGAAGGGTCGCGTCGCCGCTCGAAACGAGCGGGCTTTCGAGGATAGACGTAAGCTCCTGCACCCGTGCGACGAACACGCTGTCCGTGTCGCCCGGAAGATCGGGCACAATACTACTGCCCGAGCCCCCACCGTCCGACGTATCGTCCGACCCGCCGCCGCTGCACGCGGCCAGCGCGGCCACTCCCGCGATCGACGCAAGCAGTCTCAGTCTTTCAATCTTCATCCGACGCTTCCCCTCATGACCGCCCCCGAATGTCGCGCACTAAAGTCCGAAAGGCATCGAACACGCAACCTTCAGATATCTCCGTTGCCGAAAACGCTAGGGTATCTGCCTTGCAGAGGCAAACCGTTTCCCCACAGTCACCGACCTTCCGGCACCTTGCCGCCCGTTCCCCGCCCCGGTAGCGTCGCCGGATGAGCCCCGACCGCCCCGTCCTCGGCATCCTCCTGATGCTCGGCTTCTGCATTCTCGCGCCGCTCGGCGACGGGATGGCGAAGCGTCTCGGCGAGACCATCCCGGTGTTCCAGCTCGTCACCGTGCGCTTCGCGGTGCAGGCGGCGATCCTGCTGCCCTTCATGGTCGTGGGCGCGCGGCGGTTCCGCACGACCGGCCGGGTGTTCGGCCTCACCGCGCTGCGGACCGTGCTCCACATCCTCGGGATCTCGATGATGTTCCTGGCGCTCCGCTACCTGCCGCTCGCCGATGCGATCGCCATCGCCTTCGTGATGCCCTTCGTCATGCTGCTGCTGGGCTGGTTCTTTCTGGGCGAGGAGGTCGGCGCGCGGCGGCTCGGCGCCTGCGCCGTCGGCTTCGCGGGGACGCTCATGGTCATGCAGCCGAGCTTTGCCGAGGTCGGTCTGCCCGCGCTCCTGCCGCTCGGCGTGGCGGTGGTCTTCGCGCTGTTCATGCTGGTGACCCGCACCATCGCGCGCGAAACCGATCCGATCTCGCTCCAGTGCGTGTCCGGCATCATGGCGAGCGTCGTCCTGCTCCCGGCGCTGGTCCTGCTCGACGGCACGGGGCTCGCCGGGCTGGACCCCGTGATGCCCGAGGCGGACGCGTGGACGCTCCTCGCGCTTCTGGGAGTTCTCGGCACTTGCGCGCATCTGCTGATGACCTGGAGCCTGCGCTTCGCCCCGACCTCGACGGTGGCGCCGATGCAGTATCTAGAGATTCCCTTCGCGACCGTCATCGGCCTTCTGATGTTCGGCGACTTCCCGAACGGCCTCGCGCTCGCCGGGATCCTCGTCACGGTCGCGGCCGGCCTCTACGTGATCGCGCGGGAACATGCCGTCAGCCGGAAAGCCCCCGCATCACGGCCGGCAGCGCCGCCCGCGGCGTGATCACGAGCATGCCGGGTGCGTCGAACTCCATCACGACCGGCCCCGTCGCGACGTTGGAGGTGCCGATCCGCCGCGACGGCGCAAGCGCGAGACCGTCGATCGGCCAGACGAGTCCCCGGGACCGCCCGGAGACGCTGGCCAGGGGGAACAGAGACAGCCGCTCTCCCGCCGCCAGATCGAGCGCGAGCCGCGGCGGCGCATGAAACACCAGGTCGGAGGGCCCGACGACGACGGCGGGCGTGTCCGCCCGCCGGACGAGCGCGTTGAACGCCGCGAGCATGTGATCGAGCCGGGGCCCCGCGAAGCCCACGGCCAGCACGAGCGGCGCGGCGACCGACCGCAGGCACTTGTCGAAATCCGTCGTCTCCTGCTCCGGGATACGGTGAATGCGGTCCTCCGGAACGACCTCCCGCACCGCACCGGGCAGCGAGTCGAGATCGCCGATCACTGCGTCCGGGACGATACCCGCCGCCACGCAATGCGACGCACCTCCGTCCGCCGCGACGACCTTCGACCCGTACCGACGCGCAACTTTGATATCGTCGGCGCTGACATCGCCGGCGCCGACGAGTACAATAGGATCAGGAGAGTGGACAATCACAGGGGAGATCCGAAGATTTTCTCGCGAAGTCGATACAGTCTGGGGCACAAATCGGGTCAGATTCCATCGAATTGCCGCAGTCTGTTCCTAATTTGGAACCACCGATCCGTAAACCTCACGGTGTTGTAGTTGGCAGAAAGCAGGCGCACATGGTTGGTTCGAGCAAAATTCTGACGGTGTCGTACGGAACCTTCAGCTGTACGCTGGAGGGGTTCGACGATCCGTTTTCGACCATGAAGTCGATCGCGGAATACTTCCGCGATCTCGCCGCCGACGATCGCTACTTCGGCGCCGAGCCGCCGACGCCCGATGCCGAGATGCTGCACCGAATCGCCGAGCGCGAAGTGCAGCGCCGGGTCGAGACCCGCCTCACGTCGGGCGGCATCACGCTCCGCCAGATGGAGCAGGCGAACGAGGCCGAAGACGCCGGGGAGGCCCCGGCTCCGGCGGCACCCGGGACCGGACGCAGCGAGGAGCCCGCTCCCGCACAAGGCCCCGCACAGGGCGATGCCGTCTCCGCCAAGCTGAGCCGCATTCGTGCCGTCGTCGACCGCGCCCGCGCCCGGTCGATGCCCTCGCCCGCCGCGCCGGCCTTCGAGGAGCCGGCGATCGAGGACGAACCCGAGACCGCCTACGTCTCCGACCTCGCCGCCGCCCGCCGCGCGGCGATGGAAGAGCGGGCCCATGACGAAACGCCGGCCACTTCCCGCGAAGACGAAATCACCGCCGAAGACCACGACGAGATCGAAGTGCCGGCCGAGACGCCCATCAGAACCGCAGAAGACGCGGCAACACATGCAGCCCAGCCGGTCGCCGAGGACGAGAGCGAACCCGAAGACGATTTCGAAGGCGCCGACCGCCCGTGGGCCGACTCGATGGACGGGCAGGACGAGACGACCGAACCGGCCGCCGAAGAGGACGAGGCCGAGGAGGACGGTGGCGTCTCCGAAGACGAACCCGAGCCTGTCGCCGCCGAGGACGAAGAGCAACCGGCCGTCGCCGCAGAGGACGATCTCGCCGATCGCATCGTGCGGCTGAGCCAGACCGGCCGGCAGAGCGGCCTTCTCGGCGACGAGGACGACGAGAACGAACCCGAGAGCGACGAAACGCTCGCGGGGATCCGGATGGCGCTCGAGACGGAAAAGCAGGCGCTGGCGCAGGAGAAGAAGGAACAGCGTCTCGAACGGCGCCACGTCCTGATCGGCGGCGACCCCGACAACGGCGGCGCCTTCAACCGCATCCTGGCCGAAACCGACAACAAGCTCGCCGATCGCGAGGGCACACGGCGTCGCTCGGCCATCGCGCACTTGAAGGCCGCCGTCGCCGCGACGAAGGCCGACCGGATGCTGAACCGCGAGCGCTCGCGCCAGCTCGACGAGGAAGAGCAGAGCGTCTACCGCGAGGATCTCGCGAAGGTGGTTCGGCCGCGCAAGTCGGAACCCCGAGAAAGCGCATCGGACAAGGCGCGCCCGACGTCGGAAGCCGCGGAACCGCTCATCCTGGGGTCGAGCCAGCGCGTCGACGAGTCCGACAAGGCGGAGCGCGTCACCTCGGTCCAGCCGCGTCGCGTGGGTGCCGGTATGCTTGCGATGGATGCCGACCAGGCCCCGGACGAGCCCGAAGAGGACGATCGCGAATTCGTGGCCTTCGCCGAAGAGATGGGCGCCCGCGAACTGCCGGACCTGCTCGAGGCTGCCGCCGCCTACACCGCCTTCGTCGAGCGCCAGCCGCATTTCTCGCGCCCGCAGATCATGCGCCGCGCCGCCGCCATCGAGACCGAGGAGGAGTTCACGCGCGAAGCCGGGCTCCGGTCGTTCGGACAGCTGCTGCGGCAGGGCAAGATCCGCAAGCTCCAGCGCGGCCAGTTCACGATATCCGAGAACACGCGCTTCCGTCCCGAAACCCGCATCGCCGGGGAGTGACGCGGCGAGCCGGCCGCGCAACGGCGCGGCCGCGTCTCAGTCGCGCGGCGGGTCGTCCTGCGCGGCGGGGTCGGGCTGCCCGACGCCCTTGAAGATCGCCTTCAGCGGCAGCGCCCAGACGACCCCGAGCACCACCCAGACCAGCAGCTCGACGAGGAAGCCGGGCCGGTCGAACATCTCCACGACGTTCACAGCCACCACGATGTAGAGCGGCAGCCCGACGAGGAGGATCAGGAGCGAAAGCCGTTTGCGGGTTTTGTACGTGAGGGACATCAGTCGGCGAAAGGGTCTGTCACAAGGATCGTGTCATCGCGTTCGGGAGAGGTGGACAGTAGCGCGACCGGGCACCGGATCAATTCCTCGATCCGCCGGACGTATTTCACCGCCTCGCCCGGCAGGTCGGCCCAGCTTCGCGCCCCGGCCGTGGACTCCGACCAGCCCGGCATGGTCTCGTAGACTGGCGTCACCCGCGCCTGCCGCTCGGACGCGGTGGGAAGGTAGTCGAGCCTCTCGCCGTCAAGATCGTAGCCGGTGCAGATCTTGAGCTCTTCGAACCCGTCGAGCACGTCGAGCTTGGTCAGCGCGATCCCCGTCACGCCCGATGTCGCGCAGGTCTGCCGGACGAGCACCGCGTCGAACCAGCCGCAGCGGCGCTTGCGCCCCGTCGTCGTGCCGAACTCGTGTCCCCGCTCGCCCAGCCGCTGACCGTTGTCGTCATGCAGTTCGGTCGGGAACGGGCCCTCGCCCACCCGGGTGGTGTACGCCTTCACGATCCCCAGGACGAAATCGATCGCGCCGGGACCGATCCCGGTCCCGGTCGCCGCCTGACCGGCGATGACGTTCGACGACGTCACGAACGGATATGTTCCGAAATCGATGTCGAGAAGCGCCCCCTGCGCGCCTTCGAAGAGGATGCGCTTGCCGGCCTTGCGCGCCTCCGTCAGCACCTTCCACGCCGGGGCCGCATAGCTCAGGATCTCGGGCGCGACCTCGCGCAGCCGCCTCAGAACGTCCGCCCGATCCACCGGCGCGAGCCCCAGGCCCGACCGCAGCGCGTCGTGATGCACCAGCGCGCGATCCACGCGGCGTTCGAGCGTGGCATCGTCGGCGAGATCGGCCACGCGCACCGCGCGCCGCCCGACCTTGTCCTCGTAGGCCGGCCCGATTCCGCGCCCCGTGGTGCCGATCTTCGCCACCGCGTTCTGGCTTTCCCGCGCCCGGTCGAGTTCTCCGTGGAACGGCAGAATCAGCGGCGTGTTCTCCGCGATCATCAGCGTGTCGGGGGTGATCTCCACGCCTTGCGCGCGGATGCTCGCGATCTCGCCGATGAGATGCCAGGGATCGAGCACGACGCCGTTGCCGATGACCGACAGCTTTCCGCCCCGCACGACACCGGAGGGCAGCGCGTGGAGCTTGTAGATCTCGCCGTCGATGACGAGCGTGTGCCCCGCGTTGTGGCCGCCCTGGAAGCGGCAGATCACGTCGGCCCGTTCCGAAAGCCAGTCGACGATCTTGCCCTTGCCCTCGTCGCCCCATTGGGCGCCGACCACCACCACGTTCGCCATGCCGGCCCTCCCGGATGAAACCCGCGCCGATATATCGGGACGCCGCGACGAGCGAAACCGGAAAAGCCCGCGACCGCCGCGCGGGTCGGGAGCGCTCCGCCGCCGTCTCGCCTCGCCGGCTTTCCCGGCGGCGTCCAGCCTGAATGAGACCGGCGCGGCAGGCGCGCGTCGAGCTGACGGCCCGCCGAGGCTTGCGGCGGGAGCCCCGAGCGAATAAGTAGCCCGCCAACAGCGACCGAAGGCCCGCCAATGGAAAACGTCGTCCTCATCGTCCACCTTATCCTCGCGCTCTGCCTGATCGGCGTCGTGCTCCTGCAGCGCTCCGAGGGGGGCGGGCTCGGCATGGGCGGCGGTGGCGGCGGCGCGGTCTCGTCTCGCGGGGCGGCCACCGCGCTCGGCAAGCTGACCTGGGCGTTCGCGATCGCCTTCATCGCGACCTCGATGACGCTCACGATCTTCGCCGCGCAGAATTCGGCCGACACGTCGGTGCTCGACCGCCTTGGCGTCGAGCAGCCGGCCGCCGGCGAACCCGATCCCCTCCTGCCGCCGGCGGAGGAGCTTCTGCCGCCGACCACGGGCGACGGCCCGGCACTGCCCCCCGCGCTCGACCAGTAGGCTCGTGACGTCCGTCCTCGGCAGGATCGACGCCGCCGCCGGGGACCTCTTCGCCCGCCTCGGGCGCAGCGTGCCGGGCGCCATGCTCGTCATCGCGGTCGTCGCGGCCGTCTTCCTGATCCCCGGCCAGGACGCTCTACCACTGACCGACCGCGACGAGGCACGCTATGTTCTCGCCTCCAAGCAGATGCTCGAGACCGGCGACTACATCGAGCCGCGCAACCTCGACGGACCGCGCTGGAAGAAGCCGGCCGGCATCTACTGGCTTCAGTCCGCTGCCGCCACGCTGAGCGGCCAGGGCGCCGACGCGCCGCTCTGGGTCTACCGGCTGCCCTCGTCGCTGGGTATTCTCGCGGCGGCGCTCCTGACGCTCTGGGCGTTCCGTCCGCTCACGGGTCCGGGGCCCGCGGCGATCGCCGGCCTCGTCGTGGCCAGCAGCGTCGTCACCGCCGCGGAAGGCCACATCGCCAAGACCGACGCCGCGCTGCTCGCCGTCATCGTGCTCGCGCAGGGGACGCTCGTGCGCTGCCTCGACCGGATTCCGGAGCTGGGGTTCGGCTGGCCCCACGCGCTGTTCTGGACGGCGCTCGCCGGCGGCGTGCTCATCAAGGGGCCGATCATCCTGATCGTCGTTGTCGGCACGCTCCTTTGGCTCACGGTCTTCGAGCTCTCCCTCGACGACATTCGCCGCACGAGGCCATGGCCGGGGCTCCTCCTCTTCGCGGTGCTGACGCTTCCGTGGTTCCTGGCCATCGGGGTCGCCACCGACTGGGGGTTCTACGCCGAGGCCGTCGGCCGCGACCTCCTCGGCAAGATCGACGGCGCGGCCGAGGGGCACACCGGCCCGCCGGGCTACTACCTCATGACGATCTGGATCACCTTCTGGCCCTGGACGCCGCTCGCCCTGCTCGCCGTTCCGCTGGCATGGGCGCAACGGCGCAGCGACACGCTCCGCTTCCTTGCGGGATGGATCATCCCGACCTGGGCCGTCTTCGCCGTCGCGACGACGAAGCTGCCGCACTACGTGATGCCGGTGCTTCCGGCGGTGGGCGCGTTGATCGGCCTGTGGCTTCTGGCGCCGGAGGGGCGCGCGCGTCCGGTCCTGCAATGGCTCGCCGCGGCGTTGTTCCTCCTCGGGGCGCTCCTTCTTGCCGGGCTCGTCGTGGGCGGGCCGCTCTGGTTCGAGGGCCGGATCTTCCCGATGGCGCTCGGCCTCGCGGTCCTCGGGCTGATCGCCGCGATCCTCGGCGCGTTCGCGCTCGGGCAGGGCCTGCCTCGCGCCGCCGCGGTTTTCGGTGTCCTCGCCGGCGCGGTTCTCCTGCCCGCCCTCCTGCGCGAAACCCTCCCCCGGCTCGAGAGCCTTTTCCTGAGCCCCCGGATGGCCGCCCTCGACGCGGCCTTCGACGACTGCGTCGACCGCCCGGTCGTCGCCACGGGCTACGAGGAACTGAGCCTCGCCTTCCTGACCGGCACGGACACCGTCTTCGGGCCGCCCGAACGGGCGGTGTCCGTTCTGGCCTCCGGCGAGCCCGGCTGGCGCGTCTTCGCGCCGCTCGGTGACGAGGCGGCGCTCGAGGCGCTCGCAGGGGCGGATCTGGACGCGATCGCGACGATCCGGGGCATCAACTACAACGCCGGGCCCGGAACGGTCGGCTTCGGGCTCTTCGCGCGCGCGGACGACACGAGCCTGGACGCCTGCCTGTCCAAGTGACGCCGCGACACTTCGCGTAGCTCGCGGCGCGAAACCACATCATCTTGCGCTCGGCGTCTTGTTCCCCGCCACCGAATCCGGTTACTGTCAAATCCCGTGAAGATGCAGCGTCGGGACCGGCGTGCAGGACTGTCGAGCTCGCGGAGACAAGCACACCAATGGCGCGTTTCGTATTCATCACCGGCGGTGTGGTCTCGTCGCTTGGCAAGGGCCTCGCGTCGGCGGCTCTGGGGGGGCTGTTGCAGGCGCGGGGCTTCTCGGTGCGCCTGCGAAAGCTCGACCCCTACCTCAACGTCGATCCCGGCACGATGAGCCCGTTCGAGCACGGCGAGGTCTTCGTGACCGACGACGGCGCGGAAACCGACCTCGACCTCGGCCATTACGAGCGCTTCACCGGCGTGCCCGCCCGCGCGACCGATTCGATCTCCTCGGGGCGGATCTACACCAACGTGCTCGAGAAGGAGCGGCGCGGCGACTACCTCGGCAAGACGATCCAGGTGATTCCGCACGTCACCAACGAGATCAAGGACTTCATCCGCATCGGCGAGGACGAGGTCGATTTCATGCTCTGCGAGATCGGCGGCACGGTGGGCGACATCGAGGGCCTGCCGTTCTTCGAGGCGATCCGCCAGTTCGGCCAGGACAAGCCGCGCGGGCAGTGCATCTTCATGCACCTGACCCTGCTGCCTTACATCGCGGCGAGCGGCGAGTTGAAGACGAAACCCACCCAGCACTCGGTGAAGGAACTTCGTTCGATCGGCATCGCGCCCGACATCCTCGTCTGCCGCTCCGAGCACCCGATCCCGCAGAAGGAGCGCGAGAAGCTCGCGCTGTTCTGCAACGTCCGCCCCGACAGCGTGATCGCCGCCTACGACCTGAAGTCGATCTACGAAGCGCCCCTTGCCTACCACCGCGAAGGGCTTGACCAGGCAGTGCTCGACGCCTTCCAGATCAGCCCCGCGCCAAAGCCCGACCTGTCCCGCTGGGAGGACGTCTACGACCGCATCTTCCATGCCGAGGGCGAGGTGAAGGTCGCCATCGTCGGCAAGTACACCCAGCTCGAGGACGCCTACAAATCCATCGCCGAGGCGCTGACCCACGGCGGCATGGCGAACCGGGTGAAGGTGACGTCCGAATGGATCGACGCCGAAATCTTCGAGCGCGAGGACCCCGCGCCATACCTCGAAGGCTTCCACGCGATCCTCGTCCCGGGCGGCTTCGGCGAGCGCGGCACCGAAGGCAAGATCCGCGCGGCGCAGTTCGCGCGCGAGCGGAAGATCCCCTATCTCGGCATCTGCCTCGGCATGCAGATGGCGGTGATCGAGGCGGCGCGGAACCTCGTGCGGATCAACGACGCAGGGTCCGAGGAATTCGACCACGAGGCGGGCAAGCGCCGCTTCACGCCGGTGGTCTATCACCTCAAGGAGTGGGTGCAGGGCAACCGGACCGTCGCGCGGAAGGTCGAGGACGACAAGGGCGGCACCATGCGGCTCGGCGGATACACTGCGCATCTGAAGGATGGCAGCCGCGTCGCGGAGATCTACGGCTCCAACACCATCGAAGAGCGCCACCGCCACCGCTACGAGGTGGACGTCAAGTATCGCGACCAGCTCGAGGCGGCGGGTCTCTGCTTCTCCGGCATGTCTCCCGACGGGCGCCTGCCCGAGATTGTCGAGGTCGCCGATCATCCCTGGTTCATCGGCGTGCAGTTTCATCCCGAGCTCAAGTCGAAGCCCTTCGCACCCCATCCGCTCTTCGCCGATTTCGTCCGCGCGGCGAAGGAGATCGAGCGACTGGTCTAGCGCGGTTCGCGGGCAGGCCGGAAAAACGACAGCCGGGTCTTGTCTCTGCTGCGAAGAAACCGCCGGGACGCGTCCAAGAGTTGCGCCCCGCCGTCCGCAACACAGTGTTTCGGGCTTCAAGACAAACCAAATGTGACACCAATGTTGTCGACGCCGTGGCGCTGCCGGCCGTCCTTTGTCGCGATGTATCGACCGGAAACACCCGAAATTCCTCGTTTCGGCGGCGCTTTTCGGCTCATTGTCCACGTCTTGCGACCAGCGTCACATCCTCGTCAAAATCGGCGGGACAGGGGGCTGCATGAAAGGGTCACGGTTGCGAATAATTCCGCCCGACTGATGCCAAGGTCGGCCCGCACAACGAAACCCGTAGCGGGCACGGAGCGTTCCCCGTGTCTGTGTACGAGTGGTAACGGTGGGCGGCCGGGGTTCCGTAAGGGCTCCGGCCGTTTCCGTCGAAGCGCCTGATTTCGCATAAATTTCCGCTTGCGTGTTGCACCCTGCCTGTTGCGTCAGGGGTTGACCATCGCCGCCGAACCGGGCCACGCTGAGAAGTGGCCGCATCATAAGCGGCCGAAGTCCAGGAGGAATATGAATGAAATCTTACATTGCCGGCGCAGTCGCCGCCATGTCGCTCCTCGCAGGGGGCGCGGCAACGGCACAGGAACAGAGCTTCATTGCCATCGGCACGGGCGGCGTGACCGGGGTCTACTATCCCACCGGCGGCGCCATCTGCCGCCTCGTCAACCGGAACCGCGCCGAACATGGCATCCGGTGCGGCGTGGAGTCGACCGGCGGCTCGATCTTCAACATCAACGCCATCCGCGGTGGCGAACTTGAATTCGGCGTCGCCCAGTCCGACTGGCAGTTCCACGCCTACAACGGCTCGTCCCGCTTCGAGGAGCAGGGCGCCTTCGAGGATCTTCGCGCCGTCTTCTCGGTGCACCCGGAGCCGTTCACGGTCGTCGCGCGTGCCGATGCCGGGATCGAAAGCTTCGAGGATCTTCAGGGCAAGCGCGTCAATGTCGGCAACCCGGGCTCCGGCCAGCGCGGCACGATGGAAGTCGTGATGGACGCGATGGGCTGGAGCATGGACGACTTCGCCCTCGCCTCCGAGCTCCAGGCGGCCGAACAGTCGCAGGCGCTCTGCGACAACAACATCGACGCGATGGTCTACACCGTTGGCCACCCTTCCGGCTCCATCCAGGAAGCCACGACCGCCTGCGACGCGGTGCTCGTCGAGGTCTGGAACGACGAGATCGAGCAGCTGGTCGGTGACCGCCCCTACTACCGCCAGGCGACGATCCCGGGCGGCATGTATCGCGGCAATGACGAGGATACGACGACCTTCGGTGTCGGCGCGACCTTCGTGACTTCGGCCGATGTGCCCGACGACGTTGTCTACGAGGTCGTCAAGGCCGTTTTCGAGAACTTCGACCAGTTCAAGGGCCTCCATCCCGCCTTCGCGAATCTCGAGAAGGAAGAGATGGTGAGCGACGGTCTCTCCGCGCCGCTTCACGCCGGCGCCGAGCGCTACTACCAGGAAGCCGGCCTCCTCGAGTGACGGCTGCAGACGCATGATGCGAGGGGGCGGCCACCGCCCCCTCGACCCCTTCCGCCGGGCAGGCGGACACCATGAAAACCGAACAGGGGACGGGGCATGACAGAAGAGCCCGATCGCCGCGAGGGACGACAGTTCTCCGACGAGGAACTGCAGGATCTCGTCGCCAGCACCGATTCCGGCGCGCGCAGTCCGACGAACCGCGCGGTGGCGCTCCTGATCGCCGGCACGGCGCTCGCCTGGTCGCTGTTCCAGCTCTGGATCGCGCAGCCGCAACTCTGGTTCGGCGCATACCTGCCTGTCCTGAACTCGTCCCAGACCCGTCCCATCCACCTGATGTTCGCGATCTTCCTCGCGTTCCTCGCCTATCCGGCCTTCAAGCGCTCCCCGCGCCACCACGTGCCCCTCGCCGACTGGACCCTCGCGCTCGTCGGCGCCTTCACCTGCTTTTACATCTTCTGGTTCTCCGACACCCTCGCGATGACGGCGCGTTCGGGCCTGCCCACCCAGTTCCAGGTCGTCCTCGGCGCCATCGGCCTCGTCGTCCTTCTGGAGGCCTCCCGCCGCGCGCTCGGCCCCGCGCTGACCATCGTCGGATCGCTGTTTCTCGCCTACGCGTGGTTCGGGACGGGCTGGCTGATCCCGGACCTCATCGAGCATGAGGGCCTGTCCTTCACCGCGCTGATCAACGCCCAGTGGCTCGACACCGCCGGCGTCTTCGGCATCCCGCTCGGCGTCTCGACGGCCTTCGTGTTCCTCTTCGTGCTCTTCGGCTCGCTTCTCGACAAGGCGGGCGCCGGCAACTACTTCATAAAGCTCGCCTTCGCGGGCCTCGGCCACCTCCGGGGCGGCCCCGCCAAGGCGGCGGTCGTGGGCTCCGCCATGACCGGCCTGATCTCGGGCTCGTCCATCGCCAACGTGGTGACGACGGGCACCTTCACGATCCCGCTCATGAAGCGGGTGGGCTTCACCGCCGAACAGGCCGGATCGGTCGAGGTCGCCTCCTCCGTCAACGGCCAGATCATGCCGCCCGTCATGGGCGCGGCCGCCTTCCTGATGGTGGAGTTCATCGGGATCTCCTATCTGGAGGTCATCAAGCACGCCTTCATCCCGGCGGTGATCTCCTACATCGCGCTCGTCTACATCGTGCATCTGGAGGCGCTGAAGAAGGACATGCCCGCCCTCGGCAAGGCCAAGTCCTTCCCGGGCATGATCCTCAGGTTCTTTGTCGGCTTCGCCATCGCGGGGGCGGGCTTCACGGCCCTGATCTACGCGATGAACGGCCTCGAGGCCATGTTGCCGTCGCTGGCCGCACCAATCTCGATGGCGCTGCTTCTCGCCGTCTATGTCGGCCTCGTGGCCATCGCCGCGCGGCGCCCCGACCTCGAGGTCGACGACCCGAACGATCCCGAAATCAGGATCCCCACCGTGGCCGAGGTCTATGCCACCGGCCTGCACTACGTCCTGCCGATCCTCGTCCTCGTCTGGTTCCTGATGGTCGAGCGGCAGAGCCCCGCGAAATCGGCCTTCTACGCGACTTCGCTCATGCTGTTCATCATCGTCACTCAGAAGCCGCTCAAGACCCTCTTCCGTGGCCGTGGCGGCGAATTCGGCGCGCAGGTCGCCGAAGGAGCCCGCGACCTCGTCGACGGCCTCATCGCGGGCGCGCGCAACATGATCGGCATCGGCGTCGCCACGGCGGCGGCGGGCATCATCGTCGCGACCGTCACGAAGACGCCGATCGGCACCGAACTCGCCGGCCTCGTCGAGCAGCTTTCGGGCGGGATCCTGTTCTTGATGCTCGTCTTCGTGGGGCTCTTCTCGCTGATCCTCGGGATGGGTCTGCCCACGACGGCGAACTACATCGTCGTCTCCTCGCTGATGGCCTCGGTCGTGGTGACGCTGGGCGCGCAGGAGGGGCTGATCGTGCCGCTCATCGCGGCGCACCTCTTCGTCTTCTACTTCGGCATCATGGCGGACGTGACGCCGCCCGTGGGCCTTGCCTCCTTCGCCGCCGCGGCGGTATCGGGCGGCGATCCGATCAAGACGGGTTTCACCGCCTTCTTCTATTCGCTCCGCACCGTCGCCCTGCCCTTCCTCTTCATCTACAATCCGACGCTCATCCTCTACGGTGTCGATCTCGGAACGACGGCGGGCATCCTGCAGGCGATCTTCGTCTTCGTGGTGGCCACCTTCGCGATGCTCCTCTTCGCCGCCGCGACGCAGGGCTACTTCTTCGCGAAATCCCGCCTCCACGAAAGCGCGGCGCTCCTCGTCGTCGCCTTCACGCTCTTCGTGCCGAACGTCTGGCTCGACATGGTCCAGCCCCGGTTCGACCAGATCGCGCCAGCCGACTTCGAGGAAACCGTCGCCGTGGCCGCACCCGGAGACCGTCTTCGCCTCCTGGTGCGCGGCCCCGATTTCAACACGATGCAGATGACCGAAACGACCGTGGTTCTCGACATCGAGGGCGAACGCGGCGCGGCCGAGCGCATCGCCGCCTCCGGCCTCCTGCTTTATCCGGAGGGCGAGACGGTCCGCCTCGACGAACCGATGTTCGGCACGCCTCTCGCCGAGACGCTCTCGAATTTCGACTTCTACGCCGATACGCCCGTGGAACTCGCCGCCGTGCAGGCCCCGGCCGACCGGCTGCCCGCGCAGGTCTTCTACATTCCCGCGCTTCTGCTATTGGGGCTCGTGATCCTGCTGCAGAAGCGGCGACAGACCAAACCGGCCTTCTGAGGAGGCGCCCCTTGTTCAAATCCATCCTCCTGCCCATCGACCTCTCGGCCGAGCCAAGCTGGAAGAAGGCCGCGCCGCTCGCGGTCAAGATGGCCCGCGACGACGGCATCCCGCTCCACGTCACGACGGTCCTGCCGGACTTCGGATCGGCCTGGGTCGGCAGCTACTTTCAGGCCGGCTTCGAGGAGAAGGCGCTCCACGCGACCGGCGAGGCGCTGTCACAGTGGGTCGCCCAGCACGTCCCCGATGGCGTGGAGGTCCACCCGCACGTCCTTCACGGCCGTGTCTACGACGAGATCATCCGCGCCGCGGACAGGCTCGGCGTCGACGCCATCGTGATGGGCTCGCATCGCCCTGAGCTCTCCGACTACCTGCTCGGCCCGAACGCCGCCCGCGTGGTGCGGCACGCCAGGCAGTCCGTCTTCGTCGTGCGCGGGGACTGATCGTGGCCGGCCATGTCTTCGGAAGAGGCGGAACGCCCCTGCCCACCGCAGTCGCGGGCGACGGCTGCTACATCGTCGATGCCGACGGCCGCCGCTACCTCGACGGCTCCGGCGGGGCCGCCGTCTCCTGCCTCGGCCATTCCGACGCGGAGGTGCGCGCCGCGATCCACGCGCAGCTGGATCGGATCGCCTTCGCGCACACCGGTTTCTTCACCTCCGAGCCCGCCGAGGACCTCGCAGACCTACTGATCGAACAGGCCCCGGAGGGCATCGACCGCGTCTATCTCCTGTCGGGCGGGTCAGAAGCCGTCGAAGCGGCGATCAAGCTCGCCCGCCAGTATTTCCTCGAGACCGGAGAGTCGCAGCGCCACCGCCTGATCGCGCGGCGGCAGAGTTACCACGGCAACACGCTTGGAGCGCTCGCCGCCGGCGGCAACGCGTGGCGGCGCGAAAAATACGCGCCACTCCTCGTCGAGACGCACCACATCTCGCCGTGCTACGAATACCGCGGCCGACGCGACGACGAGAGCGCCGAGGACTACGGTCTGCGCGTCGCCGACGAGCTCGAGGCCGAGATCCTCCGCCTCGGCCCCGAAACCGTCATGGCCTTCATCGCCGAGCCCGTCGTCGGCGCGACCGCGGGCGCCGTTCCGCCCGTGCCGGGCTATTTCAAGCGCGTCCGCGAGATCTGCGACCGCCACGGCGTCCTCCTGATCCTCGACGAGGTGATGTGCGGCATGGGACGCACCGGCAGCTTCTTCGCCTGCGAACAGGACGGCATCGCCCCCGACATCGTCACCGTCGCCAAGGGCCTCGGCGCGGGCTACGCGCCGATCGGGGCAATGCTCTGCACCGGAGCGATTCATGATGCCATCGCCCAAGGCTCGGGGTCGTTCCAGCACGGCCACACCTACCACGGCCACCCGCTCGCCGCCGCGGCGGGCCGCGCCGTCGTCACCGCGATCCGCGACAGGGGCCTCGTGCCCCGCGTCGCGCGGATGGGCGAGGTACTCGACAGCCGCCTGCGCGCCGCCTTCGGCCAGCACGCCCATGTCGGAGATATCCGCGGCCGCGGCCTCTTCCGCGCGATCGAACTCGTCGAGGACCGCGAGACCAAGGCGCCCTTCGATCCCGCCCGCAAGCTCGCCGCCCGGATCAAGGCGGCAGCCATGGACGCGGGTCTGCTCGTCTACCCGGCCAGCGGCACCGTCGACGGCAAGCACGGCGATCACGTCCTGATCGCCCCGCCCTTCATCATCGAGGAGGCGCAGGTCGACGAACTGGCGGAGAAGCTCGGCCTGGCGATCGAACGAGCTTTGAGCTAATGGATTGAGCGAGACGAAAGAGTCCAATTTGGGATTCCCATGATTTGGCATGCATGCGAGTCTGCGGCATGCGCACTGGTATTCACTTCAGTCTCTCCGCCACGGACCGTCAACGCCTTGAGGCGATCAAGGCGCATCCCGCGTCGCCACAGAAGCATGTCTGGCGAGCGCGGATCATCCTGTTGAGCGACGATGGCTTGGGCACATCAGCCATCATGGCCGAGACCGGCAAGTCCAAGACTTGGGTCTGGCGTTGGCAGGAGCGCTTCATGAAAGAAGGCGTCGACCGCCTGCTGAGGGAGAAGACACGCCCGCCGGGTATCCCGAAGACGCCCGACAACAAGGTGTCGGAGGTGATCCGCCTGACGCAGAAGCCACCACCGCATGAAGCCACCCACTGGACGCTGCGCGCGATGGCTGCGCGGGTGGGTTTTGCGGCATCGACGGTGCGGGCGATTTGGAAGGCGCACGGCCTCAGCCCACATCGCTGGCGGCAGTTCAAACTGTCGAACGACCCGGCCTTCGCTAAGAAACTGCGCGATGTCGTCGGCCTCTACGTGGTCACGTCGGCCCATGCGGTCGTGCTCAGCGTCGATGAAAAGTCGCAAATCCAGGCGCTGGATCGCACCCAGCCCGGCCTGCCTTTGAGAAAGGGGCGTGGGGCGACCATGACCCACGATTACAAGCGTCACGGAACAACGATGCTGTTCGCGGCGCTGAACGTGCTGACCGGCGAGGTCTTGGGGGAAAGAACATGGCACGCCACCGCCACCAGGAGTTCATTCGGTTCCTCAATGAGATCGAGCGCACCGTGCCGGGAGGCAAGGCCATCCATGTCATTCTCGATAACTACGCGGCGCACAAACACGCCAAGGTCCGCGCCTGGCTGGAGCGCCATCCGCGCTGGACATTTCACTTTATCCCGACATCGAGCTCATGGCTGAATGCGGTAGAAGGGTTCTTCGCCAAACTGTCCCGGCGACGCCTAAAACGCGGTGTCTTCCATTCGCTTGTCGACCTGCAAGCAGCCATCAATCGCTTCATCAACGAGCACAACGCAACAGAGGCCAAGCCATTCATCTGGCGCGCCGACCCAGACGACATCATCGCAGCCAGAAATCGAGGGTTTCAAACGTTGGATTCAATCCACTAGGTCCTGGTTCCAATAGTCCCTCACTCCACCTCGGACCAAACAGGAAAAATTCTGATGATCATCGCAAATCCACCGATTCTCCCGTTGCTGTTGAGCGACAAACAAGTTGCCGCTCTCCTCGGCTGTCACCGGAACACGATCTGGAACCGTGTGCGGAAGGATCAGATCCCCCAGCCCATCAAGTGGGAGGGCAAGACCGTCTGGCGTCGCAGCGAGATCGAAAAATTCGTCGAGACGCTCTGTACTTGAATGGTGGGCTACTTGGTGGGCTGCACAGCAGCCCGCCAACTTAATTTAATCAAATCAGAAGTTTGGCTCTTTTACTGGTGCGGTCGAGAAGACTCGAACTTCCACGGGAGTTACCCCACAGCGACCTCAACGCTGCGCGTCTACCAATTCCGCCACGACCGCACGTGCCTGGTAGGCTGCGGGGCGTATACGAAATGCGGATTCGAATGTGAAGGGGCAAATCGCATCGCCCCTCCGGTTTTTCCGCGGCCCCCGTGCGCCTCAGTCCACGTCGAAGGTGGGCAGCGTCGCGGCGGGCTGCACCGCCTCGCCCTGCCCCCCCGCATCGGCCCCGAACACCGCCTTGCGCAACAGCGCGTTCCGCCCCGGATCGCCGGGGGCAAAGACCGGCTCGCTGCCGTTTTCCACTGCCTCGACCGCGGCGGCGAACCAGCCCCTGGCAAGGTCCGGGCGGCGCGCGGTGCCAAAGCCCTCGTTGAGGTGATGGCCCATCAGCTCGGAATAGGCATCCACGCCCAGCGCCGCCAGCAGCAGGCCCGAGCCGAGCGCCACGTTCATGTTGTCGATGCGATACCCCACCGACAGGCAGATGCGCGCGGTCCCGCCCAGCTGCGCGGGCGATTGCCCGGTCTGGCGCACGAAACCCCGCACCCCATCGAGCACCGCGCTGCGCTCGTCGAGCGATAGCGACGCCACGTGCTCGCGCATTGCCGGACCAAAGGCGCGACACTGCTCCTCCAGCGTGTCGGGCGTGACCCCCTGCAGCGAGGCGGCCATGCTCTCGCCCTCGGCGATGGCATAGGTCCGCGCGATGCAGAACTGCTCGTTGAGGGCGAAGCGCGCGTCCTGCATCGAGGCCGATGTGACGAACCCGCCATTCGAGCTGGTCACCAGGCTCACCTGGTTGCAATGCGACGCGAGCGACGGGCCGTCCCCGCCCGATGCCATCAGGTTGGGCAGCACCGCCCCGCCCGATCCCGAGCCCGAGGCCGCCTGCGTCCCTTCCTCCTGCGGAGCCGCGGCCATCACCCCGCCCTGCCCCTGCTGCTGGATGCCCAGCGCCTCGTCGCGATAGGCGTGCAGAAGACCCCGCGTGCCCTGCCCGGTCTGCGCCACCATCTGCGCGGTGGCGGCACCGCCGGATTGCGCCCGGTAATAGGACGAGATCAGGAATTGCCGTTCGTAGTCCTGCAACCGCCCGGTGACCGGATAGCCCATATGCGCCTGGAACTGCGAGATCGCGTTGCGCGTGTTACGCCCACGAACCCCGTCGGGCGTCCCGGCCGGAAAGCCGAAATAATTGAGCGCGGTCTGATTTTCCCGGACCTGCTGGCTGGAGACCGAGGGCGCGCGATAGGTCCGCGTCGTCGTCGTTGTTGTCGAGCGCTTGCGCTCACGCGCCTTGGCACTCTCGTTGACGATGATGCCGCTCACCGCGCCACCCACAAGACCTCCGACGAGCCCGTCAGCAAAATCCGCCGCTGCGCGCGTTCCGGGCACCACCGCCACGCTCGCCATCAATGCCGTCATTACAAATTTCCTGGAACCCATCGCACTTCTCCCTCGGTCAGGTGGCTCGAACCTGCACCGACACTACCACAACTCTCGCCACTCGAGTCCCCCGAGTCGCCCTTCAAGGCCTGTTTTGATGCGCACGCACTGCCAAAACGCCCCGCGCCGGCAGGAATCCGCCGCGCGAGAGCACCGGTCCCGCGTTGCTGCCCCGCCGGACAGCGCCTGCGAATCAGGTCCGCGACGGCTCTACGCGACGGTGCCACCACAGCAGCCCAAGCCCCGTCCCCGCCAGCAGCGCGACAACCGCAAACCCGGCCCAGCCGGTCCCGCCCATCACCATCGCGTGCGCGATGCGCCCCGGTGCGAGGGTGAACAGCCCCGCCACGACCAGCGCGAGGCTCAGCTGCGTCATCGCCGCGCGATGCCCGCGCGCGTCCCCGCGGATGGCCGCGCGCACCCCGGCCACCAGCCCCGCCAGCGTCGCCACCGACAGCGCGTGGATCGGGCTGAACGGCCCCAGCACCCCGAACTCGGTGATCGCGAAGGAACTGAGCGCGGCCACCGCCATGCCCGTCACCCAAGCATACCCCACCAGCCGGTGCAGCCGGTCGCGCCGGCGCCGCCACAGCGCGAGCGGCGTCAGCATGACGGCCAGCATGGCCGCCGCGACATGTACCTGTATCGCCAGCGGCGCGTTGAAAAGCGGATCGAAACTTGTCATGTCACACCTCGTGTCCGTTGGTTGTC
>Ga0102931_1000377_pt1 | contig 21802 bp, 17 predicted proteins | sample SalPonR1_C_D1_MG_FD_79282 | JGI IMG/M metagenome (GOLD analysis project Ga0102931, IMG submission 79282) | Salt pond soil microbial communities from South San Francisco under conditions of wetland restoration - Salt Pond MetaG R1_C_D1_MG | ecosystem: Environmental > Aquatic > Marine > Intertidal... | reverse complement strand
GAGCCGACGCACGAGGAGGTGGCTCGCGCCCTCGGACCCGAGTGGGACGCCGAGCGGGTCGAAGAGGCGTTCAAGCTCACCCGCAAGCCGTTCAGCCTCGAGGCGCCCATCGGCGACGAGGAGGACTCTACCTACGGCGACTTCATCGCCGACGACTCGGTCGAGTCGCCCGAGGAGTCCGCGAGCGACGCGCTGCTGAACACCGCCCTGGGCGACGCTCTTGGCGCGCTGCGCGACCGCGAGGCCGAGGTGCTGAAGATGCGCAAGGGTCTCGTCGACGGACGGCAGCACACCCTCGAGGAGGTCGGCCAGCACTTCGGCGTGACGCGCGAGCGGATCCGCCAGATCGAGAACAAGGCTTTGCGCAAGCTCAAGTACCACGAGAGCCGCACGCGGCAGCTGCGCGACTTCCTGGAGTGACGCGCTCCGGACGGCCCCGCCTCCCTTGGTGGGCGTGGCCGTCCGTGCTGGCACTGGACGCCCCCGCCGTCGCGATCGCCTGGAGCTGGGCGCTCGCCGACGCTGCGGGGGCGTCGTTCACGCTGCGTGAGGCGGCCGTGGTCGGACTGGCGACCGCGTCGGTCTACTTGCTGGACCGGCGCCTGGACGCCTCGGCGATCCACGACTCCCGGACGGCGACGCGGCGGCATGCGTGGACGGCGGTCCGGACGGTGCGACGGGCCCTGCGGCGCGCGGTGCTGCGTCCGCTGCCGCTCACGGTGCGGTGCTCGATGCTTCGCCAGCCGCCCACGGACGCCGCTCGCGGCTCCGGCCGCTGGCGTTAGGCGCCGTGTTCGCGGCCGGCGCCTGAGGGCGCGCGGCGGATGCGGGGCGGACGCGCCACGAGAGACGGCACGCGAGCGACGAGCCGCGCCCGCCGCCGATCGCTTCGCTTTCAGAACAGTTCACTTTTCTGAACGACTGTAGTCCACCATGCCGAACCCACGCCCCGGTCCGCGGATGATGATCGTCGTGACCTGTCCCGACCCCTCCGAACCGAAGCCGCGAAGCGCGGCGGGCGACGCCGGCAGCGACGACCGCGACGCGCTGCTGCACGAGCTGAGCGCGCTGACGCTGCCGATGATGTGGACGCTGCGCCAGGCGGCGGTCCGCGCGCTGGAGCCCCTCGGCATACGACCGATCAAAGGCCTGGTCCTCGGCCTGGTCGCCAACGGGACCACCTCGCCCAAGGAGCTCACCGAGCTTCTGGACACCGCGCCGCCGATGATGTCGAGCCTGCTCGCGGATCTCGAGGAGCGAGGACTGATCGTCCGCGAGGGGGATCCGGGCGACCGGCGTCGCGTCCGGATCCGACCCACCGCCGAAGGAACCGCGATGACCGAGCGAATCACCGACTTCTGGGTGGACGCCGGACGCGAACGGCTGCACGGGCTTTCCGACGACGACCTCCGTCACCTCATCACCGTGTACCGGACGATCGTGGGGACGGCGTGACGCTTTCCGCCGTCCGTCTCCGGTTGGCGAGGACGCTGGGCGTGCTGACGCTCGCCCTGGCGGTCGCCGGTCCGGCCTGGGCCCAGGCCGGCGGCGCCTCCGCACCGGGGTCCGCAGCGGGGTCCGCACCCGCGACCGAATCCGCGACCGAAGCTCCGACCGGTCCCACGGCCGCCGATGCCGAGCTGCTCGCCGTGGCTCCGGCGGTGGCCCGGCTGCTGGCCGGGATCGACGATCACCCCGCACTGAGGGCCGCGCGACGGTCGGTCGATGCCGCACGGGCAGAGCTGACGGCCGTCCGGTTCCCTGTGGCGCTCGAAGGCGAGCTCTCCGCGCAACGTCCGTACGCCTCGGCGACGGCGGCGCCCGGCGTCCCCCAGGAGCAGGTGGACGAGCTGCTCGCCGACGTGGACTGGACGACCAGCGCGTCGGTACGGGCCAGGCTGCGGCCGTTCCTGCTCGGCGACCTCGCCGATCTCGGCGCCCAGCGGCGCATCGCGGTCGCCAGGGCGGAACGACGCCTGAGCGACACCCGTGCCGGACTCGAAGCCGGCGCGCTCCAGGCCGCTGCCGGCCTGCAGGTCGCCGAGCACGGCGTCCGCTTGGCCGAAGCCGGCCTTTCGCTGGCGCGGGAGGCTGCCGAGGCCACGGAGACGCGCATCCGACGCGGCGCGGCCCGCGAGCGCGAAGGCCAGCGGGCCGCGCTCGAGATCGCCCGGGCCGAGGAACGCCTCCGCGCCGCGCGGGCCGCGCGCGAGCAGGCTGCCGCTCGCCTGACCGACCTCGTCGGCCCCGAGGGTGCCGACGTCCGGATCGACGTCGCCCAGCTTCCCGATCTGCCCCCCGCTGAGGCCGAGGACCCCGCGGTCCTGGCCGCCGCCGACGACGCGACGCTGGCCGCGGTCGGCGTCGGCTCGGCCAGCCGGGGCCTGCTTCCCACGGCCAGCGCCAGCTACGCCTGGAGCACGGACGACGGCGCGCTCAGCCTCTCGCTCGAGACGCGCACCTTCCAACCCACGATCGCCTACGACACCCCGAGTCCGCTGGCCGAGGCGGCCCGCTCGATCGAGGTCCCGCCCGCCCTGGCGCAGGACGTTCGCGTCGACGCCAGCGTGACCCTCGCGCTGTCGTTCGAGCTGGGCGCGGAGGGCGTGACCGCCGTGGACGCCGCCCGCGCCCGCCTCGACGCGGCCGAGGCGGCCCTCGAGCTGGCGCGGACCGAGGCGGACCGCGCCTCGACCGACCGCAGTGAAGCGGTCCTCGCCGCACGCGCCGACCTGGCGTTCGCCCAGGCCGACCTGGAGCTCGCGCGGCAGGACGCGAACGACGTCCACCGCCGCGTCGAGCTCGGCCTCGCCACGCCTCTCGACGCCCTGCAGGCCGACCTGAGCACGCTCCAGGCCGACCTCGCCGCGCTCCAGGCCCGTCTCGATCTGCTCGCTGCCCAGGTCCGCGGCTACCGCGACCTCGCCGTTCCCCTCTCGGAGGTCCTGCCGTGATCCGCACCCTCGTCCTGCGCCCGCTCTTCGCGCCCTTCGCCGCTGTGCTCGCCCTGTTCGCGACCGTTCCCGCCTACGCCGCGACCCTTCCGGAGGCGCTCGCGACGGCCGACCAGCGAACCGGCGTCGTCACCGCCCGCCTCGACCTCGGCGACGCCGAGCGCGCCCTGGAACGCACCGTGGCCGATCCGGCCGCCCTGCGCCTGGAGCGTCTGCAAGCGGAGCAGGGCGTCGAGCTGGCCACCGCGCAGCTCCGAGCTGCCCGCTTCGAGGCGTACACCGACATCGCCTCCGCCTACGTCCAGGTGCTCGAGGCGCGCTCCGGCCGCGAGTTGGCCCAGGACGCCGCCCTGCTGGCCGAGCGGGGCCTCGAGATCGCGCGGATCCGCCTCGAGCGTGGCGCCGGGACCGAGCTGGACGTCCGCGACGCCGAGACCGACCTGGCCAGCGCACGCAGCGACCTGGCGTCCGCCGAGCAGGGCGAGGCCTTGGCGCGACGCTCGTTCACGAGCCTGACCGGGCTCGAGGCCGACGATCTTCCGCCCGTTCCCGGCGAGCTCCTGGACACCGAGCTGCCGGACGAGGACGTCCTGTACGAGCGGCTCGACCGCGCGCCCACGCTGCTCCAGGCCGCACAAGGCGTCGCGCTGGCCCGGACCGCGCGCGACCTGCTGGACCCCGCATACGCGCCCGCCCGCGACATCGAGTCGGCCGAGCTGAACGTGGCGCAGGCGCGCGAGGGCCTGGCCGAGGCCCGCCGCGGCCTGGAGCTCCAGCTGCGCAGCCTGATCGACCGCGTCGCGGCCGCGCGCGACGCGGTCGCGGTGGCGCGCGACGCGCTGGACAACGCGCGCGATCGCGACGACGTCGACCGCTCACGACTCGAGGCCGGCCTGATCGCCGAGATCGCGTACGACCAGACCCGCCTGGCGACCGCCCAGGCCCGGCTCTCGGCCATGCAGGCCGAGCACGACCTCCTCCTCTCGCTGCTGCGTCTGCAGTCCGAGACCGGCGTTCCGCTAGAGGGCCTCGATGGGTTCTGAGCGCCGCCTCGGTCGTCGGCCGACCGTCGTCGCGTTGGCCGTCGTCGGCCTGCTGCTCCTCGCCGGCTGCGGTGGCGGGCAGGAAGCCACCGACGCCCCGGTAGCCAGCTCTGCGGAGTCCGTCGCCCCTGCGACGGACGACGCCCGCCTCGTTCGTACCGTCAGCCCCGAGATCGGGACGCTGCGCGCGAACCGCTCGGCCAGCGCGCGGATCCGCGCGCTGCGCGAGGCCAGCGTGGCCAGCGGCGCCTCCGCCCGCGTCGCCGAGATCCTGGCCAGGCCCGGTGACGAGGTCGAGGACGGCCAGCTGGTGATTCGCCTGGACGACGACGCGGCCGCGCTGCAGGCCGACAGCGCGCGTCTGGCGGTGCGCCAGGCCGAGATCGACCTGGAGCGCGCACGGCGTGCCAGCGAGGAGGGGGCCTCGCAAGCGCGGGATTCGCTCCGCGCGGCCGAGTCCAACGTCCGAACCTTGCGGGACCGGGTCGCGGAGGTCCGCGCCCTCGTGGCGGCCGGAGGCGCGTCCCGCTCCGACCTGAACGCGCTCGAGACCCAGCTCGAACAGGCCGAAGCCACGCTCGGACAGGCCCGGGACGCCGTCGCCCGCGCCGAGCGGAGCGAAGGCGAGGACCTCGCCCTGCTCGAGCTTCAGGTTCAGCAGGCGCGGGTCCAGGCGCGACAGGCTCAGGACGCGCTGAGCGAGACCGAGATCCGCGCGCCGTTCCCGGGCGAGGTCGTCGAGCTGTTCCTCGAGGTGGGCGAGTTCGCCGGCGCCGGTCAGCCGGCGTTCCGGATGCAGAGCCTGCTCGGTCGCGAGGCCGTGTTCGACGTACCGCCCGAGGATGCCGCGCGCCTGCTGGAGCAGGGCGAGGTGGCCCTCCGCTACGCCGGCCGCGAGGTCGTCGGCACCCTCGTCTCCTCGGCCAGGCCCACGCAGCAGCCACGTCTCGTCGAGCTCACCGCCCGCATCGACGGCGAGGACAGCCGCCTCATCCCGACCGGGGCGCTGGCCGAGGTCCGCTACGACATCGCCCTGGCCGAAGGCGCGCTGGTGCCCTCCGGCGCCATCGCCAGCGAGGCCGGCGCGACCTGGGTCTACCTGAGCCGGGACGGCGTCGCCACACGGGTGCCCGTCGACGTCCTGGCCGAAGCCGGGGCGACGGCGGCCGTCGACGGCGTCGACGAGACCGCCCAGGTGATCCACCCCCGCCCGCTCGACGTCCGTATCGGAACCCGGGTCCGGACCGAGCCATGAACCCGCTGATCCGCTTCTTCGTCCGTCGCTACGTCTTCGCGATCGCCATCTTCCTCGCCGTGGCGTTCTTCGGCCTGTCGGCGGGGACGAGGCTGGGCATCGACCTCCTCCCCGAGTTCGACATCCCGATCGTCGCGGTGAACACGACGTACGCCGGCGCCGGCTCGCAGGAGACCGCCGAGCAGCTCAGCGAGCCGATCGAGGACGCCATCGCCACGGTGCCCGGCGTGACCGACGTCAGCAGCTTCAGCGGCGAGGGGTTCAGCTTCGTCATCGCCCAGTTCGCCTCGTCGGTGGACGTCGACCAGGCCGCGATCGACGTCAAGCAGCGCGTCGACGGCATCGTCGACGCGCTCCCCGACGACGCCGCGACGCCCGTCGTGCAGAAGTTCGATCCGGGCGACCAGCCGATCCTGTCGCTGGCCGTCCGCGGGACCGGCATGACGCTCGACCGGATCGAGGCGCTCGCCGAGGAGACGATCGAGCCGGCCCTGCAGCAGGTCGACGGCGTCGCCGACGTCGCGGTCGTCGGTCCGATCGCCCGCGAGATCCAGGTGCTCGTCGACCCCGCGGCGCTTCGGTCGTACGGACTGAGCGCCGGCCAGATCGCGTCGGCGATCGGGGCCGGCTCCGCGACCCTGCCCGCCGGCACCCTGACCGTCGGTGGCGAGCGGATCCTGCTGTCGGTCCGCGACCGGCCCGAGACCGCGGAGGACGTGGCCGAGATGGTGGTCGACCCCGCGCGTGGCCTGCTCGTCCGCGACGTCGCCCGGATCCAGGACACGATCGCCGAGCCCAGCGCGTTCACCCGCCTCAACAACGAGCCGGTGGTCCTGCTCGAGGTCCGCAAGGTCTCGGGCGCGAACGCCGTCTCGACCGCCCGCGCGCTCAAGGCCCGCCTCGGCGACCTGGAGCTCCCCGAGGGGGTCTCCGCCACCGTCGTCGGCGACACCTCGGTGTTCGTCGAGAGCTCCGTGTTGGACACGGTGCGCGAGACCGGGCTGGCGATCCTGGCGGTCGCGCTGGTGGTGCTGCTGTTCGTCGGCCGCCTCGGATCGACGTTCAGCGTCGTGCTGGCGATCCCGATCACGCTGCTGGGCGCCGTGGCGATCTTCGGACTGCTGGGGTTCACCTTCAACACCGTCACCCTGCTGGCCATCACCGTCGCCGTCGGGCTCGTCGTCGACGACTCGATCGTCATCGCCGAGAACGTCGAGCGCTGGAGGCGGAACGGCGCGAGCGCCATGGACGCCGTGTTCAAGGGCGCGGGCGAAGTGTCCGTCGCGGTGCTCAGCGCGACCCTGTCACTGCTCGCGGTGTTCATCCCGATCGCGTTCCTGCCCGGACTGATCGGCCAGTTCTTCAGTCAGTTCGGCCTGTCGCTGGCGGCGACCATCTTCGTCAGCTACCTCGAGGCGATGTTCTTCCTCACCGTCCGGCTGGCGTACCTGCCCGACCCGCTGCCGCCCTCCTGGACCAGCGTCCGCGCGTCGGCGACGCGGATCCGCGCCGACCTGCGATGGAGCGCACGACAGTACCGGCGTCGCTGGCTGGCGCTGGCCGGCGTCGTCCTCGCGGGCGCAGGAGCGGTCGACGGCGCCAGGGGCGGCGCCCTCGCCAGCGCGCTGGGGCTGGAGGCGGGGACGATCGCCGCGCTGGCGCTCGGCGCCCTCGGCCTGGCGGTCGCTGCGGCGCTTCCCTGGGTGCTGCTCGCCGTGGGCGTTCCGACGCGCACCGTCGCCGCCGCTCTGGGTGCCGCGCTACGCAACGCGCACGAGGCCACCGACGCCGGCGTGCGGTGGCTTCGCGACCGCTACGCCGTGGCCCTGAAGGCGATCCTCACGCCACGCGCCAGCACGGCCGTCCTGCTCGTGGCGGTCGCCCTGGTCGCCAGCCTGGGATGGGTCGTGCCTCGCATCCAGTTCAACTTCGTCTCGCAGGTCGACGCCGGAGCGGTCGCGGTCAGGATCGAGATGCCGCCCGGCACGCCGCTGGAGCGGACCGACGTCGTCGCGGCCACGGTCGAGCGCGCCGTCGCCGACCACCCCGCCGTCGAGAACGTCGTCGCCACGATCGGCAGCGGCGGCCTGCTGGGCACCGACAACGCCCAGCTGGCCACGATCACCCTGGAGCTCGTGCCCCTGGACCAGCGAAGGCTCTCGTCGTTCGAGGTCGCCGACGACCTCCGCCCCGGTGTCGCCACGCTGTTGGCGGACGTCGCGCCGGAGGCCGACGCGACCGTCGGCAGCGACGACGGCGGCGCCGTTCCGGTCGAGACGGGCCTGTCGCTCAGCCTGCAGGCCAGCGACCTCGACCTGCTCCGCGAGCGGGACGAGGCGGCCCGCCGCGTGATGCGCGAGAGCCCCTCGCTCCGCAACGTCGCCTCGTCGCTCGAAGGCTCGGTCACCGAGCGGGTGTTCGACCTCGACCGGACCGCCCTTGCGGGCACCGGGCTGACCGCGGCCGAGATCGGCGCGACGCTCCGTACCTACAACGTCGGAACGCGGGCCGGCGATCTCGAGGCCGGCGGCGAGAACGTCGGCATCGTGGTCCGCGCCGATCCCCGCTTCATCGCCGACGAGCAGACGCTCCTCAGCCTCCCGATCTTCGCTCCCGCGCTGCAGAGCTGGCTGCCGCTCTCCGAGCTGGGCCGCTTCAGGGTGCAAGCCGGGCCGGTCGCGATCGACCGCGCCAACCAGGCGTACGTCAGCACGCTGACGGGCGACATCGTCGACGGCGCGCCGGGGCAGTTCCAGGTCCGCAGCGAGATCGAGGAGGCGTTCGCCGCTGCGGGCGTCACCGACGAGCGCGTCACGGTCGGCACCGGCGTAGGACCCGACCTGCTGGGCGACCTGGTGTTCTACGGTCCGCTGGCGTTCCTGCTCGCGATCGCGCTGAACTACCTGGTCATCGCGAGCCAGTTCAACAGCTTCAAGTACCCCCTCTACCTCCTCGCGACCGTCCCGCTGGCGCTGGTCGGCGCGTTCTGGCTGTTCTTCCTGACCGGCAGCGCGCTGGACGTCATCAGCGTGCTCGGGGTCGTGATCCTGATCGGCCTGGTGACGAAGAACGCCATCCTGCTCCTGGACGTGGTGATCTCCGGCCTCGAGGAGAACGAGACGCTCGAGCGGGCCCTGGTGCGGGCCGGCCGCCTGCGGCTGAGGCCCATCCTGATGACGGCGCTCACCGTCGTGATCATCAGCGTGCCGCTGCTCCTGGGCCTGGGCGAGGGCTCGGAGTTCCGCAAGCCGCTGGGGCTGGTGATCGTGGGCGGCGTCGTGTCGTCGACCTTCCTGACGCTGTTCGTCGTTCCCGCGGCGTTCTTCCGGTTCGAGCGGCACCGCTTCGCGAGCGCGCCGGCGTCCACCGCCCGCGACCTGCCGCCCGCACGCTCGGGCGCGCCACGGGGCGAAGGCGCGGCGCCGGGGGATTGAGCCCGGACGCCTCGCCCCCATGGGCTTCCGCGGCCCGGCGCAGCGACGTGCCGGGCCGCGGGCGTGTCGTCGCAGTGAAGCGAAGCGACCCCTGGGACCGGTACGCTCGGGGGCGAGGAGCGTCCGTGCGACCTCGCACGGCGGTCGGTCGCACGACCGGGTACCGTTCCTCCGTGGAGGCGGACCGTTGAACACCCCCCCGACGATCATCCAAGGCGGCATGGGCGTCGCCGTATCCGGCTGGCGACTCGCGCGCGCGGTGTCGCTGCTGGGGCAGCTGGGCGTCGTGTCCGGAACGGGCATCGATACCGTGCTGGTTCGGCGCCTGCAGGACGGCGACCCGGGCGGGCACGTCCGCCGCGCCGTCGAGCGCTTCCCGATCCGGGACGTCGCGACGAGCCTGCTGGACCGCTACTTCCGGCCCGATGGGCGCGAGCCCGGCCAGCCGTACCTGCGGCTGCCCCTCGCGACGGTCGAGGGAAGCCGGCTGCAGCGCGGCGCCCTCATGCTCGGGGCGTTCGTCGAGACGTTCCTCGCCAAGGAGGGGCACGACCGGCCGGTCGGCATGAACCTCTTGACGAAGATCCAGCTCGCGACCCTACCCAGCCTGTACGGAGCGATGCTGGCCGGCGTGGACTGGGTCCTGATGGGCGCCGGCATCCCGATGGCGATTCCCGGAGCGTTGGACCGGATGGCGCGGAACGAAGCGTCGTCGCTCCGCATCGACGTGGTGAACGCCGAGCGCGGCGCCCCGCCGGTCGATACGGTGTTCGATCCCGCCGACTTCGGCGGAGGCGAGCGCGCCCCGCTCCGCCGGCCCGGCTTCCTGCCGATCGTGGCCTCGCACTCGCTGGCCAGCATGCTGATCAAGCGCGCGTCGGGCTCGATCGAGGGGTTCATCGTCGAGGGACCGACCGCCGGGGGACACAACGCGCCGCCGCGGGGCGGCAAGACGTTCGACGAGCTCGGCCAGCCGGTGTACGGCGAGCGCGACGTCGTCGACCTGGACAAGCTCCGCGAGATCGGTTTGCCGTTCTGGCTGGCCGGCGGCACCGGCTCGCCCGAGGGGCTGCGTGAAGCGCTGGAGCTGGGCGCCACGGGGATCCAGGTCGGCACGCTGTTCGCGTTCTGCGACGAGTCCGGCCTGACCGAGGAGATCAAGCGCGACGTGCGTGACCAGGTCCGGTCGGGGCGCGCGACGGTCCGGACCGACCCCCGCGCCTCGCCCACCGGCTTCCCGTTCAAGGTCGTCTCGCTCGAAGGCACGAACTCGGAGGAGGAGCGGTACGAAGATCGGGGGCGGGTGTGCGACCTCGGCTACCTGCGCGAGGTGTACCGGACGCCCACGGGGGACCTCGGCTACCGTTGCGCCGCGGAGCCGGTGGACGCGTACGTCCGCAAAGGCGGCACGGTCGAGGACACGGTGGGTCGCAAGTGCCTGTGCAACGCGCTGCTCGCGGACGTCGGTCGGGCTCAGGTGCAGAAGGGCGGCGAGGTCGAGCGTCCACTGGTCACCAGCGGCGACGACCTCACCCACCTCGGACGGTTCCTGCCGTCGATCACCGAGTCCGAGAGCTACTCCGCAGCGGACGTGGTGCGCTACCTGCTCGGTCGCTGACGCCCTGCGCGTGCGGCGTCGGCGACGCGCCGCGATGCGCGAAACGCCGCAACGCACGATGAGAATCGCGTGATACCATCGCGCCGTCGGTACGCAACCGGTCCTCGGACCGCTCTTCGCGCCCGTCGGCGTCATCTTTTCGCGCGCCGAGTCGTGGAGGGCGGCCGCCTGCCGGTGGGCGGCCCCATCCCCGCTTTGGAGGTGCCATGGAGGTACTCGTCATTCTCGTCCCGATCGCCGCGGTCATTGCGCTGTTCGCCGCGTGGCGGCAAGCCCGCGGCGTGCTGGCCGCCCCTACCGGCGACGCCCGCATGAACGAGATCGCGGACGCCATTCGGCAAGGCGCCAGCGCCTACATGAACCGCCAGTACCGTACGATCTTCGTCGTCGCACTCGTCATCGCCGCCCTGTTCGCGCTGGTCGCGATCTTGCAGAGCGACCCGCACCAGGCGACGACGTGGTGGTGGACGACGATCGGCTTCGCCGTAGGCGCGTTGTTCAGCGCGTTCAGCGGCTACGCCGGCATGAACTTCGCGGTGCGCGCCAACGTCCGTGTCGCACAGGCCGCACGCGAAGGGCTTCCCGGGGCGCTCAAGATCGCGTTCGGTGGCGGCGCGGTGTCCGGCCTGGCCGTGGCGGGGCTGGCGCTGCTCGGGGTGTCGGGGTTCTTCGTGCTCTTCGATCTCGTGCTCGGCTTGGCGAACCCGATCGAGCCGCTGGTGGGCTTCGCGTTCGGCGCGTCGCTCATCAGTCTGTTCGCGCGGGTGGGCGGCGGCATCTACACGAAGGCCGCCGACGTGGGAGCCGACCTCGTCGGCAAGCTCGAGGCCGGCATCCCCGAGGACGACCCTCGCAACCCGGCCGTGATCGCCGACAACGTCGGCGACAACGTCGGCGACTGCGCGGGCATGGGGGCCGACCTGTTCGAGACCTACGCGGTGACAGCCATCGGCGCGGTGTTCCTGGGCTACCTCCTGGCGGACGGTGTCGTCACGGCGCTGGTGACGTACCCGCTGGCGCTGGGCGCCATCGCGATCCTGGCGTCCGTCGTCGGCGTCCGCTTCGTGAAGCTGAGCAGCGACGGCAACATCATGGCCGCGCTGAACCGTGGGGTGTACACCAGCGCCGCGATTTCGGCGGTCGGGTTCCTGATCGCGTCGGCGGCGATGCTGCAGGGCGCCAACGAGCTGCTGGGGACCGGAAGCTGGTTCTCGCTGTTCCTGGCGTCGATCGTGGGCATCGTGGTCACGCTGTTGCTGATGTTCATCACCGAGTACTACACCTCGACCGAGTACGCGCCGGTCCGCCGCATCGCCAAGGCCTCGGAGACCGGCCCCGCGACGAACATCATCAGCGGCCTGGCCGTCGGCATGCAGTCCACGGCCGCGCCGGTGCTGGTGCTGGCTCTGGCGACCTTCCTGTCGTTCCTGCTGGGCGGCCTGTACGGGATCGCGATCGCCGCGGTCGCGATGCTGTCGGTCACCGGCATGATCGTCGCGATGGACACGTACGGGCCGATCACGGACAACGCGGGTGGCATCGCCGAGATGAGCGAGCTGCCGCACGAGGTGCGGGTCAACACCGACGCCCTGGACGCGGTCGGCAACACCACGAAGGCGGTCACGAAGGGCTACGCCGTGGGCTCCGCCGCGCTGGCCGCGCTGGTGCTGTTCGCGGACTACGCCGAGCGGCTGGATCTCGGCGAGGCCGCGTTCCGGCTGAACGACCCCCTCGTCGTCGTCGGCCTGCTGATCGGCGCGATGCTGCCGTTCCTGTTCAGCGCGTTCCTGATGGAGTCGGTGGGCACCGCCGCCGGCGCGGTGATCGCGGAGGTGCGCCGGCAGTTCCGCGACGTTCCCGGCATCATGGAGGGCACCGGCAAGCCCGAGTACGGCAAGGCGGTCGACATCGTCACCGCCGCCGCCCTGAAGGAGATGGCGGTCCCGGGCCTGATGGCGGTCGTCGCGCCCCTGGTGGTCGGCTTCCTGTTCGGGCCGATCGCCCTCGGGGGACTCCTGATCGGCGTCACGATCTCGGGGCTGATGATGGCGCTGATGATGTCGAACGGCGGCGGCGCCTGGGACAACGCCAAGAAGTACGTCGAGGACGGCCATCACGGCGGCACCGGATCCGAGGCGCACGCCGCGAGCGTGGTGGGCGACACCGTCGGCGATCCGTACAAGGACACGGCGGGACCGTCGATCAACCCGCTCATCAAGGTGATCAACACCGTCGCGCTCATCTTCGCGGGCCTGATCGCCAGCGTGGGCGGCATCCTGCTCTGAGCGTAGGGGACGCTTCGAACGACCGATGCGCGCGACTGATCGTTCGGTCGCGCGCATCGCCGTCGTCGTCCTCGGGACGCGTTCTCGTTGCTCGTTGCTCGTTGCCCGTTGCTCTTCTTCGCGATCCGTCGTCGCCGTTCGCCCCCGCTCGCCGCAAGGCTCTTCCGGCTCCAATTGAACATCATACGACGGTTCGGACCGATCTCGTGAAGCGTATTTCGCGGCGCGCCGCCTGCGACCACGCGTAGCATCAGCGGTGAAAGGAGGTTCGCCTATAGCCGAAGAGACGAATTCATCCTTCAACGGCGTCCCTCGATCCCACTGAAGGCTCACACGCTCATCCTGAACGGCCCACACCGGGCGACCGAAGACGGAGGCGACCGAGCAGCAAGAGGAGATCGAGGGACGTCCGTATGCGCTCCAGAGACCGGCTCCCGTTCGAACGGGGGCGTCGTCGTCTGGGCTTCACCCAGCAGCTCGGGGTGGAGACCCCCAACGACGAACGGGACCTCGATCGGCCCCAACTAAAGATCATACGCCTATCCGGCGCCGCGCGCTGAATCGCATCTCACCGCGCGTCGCGACCGCCTGGGCGTAGCATCACAGGTGAAAGGAGGTTCGCCAATCCAAGAAGCGACGAACCACTCCTTGAACGAAGTTCCTCGATCCTATTAGAGGCTCACCCGCTCATCCCGAACGGCCCACACCGGGCGACCGAAGACGGAGGCGACCGAGCAGGAAAAGGAGATCGAGGAGCTTCGTTTGTTCCCCATCCGAACCTGTTCCCCCGTCCGTTCCTGATCGCTGATCCGTACTGTCCACCCCCGCCGCAGCGGGGGCGTCGTCGTTCTGGGGGCGTTGCCGGCGCCGAGCGTCTCGCACGGCGACCTCGCGCGTCACACCGGCTCCGGCCGTCGTAGCGTGTCGCATGCAGCTCCGTTCTCTGACCGCCTGGACCGAGTCGTGGTTCGTCGAGGAGGTGCGCGATCTCGGCGACGCCGTCGCGCTTCGCTGCCCGACCGAGCCGACGTTCCGCTGGGGAAACGTGCTGATGATCCCCGACGCGCCCGCGCCCGGCGACCGGCCACGCCTCGAGGCACGCTTCGCCGACGCGTTCGCCGACCTGCCGGGCGTACGGCACGTCACGGTGGCCTGGGACGATCCGGAGGGGCGCGAGGGCGACGTCGCCGCCTGGGAGGCCGCGGGCTACGAGATCGACCGGAACGTGACGCGCGTCGCGGGACCTGGGGATCTACGCGCTCCCGCCGCGTCACCCGCCGGCTTCGCCGTCCGCGCCGCCCGCGACGACGAGGACTGGCACCGGGTCGTCGCGATGCAGGCCTCGGAGCCCGGCGACGAGGAGCCGGAGGCGTACCGCGCGTTCATCGCGGGACGTACCGCCTATCGCCGTCGGCTGACGGAAGGACTCCGCCCCCCTCTACACGGGGCGTGGTTCCTCGCGACCCTCCACGGCCGGCCGGTGGGCAGCCTGGGCCTGTTCGTCCACCGCCGCGTGGGCCGGTTCCAGTTCGTGCACGTCACGAAGGAGCACCGCCGCAAGGGCGTCGCGACGGCCATGGTGCACGCCGTGGCGCGCGAGGGCCTGGCGCGTTTGGGCGCAGATCGCCTCGTCATCGTGGCGGACGAGGGAACGTCGGCGGACGCGATCTACGCTGGGCTGGGCTTCCGGGCCGCCGAGCGCTTCGTGGGCGTGTGCCGCAAGGAGCCGGGCCGCGACGTCAGCTCCAGGACAGGATGACCTTGCCGGCCTCGCCGCTGCGCATCGCGTCGAACCCCGCCTGGTAGTCGTCCACGTCGAAGCGGTGGGTGATCACGGGGTCCAGGTTCAGCCCGGCTTGCAGGAGGTTGCCCATCTTGTACCAGGTCTCGAACATCTCGCGACCGTAGATCCCGCGCACCTGAAGTCCTTTGAAGATCAGCTGATTCATGTCGATCGGCACGCGCCGCGCCGGGATGCCCAACAACGCGATCCGTCCACCATGGTTGACCGTGTCCAGGATCTGCGCGTACGCCCCGGACGCGCCCGACATCTCGAGCACCACGTCGAACCCCTCCGTCATGCCCAGCTCCGCCATGACCCGCTGCAGGCCGTCTTCGTCAGTCGAAACGTCGACGACGCGGTCGGCGGCGCCCATCGCCTCCGCCAGGCGCAGGCGGTGCGGGTTCACGTCCGTGACGACGACGTAGCGCGCGCCTACGAAGCGCGCGACCGCCGCGGCCATCACGCCGATCGGCCCGGCGCCGGTGATCAGGACGTCCTCCCCCACCAGATCGAACGCCAGCGCGGTGTGGACCGCGTTCCCGAACGGATCGAGGATCGCCGCCCATTCGTCGGGGATCCCGGCCGGCACCTTGTAGGCGTTGCCCGCCGGCAGCACGAAACGCTCCGCGAACGCGCCGGGACGGTTCACCCCGACCCCGAGCGTGTTGCGACACAGGTGGCGACGGCCGGCCCGGCAGTTTCGGCAGTGGCCGCAAGTCAGGTGCCCCTCCCCGCTGACGCGGTCGCCGACGGCGTACCCCTCGACCTCGGACCCGATCGCCTGCACGACGCCGACGTACTCGTGCCCGGTGATCATCGGGACGGGCACGGTCCGTGCCGCCCAGTCGTCCCACGCGTGGATGTGCACGTCCGTCCCGCAGATCGACGTGTGCGTGATCCCGATCAGGAGGTCGTTGGGTCCCGGCTCCGGCTCCGGCGCGTCGATCATCCAGATGCCCGGCGTGGGCTCGAGCTTCGCGAGCGCCTTCACGGTGCGATCACGCCGAGCTCGGTCCCCACGCGCGTGAACGCCTGGACGGCTCGTTCGAGCTGCTCACGCGTGTGCAGCGCGGACATCTGGGTGCGAATGCGGGCCTGGCCGGTCGGCACGACCGGGAACGAGAACGCGATCACGTAGATTCCCTCGTCCAGAAGGCGATCGGCCATGCGTGACGCCAGCGCGGCGTCGCCGATCATGACCGGCACGATCGGATGCCCATCACCGGTCAGCTCGAACCCGGCCTCCGTCATCGCGGTGCGGAAGAACGACGCGTTGTCGCGCAGCCGCTCGCGCAGATCGCTCGAGCCCTCGAGCAGGTCGAGCACCTCGAGCGAGGCGGCCACCACAGGCGGCGCGACGCTGTTCGAGAACAGGTACGGCCGGCTCCGTTGGCGTAGCCAGTCGGTGACCTCGCGCTTCGCAGCGGTGAAGCCGCCCGTCGCGCCGCCAAGTGCCTTCCCGAGCGTGCTGGTGATGATGTCCACCCGGCCCAGCACGCCGCGATGCTCGTGGCTGCCACGCCCGTCCCGCCCCAAGAAGCCGGTGGCGTGGCAGTCGTCCACCATCACCATCGCATCGTAGCGGTCGGCCAGATCGCAGATCGCCTCCAGGTCGGCGACGATGCCGTCCATCGAGAACACCCCGTCGGTCGCGATCAGTCGGAAGCGCGCGTCCTGGGCTTCGACCAGCTTCGCCTCGAGGTCGGCCATGTCGTCGTTCGCGTAGCGGAGCCGCTTCGCCTTGCTCAGCCGGATGCCGTCGATGATGCTGGCGTGGTTCAGCGCGTCGCTGATCACGGCGTCCTCGGGCCCCAGCAGCGTCTCGAACAACCCGCCGTTCGCGTCGAACGCCGAGGCGTAGAGCACCGCGTCCTCGCTGCCGACGAAGTCGGCCAGGCGCCGCTCGAGCTCCTTGTGGATGTCCTGCGTCCCGCAGATGAAGCGGACCGACGCCATCCCGAAGCCGCGCTCGTCGATACCGCGCTTGGCGGCCTCCGAGACGTCCGGATGGTTCGCGAGGCCGAGGTAGTTGTTCGCGCACAGGTTCAGGACCTCTCCGCCGCCCTCGACGGCGATCAGGTCCTGCTGCTGCGAGGCGATGACGCGCTCTTCCTTGTACAGCCCTTGGCTCCTGAGCGTCTGGAGCTCGTGGGCGAGGTGGGGAATCAGGTCTCGGGACATGGCGGTCCTTTCCGAACGGTGGGCTCGTGTCGTCAGGCTACCGCCGCGACGCCGCCGACGCAGCCATGCGGGTACGGGGCCCGGTGCCGCTTCTCGCCGTGTACGCTGGCGCATGCGACGAAACCGAGTCCGACGCGCGCTGGACGAAGGGCGGTCGGTCGTGAGCGGCTGGCTCACGGTCGGCCATCCGCTCCTGGCCGAGGCGCTGGCGCACGCCGGCTACGACGCCGTCACGGTCGACGCCCAGCACGGCGCGGTCGACGACGCCGAGCTGCTGGGCGTGCTGCAGGCGATCTCGACGACCGACGCGGTGCCCCTGGTCCGGGTCGCCTGGAACGAGCCGGCCCGCATCATGAAGGCGCTGGACCTCGGGGCGTACGGCGTGATCGCGCCGATGATCGAAGGCCCGGACGACGTCAGGTCGCTCGTCGCGGCCTGCCGCTACCCGCCGCTGGGCCGACGGAGCCACGGTCCGACGCGCGCGGCGCTCTACGGCGGTGCGGACTACCCGGAGCACGCGAACGACGAGATCCTGGTCGTCGCCATGATCGAGACGCGCGAGGCGCTCGCGTCGCTGGACGCGATCCTGGAGGTGCCCGGCCTGGACATGGTGTTCGTCGGCCCGGCCGACCTGTCGCGGGCGCTGGGAGGACCTCCGGGCGCGGACTTCACGGACGGACCGGTCCCGACGGCGCTGGACAGGATCCTCGAGCGCTGCGACGCGCACGGCGTGCCTGCCGGCGTGTTCTGCCGCTCGGCCCAGCATGCGCGCGCCATGCTGGCGCGCGGCTTCCGGTTCGTGACGGCGGACAGCGACCTCGGCTACGTGAAGGCGGGCGCTGCGGCCGCCTTGGCCACGGTGCGCGAAGGCGACGACGGACCCGGAGACCGACGGGGAGGCGGGCAGGAAGGCTGACGGGACGGTCCAGCGTCGGACGTACGGCCTTCCACCGTCCCGGACCGACGGTCGTCCGCGTAGGCTCGTGTCGGGGCGTGTCGGCAGCCTGCTCGCGAGGAGCCGTCGATGTCACCGATCCGCGACAGACCGTCGTCTCGACCAGCGCGTCTCGTCGTCGCGTGGTGTGCGGTCCTGTTCGCGATCGCCGGTCTCGTGCTCGGCTCCGGTCTGGAGCGCGATGCCGACGGGCCCGTCTGGCTGCCTGCGTCGTCGGGCCACGGCCGTCCCACCGACCTGGTCTGCACCGCGTCGCGCGACGCGTGGCGCGACGACTGGGTCGACCGCTGCGTCGTTCCCGCCGACGTCCGGAGGCCTCCCGCTGCGGCGGCCAGCCGGCAGGCGCGCGAACTTCTGGAGCTCGTCCGCTTCGTGCGGAGCGAGCCCGATCTGGGCGCGCCGCTGCTGGCGACCGCCTGGGATCACGGCGTCCCGATCTGCCTGGACGATCGTCCCGAGGGCCTCCTGGGCGCGTACGACCTGGATCACGGTCTGGTCGTCCTGAACGAGTCCCTCACGCTGCACGAGCGCGCGGTGGTGCTGGTCCACGAGCTGAGGCACGTCGAGGCCACCGCGCGAGGGCTCAGACCGTCGCTGGCGTACGCGATGCCGGACACCGTCGCGATGCGCCTGGCGCTCGAAGCCGACGCTCAGGCCGTCGCGACGCTGTACGCCTGGAAGGCCGCGGAGCTGGGCGGCGACGATGTCTGGACCGCGCTGTACGGCCTCGACCGGCACGCCGACGTCGCCACGGCGTTCGAGCGCAGCTTCGCCGCCACCGGCTCCGTGTGGATCGCGACGCAAGCAGCGTTCCGGCACTGGTACGCCTCTCCGGAGCGCGCCGACGCGTACCATCGCAACGCCTGCATGGCCTACCTCGACGCGTTGGACGCGAGCAAGGCGGTCCGGAGCTACGAGCCGCTCCCCTCCGGCGCGCTGGACGGGCTCGGTCGGCTTCCCAGCGGCCACGACTACGCCCCCCGGCCAACGATCCGCGAAGCGCGCCCGGCTGGAGAAGACGCGGCGAGAGGAACGTCGCCGCCGTGCCCACCTGCGCCGTGATCCCGGGATCCCTGCCGCGGCGACGTCGGTCGGTCCGTCGCTCGGTCCGTCGCTCGGTCCGTCGCTCGGTCCGTCGCTCGGTCGACCGGCCGGCAGGTCAGTCGTCCTCGGACTCCAGCGCCGCGACGCGGCGTTCGAGCGCCTCGACCCGCTCGAGCAGGCGCCGGATCGCCGGCGACGATCCATCTTCGGTGGCGAGCTCGGAGACGGCCTCGCCTGCCGTCGCGCGTGCAGCGCGCTCCTCTGCGTGCTCCTCGGGGTGCGGTTCCGCGCCCTGCTCCGGATCGCCCGGGGCGCGCACGCGGGGCCGCATCGCCGTCTCGTCCCCACCCAGCTTCTGCGCCCACCGATCCTGACTCTGGCCCGGCCGCCGACCTCGGTTCCGTACCAGCGGCGTCGGGCGCTCGGCCAGACGCGCCAGCGTGTCGAGCACCGCGTCGACGTCGGGGAACGAGACGTACCGCTCGGTCCGGGTGCGCAGCTCGCCGGCGGTCTGCGCTCCACGCAGCATCAGGACGGCCATGACGGCCGCCTCGCGCGGCGTGAGCGAGAGCGCGTCGGTGAAGCGCTGCCGGTGCTTCGGGACGCGCTCCCCGCTGGCCCGGACGGTCGAGGCGAGACCCCGGTCGCGCAGCTGCTGCAGCCCCTCCTCGACCTCCCTGAGGTGGAGATCCATGACGGGATCGCGCGCCGTGCGCTGGTTGCACGCCGCGACCAGCGCACCCGTCGAGAGCGGGTAGGCGTCCGGCGTGGTGCGCTCCTTCTCGAGCAACGAGCCCAGCACGCGGAGGGCAGGATCGGAGAGGGGCATGCCGACGACGATAGGTCATTTCGCGACGCGGCGCCCGACATGAGAAGACGCCGCAGGGACGCGGCCCGCGTCTGCGCAGCCCCGCACCGGCGAAGCCCCGCGTCGGCGTGACGCCGTGCGGGGCTGCGCTTGCGTGCTGCTGGCGAGCGCGAACGCTACAGGTCGCAATCGACGCGGTTGCCGGTCCCTTCGTCTTGGACGGCGGTCGTGACCGTGCACGCCACCGTCGCGTCCCGGCTGCCCGGCCCCAACACCACCATCGCCTCGCTGACGGTCAAGCCAGACAGGTCGTTCGCCGCGACGAGCCACCGCTCGACCGGCGGCGCGGGCTCGTCGTCGGACGTGACCCCGATCGCGACCGCGGCGCGTGCGGAGCCGCGCATCACGTTGTCGTGGACGATCGCGCCGACGGTGTGCTGGCTGAGCACGCCGGTCGCGTCGCCACGCAGCTCGAACACGTTGCCGCGCACGATGGCGCGGAGCGTGTCGGCTCCTTCGGCCCCGTCGAGCCCCACGCCGATCCGTTCCACCCCGCGAATCGTGTTGCCGTGGATCAGCATCGTGCTGAGCCCCTCTGGCACGGCCCACGAGCCCTGGATGACCTCGACCCCGATATCGACGTCGTCCATCACGTTGCCGCGGATCTCGACCGTCGATCCGGCCAGGTCCTGCGTGTCCATGCCGGCGATGAGGTCCTCGTAGCGGTTGTCCGCGATCAGCGCCTGGGCGGAGATCAGGTTGAACAGCGGCGAGCCGTATGCGACGTGGCGAAACGTGCTGTCACGGACCGTGAAGGTGCCGTGCAGCGGCCGCGTCGGGTTGCCGTCCTCGTCGGGCAGCAGGCCTTCGATGTAGATGCCGTTGATGATGTTGTACCCCTCGAACGCACCGTCCGAACCTTCGACGGTGATGCGCTCCAAGGTCGCGTCGGCACGCTCGCCCGTGATCACCAGGCTGGACGCCATCACCGTGAATTCCATCCCGAACAGCGTCCACGGTTGGGCGGGCTCGGCCTCGGTCATCTGGAACGTCAGATCCGACACGGTGACGTCGCCCCCGACGAACGTGACATGGAACGGCCAGGGATTGTCGGGCGAGGGAGGCCGACCGATCGCCACCTCGTCCTGCGACACGGTGAACCGCTCGAACGGCTCCAGGACCGTCACGTCCTGGCCGGCGCCCCGGAACGTGCCACGGAAGTCGTGCACGAGGAGCTGTTGGGTTCGGAACGTGCCCTCGCCCAGCGCGACGGTGCAGCCGGGACCGAACGTGACGCAGGCGTCCAGCGCTGCCTGCACGGCGGCGGTGTCGTCGCCCCCACTGGGCTCCAAGGCGATCGTGCGCGTCTGGGCGTCGACGCGCTGGGCGAATGCGGGAGCGGTCGCGAGGGCGAGCAGAGCGAGGGAGACGACGACGAGGCACGGACGGAGACGGCGGACCGAGGGGGACGGGAAGGTCGGGCGAGACACATCGATCACCTCCGAAGCGACGCTAGTCGGACCGGCGTTACGACCGCGTTAGGTCGACCGGCGGAGAAGCGCGGCGGAACGATCCCGACCCCGCTCCGTTCGATGGCGTGGGCGGACCGTCGCGAAGCGTCCGACCATAACGATCGCATCACGGTCGCCGGGCTCTACTCGGCCACGCGATCGACGGTTGGCGTTACGGCGCGGGCGTGGCCATGCTGCACGCCGTCGGTCCTCGACCCCTCGCCCCTCGCGAACGGAGCTCCTCGATGCGTCGAAACGCTTTGCCTCTGATTCTGATTGCTTTCCTTCTGGCCGCTGCGGCCCTCGCCCAGGAGGTCCAGTACGCCGTCGGCTTCGAGTCCGTCGCCGGCGACGCCGTCGACAGCGACGGCTTCGCGTCCGGCGACGTGGTGGTCCTGCGCGTGGACCTGCACAACGGAAGCGACGCGCCGCTGCTGGCGGGCGCGTTCTGGGTGGCGTTCCCGCCGGTCGAGGGCGCGACCCTGTTCGGCAACTCCGGAGACGGCTTCAGCTTCCCCGATCGCATGCTCGACGCGGCGGGCGAGGAGGTGATGGTCGATCACGGTGCCGGAGCGGGCGCGACGCAGCTTCACGAGCTTCCAGAGGCGCTGGCGCCGGGCGAGGCCGCGACGCTGCTTCTGCAGGTCACGGTGCTTTCGTCACGCAACTCGCTCGGCGACCTGACGAGCGAGGTTCTCCTCCTGAACGCCGCGGACGAGCGGTTCGGAACCCTCGTCGAGGAGCTCGCGATCCGCTGAAGGTGTCCTGACGGACGGGTCGCGGCGCTGCCGGTGGCGCGTCCTCAGCGCTTTCGGGCCGCCGCGGCGTAGATGTCGCGGCGGCCGTAGCGCGACCGCATCCGTCCGACCTCGCGCACGTCGACGAGCCCGACGCTACGCGCGAGCTCCTCGAGCCGCGCGAACGGGACCGG
>Ga0102931_1000375_pt1 | contig 21856 bp, 18 predicted proteins | sample SalPonR1_C_D1_MG_FD_79282 | JGI IMG/M metagenome (GOLD analysis project Ga0102931, IMG submission 79282) | Salt pond soil microbial communities from South San Francisco under conditions of wetland restoration - Salt Pond MetaG R1_C_D1_MG | ecosystem: Environmental > Aquatic > Marine > Intertidal... | reverse complement strand
GCGCTCGAGACGTTCTGGCAGCCGCGCTTCGACACGCTCCTCACCACCGGCGCCGGCGCCGGCGCCGGCGCCGGTCCCGCCTCGCCGCTGACGTTCGGCGCGCTGATGGCCGGCGCGTTCACCGTAGGCGTCGCCGGCAACCTCGCCTCGATCCCGTTGGCTCGCCGGCTGGGCCGTCGCTACGCCCTGGTCGCCGCGGCGGGCCAGCTGCTGGGCGGCACTGCCCTGGTCGTGCTGGCCTGGCGCAGCGGCCTGCCCACCGCGGTGGGGCTGTTCTGGCTCGCCTACTTCGCGAACGCCCTGACCGGCTCGCCGATCGCGACGATCCTGAACGAGCAGGTCCCCTCCGAGCGGCGGTCGTCCACGCTCTCCGTGGTGTCGCTGGCCGGCTACCTGGGCGCGTTCGCCGGCAGCGCCGGCTTCGGCGCCCTGGCGCAGCACGCCGGGATTCCGGTCGTCTGGACGGTGGCCGGCGCGATCCTGGCGGGCTCGGCCGGGCTGTATCTGGCGATCGATCGGCTGCGGCGAGCCTCGGCCTCACGCGCTCCGGCCCGAGCCTAGCGGTCTGGCCCAAGCCGCGATCCGCGGTTTGGGCCGCGCCGCTCGCGCTACCCTGTCGCCAGAGCCCGTGACGTGGCCACGCGCCCGGGCGGCCTCGGGAGCGAGGGGCCCCAGCCGCCGCGACGAGTCCGTGCCCCTCCGGAAGGAGCCCCATGGCGCTCCCGGAGACCGACCCCAGACCCGCTTGGCAACGACGCCTGAACGTCCACATCGACCCGCCCGTGTTCTTCGTCTCCTCCGGCCTGATCCTGGCGATGGTCGTGTTCACCGTGCTGTTCGACCAGACCGCGGCGAACGCGTTCGGCGCCGTCCAGGCCGGCATCGCGAACAACACCGGCTGGTTCTTCGTGCTGGTGATGAACGTCGTTCTGCTCTTCACGATCTACCTGGTGTTCACGCCGTTCGCGTCGATCCGGCTTGGCGGCCAGGCCGCCAAGCCCGAGTTCTCGACCCTCGGCTGGTTCGCGATGCTGTTCAGCGCCGGGATGGGGATCGGTCTGCTGTTCTACGGCGTGGCCGAGCCGATGTTCCACTACGTCGCCGGACCGCGCGCCGAGCCGGGCACCGTCGCAGCGGCCGAGCAGGCGATGCAGCTCACCTTCCTGCACTGGGGACTCCACCCCTGGGCCGTCTATGCGCTCGTCGGCCTGGCGCTCGCGTTCTTCAGCTTCAACCGCGGCATGCCGCTCACCATCCGCACCATCTTCTACCCACTGCTGGGCGACCGCATCGACGGCTGGATGGGCGCCGCGATCGACATCCTGGCCACCGTGGCCACCCTGTTCGGCGTCGCGACCTCGCTGGGGCTCGGGGTGCAGCAGGTGAACGCCGGGCTGGATCACCTGTTCGGCATCGGCATGAACACCGGCGTGCAGCTGATCCTGATCGCGGCCATCACCGCGGTCGCGACCGTGTCGGTCGTGCGCGGGCTCGAGGGCGGCATCCAGCGCGTCAGCGAGTTCAACATCGTCGTCGCCGCCTCGCTCCTGCTGTTCGTCCTGATCGTCGGGCCGACCCTGTTCATCCTGAACGCCCTGCCGGAGAACATCGGCATGTACCTCCAGAACCTGCCCACGCTGGCGACGTGGAACGAGACGTACACCGCGACCACCTGGCAGAACGGCTGGACCGTCTTCTACTGGGGCTGGTGGATCGCCTGGTCGCCGTTCGTGGGGATGTTCATCGCCCGCGTCAGCAAGGGGCGGACGGTGCGCGAGTTCATCCTGGGCGTGCTGTTGGTCCCGACGTTCGTGACGTTCACCTGGATCACCGTGTTCGGCGACGGCGCGCTCTGGGTCGAGCGCTTCGGTCCCGGTGGGCTGGCGACGGCCGTGCAGGAGAACATCCCGGTGTCGCTGTTCGTGTTCCTCGAGACCTTCCCCTTCGCGTTGGTCACCTCGCTGCTGGGCGTGATCGTGGTGATCAGCTTCTTCGTCACCAGCTCCGACTCCGGGTCGCTCGTGATCGACATCATCACCGCCGGCGGCGAGGCCGATCCGCCCGTTCCCCAGCGCGTGTTCTGGGCGGTGACCGAAGGCGTCGTCGCCGCGACGCTGCTGATCGGCGGGGGGCTGGTAGCGCTGCAGACCGCGGCGATCACGACCGGCCTGCCGTTCGCGATCGTGCTGCTGTTCATGTGCGTCAGCGTCCACCGCGGGATGCAGCGCTACATCGAACGCTACCCGCAGGCGGTGGAGCGCCCGGTCGAGCCGCGCGTTCCGCGGCCGCCCCGGCCCCCGAGGGCCCGTCGCGACCGCCGCGAGCCGCCTGCCGAGAAGGACGAAGGAGGCCACGAATGACGGCGAAACAGGCCGCGTACCGCTCGCGCGAGATCCGTACGCCCTCCTCCGAAACGGCCGGAGCGGCGATGCCTGGCTGGACCCCGCTCCGTCGCCTGGCGGGCGTGATCGCGATCGTCGCGCTGCTCGCAGCCGGCGCGGCGCCGGCGCAGGAGACGCTCCGGATCGCGCACGTCTCCTGGTCGTCGTCGCGCGCCAGCGCGCACGTCGTGGCCGAGGCGCTGCGTACGCGACTGGGCCTGGACGTGACGCTGACGCAGCTCTCCATCGACGACGCCTGGGCCGCCGTCGCCGCCGGAGAGCAGGACGTGCTGCTGTCGGCCTGGCTGCCCGACACCCACGCGCCGTACCTGGAACGCCACGGCGATGCGTTACGCGATCTGGGGCCGAACCTCGACGGCACGCGGACGGGGCTGGCCGTTCCCGACATCGGGTCGGCACGGCAGACGGACGCCGCCGGCGCGCGCGGCGTGACGGCGGCCGACCTGACGGCGATCCCGGACCTCGCCGGCCGCGCCGACCGCTACGGCGGCGTCGTCGTCGGCATCGACCCCGAGGCGGGCGTCATGCGCCAGGCCCGCGAGGCGCTCGAGGCGTACGGCCTCGACGGCTGGTCGGTGCTGGCGACCGGCAGCGAAGCCGCGATGCTGGAGCGGCTCTCGGCCGCGGTCCGCCGCGGCGAGCGGATCGTCGTGACCGCCTGGGTGCCCCTCTGGGCCAACGCTCGCTGGAACCTGCGTTTCCTGGACGATCCCCGCGGGGTGTTCGGTCAGGAGGGCGCGATCCACACCCTGGTGCGCGAAGGGCTCGAAGACGACCTTCCCGAGGCGACCGCCGTCCTGGACGCCTTCTCCTGGACGCCTGCGGCGATGGAGCGGGTGATGGTGTGGATGGAGGATCCGACCACCTTCCCGCGCGACGCCGCCCGGCGCTGGCTGGCCGCGAACGAGGACCGCGTGGACGCCTGGTTCGAGTGAGCGGCGACGCTGCGCGCCGGCGGACAGCGTCGCCGGCGCGGGCCCACGGGCACGTGACAGTTTCATGACACACGCGCCTCGCGATAGCGACTAGCATGTGTCTTCGGTGGAACGACTGGCGGTAATCGGAGTCTCGCACAGGCGGGGAGGGGCGGACGCCCTCGCCGACTGGCACGAGCGCTACACGGACGTCCGCGCGCTCGACGCGCTTGGCCTGCCGCGCGCCGTGATCCTGGCGACCTGCAACCGCTGGGAAGCAGTCGTGCACCTCCCCGAAGGCGTCGTCGCGGACGAGGCCCGCAGGCGACTGGCCGACGGGGGCCCTCTTCCCTACGCGTTCGTCCGAGACGGCGCGCTGGAGCGCCTGATCCGCATCGCCGCGGGGCTCGACAGCCTCAACCCCGGCGAGGATCAGATCATGGGTCAGGTCCGCACCGCCTACCTGGCCGCCCGGGACGAGGGGCGTACCGACGCCATGCTCTCCTACGCGTTCGAGCGCTCGCTCCGGGCCGCGAAGCGGGTCCGTCGCGAGGTGGCGCTGGCCCCGATGAGCACCAGCCTGTTCAGCCTTGCCCGGCCCGAGCTCGAGCGCTCGCTGTCGCCCGGAGCGACCGTTCTGGTGCTCGGGGCCGGCGAGATGGGCGCGCTCGCGGCACGGTCCGTGCGTGACATGGGGTTTCGCGTCCTGATCGCGAACCGCACCGTCGACCGGGCCGACGCGCTGGCGGAGCAGCTGGGCGTCGCGTCGCGTTCGCTCGCAGACGTACGGGCCGCGCCGCCCCAGGTCGACGCGCTGGTGTGCGCCACGCCGGTCCGCGGCCTGGTGGACGCCGAGCTGCTGAGGCGCACCGGAGCCCGGATCTGCGTGGACCTCGGCGTGCCCCGCAACGTCGATCCCAGCGGCGCTCGGTCGACCGGCATCCGGCTCCTGGACGTGGACGGGCTGCAGGAGGCGGGCGCCGCCCGCCGCGCGGAGCTGCGCGACAAGCTCGCGATCGCCGAGCGGCTGGTGCTCGACGAGCTCGACGACGCCACCGACGAATGGAACGAGAAGCAGCTCGGGCCGTCCATCCGGCGGCTCCGCGAGCGCACGCTCGAGACGCTCGAGGCGTCCCTCCCCCAGGAGCAGGCACGCAGGCTCGTCGGCCGGCTGGTTCACGACCCCATCAAGGGGCTGCGTGCGCTGGCCCGCGAGCACGGGGTCGACGTCGCGCGCACCTACCTGGGCGAGACGGGACTCGACGAATGACGACAACGCAAGGCGCAGGCCGGTCCGACCTTCCGCCGCACCCCGCACACGTCCGCATCGCGACCCGCGCCAGCGCGCTGGCGCTCTGGCAAGCGCGCTGGATCGCCGAGCGGCTGCGCGCCGTGGGGGCCACCTCCGAGCTGGTCGAGGTGACGACGCAAGGCGACACGGACGGGCGCCCCTTCGCCCAGATCGCCGGCGTGGGCTTCTTCACCAAGGCCGTCCAAGACGCGGTCCTGGACGGATCGGCCGATCTCGCGGTGCATTCGTACAAGGACCTGCCCTCCGCCCCCGCTCCGGGGCTCGAGGTGGCCGCCGTGCCCGAGCGGGCCGACCCGCGCGACGTGCTGCTCGTCCGGCCGGAGGCGTTCGACGAGGACGCCGCCTTCGTTCCGTTGCGGCCCGGCGCCACGATCGGGACCAGCGCGGCGCGGCGCCGCAAGCAGCTCGCCTGGCACCGCGCGGACCTGACCGCGGCGGAGCTGCGCGGCAACGTTCCGACGCGCATCGAGCGGCTCCGCGAGGGCGGCTACGACGCGATCGTGCTGGCCGCGGCCGGGCTCGCGCGACTGGAGACCGACCTGGACGGCCTCGAGGTGGTGGCGCTCGAGCCCTCCGCGTTCGTGCCCGCCCCCGCCCAAGGCGCGCTGGCGCTCGAGATCCGTCGCGGCGACGACGGCCTGGCGTCGCTGCTGACGGAGCTGCACGACGTGCGCGGCTACCGGGCCGTGGCGGCGGAGCGTGGCCTGATGGGCATGATCCAGGGCGGCTGTCAGCTGGCGCTGGGCGCGCACGCCGCCCTGCAGGACGGGACCCTCCGGCTGCACGCCTGGTACGAGGGCCGCGGCGTCGTGGTCGAGCACCCCTCGAGCGAGGGGGCGGCGATGCTGGCGTACGAGGCGCTGGGCAGGCCCGATCCGCATGAGGAAGCGCGCCTCGAGACGCACGGGAGGTCGCCGTGAGGACGGGGGCGTGAGGGTCGTCCTGACGCACGCGCGAGGACGGCTCGAGGAGCTCGAAGCCGCCCTTCGAAGGCGCGGGGACGAGGTGGTGCGCACGCCGTTGATCGAGGTGCGGTGGCGCACGGACGCCGCCACGCGCGCCCAGGCGCGCCGGCTGGTGGCGTTGCCGTGGCTGCTGTTCCCCAGCCGGTCCGCCGTCGAGGCGTGGGCGGCGCTGGGCCTGCCGCTTCCCGCGTCGCCGCACGGCCCCAAGCTGGGCGCCGTGGGCGCGGGAACCGCCTCGGCGCTCAAGCGGATCGGCGGACGGGTCGAGGTGATCGGCGCCCCGCCGACGGCGGAGGGTCTGGCCCGGACGTTCCTCGCCCGCGGCGACGCCGAGGGCCCCGTGGGGCTGCCGCGCGGCGACCGGGCACGTGCGACGCTGGAGCGCGCCCTCCGCGACGCGGGTCTGGCCACCCGGGCGCTTACCCTGTACGAGACCGAGCGGCGGCCGTGGCGCAGCGACGGGCCGCCCGACGCCGTGGTGGTGGCCAGTCCGTCGGCGGCGGAGGGCCTGCCGGACGACCTGGACGAGACCGCCGCGCTGGTCGCGATCGGACCGACCACCGCCGCGGCGCTCCGCGCCCGCGGGCTGCGTCCGTGGACGGCTGCGCGTCCGGACGCGGACGCGATCCTCGCGCGGATCGACGACGCGCGACGCGCCACCGCCGAAACGACCGACGCCGAGCGGGCCGACGCCGCCGACCTGCCTGGGAGGATCTCATGAGCGACGCGACCATCCCCGTCCCCGTCCGGCGCCCTCGTCGCCTGCGCCGCACGAAGGCGCTCCGCGAGATGGTGGCCGAGACGCGGCTGCATCCGGAACGCCTCATCGCCCCCTACTTCGTGGTGCCCGGCCGCGAGCAGACCCAGCCGATCGGCTCGCTGCCCGGCGTGTCGCGATTCAGCGTCGACCGGCTGCTGCCGGAGCTCGAGCGCGCCCTGGCGCTGGGGATCCGGGCGGTGTGCCTGTTCGGCGTCCTCCCGCCCGAGCGGAAGGACGCGCTGGGCAGCGACGCGGACGACGCGAACGGCCCGGTCGCCGCCGCGCTGCGCGCCGCGAAGGCGGCGTTCGGCGACGACCTGACGCTGATCACCGACGTGTGCCTGTGCGGCTACACCGACCACGGTCACTGCGGCGTCCTGAGCCCCGGCCCGCGCGGGGCGACGGTGGACAACGACGCGAGCCTCCCACGGCTCGCGTCGATGGCGGTGGCCCACGCCGAGGCGGGCGCCGACCTGGTGAGCCCGTCGGACATGATGGACGGTCGGGTGGCGGCGATCCGGACGGCGTTGGACGGCACGGGGCACGAGGCGGTCGGGATCCTGTCGTACGCCGTGAAGTACGCGTCGGCGTTCTACGGACCGTTCCGGGACGCGGCGGGAAGCGCGCCCTCCAGCGGCGCCGGCGAGGGCGAGGCGGCTCCGCCCAGCGACCGGACGAGCTACCAGATGGATCCCCGCAACGTGCGCGAGGCCGATATCGAGGCCGCGCTGGACGAAGCCGAGGGCGCCGATCTGCTGATGGTCAAGCCGGCGCTTCCGTACCTGGACGTCATCGCCCGCGTCCGCGCGGGAACCTCGCTGCCGATCGTGGCGTACCACGTGAGCGGCGAGTACGCGATGCTCGAGGCGGCCGTCGCCGCCGGCCTGATGGAGCGGGGGGCTGCGGTGCGCGAGACGCTCACCGCGATCCACCGTGCGGGCGCCGACCTGATCTTCAGCTACTACGCCGTGCCCGCCCTGGAGCACGGCTGGCTGGACGCCCGGTGAGGTCCGGCCGCCCACGACGGCTGCGCTGGTCGCGGCGGGCGTCGACCCGCCTGGCGTTCACGGTGATCACCGTGTTCGTCGTGGCGCAGGCCGTCTGGTGGGTGGTCTTCCAACGAAGCTACGTCGCCGAGATGTCCGAGGCGCGCATGTCCGCCTGGCAGGCGGACGCCGGCCTGGCGCAGTCCGTTCTGGACGGCGCGGACGGCGACGCGGCGCTCGCCGCGTCGCTGCTGGCGTCGCACCCCCACCTGACGCTCGACGCCGGCCGGTTCACCGTGAACGCCGCGACGCGGGAGGCGTTCCTGGAGCGCCAGCGGGGCTACCTGCGGATGTTCGCCTGGGAGGGCCCGTTCTTCGTGCTCGTGATCCTGTCGATGCTGACGCTGATCGGCCGCTCGCTGCGCGAGGAGCGGGAGCTCAAGCGCAGCCACCAGAACTTTCTCTCCGCCGTCACCCACGAGTTCAAGACGCCGCTGGCCACGCTCCGGCTGCTCGTCGAGACCGCGCAGCTGCGCGACCTCGACGCCGGCAAGCGGCGCGAGTACCTGGACCGGATGGCGGGCGAGGTGGACCGGCTGGAGCGGACTTCCGAGCAGGTACTGGCCGCCGCCCGCCTGGAGCAGGCGCCGCTGACGGCCGGCATGGAGCCTCGCGATCTGCGCGAGGCGGTCGCCCGACTGGTGGCCGCGTCGCGACCGGGCATGGAGGCTCGCGGCGCGACGCTGCGGCTCGAGTCCTGCGACGAGCCGTTGCCGGTGTCGTTGGACGAGGACGCCTTCGCGCTGGTGCTGAGCAACCTGCTGGACAACGCCGCGAAGTACTCGCCCGAGGATCGCCGCGAGATCGTCGTTCGGCTCTCGCCAGGAACGGACGTGATCGCGATGCACGTCGACGATCGCGGCTTCGGCGTGGACGCATCGGAGCGGGAGAAGATCTTCGAGCGGTTCCATCGCAGCGGCGACGAGTCGACCCGCCGGGCGACCGGCACCGGCCTGGGGCTGCACCTGGTGCGGAGCACGATCGAGGCGATGAACGGCTGGGTCCGGGTCGAGCCCAATCCGGCCGGAATCGGCAGCCGCTTCACCGTCACCCTGCCGCGCCGCGTCGCCGCCGACCACGGGCTGGCGGCGGCCGCGCGTCGCGGCGGCCGCGCGGCCGCCGCGAGCGAGGCGGCCGGCGCCGAGGCGGGACCGCGCGGCGAAGGGGCGGCCTCGTGAAGCGTCCGCGCCTGCTGCTCGTCGAGGACGAGCATGCGCTGGCCGACGTGCTGGCCGACAACCTCCGCGAGGAGGGCTACGATCCCGTCGTCGCGCGCGCCGGCCAGGAGGCGCTGCGGACGTGGCGCGAGGGCGCGTTCGACCTGGTCGTGCTGGACGTGATGCTGCCCGAGATCGACGGCGTGACGCTGTGCCGCACGCGCCGCGAGGAGGGCGACGACACGCCGGTCCTCTTCCTCTCCGCGCGGGGGCGTCCCGACGAGCGGGTCGAGGGGCTCGCCGCGGGCGGGGACGACTACCTCGCCAAGCCGTTCCACCTGCCGGAGTTCCTCCTGCGGACCCGCGCGCTGCTGCGCCGTCGTGGCTGGGGCGGGCCGGAGGAGCGGGTCCGCTTCGCCGGCCACGACGTCGACCTGCGCTCGTGGACCGCCACGCTGGCCGACGGCCGGCGCGAGACGCTGGGCGAGCGCGAGATCGGCATCCTCCGCCTCTTGGCCTCCCGGCCCGGCGAGGTGGTCAGCCGCGACGACATCCTGGACGAGGTGTGGGGCGACGACGCGTTTCCCTCGAGCCGCACCGTCGACAACGTGGTGATGCGGCTCCGAAAGGCGTTCGAGCCGGACCCCGCGAACCCCCGACACCTCCACACCGTGTGGGGCGTCGGCTATAGGTTCACGCCGGAGGGCGAATCATGAACGATCTGTTCCTGCGCGCGGTGCGCGGCGAGGACACGGCCCGCGCTCCGGTCTGGCTGATGCGCCAGGCCGGCCGGCACCTGCCCGAGTACCGCGCGCTCAAGGAGAAACACGCCTTCTGGGAGCTGGCCCGCACGCCCGAGCTGGCGACCGAGGTGACGCTGCAACCGGTGCGCCGCTACGGCATGGACGCCGCGATCCTGTTCCAGGACATCATGACGCCGCTACCCGCCATGGGCGTGGACGTCGCGTTCACGCCCGGGCCGTCCATCCAGCGGCCGATTCGCGACGACGCCGACCTGGCGACGTTGCGCGTTCCCGAGCAGGACGAGATCGCACCGTTCGTTCCGGATGCGATCCGCCTCCTGCGGCGCGAGCTGGACGTGCCCCTGATCGGCTTCGGGGGCGCACCCTTGACGCTGGCGACGTACCTCGTCGAGGGGGGCGGCAGCAAGGAGTACCCGACCTTCCGCGCGCTGCTGCGCGCCCGGCCCGAGCTGGCGCACCGCCTGCTCGAGATGCTGACCGAGACCTCGGTCCGCTACGCCCGCGCCCAGATCGAGGCGGGCGCGCAGGCGTTCCAGCTGTTCGACTCGTGGGCCGGCCTGCACGACGAGCGGACGTACCGCGCCTTCGGCCAGCCGTACGCCCGGCGCGTGCTCGAGGCGCTCGGCCAGGCCGGCGTGCCCAGGATCTACATCGCCGTGGGCGCCGCGCACCTGCACGCTCCGTTCGCCCAGCTGCCGGTCGAGGCGCTCAGCATCGACTGGCGCACCCCGCTGGACCGGGCACGGCGCGAGGTCGGCGCCGTGGCCGGAACCACGGTGAAGGCGCTGCAAGGCAACCTGGACCCCGCCGACCTGCTGGGGCCCGCCGGCACGGTGCGCGACGCGGCGCTGCGCGTGCTGCGCGCCGGCCGCGGCGGGGCGCACGTGTTCAACCTGGGCCACGGCATGCTGCCGCAGGCCGATCCGGCGCGGGTCGAGGAGCTCGTCGCCACGGTGCGCGGCTACGACCGGCACGCAGCCGATCCGGACGCGGCGGCGGACGGGGCGGCGGACGGGGCCAGCCGGTGAGCGGACCGACCGAGATGGAGCGCGGCGCCGCTCTGCCCTCCCGCGGCGAGGCGACGGCCGACGAGCTGCGGGAGATGACCGAGCTGAGCGGCGGGCCGGGGACACGCCGCGAGCGCGTGGCCCGCACGATGCGCGTCTGGCAGGAACGCATCGTGCACGGCCTCGAGTCGCTGGACGGCGCCGGCGCGTTCCGGCGTTTCTCCTGGGACCGCCCGGGCGGCGGCGGCGGCCGCGCCCGCGTGATCGAGGGCGGCCGGGTGTTCGAGCGGGGCGGCGTGAACGTCTCCGCGGTGCACGGCGACGCCGTGCCGCCCAGCCTGGCCCGGCAGCACCCCGGCACCGAGGGCAAGCCGTTCTTCGCGACGGGGCTCAGCATGGTGCTGCACCCGGCCAATCCGCACGTCCCGGCGTTCCACGCGAACTACCGCTACTTCGAGGTGGGGCACGGCGAGCAGAGCGGCGTCTGGTGGTTCGGCGGGGGCGCCGACCTCACCCCCTCGCACCCTCGCGAGGAGGACGTGGCCTCTTTCCACGCCACGCTGAAGGCGTTGTGCGACCGGCACCAGCAGGCGGACCACGCCGCCTGGAAGGCGACGTGCGACGACTACTTCACCGTCCGTCACCGGGGCGAGATGCGCGGCGTGGGCGGCATCTTCTTCGACGAGCTCACGCCTCCCGGCCCGGACGCGGGCACAGCGGACGAGCACCGCTTCGAGGCGGATCTGCGCTTCGTCGAGGACGGCCTGGCGACGATCCTGCCTGCCTACCTGCCCAGCGCCCAGCGCCACGCGGACGCGCCGTGGACCGAGCGCGAGAAGGCGTGGCAGCTCCTCCGGCGTGGACGCTACGTCGAGTTCAACCTCGTGTACGACCGCGGCACGCTGTTCGGGCTTCAGACCAGCGGCAACATCGAGGCGATCCTCATGAGCATGCCGTCCGAGGCGTCGTGGCGCTTCGACCACCGGCCCGGACCCGGCTCCGCCGAAGCGCGCGCGCTGCGGTTCTACCAGCCCCGCGACTGGGCGGCGCTCACGCCCGACGAGGCCCGTGCGCGCATCGACGCCGAGGTGCGCGAGGCGGCGGAGGGGTGAGCGCCGAGTCGTCGGGCGCCGCGACGTCGAGCTCCGAGCCCGGCGTGGCGATCATCACTGGGGCGGACCGCCCGGTCGGCATCGGCGCCGCGATCGCCCGTCGCTTGGCGGCTGACGGTCACCCCCTGATGCTGACGCTGCGACCCGACGCGCCTCGCGACGCCGACGGCGCATCGAGCGTCCACGACGTCGCCCGGGCGTGCGGTGGACGCACGGCGACGCTGAAGATCGACCTCGCTGCGCCGGATGCCGCCGAGCGCGTGCTCGCCGCCGCGGCCGAGCTCGGCCCGGTCACCGTCCTGATCGGCTGTGCAGCGGTCTCGGAGCGGGACGGCTGGCGCCACCTGTCGGCCGCCGGGCTCGACCGCGCGATGGCCGTGAACACCCGGGCCCACGCGCTGTTGGCGACGGGTCTCGTCCGCTCCTTGCCTGGGGAGCGACACGGCCGGGTCGTGCTGGCGACCTCCGGGCAGGGGCTCGGGGCGATGCCGGACGAACTCGCGTACGCGGCGTCCAAAGCCGCGCTCGACGCGCTTACGGTCTCTCTGGCGCCCGCTTTCGCCCGGCACCGCACGACGATCAATGCCGTCGATCCTGGCCCCACGGATACGGGCTGGATGAAGCAAGGCGACCGAGAGACGGCCCGCGCGCCCGATGGGCGCGTCGGCCATCCCGATGACGTCGTCGATCTCGTGGCGTTCCTCCTCTCCTCCGGTGCCGAGCGCGTGACCGGACAGATCCTGCGCGTGCGAGGCGGGAGATGACGACGACCCTACGACCCGACGATTCCCCGCCCGGTCCGATCCGCGCGACCCACGAGCCCTCCGTTTCTGCGTCCAGACCACGGACACCTCATGCGCCCGAAAGGTAGGTTGACAGCTATGAGCCGAGGCCCCACCGGAATCGTGATGATGAACCTCGGAGGTCCCAAGGACCTCGACGACGTGAACCCGTTCCTCCTGAAGCTGTTCGAGGACCGCGAGATCATCCAACTCCCCGCCCAGCGCTGGCTGGGTCCGTTCATCGCCAACCGCCGCACGAAGAGCGTCCAGAAGAACTACGAGGACATCGGCGGCGGCAGCCCCATCCTGAAGTGGACCGAGGAGCAGGGCCGCGGAATGTGCGAGCGGCTCGACGCCATGTCGCCCGAGACGGCGCCCCACAAGGCGTACGTCGCCTTCCGCTACATCGACCCGTTCAGCGAGGACGCGCTGAAGCAGATGAAGGCGGACGGCGTGAAGCGCGCCGTGGCGTTCACGCAGTACCCGCAGTTCAGCTGTGCGACGACCGGCTCGTCGCTGAACGAGCTGTGGCGCGCCGCCAAACGCGTCGACCTCTCAGGCGAATTCACCTGGAGCGTGATCGACCGCTGGCCGACCCACCCCACCTTCGTCGAGGCGATGACGAAGACGGTCAAGGAGGGGCTGGCCCAGTTCCCTGCGGAGGACCGCGAGGACGTGCTGATCGTGTTCAGCGCCCACTCGCTCCCGATGGGCGTCGTCAACCGCGGCGACGCCTACCCCGCCGAGATCGGCGCCACCACGCACGAGGTGATGAAGAAGCTGGGCTACGCCTACGAGCACCTCGTCGCGTACCAGAGCGAGGTCGGCCCGGTGCCGTGGCTCGGACCGTCGACGGAGGACGTCATCGAGGAGCTCGGCAAGAAGAAGCGCAAGAACGTGCTGATCGTGCCGATCGCGTTCACCAGCGACCACATCGAGACCCTGCACGAGCTCGACATCGAGTACGGCGAGCTGGCCCACGAGGCCGGCATCACGAACTACGTCCGCGCGCCCGCGCTTAACGGCATGCCGCTGTTCCAGGACGCCCTGGCCGAGATCGTCGCCGAGCACCTCAAGAGCGGCGAGCCGTGCACCAAGCAGTACGGCATGCGCTGCCCCGGCTGCGTCAACCCGCAGTGCCGCAACATCCTCAACCCCGTGGCGCCGTACAAGCGCACGAACGTCAGTCCCAGTCCGAAGAACAAGGAGTACGGGCGGCTGTAGCGGCCACGACCAGCCCCAAGAACCTCTCCCCTCCACGGTGCGGTTCCGTGAGCGTTATGCTCGCCAGCATCCTCCGTCCGCCACGGTGGCGCTCGGCGCTGCTCGCGAACCGGCAGAACGCACGACGTTGCGGGAAGGTGCAGGCGCCGATGCCCAGCGAATCACGTCCTGAGCGGGGTCTCGCCGTCCGCACACCGCTCGCCGCCGGGATTCGACGGTGACGAAGGCGGTCGCGCCCGACGCCGCCGTCGCCACGCCCACCAAGACCTGGGTCTCGAGCGTCTCTGCCGCCCTCGCCGTCGGGCTCCTCAATACCGTTCTGACGGTGTCGCTCGCCGCGCTGGTGTTCTCCGGCGAGCTCGCCCCCTTCCTGCCCGAAGGGATCGGCCTGGCGCTGTTCAGCGCCGTGCTCGCCGGGCTCCTCGTCGGCGTGCTGAGCTCGCTGCGCGGCATGATCGGGTCCGTCCAGGACGCCGCTTCCGCCATCCTGGCCGTCGCCGCCGCCGGAGCCGTCGCCATCGTTCCCGCCGCGACGGCACCGGCCGACGTCTTCCTCACCATCGTCGTGGCCAACGGCCTGACGGCGCTGATCACCGGAGCGTTCCTCGTCGCGACCGGCGTGTTCGGTCTGGGCCGCTTGGTCCGGTTCCTTCCCTACCCCGTCATCGGCGGGTTCCTGGCCGGAACGGGCTGGCTGATCGTCCTCGGCGCCGTCGGCGTGATGGCCGGCACGCCGGTGGCGGTGGCTTCGCTGCCGAGCCTGTTCACGGGCGAGGCGTTGGCGCGTTGGCTTCCTGGCCTGGTCTACGCCGCGGTGTTGCTGATCGTGACGGAGCGCTACCGGAACGCCCTCGTCTGGCCCACGCTGCTGCTGGCGCCGATCCCGCTGTTCTACGGCATGATGGCCGTCGCCGGAGGCTCGGTCGAGGGCTGGCGCGCCGCAGGGCTGCTCCCCGCCGCGTTCCCCAGCGGAAGCTTGCTGACCTTCGCGGATTACGGGAACCTCGCGGGCGTGCACTGGCCGGCGGTGTGGAGCTACGCCCCGACGGTGGTGGCGATGTGCTTCATCGTCGCGATCAGCGTGCTGTTCAACACGACGGGGCTGGAGCTCGTGACCGACGAGGAGGTCGATCTCGACACGGAGCTGCGCACCGCCGGGATCGCCAATCTCGCGATCGGCACGGCGGGCGGGTTCGTGGGCTACCAGATGCTCGGCGACACGGTCATGGCCCGCCGGATCGGGCGAGGCACTCGCCGCGAAGCGCTCGGCTCGCTCGTCGTCGTCTCGCTCGGGCTCCTGTTCGGCGCGCGGTTCATTCCGTTGCTCCCGAGCTTCCTGATCGGCGGCCTGTTGGCCTACATCGGCCTGATGTTCCTGCGCGACTGGCTCGTCGACACCTTCCGCACGGTCACGCCCATCGAGTACGCGATCGTCGTGTTCATCCTGATCGTGATCGCCTCGGTCGGCTTCCTGGAGGGCGTCGGGGTCGGGATCTTGGCGACGGTCGTGCTGTTCGTGGTCGACTACGCGCGCACCGACATCGTGAAGCACGAGCGCACCGGCCTCACGGCGCGGAGCCGGGTGACGCGGAGCCGCGCCGCGCTCGATGCGCTCGAAGAGCACGCCGACGCGATCTACGTGCTCGAGCTGCACGGCTTCGTGTTCTTCGGAACGGCCACCGGACTCGTGGACCGCACGCAAGCGCGCCTCGAAGCGCACGGCGGGACCCGCTTCGTCGTGCTCGACTTCGGCAGCGTCACGGGGCTCGATGCGACGGCGCGGCTGGCGTTCGAGAAGCTGGTTCGCCTCGCACGGCGACACGATGTCGATCTGGTGCTGAGCCAGGCGTCGCACGAGGTCGCGCGGAAGCTCGAGGACGTGCTCACCGCAACCGAGGTCGAGAATCGCGTCCACCTGATGCCGACGCTCGACGCAGCGCTCGAGTGGTGCGAGGATCGCGTGCTCGGCGAGGTGGACACGGCCGACGCGCCGGTGGACTTAGGACGCTTCCTCGCCACCGAGCTCGACGATGCCGACGCCGTCGCCGCGATCCTCGCGGCCTTCGAGCCGGTCACGTTCGCGCCGGGCTCGGTCGTGATGCGCCAGGGCGCCGCCCCCGACGTCCTGTACTTCGTCGCCTCCGGCAAGATCACCGCCCGGCTCGAGCGAGGCGACGGCCCGCCGATCCGGCTCGAGACGATGGAGGGCGGAAGTCTGGTCGGCGAGCTCGGCTTCTACACCGGTGGAGTCCGCACGGCGTCGGTGGTCGCCGACGAGCGGACGCACGCGCACCGCCTGACGCGCGAGGCGCTCGAGCAGCTGACGTCCGAGGCCCCGGAGACCGCCGCCGCGTTTCACGAGCTCGTGGTGCGGTCGCTGGCGAAGCGGACCGGTCACCTGATGCGGGTGGTGCACGCACTCCAGCGGTAGCTGGACGACGGCCCGTCGATCCTCAGTTCGGGACGTGCTCCTCGAGCCACGCCCCCAGCACCTCGAACAGCTCCTGCATCAGCGTCGGCTCCAGCGAGCCGTACTCCGTCACGCTGCCCGTCCCCGCCCGCAGGAACAGGTGGTTCGCCTCGGGAACGGTCGCGATCGTGACGAGCTCCGGGTCGGCCGCGTCCCGAAGCGCGCCCCGGTGCTGCTCCAGGTCGACCTGCACGTCCTGCCCCCCGAACACCGCCAGGGCCGGCACGCGCAGGCGCTCCCACGTCTCGGCGGCGTCGTGCGCCAGGAACCAGCGCATCCAGCCGCGGTACTGCACCATCGTCTCGGCGACCAGCCCTTCGGCCGCGACCTCCAGATCCCCGAACGCCTCCCGCTGCTCGGCGGGAAGCGCTGCGAGCTGGCCCCTGACCATCTCGCCCAGGAACCGCTCCAGCTCGTCCCACGCCTCGTCGGCGGTCAGCTCCAGCGTCGTTCGCGTCTGAGCGACGTGCCGCTCCACCACCTCGGGCGGCAGGCCGGCGCTCTCGAGCGTCCGTCGCTGCTGCGTGACGAGCCCCTCGAACGAATCCGCCACGGGCGGCGCCAACGCCACGACGAACGCCACGCCAGGGTGACGCGCCGCGACGTACGGCGCGATCAGCCCACCCTCGCTGTGGCCCAACAGGCCGATCCAGAGCGGATCGATCTCGGGCCGCATCTGCAGGAACCGCACGGCAGCCTCGGCGTCCAGCGCCAGATCGCCACTGGTGGCCGCCGCGTTGTCGCCGTCCGACGCGCCCACGCCGCGATCGTCGTAGCGGAGCACCGCGACGCCTTCCTCCGCGAGGCGCGCTGCGATCTCGGCGAACGGCCGGTACCCGTCGATCCCGGGAATCTCGCCGTCACGGTTCTGCGGGCCGGAGCCGCTGATCGTGACCACGGCGGGATGCGGCCCCTCTCCGGCCGGGAGCGTGAGCGTGCCCGCCAGCTCCAGGTCGCCGCTCAGGAAGGTGACGTCCTGCTGCACGGACTCCTGCGCAGGCTCCTGCGCCCTGACCTGCGACAGCGGGAGCACCGAAGCCGCGACCAGGAAGATGCCCACGAGCCCAGCGGCCCTGGACCACCAGCGTGGCCGCGCCAGCGGCCGTTGGGGCGAGATGTGCATTCGTGCACCTCGTTTCGGATGAGACGCTACGCCTCGAGCGGGAGCGCCTCCAGAGGCAGCCGTCCCGTCCCCCCGTAGGCGCGCCATCATGGCGCGGACGGTCGCGAGATCCGCCGCGTGGGCACCTCACGCAGAACCCGCGGGCAGGCGCCCCGGCAGGCCGGACGACCTCGCGGGCGGACGCCTACCGTCGTCGCATGCCTCCCGCCGACGCCGTCACCCAGCGCCGAACGCGCCCGCCACGCCGCCCCGGACGAGGCGCCGCCGGGCCAGCGCGCTCCTCGACGGCGCGCTCGTCCGCGTTCTCCTCCGCGTTCCCGTCCGCGCTGGCGTCGTCCTGGCCGGCGGCCTTCGTGGCGATCCTGGTCCTGCTCGGCCTGTCGGCGCCCAACCTGACGGAGGGAACCCAGGCGGCGAGGCTCGCGCGGGCGTGGTCGCCGACCTCGACGACCGACGTCGTGCTCCAGAGCGATCCGGAAGGGTGCGGCGCGGCGCTGCTCGCGACCATCCTGCGTCACGGCGGCCGGGGCGTGACGCAGGCGGAGCTCCTCGCCGCCGCGCCGCCCGGACCGAACGGCATCTCGCTCCGGCAGTTCCAAACGCTCGCCGCCGAGCACGGCCTTCTGGGCACGTGGCGCAGGGCCGCTCGGGGAACCGTGCCTCGCGGAAGCTTCGTCGCGCACCTCGACCGCCCGGACGGGCACTTCGTGTGGGTGCTCGCCGCGGCGGGCGACTACCTGCACGTCGTCGATCCCGCCGTCGGCGAAGGCGTGTGGCACGCGGACCGGTTCCTGCGGCGCTTCTCCGGTCGCTACCTGCGGCTCGGGGAGGCGGGATGAGCCGCGTCCGGGTGTCGGCGCCCACGTGGCTGCTGCTGAGCGGCCTCGCGGCGATCGTGTACGCGGTCGCCGGGCGGCCGGGGCCGTTCGGCGGGCTCGTCGTCGTAGGCGCTGCGCTCATGCACATGGGGGCGGGGAGGTCGACGTCCAGGCTCGAGGCGGGGCTGGCGACCGCCGTCGCGGCGGTGGGTCCGGCCTCCGTCGCCGTCGCCCCGATCGCGCCGCTCGCCCCGCTCGCGACGATCCCGCTCACCGTGCTGGTCGCGGCGTCGTTCGCCCTGGCCGGGATCGTGGCGGGGCCGAGCCGGGCTCCGGCACGTCGTTTCGAGGCGGCCGGGGTTCGCCTCGACCGTGCGGCGCGCGTCACTGCCGGGTGGTGCGCCGTCGAGGCGGTCTGGGCGCGGCCCGCCCTCCTCGGCGACGCCGCCCTGCCGGTCTTGGCGATCGGCAGCGCGTTGACCGATGGACCGCTCCTCGTCGTCGCCGGCTGGCTGGGGGTCGGCGGCCTGTCGCTGCTCGCGCTGACGGTCGGCGGCATCGTCGCGGTGGCGCCGTTCGCTCCGGTGCTCGTGGTCGCGGCGGCGACGGTCGGCCTCGCGTACGGCGTGGGACCGGAGGGGACGCGCCGCGCGGCGTCGCCAACCGAGGGGTCCGAGGCGGTCCGGCTTCGCCTGGTCCAGCACGCGCCGACGCCGGTCTCCATCGCCCGCGTCCGCTTCGATCCCGGCGCGGCCGAGGAGCAGCTTCGCTTCTTGGAGGAGCACGCCGGTCACGCCGAGGGCCGGCTCGTCCTTCTGCCCGAGGCGGTGCTTCCGAGGCCCCTCCGGATGGGCGGCGATCCTGCGACCTTGGCAGTGCGTCCCGCAGGTCTCCCCGGCGCCACGGACGTGCTCTTCGGGACGGCGACGGTACGCGCGGAGGGCACGTTCAACAGCGCGCTGCTCTGGAGCGACGCGAAGCTCCGCATCGTCGCGGACAAGCGTCGCCTGGTTCCGCTGACGGAGGCTGCGCTGACGCGAGGCGAGGCGCGGACGGCGACCTCGTGGCGAGGGCTCCGCATCGCCGCTGCGATCTGCTGGGAGGCGGCGTTCCCCTCGGTCGCGCGCCGCGCCGCCCGCGAGGGGGCCACGTTCCTCGCGCTCTTGGCCAACGACGCCTACGCCGGTACGGGCCCCATCGGAAGGCTTCACCTGCGTATGGCGCGCCTGCGGGCGGCCGAGTCGGGGCTGCCGATCGCCTTCGTTCAGGCCACGGGCCCCAGCGCGGCGATCGCGGCCGACGGCCGGATCGTGGCCATGCTCGACGCGGGCCGGCGGGGCTCGATCGACGTCGATCTGCCGATCGCCGGTGTTCGCACCCCCTTCCGCCGTACCGGCGACCTGGTCGGGCCGTTCTCCCTGGCGGCTTCCCTTGCGTCCCTGGCGCTGGGCGGCCGAGCCCGCCGGCCGGCGGGCTCGAAGGGGGGTGAGGCCTAAGGAGCCCGGACGCCCACTCGCCCCCACCGCACCGCCTCTATCCGGAGGGAACGATCATGATCCTTGCACGCACCCCACGCCGCTTCGCGTCACGCCCCGACCGCCTGTCCGCCCCTGCCGTCCTGACCCCGCTCCTCCTCGCCCTCTCCATGCTGGTCTTCGCCGCCCACGCCACGGCGGGAGCCGCCCCCGACCGCCCGCTCGGCTCCAGCGAGCTGACCGCCGTGCACGGGGGAACGTGCGGCTCCTCGTGCTCCAGCGACGACAGCGGCGGCTCGTCGGTAAGCGACGACGGCGACGATGCCGATCCGGTGGGAACGGCGTACTGGGTCGAGGACCGCCGCGTCCGCCGGTCCAGCGACCGCGACGCCGCCGAGCTGGCCGACTACATGGCCAATCGCTCGGACAGCCCGCTGCAGCACACGTTCGTCTACCGCTACCGGCTCACGCGCCACATCGGCTTCTCCGGCGGGTACGCCTCCTACTTCTCGGTCAAGGTCGGCGGCGAGATCGACCAGACCTGGGAGCGGCGAGCATCGAAGGTCCTGGACCCGTGGGAGGTCGGCAAGATCTACACCAGCCAGCAGACCGACCGCTACACGACCTACGGCAAGAAGTACCAGGACTACGACGACGGCAGCCGCAAGGTCATCAACTCCGACTCCGGTCCGTATACCCGGTCCTGGACGCGCACCAGCTACGTCACCTACTCGCTGAACTGAGCCCCCGGCGCGCGGCGGTCACGGCCGCCGCGCCGCTTCGTCCTCGCCCCTGAGCCGTCACCCCCTTGGAGGAACCATGTCGACGCCTCGCATTCCGCCGCTCCTGCTCACGAGCCTCGTGGCGCTCGGGCACGCGCCCAGCGTCGGGCGGCCACGCGCCGCCGCGTCCCGCCGAACCCGCTTCCGATCCCTGGCGAACCGCCTGGCGGCGCTGGCGGCGGTCGTCGCCCTGCCGGTCGTGGCCGCCCAACGAGCGCCCGCGCTCGTGCCCACCGTCGCCTCGGTCCAAGAAGCCGAGCCGGTGCCGTTCCGGCCCGCTCCCGGGTCCGATCTCTCCCGCGTCCGCGGCGTCGGCGTGGTCGACGAGCCGGCGCTCAGCGTCGCCTGGTTCGACGCTCGGGACGGACTGCTCTGGGTCTCGTTCCGGCTCGCTGGCCAGCGGCCGGTCGACGTGGACCGGCTGACCGTGGCGACGTCCGACGGCTCCGTGCACGACGTGGCCGTCGGGTCGGTCGCGATCCGTCCGGCTGCCGACCCGGACGCGCCGCTCGCAGCGATCGCCGCGCTCGTCGAGAGCGCGCCCCCACCGTCGGCTCGCACGGCCGCCTGGCTGTTCCAGAACCGGAGCGACGAGACGGTCCGGGTCGCGACGGTCGCGTACGCCCCCAGCGGGGCCGGTCGCGGCGTCGTGCTCGCCCGAACGTTCGGCGACGCAGGCCCACGAGGCGCGTTCGACGCCTGGGTCCGGACGGTCGAGGACGTCGCGGCCGTGGCATGGGCCGCCGCCGAAGCCGGATCGCCCCAAGCGCTGGAGGCGGCGCTCCGTCGCTCCTTCGCCGGCGATCTGCACGCGGTCGACGTGGTCGGCACCGTGACCGGCATCGAGCTCGCTCCCGGTCAGTCGATAGGGCTCGTGGTGACGTCGGCGGCCTTCACAGGACCCGTCGCGCACGCCACGCTGTTCATCGACCCGGCGATCACGACGGTCTCGGAGGACGGGACGCGCCGCGTGGCGTTCTCGGCCGGTCCGACCGTCCGGGTTCACGTTCCGTGACTCGGCTGCGGCGGCCCGGACGTCGCGCACGCCAGCGCCTAGGACCTGCACGGGCGCTGCGTCCGCGACCGCCGAGCGCTTCTGTGGTCCTCCTGTCGGTCTGCCTCGCCTCCGTCGCCTGGGCTCAGCCGTTCTCGACGCCCACGCCGGCTCCAGACGCGCTTTCGGGCGTCCGGTCTACCCTCGTCGACCTCGACCTTCCCGAGCCGGTCGTGCGCGAGGCGCTGGCCTCCGCGGCGCGCGCCCTGGCACGACCCGCCGTCCGGGCGGAGGCGGCGCGGGTCGCCGAGGCGCTCGACGCCGCACGCGCGCTGGTCGTCCCCGAGTGGTCGCTCGATCCCGGACTCTCCCTCGCATGGGACGGGTCGGTCGGTGCCGAGCTGGGCCTCGGGCTGCGCGTCCCCCTCCTGAGCCCCAGCCGGGACCGCGAGCGCCACGACGCGACGTCCGCGGCGCGGCGCTCGCGCCTCGAGCTGGAGCTCCGCGCTCGCGAGGCGGCGCAGGACGCCATCGAAGCGCGCCTGGCGCTGTGGCGCCTGTCGCGGCAGCTTCGGCTGTCCGTGGATGCGAACACGATGCAGGAGACCGCGCCGGCCGTCCTCGCTGGTCGAGCGGCACGCCTGGCTCGGCTCGAGCCCGACCTTCGGTTCGAGCAGCGACGCCTTCGGCTCAGGATCGCCCGTGGCGCAGGCGTCCGCCGCGCACGCGAGGTTCCGAGCGCCGCGTGG
>Ga0102931_1000373_pt1 | contig 21893 bp, 19 predicted proteins | sample SalPonR1_C_D1_MG_FD_79282 | JGI IMG/M metagenome (GOLD analysis project Ga0102931, IMG submission 79282) | Salt pond soil microbial communities from South San Francisco under conditions of wetland restoration - Salt Pond MetaG R1_C_D1_MG | ecosystem: Environmental > Aquatic > Marine > Intertidal... | reverse complement strand
TTGGGATGTTAGACACAATAGTAGCTTTACAACAGTAACAGTAGCGGTTCTAGATACAGGCATCATTCCTGATCACCCCGATCTTGAAGATAACTTAATAACTGGAGCAGATTTTGTTGATGGGATTTATTCTGCAGATCCATCTAATTATCAGGCAACAGATTTAGATCCAACCGATGAAACAACTGAAGCAAATGGTGGTAGTCACGGCACTCATGTTAGTGGTATCATTGGGGCAGTAGGTAATAATTATCAGGGTGTGGCTGGAATTAATTGGGATCTTAATTTACTGCCGATTCGAGTGCTTGATGAGAATCAAGATGGAAATCATTTTGATATCGCAGAAGGTATATATTACGCAGTAGACCGTGGTACAGATCTTATCAACTTCAGCTTGGGTAGTTCAACTGCAGGTTCTTTGCTTGAGGATGCGGTTGAGTATGCTGATTCATCAAGTATTGTAATGGTGGCTGCCAGTGGTAATTATGGAACAAGTAACATATTATATCCAGCTGCCTATCCTGAAACTATAGCAGTAGGAGCAACTGATTATAATAATAACCGCTGTTCATATTCTAATTATGGTTCAGCTCTTGATCTGGTCGCCCCGGGTGGTACTAATAGCACTGGTATAAGAAGTACATGGGGTTACTACAATATGGGCACAACCACCTCCAGTTACGAATATATGAAGGGCACCTCTATGGCAGCTCCTCATGTAAGTGGGGTTGCAGCATTATTGCTGGCAGAAGGAGTTAGTCCTTCAAGTATTAAAAACAGATTAACTTCAACCGCAGTTGATTTAGGCCCCAGTTATTATTATGGTCATGGGTTAGTTGATGCCTATGGAGCCCTGCTGGGTAAAAAACTAGAAAATCCCTATGTATTTGCTGGTAATGAGGACAGTGATTATATATATGTTAGAAGTGACACAACTATAATGAATGATAATGGTTCATATACATTAAATCAGGTAGCATCAGAAGAGGTCTATATATATGGTTGGAGAGATGTCAATGATAATGGTATAATTGATGGTGGCGATTATTTTGGTAGATCTGATAGTGTATTATATATAACTAATAATTCTTATCATTATGAAGATATTGAGATGTATTATGTAGAAAGTTCATCATACACTAGTATGAAAGTTCAGGGAATGGGAGGCATCCATTAATATAAAATTAACCAAAATTAGAAAGGGGTGACAAAAAATGAAAAATTTTAGTTATTTAATGTTAGTGTTAATCATATTTGTCTTAATATTTCAAAGCCCTGTATCAGCATCACAATTTTTCATTGACAATCAAAAAATAGAGTTCGACATTACACCGAATCAAATATCTAATAACGTCTATTTACCTTTTGATCAACTTCAAGAAAAATTTGATATGGAATTAGAAAAGTTAGCAAATGACAGGTTTATAATATTTTACAATGATAATTTTTTCTTAGTATCTATGGAAAAGACCCTTGTTAAGACTAATAAAGGAAATTATAATATGGAAAAAGCTCCTCTCTATATCAATGATCACCTATTATTACCAGTAGAATTTTTAAGGGAGTTTTTAAACTTACAAATCAGGTCTAAAAATATGATAATACCTGATAAACATGAAGCAGAGGAAGTTAAAGCAAATATTTATATTGAAAAAAATAATGTTGACAAAGATGAAAATTTAAATCTTGTGATTGAGATAATGAACCCTCAAGATCATGACATAACACTAAAGTTCAACACCAGCCAGAGATATGAGATATTAATTAAAAATAGATATGGAAGTGTTATATATACCTGGTCAAAAAAGAAGATCTTCGCTCAGGTTTTTACAGAAGTTAATATCGATGCAAAAAACTCTGTCTATTTTGAAGAAAAAATCGGTATGTCTCAATTTCAAGAAGGAACATATTATATAGAAGCCATAATTAGAGGTGAAAATATAGAAATTAAAACTGATCAAAGAAAATTTGAATTAGAAGATTAATAAAACTAAAGGATAAAATCAAAATAGAAAATCTCGGTTTTTAAGCATTCAGCTGAGGTTTTCTTTTTTTCAACCGGATTTGTAGCTTTAAGCTGATAGATTTTTTTATTAAAAACGAATAAATATTTTAGTCACCAAATTAACTTTAAAGCTTAAGATACTCGTTTATTACTGAAGGAGTGAATTTAAAATAATGAGAACTGTTGGGACGAAAGTACGTGGAATAAGAGCGCCAATAATCAAAGAAGGTGATAATTTAGTAGATATAGTGGTTAAAACTATCATGAACTCCTGTAAAGAAGAGGGCTATAAATTATATAACAATGATGTAATTGGTATTACGGAATCAGTTGTTGCAAGAGCCCAAGGCAATTATGTTTTACTTGATGATATTGCTCAGGAGATTAAAGATAAATTTTCGAAAAATGTGGGTATAGTTTTTCCTATCTTAAGTAGGAATAGATTTTCTATGATATTAAAAGGAATTGCTAAAAGTAATTATCAAATTTATCTCCAGCTTAGTTATCCCAGAGATGAAGTGGGAAATGCTTTGATGGATATAAATGAGATGGAGGAAGCAGGAATTGATCCGCATTGTGATGTAATTAATGGAGAAGAATATCTAAAACAGTTTGGAGGTTACAAACATCCTTTTACCGGTATTAATTACGTAAAATATTATAAAGAGTTAGTAGAAAAAGATCAAATAAAGATTATTTTATCTAATAACCCCGAGACAATATTAAAATATACAGATAGTATTATAGCAGCAGATATACATACCCGTAACAGGACCAAAGATATACTTAAAAAAGCCGGAGCTGGTAATTTGATAGGGCTTGATGAATTATGTGTAGAGGACAAGGGGAGGGGTTATAATCCAAAGTATGGACTTTTAGGTTCTAATAAAGCTTCTGAAAATAAATTAAAGCTTTTTCCCAGAAATGGGAAAGTCTTCGTTAATGAAGTTCAAAAAAAGTTAAAAAAATTAACCAAGAAGAATATAGAAGTTATGATATATGGTGATGGGGCCTTTAAAGATCCGGTTGGAAAGATATGGGAGCTGGCTGATCCGGTAGTATCACCCGCTTTTACTTTTGGTCTAAAGGGTACACCAAATGAAGTGAAGTTAAAATATCTTGCTGATAATGATTTTAAAGATTTGGAAGGTAAAGAATTATTAAATGCCATGAAAAAAGAAATAAAAAACAAGGATAGTGATCTTGTGGGGAAAGGAAAGGCCCAGGGGACCACACCTCGTCAGATAACAGATTTATTAGGGAGCCTTTGTGATTTAGTAAGTGGCAGTGGAGATAAAGGTACTCCCATAATATTAATTCAAGGTTATTTTGACAATTTATCAACAGATTAGAGTATTTTTTAACTTTAATCAGATAATAATCAATATCTTATCTTAAAAAAATTCTTAATTATCTCAGCAGATGTCTTAACACAATGAATTGATATAATTATCTTTAAACCTCAATAATAGAATTTAAAAGAACAAAATAGTTTAGATAATAAACGACTTAAGGAGGTGGCTCAGATTATATATAGGAAGAGATCAATAACATTATTGTTGTTAGTTTTTATTATGATTTTTACTGTAAATCCTCTGCAGGCTGAAGAAAATAATAATGAAATACCTTTTGAAAAAATGAAAACACCAACAGAGGTAAAAGAATTTGTTAAAATGTTTGATAAATTGCAGTACAGTATAAATGTTGAAAGAGATGAAGAAATTATTCAGGATACTACTATGGAATATAATTACTTAGGTAAAGATACAGTTAATAATATTAAAGCTGATTTAGTATCTTTTAAAGTTATCGAAAAAGACAATATGGAAGAAATACCTAACTCCATGAAATTTTGGCTGGGCAATGAAAAAATAGTGCAGATAGAAATAGAGGGAGAATTAATATCCGGTGATATAGCTGATATGATGAGTGAACAGTTATTATCTGCAATATTTTCACCCTTTTATTCCTTTGCCAAAATGGAGATAAGTGAAATTGAAAACATGGATAATGTTAATAGAGGTCATATAAAAATAGGGAATAAAACATATAATAGTATTAGTTTTGAAATCCCCCATACATCTGAGATGAATATTAAAAATGGAATAGTAAAATTAGCGGAGTTAAATGATTTTTTTATGTTAGTCAGATATGATTATCAAACATCAGAAAACAATACAAATTATATTTTTACTGTTGATTCTTTTAAATTGCGTTAATACACTTTTATCCAAACATATAATCACAACAGATGTTTATATTATATGATATCAAATAATTCCTATTTTTTGAAAAAAATGTTTGTCAAAAATAAATTATAGTTTTTATATAAAAAAAATAAAAATCATTATTTCTTGAGTCAGGAAAGGGATTTCATTATTGATAAAATGCAATAAAAAATCATTTTGACTATTAAGAATATTCTGCAGTAAAAAACTTAAATAATACACAAAAACTATCCTTTAACCCGCTCTTGATTTTTAGAGCGGGTATTTTCATAATAAGAAACTTCAAAGAAATAAATTATTTATTAAGGGCATATTTGATCAGGAATACATTTATTAAATAATTTTATATTTATCTGCAATTTTTAAAGATTTAATTAATATTTTAAGGGGGTCCTAGATATGTTAGAAAAGAAGATGTTAGAATTGATTTTTAGAAATATTGATGAAGTTAACTTTGAAGTTAATTATTGGGATGGAGAAAGTAAAAAATTTTGTTCTGGAGAAAAACAAAAGCCGGATTTTAAGATAACTTTTAATAAAAAGCTGGATTTAAATGAAATTCGTAAACAACCACAGCTAAAGCTCGGTGAATATTATATGAAAGGTGATATAGAATTAGAGGGAAGTCTAAGAGATTTTTTTAAACAGGCTGTCTTAAATATTTCAGATCTAGATGAAAAATTTAAAGGTTATCACACAAACAGTTTCTGGAATCGCCAAAAGGAATCTTCTTTTGATGAACAAAAACAGGGTATTCAAAAACATTACGAACTTGGTAATGATTTTTTTAGACTCTGGCAGGATGAGACCATGACATATTCTTGTGCATACTTTAAATCAAAAGGTGATGATCTTAAGCAGGCTCAACTTCAAAAAAATGATCATATCTTAAAAAAACTAAATCTTAATCCGCAAGAGAGATTACTTGATATAGGGTGTGGATGGGGTTCCTTAGCTATTAGGGCAGCCAAGATATATGATGTTGATGTTTTAGGAATAACTCTTAGTCAAAAACAGGTAGAGGGTGCTCGCAAAAAAGTAGCTGAACTTGGCTTAGAGGAAAAAATAAAGATCAAAAAACAAGATTTTAGAGACTTAGCTGAACTAAACAAAAAATTTGATAAGATAGTAAGTATAGGTATGTTTGAACATGTGGGAAAAGAGCACATACCTGAATATTTTGATTCGATAGATAAAATGCTTGTTCCAGGCGGATTGTCTTTACTACATACAATTACCCACCTGAAAGAACAGCCCACAAATGCTTGGCTGGAAAAATATATTTTCCCTTGGGGCTATATACCTTCCTTACGAGAAATAGTTTGGCAATTGCCGGAGAATAATTTTCATTTACTTGATGTAGAAGATATAGGATTTCACTATTCATTAACAGCAGAGCACTGGGCTGATAATTATGAAAAAGTAACCGAACAGGTTAGAGAAAAATTTGATGATGAATTTGTGAGAATGTGGCGTTTGTTCTTAGCTGGTGTTGTTGTTAGCTTTCGTTATACAGGGATTTCTGTCCATCAGTTACTTTTTTCTAAAGGTAAGAATATTGAACTTCCCTTAACCCGAGAATATATCTATAAATAAGATTCTAACTTGAGTAAGATTCATTTAGCCATAAGTGGTAAGGGGATTTGCAATTACAAGACAGGTAAATAATTATTGAAACAAATTATTCATAATAATCAATTTCTAATTGGCGAAGTTAGATTCTTCTTAAAAAATGTATTAATAAAATAATTTTTATATTCATTAATATTAATTTTTGAATCAGCGATAATTTAAAAAATATGATTGCATAAAATTAATAGAAGCTAAACTAATAAAACCTCATTTTTAATAAGCAGGATTAGATTGCAATCTAATGGATATATAATATAATATATCCTGACAAAAATATTCTAAGGTCATAAAATATTTAAAGGAAGTGTTACCTTGCATTTTAAAAAAAATAAAATTATTGCTCGTGCATTAGAAGTATCGACCAGGGCACATAATGGTCATTACAGGAAGGGGGATAATAAAATTCCTTATATAGTACATCCCTTTGAAGTGGCTTTAATTCTGCAGGAAAATAATATGTCTGATCAAATAATAGCTGCCGGATTACTGCATGATACCCTGGAAGATACAGAGATGACAATTGAGTACTTAAAAGAAGAACTTGGTGAAGTAATTGCAGAGTTTGTTTTGGGTGCTTCTGAAAAATTGAAAAACCGATCCAATACCTGTTGGGAAACAAGAAAAGAACATACAATTAAACATCTAGAAAAAGCAAATATAGAAATTCAATGTATCAGCTGTGCAGATAAACTGAGTAATATTAGAAGCATGATCAGAAATCATGATGAAATTGGCGATCAGTTATGGAATAGGTTTAATAGAGGATATCAAAAGCAAAAGTGGTATTATACAAATTTAGTTAAAAGTCTAGATGATTTGGAAGGGATGGAAATGTATAAACAGTTTAAAATAGCAGTGGATTATTTATTTTGATATTTCGAATAATTTTAAACATAAAGGGGTGATATCATGCTTACATTTCTGCTTGCAGTCGATGGTTCTGTTAGTTCTCTTAAGGCTGCTGAAAAAACTTCAGAACTTACAAAATTTCATGAAAGTAAGGTTTCTATATTAACCGTTCTCGATATTTCAAAGATTGAGCTAAGTGAGTTGCAGTCATATCGACCAGAGGAATCACTTGATAAACTAATAGAAAAAAATGAGGGAGATATGAACAAAAAAGGTAAACAGATATTGAATGATGCGGCCGAATATTTTAAAGGTAAGAATACAGAGATAAAGAAGATAATAAAATATGGAGATGCCGCAGATGTAATCTGTGATTATGCAGAAGAAAAAAAATTTGATTTCATTATTCTTGCTGATAAAGGATTAAGTGGTGTGAAAAGATTTTTTCTTGGCAGTATTAGTGATAAAGTAGTGCGTCATGCCAAAAGCTCAGTAATCATTGTAAAATAATCAATAATAACACTTGTAAATAGATTTCTATAATAAATAATTTTTGTAATTATATTAAACGAGGGGGAAGAAGATGAAGGATTATTTTAAAAAACAGTTGGATACTAGGAAAATTAAATATGGTGATATCAGATATGAAAAAAATAATGAAACATTGATCAATTATGAAGGAAGGGAATTAAAGGATATAAAAGAAACATATAGGGAGGGCGGACATCTTAGATTATACAATAATGGTTCCAAGGTGGTCGGCTCTTTTAGCGAAGCAAAGGATTTACCTAAAACCATGGAAAAACTCATAAATTACAGTAAACTAGCTGGGGAGTTTCAAAAACATGAAGTTAAAATAAAAAAAGCACCTACAATCAAAGATAAAGTATTGACAGAGATTAATAACGACCCTCGCGATTATAGCCTGGCCGATAAGAAGGAGCTATTAAAAAAATATAATGATCTTGCAATTAAACAAAAACATGTAATTAATACCAAGTTTCGTTATAGACAGTTTTATTCAAACAGGCTATTTATTAATTCAGAGGGTTCAGTTATTGAATATGATTTATTGTGTAGTAATATTGTTGGTGCTATCATTGCAAAAAAAGATGGTGTTGTTCAGGTAAAAAGAATTGCTTTTGGTGGATACCCGGAATTTTCTAATCTTATTGATCGAAAAGATGATATTTTAAGAGAAATAGATATTTTACAAAAGATGTTAGATGCTGAACCTATCAAGGCAGGTACTTACCCTATAGTTATAAATCCGCAATTAGCTTCTGTATTTATCCATGAAGCATTCGGGCATTTATCAGAAGCAGATATAATTAAAAATAACCCCGCCTTCAGGAAAAAGCTTCAAATTGGTAAAGAAATGGGTAAAGAAATAATTACGGTTATTGATGACCCGACAATAAAAAATGTTCCCGGTAGCTATATATATGATGATGAAGGGCAGGAGGGAAGAAAAACGGAGTTGATTAAAAAAGGAATGCTGGCAGGCAGGCTGCATTCGCGAGAAACAGCATATAGCTTTTCTGAACCACTTTCTGGTAACATGAGGGCTGTAGATACTAATTTTCCTCCTATTATAAGAATGTCCAATATTTTTATTAATAAAGGAGAATCCAGTAAAGAAGAAATATTTAACTCTATAGAAGATGGTTATTATTTGTTAAATGGTAAAGGTGGTCAAACTACAGGAGATCAATTTACATTTGGGGCTGAATATGGGTATAAAATAAAGAATGGAGAAAGAAAGGAAATGGTTAGGGATATCAATATAAGTGGTGAACTGTTTGAGACTTTAAAGAGAATTTCTATGGTTGCAGATGATCTTACTTTTAATGAGGTCGGTGGATGTGGAAAAGGTGACCCTATGCAGTTGAACATGTTTTCTGGTAAAGGAGCTCCACATATAAAAATAGATCAGGCTAATTTAGGGGGGCAATAAGACATGAATAAAATGGATGAGATTTCAAAAAACTTTGACAAAGCAGAATTCTTAAAAAAAGAAGTCGATAAACTTAAGATAAAAATCGAGAACTGGGATTTAGAAAATATTACTCAAAAAAACTTAGTCAGCAGTTCCTTGAGGGTAATCAAAGAGAATAAATTTGGTTCAAATTACACCTTTGGCAATTCAGAGAGGACTTTTAATAAACTGATTGCTGGAGCAAGAGAATCTGCTTACTATGGAGAAGAAGCTAAATTCGATTTTAGTAGGCAAAAATTAAATAAAAAAAGCCTGTTTAATAAAGATAAATTTGGAAAAAATGATGGGGAAAAGCTATTTGGTTTTATTAAAGATCTGTTGTACTATATAGAACAAAAAGAAAAGGATATAACATTTAATCTCAGATTAAACAAATCATCAAATAAAATTTCTTTAAAAACAACAAATCAGGCAGAACTTTTTGAAAAAAATACAAATTACCAATTAAGGTTTGGTGCACCTGTGCCAGGAGGCGGCTCTCAAATAAGCCGCACTTTAGAACAAGACGCTATGTTTGAAGATATATGTATTGATGAGATAAATGATTTTTTACAGGATTATAGAAATTCATATAAAACATCTTCTCCTAAAACTGGGAATATGCCAGTATTATTTTCACCCAATTCCCTTTACTTTTTATTTGTGAGTTTAAATGAGGGGGTTAGTGGTAAAAAAGTTTATCAAAATATATCTCCGTTAGTAGATAAAAGAGGGGAAAAAATATTTAGTGAAAAATTATTTATAGTAGATAAACCACATATGAAAAAGTCAAGTAGTAGGCGTTATTTTGATGATGAAGGAATCAAAACTGATAGGACTAAAATTATTGATGAAGGAGTATTAAAAAATTATATTTATGATCTTGAGTACTCTGAAAAAATGAAAGTTGAACCAACTGGTAATGGTTTAAAAAAAGCATTGTTCCAAGAAGACATTTCTGTTCCAGTTACACCTAGCTTTATCAACCCTGTTATTGAAACTGGTAATAAGACCAAGAAACAGCTATTGTCAGAAATTGATGAAGGTATTTATGTTACTAATGTAATAGGTTTTCATTCTTCAAATTATGAGCAGGGACACTTTTCAGTACAAGCCCAGGGATTCCACGTTAAAAATGGTATTTTGCAGGGAAGGCTTCAGGATGTAATGATGGCTGGCAATATATATAATGACTTTAATAATGTAATAGGTATTGGGGATAAATTATATCCTTCAATGTTTGGTTATGCTCCTTATTTACTTTTAGAAAAGATTTCTGTAACAGGCAGGTAGCTATTTATAATATATAAGATTTACTTATGTTTTATATAACAAAATACATTATCCTGAAAGTATCTTTAAAAAAATTGGAAAACTGTATAATGAAGATTAAAAAAATATATATATTAGAGATATAGTATGTAAATGATATAATTTTATTTTATCTATAATTGGTGTATAATGTACTTAGAATACATGTTTTAAATAAGATTTTATTATTTAAAAGTATTACAGTAATAATCATTTTTTTGAAGTTTAATCGATTAGAATAGTAGCTGAAGATATGGATGTAAAGATGGGGTGTTTATCATGAATATAAAATATTATTTTTATAAATTAATAAAATACTTAAAAGACAAAAATATTAAAGTTACTAATAAAATATGGATGGTAGTGCCATTTATATACTTTATATCACCTATCACAATTATCCCATATTACTTTTTCCCTTTAGCCGGATTTTTGGATAACATTTTTGTTCTTTTATTAGGGCTTTACTTTATCAAGAAAACCCTAGATGATTATGATCCCTATAATTCTGATAAAGGAAATAAAAAAGAAGATAAGAAAAATAAAGTTATTGATATCCGTGACAATGATTATGATTTTAAATAACATTTCAAAATAATATGAGTTTTTAATATTAAAAATCTTTTTAATCCCAAGTTTGCCATGCGAAAGCATATTATCCCTGTTAAATTAATAGTCTTTCAAAAAATAATACCATTTTTTAGTACTACATTTTACATTATTTAATTTATCTCATTCTTAGGATAATTTTATGTTTTTTTTGTGAAAAATTTTTCTTATTACTTTTTTTCTTCCAAATTTTTAATAACTCTTTTTGAGTTAAAGTAGGTTTAGTAATATTTTCTGTAATTATTTTTTGTTTTTCAACTTCAATGGAATCAACCATACAGTCTGATAACTCATCAAGTGTGTCAGTAACTGATAAATCTAAATCAGAATTTTTCATTTTTCATCAATTTTTACTAAAAGCATATATGATAGAAAACATACTGTTACATGAGCTTTAACTCGTTTTTTTATAGTTAAACAAACTGGTCTTAATTTAACTATATCTTTCATTATTCTAAAACATTTTTCAATTAAATACTTTGATCTATAAGAAGAAATAACCTTTTTGACTTCTAATTTTTTAAGGACTAAACTTGGTAATAAAGCAGGCAAGGCCAATTTTTAAGTGGCTTCTTTTTTGGCGTTTTTATCTATTTCAGTTTCAATTTTGTTCTGATTGATCTCCCCCCCATTTGTACACCTCAACTTAGTGTCCGACAAAATGGAAGGAGGGTCAGTTTCCTGAGGTAGAGATTTATCACAACTATGGTTATTGCATTAAAAATATGCGAATTGAGTGTGGTATAGAGAAAACCTACAGCAATGATGCTTTTGTAATTGCAAAAGGTAGTTTTGCACCTCGTAGTGAAACTTACAAGATTGTACAGGTGAGAAGGAACAATCGTTCTTTAGTGAAGTTCTATGATGTTAAATATCAAGCTCTTCGCACAGAAAAAAAGTCTCCGGATAGAATTTAAGTTTGCCAAGAAGAGATAAGCGTTGGGATGAAAATACTGAGAGCCCTCGAATTTATCGAGGACAAAAAATTAAAAAGGGTAGAGGCAGTATCTATACAAAGCGTGATCCCTATCAACCAAAGGGTTCTGTTATTTACAGCGCTAAAAAGATTGATCTTCCTGTTAAGTCTGAGGTTAAAGGTACATTTAACAAAGTTTTTTGGGTAAGACTGACACCCAATGGAAAAACCATTAATTCTAAAGTTGAAAATGTGGTTTTATACAACTACGGCAAAGGATATCGTTTTTTATAGGTTAAAACCTGTCGCATTTATCTCTCGCCAAATCAAAAACAAGACTTAAAAGAAGTTTTCTGCGACAATTTTCAGATATAAGTTAAAATATTTATTTGAATCAGTTTTTCCATTAGACATTATTATTAAAATACTTATTTACACTAAGTTTGAATTTACAAGTTGTTTTAAATTTAGATACTTAAAAATGAACTAAGAAGGTTAACTATTTGTATTAGAGATTTTTATAACATATAATTGGCTTAAACGAAAATATTAGTTTTTCTTATATTTTTTTTTTGAGTTTAATATAATATTTTGTTCTTAAATTAAAGAAGGGAGTATGTTTATGGATAAACAAAAGATACTTAACCTCTTAAAAAGTGAAATGGCTCCTGCGCTTGGGGTAACAGAGCCTGCCACCATAGCTTTATCAACTGCGAGAGCATATCAAAAAGTAGGGGGTAAAATTACAAGGATTGAACTCGAATTAGATCCAGGGATTTACAAAAATTCTTATGCCTGCTCCATTCCAAACACAAATCATAAAGGGATACATATGGCAGCATTATTGGGAGCAGTAAATGGTCAACCAGATTTGGGTTTAGAGGTATTTGATAAAATATCAGATCAGGACATAAATAACGCCCAGAGATTGTATGAAAAAGAAGACATTGTACAAATTAAAATAAAAGAGGGTAACAAAAAAATATATTGTAGCTCAACTGTAGAAACAGAACAGGGATATGCAAAAGTTGTAATTGAAGAAAGTCATAATAATATAGTTTATATTGAACATAATGGTCAAAAAGTCTATGGAGAGAAAAATAAAAAAAAAGAGAAAAGTAATAACGAAAAATCATGTATAGAGTTTACAGAGATAAGCAAATTTATTGATGAGCTTTCTTATGATGACGTTAAATTTAGCCTTGCTGCTGTAGACATGAATAACAAATTGGCATCTAAAGGTATGAAAGATGTTGGTTTAGGAGTTGGCTATCAGCTGAATGAGTTAATAAAAGACGGTCACATTAAAGATGATTTGGTTAATAGCGCAAAAAGGTTAACTGCATATGCAGTTGATGCTAGAATGGGAGGAGTACCTTTGCCGGCAATGAGCTTTTGTGGGAGTGGAGACCATGGAATTATAGCAACACTTCCACTGAAGGCATTTGAAACCCGAGAGCAAATCAGTAAGAAAATATTGGCCAAATCGATTGTTTTAAGCTATCTTATAACATATTATTTAAAAAATAAAACTGGTAAACTTTCAGCTTATTGCGGCTGTGCTGTAGCAGCAGGAACTGGAGCAAGTGCGGGTATTGCTTATTTGTTGAATGGCAGCCAAAATCAAATAGAAGGTGCAATCAATAATATGGCAGGCAATATAACTGGCATGATTTGTGATGGGGGTAATTTTGGCTGTTCTTTAAAGGCTGCTACTGCGGCTGGTGCTGCTGTTGAAGCTGCATTATTTGCTATACAAGATCATTATCTTGAAAAAAATACTGGTATAGTAGGTCAATCAATTAAAGAAACTCTCGATAACATGGCAAAAATTGCTACTTCTGGAATGAATCAAACAAATAATATTATATTAGAAATTCTTAAAAATAGAGAAGAAAAAGATTAATATAAGTTATCTTGGTTTAACTGCTTCATTAGAGGGGATGATTAATAAAAATGGAAGCCAAAACAGAACCCTTTGATAAGTACTATGATAAATATGAAGATTGGTTTGAAAGAAATAAATTTGTCTATAAATCAGAATTAAAAGCAGTTGCTTACTTTATAAATAAAAATGAAAAAGGTATTGAAATAGGTGTTGGTAGTGGTAAATTTGCAGCACCTTTAGGTATAAAACATGGAATAGATCCTTCTAATAAAATGCGGAAATTAGCTGAAAAAAGAGGTATAAATGTACAAAAAGGTGTAGGTGAATCATTAGATTTCAGTGATGAGAGTTTTGATTTTGTATTAATGGTTACCACAATATGCTTTTTAGATGATATAGAAAAATCTTTTAAAGAAGTAAAAAGAGTTTTAATTAAGAAGGGAAACTTTATTATTGGGTTTGTTGACAAAAATAGTGATTTGGGGAAACAATATCTTGAAAAAAAAGATGAGAATGTTTTTTACAAAAAAGCAGATTTTTATTCTGCAGAAAACATATTGCAGCTTTTAAAGAGATTGGAATTTCATGATATTGAGGTAGTTCAGACCATATTTGGTAACTTAACTGATATTAATAAAATACAGAATTTTAAAGAAGGGTACGGAGAAGGTGGCTTTGTTGTTATAAAGGCTAACAAATAATATAGTGATATTTTTAAAATTGAATTTAATATAGGATATATCTTAATAATAAATGATTAACAACTGCAATTTCAATAAATCATTTTTCCTATAGTATACTGCTTTAATATTATTATATAAATATTATAAATAACAGGCATTGTTATTGCTGTAAAAATAAGGAAAAATAATTTATTTATCACTATTTTGATAGAAATTCCTTTGTTATAATTATCATTTTTTGTTGAAAAAAAATAGCTGTTATTATAATATGTTTGTAAGATTAAGTGTTATTATCAATAAGAGCTCTTCATTTTATATTCATTGAATGTATTAAGTTTTTTATTATGTTCTCAACATTTTAAAGTGTTAAATAAAATATTTTGCCAGAAGATTTTTTAAAATGATTATCATAATGCTATTTATAGATTTATTATTTTTTTTGAAAACTATCTTAATCTAATAGTTATAAACTATTAATCTAATTTTTTGTAAAAAAGGACTGGTTAATATGGATTCTATAGGTATTTGCATGGGCGCCTCAAATATTAAATTGGTAAAGACAAGTCGAAACAGTGACCAACTTAGAATAGATGAGTATATTACACAACCACATGAAGGAAATGCTAAGAAGACTCTAAAGAAAGTATTAAAAGAAATTGATTTTGATAAAGATCATAATTTTGCCGTTACAGGTAGAAAATTTAAAGATTTTGTAGAAATACCCACTTTATCTGAGCCTGAAGCTACTGAACTTGCTTATCATAGTTTAAAGGATAAATATGGCAGTTTTGATGCTATAGTTAGTGCTGGTGGTGAGACATTTATGGCATATGAACTTGATGAAGATGGTAAAATTGCAGATGTGCATAGCGGCAATAAATGTGCATCAGGTACAGGGGAATTTTTTCTACAGCAGATAAAGAGAATGGATTTGAGTTTAGAAGAGGCTTTAAGTATTTCTAGAACGGATGATCCATACCACCTTTCTGGGCGCTGTTCTGTTTTTTGTAAAAGTGACTGTACCCATGCACTTAATAAAGGAGAAGATAAGGGTAAAATAGTTGCGGGTTTATGCAGCATGATGGCAGATAAGATAATGGAATTACTTTCCCACTTTCATCCTGACAGAGTAATGGTGGTAGGTGGAACAAGCAGTAACAAAGTAATGATTGATTATCTTAAAAAAAGAATTAATAAAGTATTAGTACCTGATGAGGCTGTGTATTTCGAAGCTTTAGGAGCCTCTCTTTGGAGTGAAAAATATGGACAAAGAATAGATAGAACAAATCTATATGATCAAAATAAGAGTTCCTTTGATTTTTTACCTTCACTTAATAAATATAAAGATAAAGTCACTTTTCATGACATGCAAAAGGGACAATTAAATGAGGGAGATCGATGTATACTCGGTGTAGATGTAGGATCAACTACAACTAAAGCCATAATTATGAGAGAAAAAGATAATGCCCTTCTCAAATCGGTCTATCTAAGAACGAGCGGTGATCCTGTTGCGGCATCTAGGAAATGTTATAGAAAATTGCTTGAAAAAGTTGATGATAAGCAGATCAAAATTATTGGTCTTGGTGTAACCGGTTCTGGTAGACAGATTACTGGCTTACATGCCTTAACTGATTCTATTCATAATGAAATTATGGCTCATGCAAAAGCAGCTGTTTTTTTTGATGAAGAGGTGGACACTATTTTTGAGATAGGTGGTCAGGATGCTAAATATACATACATAGTAAATCAAGTTCCGACTGATTATGCTATGAACGAGGCATGTTCTGCTGGAACGGGTTCTTTTTTAGAGGAAGCTGCTCATGAATCATTTAATATTGAGATGACTGAAATAGAAGAGATAGCTTTTAAAGGAGAAGCTCCTCCAAATTTTAATGATCAATGTTCCGCTTTTATCAGCAGTGATATAAAAAGCGCCATTCAAGAAGGCATAAGTATAGAAGATATATGTGCGGGATTAGTCTACTCAATTTGTCTAAATTATACAAACAGGGTGAAAGGTAACAGGCCGGTTGGTCAAAAGGTATTTATGCAGGGTGGCGTATGTTATAATAAAGCGGTTCCAGTTGCTATGGCTGCATTAACTGACAAAAAGATAATTGTCCCTCCTGAACCGGGGCTTATGGGTGCTTATGGGGTAGCTTTGATTGTTAAAGAACATCTTAAACTTGGCTTGGCAGATGAAACTGAATTTAGTTTAGAAGAACTTGCTAATCGGGAAATAAAATATCACAAACCATTTATTTGTCAGGGTGGTAAAGAAAATTGCGATAGACAGTGTAAAATTAATGTAATGGAGATAGAGGGTAAAAAATACCCATTTGGTGGTGCATGCAATAAATATGTCAACTTATCTCATGATGTGGATTATGATGTAACAAAATTGAACCTTATCTCCAAAAGGGAAAAACTAATTTTTGATGATTATCTTGCCTTGCCAAATAAAAATAATAAAAATGGTAAAGTGGGTATTAACCGTTCACTGACTGTTAGTTCATTATTACCCCTTTATTCCAAATTTTTTGCAGAATTAGGTTATGAAATTGTATTACCTCAAAAAGTCAGAGAGGAAGGTAAGCAGCAAGAAACAGCCGCTTTTTGTCATCCGGTTGAGATAAGCCATGGATATATATATGATCTTCTCTTTCATCAAGAGTATGATTATATATTTTTACCACATGTAAGAGGTTTATATGTTGAAAATGGTGCAGAGGAGAGCATGCTCTGTCCAATGGCACAGGCCGAACCATATTATTTAAGTTCTGTCTGGCCAGAGCTTAAAAATGATAATGTATTTTCCCCGATCTTAGATTTTAAAGAGGGATTATATTCAGCCCAACTGGAATTTATTGATATAGGCAAAAAACTTGGGTTTTCAAAAAATGAAGCCAAACGTGCATATCAGAAAGCTGTAGCGAACCAAAACAATTTTGAAAAAGAATTAAAAGAAATTGGTCAAAATGTATTGGATTATTTAAAAAATTCACCTGATGAAAAGGCAATAGTGCTTTTTGGAAGGCCTTATAATGCTTTTGTTTCTGAAGCAAATCTGGGCATTCCACACAAGTTCGCTTCTAGGGGAGAACTTATTCTTTCGTATGATATGCTTCCTCTTAAGGAAGAGAAAGTTTCAGATAAAATGTATTGGTCGATGGGCCAAAATATTATGAAAGCAGCAAAGTTTATTAAAGATAATTCTTCTTTATTTGGGGCATATATAACTAACTTTAGCTGTGGTCCAGACTCGTTTTTAATAAATTATTTTAGAGATGAAAATGGCAGCAAACCTTCTTTAACACTGGAACTGGATAGCCATACAGCTGATGCAGGTCTAAATACAAGGATAGAGGCTTTCTTAGATGTAGTTGATAGTTATAGAAAACTGAAAAGAGACCAAAATATTCAAGAAGAAAAAACGAAGGATTTCCAAAAGGCAAAAATTGTATATGGAGACCAGGTTGAAGTAATCGATTCTTATAATAGGAGCTATTTTCTAGATGATGAAAGGGTGAAAGTATTAATCCCTTCTATGGGCGGCAAATCCAGTAGGGCCTTCACAGCTTCTTTTAATTATTGTAATATTAAAGCTGAAGTTTGTCCCCCACCTGGAAAAGAAGAGTTAAAAATTGGAAGAGCGAATTCGACTTCTAAAGAATGTTTGCCTTTACAATTAACTTTAGGCAGTTTACTTAAATACTTAAAGGAAAGAAAAAATGATGATGAGATCTTAGTTTATTTTATGCCAGAAGCATCAGGGCCCTGCCGATTTGGGCAATATAATGTTTTGATGAACAATATAATTGAAGAAAAAGAAATTGAGGATGTAGCTTTATTAACCTTGACTGCTAATAACAGTTATGCAGGTATGGGTCAGAAATTTACTTTAAGAGGCTGGCAGTCGATAATAATATCAGATGTTTTAGATGACATTTATAGTACGGTTATAACACTTGCGGCTAATAAAAATAGGGCTTTAAAAATTTATCAAAAGAGTACAGATAAGATATTTAAAGATATCGAAGAAGCTTCCTGGTTTGATCTAAAGCAGACATTAAAAGATGAAGCTGCTAAATTGGCAAAAATAGAATTAAAAGAAGATTATGAAAAAGCCAAGAAAGTGGCTCTAACGGGAGAAATTTATGTGAGAAGTGATGAGTTTTCTCGCCGTTATTTAGTTGAAAAACTGGCTGAAAAAATGATTATAACAAAGGTTGCTCCCAGTAATGAATGGTTATATTATGTTGACTACCTTTTTGACGAGGGAATATCAAATAATGATGTAGGATTTTTAAAGATAATAAAGCATAAATTGAAGTCTTTTGTGCAGCGCAGAATGGACATTACCATTAAAAAGATTTTGTCTGAGTCTGGTTTGTGTGAATATAAGGTTACAAATATAGATGAAATAGTGCAATCAACAGAGGGTGTTATGTCTCCTAAGTTAACTGGAGAAGCAATATTAACGATAGGTGGGACAGTAGATGAAATAGTAGATGATGTTGATGGGGTTATCATTATAGGTCCTTTTGGATGTATGCCTCATCGTGTGGCCGAATCTATTTTAAATTCGTCTTTAGAAAAACAAAAATTTAAAGTTGCAGAAGATGAGAAAACAAAAAAGGTTATTGAAAAGTTTTCATCATTACCTTTCCTTGCTATTGAGGTTGACGGCAGTATATTTACTCAGGTTATAGAAGCCAGACTAGAATCATTTTGTCTGCAGGTAGAAAGAATCAATGAATATAAAAATAGTTTGACTATTTAAATGGGATTTTATAAAAATAGTTGTTCATTTTCTTCTTGATATTAATTTCTTGTTTATAATACTATAGGATGTTATAATTTTAATATAGAAAAGAAAGAGAAAAGGAAGAAATTTGCAAAGGAAGATCAAAAATGGGATTAGAAAATGTAAAATGGAAAAGGTACTTATTATTTGTTTCAGTATTTATTATTATAGTATTTTCATTAAAGATATTTATCTTTACACTAACCCCTTTCTTTCTAGCCTTAATAATAACTTTGATAATTGATAAACCGGTTTGCCTTTTATCAAGAAAAATACCAAGAAATATTGCTGTATTATTTATGATATTAGTTGTTATTACTATCATGATCTTGCTTTCGGTTGTTTTAATTACAAATACCGTTTATGAATTAATTTACTTGTCAAAATATTTACCGCAATATCGGGATCAAATTGTTGACTATGTTGACGAATTTCTCTTAAGGCAACAAGAATTATTTGACCGGATGCCAGATATTGTTTCCAATATTTTAAGCAGAATCATGGATAATATTTATCAACGTGGAGAAGATTATATTTCAAATATGATTAACTGGTCTCTCAATATCACATTATATATACCTGCTTATATTATAATATTACTTTTTACAATTATTACGACATTTTTTTTAAGTAAGGACAAAAAAGTAATATTAAAATATCTGACTTCGAAACGTAAAATATCGAAGATTTTAAACTCCAATATAATAAATGATATTTTTAGTTATTTAAAAGTCCAACTCCTAATTATAACTAATACAACGGTATTAACAGGTATTACCTTTGCGATTTTAGGATATCCCTATGTGATCCTGCTCGCATTTTTAAGTGGGATATTAGATCTAATACCTGTAATAGGACCTGGAGCTATATTATGGCCTTTAATTATCTATAATATATTAATTAATAATATTAGGAATGTTTTGATAATATTTATTTTATATATTATAGTTACAAGTGCCAGACCATTTTTTGAAAGCAAAATATTGGGTAAAAATATTGGTGTCCATCCTATTATACTTCTTTTTGGAATTTATGTTGGCCTGATGACTATGGGTTTACAAGGTATCATTATAGCACCAATTTCTATTATAATTTTTAAGGCCCTATTAAATACGGGTTTTTTAACTTTAGAAGAAAGGCAATAAAGTTATTATTCAATGTATTATATTAATACCTGATATTTAGTTTAAATATATCTCTTTAATGAGGTATTTTTTAACTAAAAAGAAGAAGAATATTATTTATATATAATTAGAAACACAATTAAAGGATTTATTGAGGTCAAATAATAATACTTTTATTTTATAAAAAAATAATTTTAGAGGTGTATTTTATGGCTAAATTAGTAAGCTTTCTTTATAAGTTGGCAAGAAAAGCTAATGATGTTGAAAAATTGTCTAGTGGTAGTCCCAAAAAAATAGCCAAAAGAGCTAAAAATAAAGTTATTGGTAAAAGTATTATGAAAAAAATAATGAAATAAGTGGTAGGGTAATATGTCAAGTGAATCTTCTATTTCATTTGATGCCCATTTTAGGGCATAGTTCACCCATCCCCTTTAAATATGATTTTTTAAAGGGTATAAGAAAATTTAAATTACTAAAGGTAATTAACTCTATCCTGGGTGAAAAGATAAAACAATTATCTTTAGAGAAATTCTTTATAGACTGATTTCTAAAAGTCTTGAAACAATATTAAGTCAGCAACCACCTCCGCGGTTTTTAAGATATCTAGAAGGGTCATAAAGCGTATTTTTGCGCAGCAGAACAAACTAACTTTCTAGCACTTAAAACCAGTGCTCTACGGTGTTTGTGTTTGGTAGATTCTCTGTATTTTTTGTTGTAATAATCCCGATATTCATCACAATTTTTTCTTGCAGATTCTGCAGCTTGAATAAAATAATAACGAAGGTATTTGTTACCAGATTTATTCATATGAGTTTCTTCGCTTTTGTATTGATTAGATTGTTTATGAAGCCAGGTGAGGCCTGCATATTTAGCAAGTTTAGAATCGTTTTCAAAAAGATTAATATCAGTAATTTCAGCAAGTATACCAGCAGAAAGAACAGGACCAATACCTGGAATGGATTCAAGAGTATGTTTAAATTTCGAGATTTCGCGGTTAATAGCAATATCAATTCTACTTAAGCTTTCTTTTAAAGCTTTAATGGTACTAAGAGATACTTCCAAGATAAGATTAATAGTTTTGTTAACAGATCTGTCAATTCTGTAACAATTCCGTGCAATTTTTTTGATTTCCTTAGCATAGGCTTTTGGATCAGTGAAATGGTTTTTACCTTTTTCAATCAAAAAATCAATTAATTTTTCATTAGAAATTTGAGTTATTTCTTCGATATCAAATTCAGTAACTAAAGCGATAGAAGTAGTTCCAAAAGTATTGGAAAAAGGTAGTTTTTTGTATTCACTGAATTTAATGTAAAGATTTGAAAGAAAATAATTCATTTCTCTTTCAAGTTGTTTAACAATGTGAAATCTTGTTCTAGTAAGCCTTTTTAAAGAAACAAATTCATTGAAAGGAGTGAAGGGTTCAGGTAGACGGCCAAATCTTAGTTTGTCGGCAATTATGAAGGCATCGTACTTGTCAGTCTTGCTTTTATCAGGGTAACCGTCTTTAAAGTTTTTAATTAACTTAGCGTTAATCCGATAAAGAATGACATCATAATTTTCTAGCTTTTCATGTAAAGCAAGGAAGTTAAGGATATGGAAATGGAAATTATTTGTAGCTTCTAAACCAAAGATCAGTTTAGACAGATCATATCCTTCAAGGTCTTCTAATATAAGATCTACTAACTGATTGGAGCCTTTGGCATTGTTAGGTAAAGAGGTTTTTCTTATAGTTGCTCCACATCCTAATAAAAAACAATAATAATTATTGTCCGAACTGACATCACAGCCGACATAAAGAGTTTGGTTATTCATTGAATTTCACTCCTAAGATAGAATTTATATAAGTTTGGATGAGCTTCCTAG
>Ga0102931_1000370_pt1 | contig 22025 bp, 20 predicted proteins | sample SalPonR1_C_D1_MG_FD_79282 | JGI IMG/M metagenome (GOLD analysis project Ga0102931, IMG submission 79282) | Salt pond soil microbial communities from South San Francisco under conditions of wetland restoration - Salt Pond MetaG R1_C_D1_MG | ecosystem: Environmental > Aquatic > Marine > Intertidal... | reverse complement strand
CCAATTTTACGGAGCATATTCGGAGTATACCCGGAGTTGTCTCGGAGTTGGTACGGACTTGGTCCGTAGATGGTGTGGAGTTTGGTCTTGAGTCTTGAAAAGGATTGGAGATTCTGAATCAAGTTCAGAATGACATCATTTTTAGAGAGCCTTCTGGGGGAGGTAGCCTTACAAATTAAAGTTTTGATTGTATTATTTTTCCGATTTCAACCACTCCTTAGTCCCCTCCTTGGAAATGAGGAGAAATTCGAGGCCTCAATATCCATTTTATCAAACTCACGTTAAATTAAAGAAGCATTTTGAACTACAATGAACTCTGAAAACTTCAACTTTTACACGCTTTGCAAGGTCATCCAGACGATTCGGCAGACCCGAAGTACGAATTCGAAGATTCGAATTTTTGCCGAATATCTTCGCCAGTTGAGTACAGACCGCGAGCTACACCTTGCTGCTCAGTTTACTGCCGAGGGTGCATTTGAAGAGATCAGCGGCAAAAGGGCATCGGTCGGGAGCCGGACCAGCGGGTTGGCCGCCGCAAAATTTTGTGAGATCGATTACGACCTTGTTTTCAAACCCTGCAGAACAGCCACAGGAAGCAGCTCCGAAACGATTGAACGGTTGATGAGTAACATCCCTGAAGCCATTGAAAAACGTGACCCAAAAAATCTTTCCCTTGAACAAGTTGACGAAATTTTTGATCGATTATACACCGTCTCCTCCCGAGCTGATAAAGAAAAAATTCTTTGGGAAACCTGGCAGCGAATGACACCGGTTGAGATCAAATATTTCATTCGAATGTTAGGCCAGGGATCACTGCGAATTGGCTTTGAAACACGTAGTGTGGTTTCCTCTATTGCAAAAGCATTTAAGCTCGATAGGGAGGACGTTCGATATGCTCATATGATTACCGGCAGCATTGGTAAAACAGCTATTTTGGCTAAGCATAATCAATTGGAGGAGGCCCGGTTTAAACTCTACCATCCCCTCTCCTTTATGCTTGCCTCACCCATTGAGAGCAGGGCTGTTGATAACATCGAAGAATACATCGCTGAAGAAAAATTCGATGGCATGAGGGCGCAAGTGCACGTTCACGGCGATGAAATAAAAATCTATTCCAGGGATCTGAATGATATTACGCGATCTTTCCCTGATGTCATCTCTTTTTTCAGAGAACGTCAACTTCCGCCCACCGTTTTTGATGGCGAAATATGTGTCTACAAAGATGATACGATCCTGCCATTTCAACTGCTTCAAAAAAGGATGGGTATCAAAAAGCCCGGCAAAAAAGTCCTCGAAAAATATCCTGTCCTTTTTATCGCCTATGATCTGCTCTTCACCAATGGGAAACCCATTTTTGATTTGAAACTACCCGAACGGCGAACACTTCTCGAAGAACTGGCTGAGGAGTATCATCTGCCTACATCCGTTCAGTTTGAGATCTCCAGCGATGATGATATTGAGAGGTTATTCAAGCGGGCACTCGAGCATGGAAATGAGGGATTGATGCTGAAGCATAAGGAGAGTCATTATGAATATGGTCAGCGGCGAAAATCGTGGCTGAAGGTAAAAAAACCGGGCGGCTCTTTCGATACGGTGATTATGTATGCCCATGCAGGAAGTGGTAAACGCGGAGGCACTTATTCCGATTTTACACTTGGAATCTCCGTGAAAGATGATGAGCGATATGAAGAGGAGTTTATTCCGATCGGAAAAGCGTATGGCGGATATACAGATGATGAGCTCAGAAAAATCAATCGAAAGGTAAAAGAGCTGACGGTTGAGCGCTACGGTCCGACGCTTGGATTAATTCCGGAACTGGTTGTGGAAATTGAGTTTGATGATATCCAGGTGAATAAACGAACGAAAGCAGGTTACACACTGCGCCTTCCAAGATTCAAAGCTATACGCTGGGATTTAGGACCTTCAGACACAAATACTCTTACGGATGTTGAATATTTTTACCAGCAGAAAATTGAAAACGAACCCCTCTCACAAAAAGAAAATCCATCTTTTTCATTTTCAACTTCCTCAGATCAAAGTTAACTTATCATCGTTTAGTACTTCTGTTGATAAATCTAAACAGAATTATTTTTTAATCATCCTAACGAAATAATAAATCATATTGCAACAGTTAGTAACCGGTATTCAACAGGTAGGCATCGGAGTCACAAATATTGATGAAGCCTGGCCCTGGTATCGAAAATTTTTTGGAACTGACATCCCTGTTTTTGATGACGAAGCCGAAGCAACTCTTATGACTCCCTACACAGGCGGAAATGTTCACTCTCGTCGCGCTCTGCTTGCTTTGAACCTAAGCGGAGGTGGTGGTTTTGAGATCTGGCAATTTAAAAGCCGCCAACCAAAAAAATGTGACTTTGATATTCAGCTTGGTGATTTTGGAATAAACGCTGTTAAGATAAAATGTAAAGACGTTCAAAAAACCTATCACCAATTCAAAAATTTGGGGAATAAAACACTTTCTGAACTTCATGAATTACCAAACGGAGAGCTTACATTCTGGACCAAAGATCCATACCATAATCTCTTCCAGGTTGTAAAAGGAAATTCATGGTTTAAAAAAGGATCGCACTTTACCGGAGGTGTCTGCGGAGCTATGATTGGGGTGAGTAATATTGATGCCGTTCTCCCGCTCTATACCATTGCACTTGGTTTCGAGGAAGTAATCTATGACAAAACAGGTACATTTACTGACCTGGACGACAATCAAAATTTCAGGCGTGTGCTTCTTCGAAAAAAGCAAAAAGATATCGGTGCGTTTAGCAGGCTTTTTGGTCATATTGACATTGAGCTGATTCAATCTATAGACCGAAAACCTCGAAAAATTTATGATGATCGCTTTTGGGGTGATCCCGGTTTTATCCATCTATGTTTTGATGTTACGGATATGGGCAGCCTTCAGGAAAAGTGTGAGGACCTTGGATACCCATTCACAATTGACAGTGCTTCTTCATTTGATATGGGTGAAGCAGCCGGTCAGTTTTCCTACATCGAAGACCCCGACGGCACACTCATTGAATTTGTTGAAGCCCATAAACTCCCGATTATTAAAAAATGGGGTTGGTTTATCAACATTAAGAAAAGAAAACACAAAAAACCTTTACCGGATTGGATGCTTAAAACCATGAGCTTTAACAGAGTGAAAGGTTGAAATAGCCGCTCAGTGGCCCATCCATCCCGAACCGTCGGGGCCTGTTTAGAAGAATTCGGCCCCATCGTAATAAAATCCAATATTAAATTTTTAAGCAAAGGGTAATCTGCCCGTTTTACAATTAGTTGTAAAAACCAAATCATTTAAATCAACGAATCAATGTCTGAAAAAATTAATGTACTTGTTGTTGGCTGTGGAAATATGGGAACTTCTCATGCCAGGGCCTATCATAAACTGGATGATTTTAACATTGTGGGGCTTGTCAGCCGTGGCGACAGTAAACAACGCCTTTCCGATGAACTTGGTGGTCTGCCCTTGTACGATAACTTTGACGACGCACTCGCCAAAACCTCACCGGATGCTGTTTGTATCAGCACTTATCCAACAACTCACGCCGAGTATACGATTAAATCGTTGGAAGCCGGAGCTCATGTGTTTGTTGAAAAACCGATTTCCGAAACAGTTGAAGATGCTGAGGCGATTGTAGCTGCTGCTGAAAAAGCGAACAAAAAAGTTGTTGTTGGTTATATTCTCAGGCATCACCCAGGGTGGAAGAAATTTATCGACCTGGCCCAAGGACTCGGCAAACCTCTCGTGATGCGAATGAATCTGAATCAGCAGAGCACAGGCGGCGAATGGAATGTGCATAAAAATATCATGGAAGCAATGTCTCCTATTGTAGACTGTGGCGTGCATTATGTAGATGTAATGTGCCAGATGACCAAAGCTAAACCGATCAGTGTGCATGCGATCGGAGCCCGGCTGAGCGACGAAATCGCTGAAGACCAATACAATTACGGTCAGCTTCAGGTGCGATTTGATGATGGTTCCGTCGGTTGGTATGAATCCGGATGGGGGCCCATGATGAGCGAGCAGGCCTACTTCGTGAAAGATATCATCGGACCAAAGGGAAGTGTAAGTATTAGTAAAAATACATTTGACCTGCCTCGCGGTTCCTCGGCAGATATTTCATCTCATACCTCTGTTCAAAAATTCAGGCTTCACCATTCAGAAAAAGACGAAAACGGGAAGCTCACCAAGGACGATGAGATCATTGATGCACCTGATGAGGCCAGTCATGACGAGCTCTGCTATTTCGAGCAGGAATATTTCCTGAAAGCGATTAAAGAGGATCTGGATTTATCCGACCATTTACGAGAGGTAGTTCATACACTGAAAATTGTATTGGCGAGTGATGAATCTGTGAAGACCGGGAAGGCGGTGGAGTTGGAGTAGGTTAGAATTTAATTTATTTAACCAGCTTTTTGTTTATTGAATTATTTATAAACGACTCTCGGAGCATCAGGTAGATATTGAACGAGTTTATTATTCTCGCGAGAAATGAAACGATAAAGTTACGTATGTGGAGCATTTAACACATAAACATTCTAAACACTAACACTTTTTTAAGCTTTTAAGCAATGCACATTATACCTGAGTTTGAAATTCTTAGTGAAGAACCCAAAAAAGTAGGAGCGTTTCAACTATCTCTGATTGATGACGAAACAGATGATTTGATTATGGAGGCGGAAGAGATGTATTTCGAAATGGAGTTTGGCAAAGCTAAACAAATATTAGAAAAAATCATCAAACAAAATCCCTCATATATAGACTCCTACTTAATTCTGGCTGATATTGCACGGCAGGAAAACAGAATCGGAGATGATGAAGCGATTCTTAATCGTGGTATTGAGTATTACAAAAGTGGAATACCTTCAGATTTCGATGGGGAAATTCCCTGGGGGTTTAATGATAACAGGCCTTTTTTAAGGTTGTTGCACGAACAGGTTCTTACATTTGATCAAAACGACAATCAGGAAAAGGCTATAAGAATTGCGGAATATATATTGAAATGCAATCCAAACGACAACCAGGGTATACGCTATTTGATTGGTGATCTTTACATAAAAAACGGGCAACTGGAAGAAGCTGTAGGTTATTTAAAAAAGAGTGCAGATCAATATCCGCCCAACCGGTACAGCTATGCCCTGGTGCTGGCAAAGCAAAACAAACGGTGGGATGCCATCACACAGTTCAGACTTGGGTTTCTTGAAAACATCTACGTTGCTGAAATGCTGCGTTTAAAATCACCCATGGTACCGTATAATGTTTTTGAGGCAACAAATTTTAACGGGATTGATGTTGCCGGAGATTATTACATGATGATGGGAAATTATTGGTTTAATGAGATAGAACCGCTGCAACTGCTGGATTATATATTTACACATCCAGCTGTAACCACAGAAATTAACGAAGTGTTTAGTCTGCTCAATGAATTAAACAATCTACCGGTAAGTGAAGATTTTATCGGTGCTTTCAATAATTTTGATAGTGATGTAACTGTAGAACAGATCAACACAGAAGCACGGGAAGAAATTTTAAAAGAGATTGATAAAATTAAAAGAAAGATTCATACATCGTCTTCTAAAAAGATTTTAAGAGATTTTGACAATTATTTTAGTGATGACTAAATGCGCTTATCCATCTGACCGCTTTGACCGGTCTGACGGTTTTCCTGTCACAACACCCGATGCTCCAAGGATGGAAGTTTTCTCCTGACCTCTTTAAGATCATCAAGCTTCAACTCAGCCATCGCCATTCCGGGCTCTTCTCCGGCATCAGCGAGGATATTACCCCACGGATCGATAATAAGTGCATGTCCATGGGTTTCTCTTTTTTTACCATGTTTGCCGGTTTGAGCCGGAGCCACAACGAATGCGCTGTTTTCAATAGCTCTTGCTCTCAAAAGAGTTTTCCAATGTGCTTTCCCGGTTGGCCGCGTAAACGCTGCGGGAACAAACAAAATATCCGCTCCCTGTTTCACCAACTCACGGTATAATTCGGGAAAACGAACATCATAACAGATGGATAGTCCGGCTTTCATTCCAAATTCAAAAAGCTCTGCAACCACGATATCTCTTCCAGCCTTAACCATATCAGACTCCCTGTATGTTTCTTTTTCGGAAAGCTCTACATCGAACAGGTGGATCTTATCATAAAGCGCAATTGTCTCTCCATTTGGATTGATCAGTCTCGCACAATTGGACACTTTCCCGTTTTCAACCGGTACCGGATATCCTCCGCCAAGCAGATAGATCTCAAATTCTACAGCCCATTCTTTCAGAGCTTTTTCCGTAGCTCTTGAAATCTCATCAGCCTGTTCCAATCGTTTTGGTTCATCTCCCATGAATGCAAAATTTTCAGGCAGAGCAACCATATCGGCTCCTTTACCGGCGGCCTTTTTTACAAAGTTGTAGGTTATCTCCAGGTTTTGATCGAGATCGGGCTGGCTATTGAGTTGTATGGCTGAAATTTTCATTCTCTTGGTTATTGGTTGTTGTTTGTTGGTAAAATTGAGAAAAAACCAATAACGACCAACTCAATTGGCCAATCTATCCGAAGATCAGTAATTCCCTTATTGATACTCAGGTTATGACTGAATAGTTTATTTTAAAACGGATCAACCAAAAGAAAAGGAAATCATGCATATCGATCATATAGGAATTGCTGTAAAAGATCTTGAGGCAGCTATTGATACCTACGAAAAACTACTTCAAACTCCTTGCTACAAAAGAGAGGTTGTGGAAAGCCAAAATGTAGAGACCGCTTTCCTTCAAACAGGAGAATCGAAAGTTGAATTACTTGGCGCAACAGATCCTGAATCTGTGATCAACAAATTCATAGAGAAAAAGGGCGAAGGGATGCACCATGTAGCTTTTGAAGTGGATGATATTCAAGCCGAAATTAAAAGACTGAAATCAGAAGGGTTTACACTTTTGAGTGATACTCCCAAACCGGGAGCCGATCAAAAAGAGATTGTTTTCCTACACCCGAAAAGCAGTAATGGGGTTTTGGTTGAGTTGTGCCAAACTGTTAAGTAATAATTCATCGGATGAGCAACTTCACAAATCTTCTGTGAAGTTAGTAAAAACTCATCCGATGATTTTTAAAGGCTAATTTTCCTCTTCCCGGCTTTTCAAATACTTGAGTATATACTTTCCGAACACATCAAATTCGAGGTTCAGGTGGTCTCCCACTGTTCTTGATTTGAAATTAGTGTTCTCCCAGGTATAAGGAATCACAGCAACGGTACAGACATTATCACGATCCCTGGCAACGGTCATGCTAATACCATCGATTGCTATACTACCACGGCCCACGATGTAATCTGTATGTTCTTCAGGAAATTCAAAAGTTAAAAGTACATCGGCTCCCTTTTGGTCGATTTTTGTGACTGTTCCCACAGTATCTACATGCCCTTGTACAATGTGACCTTCAATCGCTTTCTCCAGTGTTAATGACCGCTCAAGATTTACGGGATCTCCCACCAACAGGTCTCCCAGGTTGGTCTTACTGAGTGTTTCATTTACGCACTGTACATCGAATGAGTCGTCATCAAAAGATACAACAGTCAGGCAAACACCGTTTACCGCGATACTTTCATCCACATGCACTTCCGAAACAAAAGGTGCTTTTATACTAAGCTCTTTTGCCCCGTCCATTTCCGTTACTTTTTTAATAGTACCAACTTCTTCAATAATTCCAGTAAACATAATTCAAAGATTTGCTGTTAATAAAATATCCTGACCGGTTTGCTGCCAGTTATGATCCCTGAAGGGTACAATATCCTCCATCCTGTTGATATCAAGATTGACGATAGATTTGGTACCCCCTCCTAATAATTTCGGTGCTATGAAAAGCTGAAGACGATCTACGAGACCTTTTTTTAAAAGTCCAGAGGAGAGCTGCTGTCCACCCTCTACAAGAAGTGATGTAATTCCATGATCACCCAGTTTTCTCATTCCTTCTTTCAATCGTGAATGGCCATTTACTTTCTCCACGTGAATGATCTCACCCCGAAAATAATTGCTTTGTAACATCTTAAGCATTGGGTCAGCCTCTTCTTTAGATTTCTCCCTGTTGTGAGTGATCACAATCGTCTTTTCCTCAAACTGATCGGAAAACAGATTTAAATTTCTCGGCAGTTCAAATGGACCATCAATAACCACACGTTTGGGTTGACGTCCCTCTACCAACCGAACTGTTAATGACGGATTATCGTGCAGTGCTGTATTTCGACCAACCATGACCGCATCATTCTGACTTCTCCATATGTGAACCTTCTCCCTGGATTCTTTTGAGCTGATCCATTTTGAATCACCGTTTGGCGCCGCAATGTATCCGTCAGCAGTTTGAGCAATTTTTAGTGTTATAAACGGCCGGTTGAACTCTATATAGTGAAGCCAGCATTCATTCAATTCCTTAGCTTCCTTTTGCAGAATTCCCGTATCCACATCAATTCCCTCATTTCGAAGAAGCTCCAATCCGCGGCCATTTACTTTTTCGGATGGATCTTTCATCGCCACTACAACCCGTTTGATCGGTTTATCCGCCAACATTTGAGCACAGGGTGGAGTTTTTCCGTGATGAGAACAAGGTTCAAGAGTTACGTAAACAGTGGCATTTTTCAGGTTATCCGCATCATCAACTCTATTCATTGCATTTACTTCAGCATGTGCTTTCCCGTAGCGTTCGTGATAACCCTCGCCAATTACATCACCCCCTTCCGAGACAATCACACATCCTACCATCGGGTTTGGAGACACATATCCCCTTCCCTTTTCTGCCAGGCTGAGGGCACGCTGCATCCAGATTTTGTCTTGCTTTGCCGTCACGGTTTATGAGTTTAAAAATGAATCCTCTAACAAATAGGGACTTCTTAAAAATAAAAAAGGGTAAGAGATTTCCCTTACCCTATCATCAAATAAAACTAATTATTGTCTTACTATTGCAACATTTCTCTTCTGTTATCAACTATATCGGCTTCAGCTTTTAGCTGATCCAAAAATACTTGATTAAATGCCATAAACTTCTGCTGTTCGAGACGGCTTTGGATCTGTTGCCTTTGTGTATCTGTTATGTTTGCCGGATCTGCCTCAGAAAGTTCAGTCACCTCTATAACGTATACACCATTTTCGCCCGGTATCGGCTCAGAAAGATCGCCTTGTTGCATATCGAAGATCTCCCCAATTACACCAACTTCGCGGCCCGCATCAGGAATGCGTGTAGCTGCCATTCGCAGATCCTGTGCTTCCTGGATCTCTTTGTCGGATGCCGTGGCTATCGCTTCCAGGCCTGAATTGTTTTGGTACATCTCCTGAACGCGTTCCAGCATCATATTTATTCGCTTTTCGTTGATTACAAGAGTTTCAACCTGGCTTCGAACTTCTGGAAATGGACGCGGACCTTCCGGTGTTTTTTGAATCATCTGAACAACTAAGAAAAAGTTGTTTGTTTCAATCGGTTCAGATATTTCATCTTCAGAAAGACTCTCCAATATCCGCAAGGTACTTTGACTTTGCCCGATTCCGGGAATAAATGAACTTCCCTTTGATGCCGTGCCTTCCTGCATCTCAAGCTCTCTACGCTCCGCTTCCTCCATAAAGCCTTCCGAGGATGCGTAGAATTCAAATTCGCTGGCTTGTTCTGCAAGCCGGTCGATCGTTGCAATCGGATCTGCCACTACCGGGTAGGAAAGAACACCAAACTTAATCTCATTTCCTCTTTGATCTACTTTTTTGAACACATGAGGATCACCGTTAATCATCACCACATCCGATACTTCACCTACGTTAAGATCCACAACCGGTTGATATTCTTCCCGAATTTCATCAGCCGGCACATATGCACCTGTATAATCGACAGTTGATCCATATCTGTCGAGGAAAAGGGAGTCATCCTGAGCATTTGCAAATGCTGTACCCAAATCTGCTACCTCATTCACAATGTTGGTTGTATCCTGCGCGGTCGGAGTTTTATCCCAGCTTACATATCTGAATCGATAAGTTTCAGCTCGTTCGAAACGATCTTGATTGTCCTGGTAATATGCACGTAGTTCCTCTTCTGTTGCCGTAATTTCTTCTGCTGGAATATCAGCATAGGGAAATCGCAGATATCGAATATTAGCGTACGAATTTTCTTTGATATACTCGTTTCTAACCTCAAGAGAATTTACTTTTAACCCTGATGAGATATAGCTGCTCATTTTTTCCTGGCGCCGGGTATCACGAAGCTGCTGTTCCACTTGAATCCAGGCCTCACTGTTCTCAGGTGATTCAATGGCCGCCCGAAGTGCAATTCTGTCAATTGTGCCATCTTCAGCCTGGAATTGCTGACGAATAAATGGGGCTGGATTCTCGCCGGTAACCATCTCAAGCAACTCATTGTCAGTTACTGTAATACCGATCTCGTTCATCTTTTGCTGAATCAGTTCAGCTGCAACAAGGTCTTCCCAAGCCTGGTTTTCGTATGTTGCTCTCATTTCCGGGTTAACCGATCCGCCGGTTCTCTGTTGATACTGCTCGGTATAAAAATTCACTCGCTGATTGTATTCATTCAGAGAGATGGCCTCACCGTTTACACTTCCAAGTGAACGCGGTCCCACTGTCAGCGCATCAAAAACCTGTGTATCGGCCAATACCCATAAAATTCCAAATGAGAAGATCAGTATCCATAAAATGGAAGCTGTACTGTTTCTCATTTTTTCCATTACACCCATAGGAAAACCTCAAAAAATCTATTTAACTGTTAATATCTGCGATTATTTAATAGCCACGAAATATACAATAACTCTGCACGAAGCACAACGGATTGAGATCGATGTTCATTGCGTAAGCAATTTTTAGAACACTTCAATGATGCTCATATGTTTGAGATATTTCCCCGGATCTTCATTAATGCCCTTCACCAGTTTATTCAGTTCTATTGTCAGTGAATCCAGGTTTTCGTACACAGAGGGATCATTGATTAGCTTGCCCATCGTACCCTCCCCGTTATTCAATTTGTCCAGGAGTTGATTAAGGCTTGCTGATGCCGTTTCAAGTTCTTCGCGCACAACGGAAAGTTCCCGCACATTTTCTTCGAGTGAAGTCATAAGACTATCAACCTTAGGACGATTGTTCGTTGCCAGCGTATCCAATTGGCTTATAACACGGCTGCCTGATTCAATAGCCAAATCGATGTCTCCCTGCTTTTCTTCCAGAATATTTGCAACTCTTTCCGAAGAATCCAAAAGATTGCTAAGTGTTTCATCGAGTTTACCGCGGGTTTCATCATCCACGGTTTCATTCAGCTGGCGTAAAAACTGGTTTAATTCGTTGATGGAGTTAGACACATCCGAACCAAGCTGTTCTCCCTGATCACCAAGAGTTTCCATGATGGTTTGGGCATACGTACCGGCAATTTCATCACCTGTTTCCACAAACTGAGAGGAACTGCCCATCTCAATTACTATTGATTTTCCTTCAACAATACCAAGTGAAGTGAGATTTGCCCTGGAATCATCAGGAATATTTACATCTGTATCGATACTCATACCCACCTGTACATTGTTTTCGGGGGTCAGTTCAACAGAATTTACCGATCCAACGCGAACACCTTTTATATACACCAGGCTTCCGGTACTGATTCCATCCGCTTTTTCAAAGGTACTACTTATATTTAGTGACGTTCCAAATATGGGTACATCGCGCATGAAACGAAATCCGATAATGGCTACCACCACCGCCAGAAAAACGGTAATTCCTACTTTAGCTTCGTTGCTCAATTTCATTTTGTTTATTGTTTTATTTGATATTCACTGGCCGTGATAAAATTAACTAAATCTTTCTGATTGCTTTGTTTCATCTCATCGATGGTTCCAAACCAACTTAGCTTCTGTTGATCTAAAAATGCAACTTTATCGGCTACTTCCAACACACTATGCATATCATGAGTAACAACTATGGAAGTCACATCAAATTGACTGGCCATATCTAAAATTAATCCGTTGATTTCATCGGCTGTTTGCGGGTCTAAGCCAGATGTGGGTTCATCATACATAATATACTTTGGCTCCAGGATAATCGCCCGCGCCAGTCCCACACGTTTTCTCATCCCGCCTGAAAGTTCCGCCGTTTCCTGTTGTGCTGCGTTCTCAAGATTCACGTAACGCAGCGCCCTCATTACATTTTCATGAATTTCCTCTTCGTTTTGATTCGTAAAGTATCGAAGAGGGAAAGCTACATTCTCAAACGTATTAATGGAATCAAAAAGTGCAGATCCCTGGAAAAGCACTCCAAACTTCTGCCTGAGCAATCTCTTGTCTACATAATCCAGGTCAAAAATATTCTTTTCATCAATGATGATCTCACCTTCATCCGGGGTTAGTAGAGCGTTGATATGCTTTAGCAAAACGGATTTACCACACCCTGAGCGACCGATAATCGCGGTAATATCTCCTTCCTCAATTGTAAAGGATACACCTTCCCATACCAAAAGGTCACCAAAACTCTTTTTTAAATTTTTAATCTCAATCATAATAATAACGCTGCTAAAACAAAATCAGCTAAAAGAATATAGATACAACCCAATACGGTAGCCTGGGTGGTACTGTTTCCCACACCTTCTGCACCTCCTGTGGCAAAATATCCTTTATAACAGGCTATAGATGTAATGATAAACCCAAACACGAATGATTTCACCATTCCGAAGGCAACATCCCAGGGATAAAAATACATCCGGGCTCCTTCAAGGAAATCGGCCGGAGGAACCTGGCCAGAAAAATAACCTGCAGCCACACCGCCGGCCAATCCGCAAACACTTGCTACTATATAGATCACCGGGAACATCAAGATACCGGCAAGCACCCTTGGAACTACTAAAAATGAAACCGAATTAAATCCCATCGATTCAAGCGCATCAATCTGTTCACTCACGCGCATGGTTCCTAATTCTGTTGCAACCCTCGCCCCTACCTTTCCGGCGAGAACCAGTCCGGATATCACCGCAGCGAGTTCAATTAATATGGATTGCGATACAATGGCACCAATCGTTGAAAGCGGGATAAATGCAGACTCGAGCTGGTAGGCTGATTGCAGAGTCATTACAGAACCGGTAAAAATTCCAACTAAAATAATGATGGGTACCGAGTCGTACCCCACCTTAACCAATTCCTGAAAGAGATTCTTTCGATAGGTGCTGAACTCCGTTGATGAACGAAGTCCTTGGTATAACAGGGAACTGTATTTTCCTAATTCTTTAAATACACGCATGTAGCGTAATTCTCATAAAATTTTATTACCTGAGCGCTCCTGTGCTCAAAGTTTTGGACCGCTAATATTACAAAAGTTTTATCCAAAATGTGGATACCTTCAAACAGCAATAATAGCACATAAAAACTACAAAAGGTTTTTGCAAATTGAAGGTTTTTGACTCAATTATTCCACACTATTTTTATAGAAGATGATTCAAGCAGTTCGTCTTTATATCTCTTATTTTTCCCCACACTGTTTGTTAACTTATATTTTTTAACTGATATCCAGAATTTAATGATCCGATATTTTACAGCAGGCGAATCTCATGGACCCGGCCTTACCGGAATTGTAGAAGGTGTTCCGGCCGGGCTTGATATTACAGAAGAATACATTGAACAACACCTTGTCCGCCGGCAAAAGGGTTATGGACGCGGTGGGCGAATGGCTTTTGAAAAAGATCATGCGGATATTCAATCCGGTGTTCGATTCTCAAAAACCATGGGAGCCCCCATTGCTCTGTCAATGGTAAATCGAGCCTATGAAAAAGATGACAGCAACTGGCCAAAGGTCATGGCCAAAGACGGTGAACGTGGAGATGTTGAAAATATAACACTGCCCCGCCCCGGCCATGCAGATCTCGTTGGACTCCAAAAATACAGATTTAAAGATATTCGCCCCGTCATTGAACGATCCAGCGCGCGCGAAACCGCTATGCGCGTGGCTTGCTGTTCCATTGCACGAAAATTCTTAAAGGAATTTGGTATAGAAATTGGCGGCCATGTAATCCAGCTCGGTAAGATTGGGTATAACGGGTGGGACTCTGTAAGAAAAGCTGCCGATCCGCTTGCAGAAAATGGTGCTGAATCGATCTACAAAGCTGCGGATGAATCAGATGTGCGATGTTTAGACGAAGAACTCAGTCATGAAATGCGAGAGGAGATCTAAATCAAACGAAAAGAGGGTACTTCTCTTGGGGGTATTTATGAAATTATTGTGACCGGGCTCCCGGCAGGATTGGGAAGCCACGTTCACTGGGATCGAAAACTGGACGGACAGTTGGCTCAGGCTATTGTCAGCACTCAAGCAATGAAAGGTGTTGAGATAGGTCTCGGTTTTGATGCAGGTAAAACGCACGGCCACAATGTACATGATGAAATTATTTATGAAAATGATTCATTCAAACGCCGAACTAATCGCCTTGGCGGGTTCGAAGGCGGGATGACAACCGGCATGCCGATTATCATTCGCGGAGTGATGAAACCGATTCCTACCATGATTAAGCCTCTGAAAACCGCCGATATCGAAACAAAAGAGGAGCAGGATACCCGATACGAACGATCAGACGTATGTGCACTTCCACGAGCTGTGGTGGTGGTGGAGAGTGTCATCGCACCGGTGATTGCCAACGCCATCCTCGAAAAATTCGGCGGTGACTCTATGTCTGAAATTCTTGAACGCTATCAAAATGAAAAATAGCCGGCAGAAAATAAGAGACCTTGCAGCACAACTGAAAGAGCATCCAGACGATTCCTTTACAAAATTTGCACTGGCATTGGAACTGCTGAAGAAAGATGACGTTAAAAAAGCGAAGGTTTTGTTTGAGTCGATTTTAAAACAAGATCCCGATTATTTAGGCGTTTATTATCATCTGGGCAAGCTTTATGAACGGACAGGTCGCATGAAGGACGCTCAACAGATGTTTACAGACGGCCTTAAAATCGCAAAACAACAAAATAATGAACGAACGGCCCTCGAATTGAAGGAAGCGCTTGAAACTATAAATATTGAATTGAATGATGATTCTATCTCTTAATAAAATTTTACTTTCCTCTCTTATTTTATGCATCTCAATTTTTGCGAGTTTTTCTGATACTGCATTCGCACAACAGCAGTCTCAACAGGAGCATACCGTACAGCAGGGTGAAACACTCTTCAGCATTTCTCAACAATATGGAGTAACTGTTGGAGAACTGAGGGAATGGAATAATTTACAATCTAATGAACTTCAATTGGGACAGGTTCTTATTGTGGCACCCCAGACCAATGAAAATAGAATTCTACATGAGGTGCAAGCCGGTGAGTCCCTTTTCGGAATTTCACAACAGTACAATGTTACAATTGCTGAAATCCAGGAATGGAACAACTTAGAGAATACAAACCTGGAAGCGGGTTCTGATCTTGTCATCTATCCTCAGGAAGAGCGGACCGAAGAACAACCTTCTATTGATGATCTTGAGGATATGGACGAAGAGGAAAGAACTTCGATTGTTGAACGATATTCTGAATCAGCCGCTGAAAGTGAAACTTACACTGTTAAAAGTGGAGATACTCTCTACGGTATTGCACGCCAGCATGATATGACTATTACTGAATTGCGGCAGATTAACAATCTTCAAGATGACATGCTCCGGGTTGGGCAGCGAATCACAGTGAAAAAGATCCAAACAGCTCCATCTATCGCTGAAGGTGCTGAGAACTCTACTCCACAAGGTAAATTTGCAACTTACCGCGTTCAGAGTAATGAAAATACTCAAAGAGTTCTCGAAAAATTTAATATGACACGAAATGAGTTTGAAGCTCTGAATCCGGGAATGAATGCCGGTAATATTTCACCGGGTCAGCAGATTACGGTACTGTTGCCTCCCACACGGAATTTCGACAATCCCTACCTCCCCGATGCTAACCTCGAAGATCTCGGAACGGTTCCAGTGATGAGCTATTCAGAGGGTGATAAAGCTACTCCTACAACCAGCGGAGAGCTATACAGCCCGGACCAACTTTCGGCTGCACACTCCAATATGGCGCTTGGAAATGTGATTTTTATTGAAAACCCATCCAATGGAAAGGGAATTTTCGTTCGCGTTAATGACAGGCATTCAGGTGAAGGATTAAAATTATCACACAAAGCGTTTAATATGCTGGATTTTTCAAGTATTGAACAGCCGGTTGTAACCATCTACCTGGACAACTGAAAGCTGTGCAGCGAAAGTCGCGTTCATACCTGGATCAAACCGGAGGGATTTTATACAGTTACCTGATCTCAATTCCTCTTTTGATTTTATATGAGCTTCTGATATGGATTTCACAGCCCCCCGATCAAGCTGTTCGAATTTCTGTAGATATTCTGTTCAAGTCCCTTTTCCAATTTTTGGGAGTCAATGCAATTTCGGCAACTCTTCTTGTAGCTGCTTTCATTGGTGCTGTAGTTTTATATCGGAAAAGATCTGAACTGCCGCATCTTCGATCATCTTACTTCCTTACAATGATCCTTGAATCCGCAGTTTATGCTGTATTAATCACCGTGTTGATTGTTGGTTTGCTGGAGGCGGTTTTAACAATGAATCTATCGGAAAGCATCGAAGCCCTCAGTAAAGTTCAGTTATTTGCCCTCTCACTGGGAGCGGGACTTTATGAGGAGTTGTTCTTCAGGGTGATTTTAGTAGGGGGCTTATCACTTATTATTATGAAATTTCATTCAAAAAAGACAACCGCTTATATAATCTCGGCGGTTATTGCAGCACTTATATTTAGCGGGGTTCATTATGTTGGCCAATTTGGTGATTTTTTTACACTTGGATCGTTTTTATTCAGGTTCCTATTTGGCTTAGCACTAAATGTTATTTATGTTATGAGAGGGTTTGGAATAGCGGCATGGACACATGCTCTGTACGATATTTTCGTAATTTCACAAATGTAATGATAGGAACGAATTAATTATTCATTCAGGTTATTGTAGATGTAATTAAAATCTACTCACCCGATCAATTCTATCAATTAGTTAAATTGATATCGGTGTTGTAAATTCTATTTGAATCAAACGAGTTGATTGTTACTTGACCAATAATTAAAAAAACTGTTCTGACAAACAACGCATAGGGATGGCAGAACTCACAAATAAAGAATTAAAAAAACAGGAAGATTTTAACGAAGAGATCATTCCTCATCTGGATGCATTGTACAACTTTGGCCTTCGATTGACTTCTGATCCGAATGATGCTGAAGACCTCGTACAAGATACGATCGTTAAGGCTTATCGCTTCTTCAGCAGCTACGAGAAAGGTACGAATGCCAAAGCCTGGTTATTTAGAATCCTGAAAAATTCATACATCAACAATTACAGGAAGAAGTCCAAGAAACCTCAGCAGGTTGATTATGATGAAGTCTCTACTTTTTATGAGACGATCCGGGCTGAACGAACAGACACTTCCGATCTCGAAGATAAAATGTTCCGAGAGCTTATAGATGACGAACTCTCCAATGCTCTCGATAATATTCCGGAGGATTTCAGAACCGTTGTTCTTCTTTGCGACGTAGAAGATTTCACCTATGAAGAGATAGCCAATATGCTGGATGTTCCCATCGGTACAATTCGATCACGACTGCACCGAGGCAGAAACTTATTGAAAGCCGAACTTATGGATTATGCTGCCAAACGCGGTTATGCCGGGGATTAAATTGGAAGTGTAATTCGAATTATTGTTCCTTTGTTGATCTCGGTAGAATAGATAAATATTTTCCCTTTGTGATACTCTTCAATAATTCGTTTTGTCAGGCTTAATCCAAGTCCCCATCCACGTTTTTTCGTACTGTAACCGGGTTTAAACACCTCTTTTAAATATTTTCTGTCGATACCCGATCCCGAATCCTCCACATCAATTATCATTTGGTTTCCGTCCTGGTGCACTGTAATGGCTACATAAGCATCAGCCACTGTTTCCTTAATGGCATCCATGGAATTTTTGATAAGATTTTCTACTGCCCACTGAAACAACTCCGGATTTAAATATGCTTTCGTATCCGTTTCGATCTTCTTTCGAACATCAATCGATTTTCCAAGTGATGGCAAACGACGTTTCATATAGGAAATCACTTCATCGATTATCGGTTCCGGGTGAACCACTTTAAGCTCAGGCTGTGATCCGATTTTATTGAAACGTTCAGCAATTCCTTTCAACCGGGTGACATCATTTTCAATTTCATAAGCAATAGATAAATTCTCCTCATCATTTTGATTTTTATCCTTCAAAAGTTGAAGCCAACCATAAATACTGGACAAAGGTGTCCCCAGTTGATGGGCAGCTTCTTTGGTCATACCCACCCATAAATTTGATTGCTCTGATCTTGTAATACTTTTATATGTGATGTAACCTACCCCAAGCAGAAGAGCCAGGATTCCAAATTGTACATAGGGGAAAAAGCGGAGATAACGCACTGTTGGACTTTCACCATAATACACATACTGGTTTTGCATTTGTTCATCATCTCCAAAGGTAATTGTGATGGGTTCATGAAATTCAGCAAAACTTTCAGCTAATTCTTTTACATCCGTTTCTTCGTCTTCTATAAATCGATAATGAACCGGGAAACCAGAATCATCCATTACAATAACCGGTATATTGAAGAGATCGGGAGGTGTAATAATCTCTTGTGTAACAAAATCTTCCGTAAATCTTGCCGCCTCTGCCGATCGAATCATTCTCTCCAAACTGTCGGGAACATTCGGGTACATACTGAGCATATCAGCTACCCGGTTCAGTGTTGTACTTACTTCAAGGTGAACAGGATCATAATTGAACTCAAATGCTTTTGCCCAAAGCTCCACACTTTTCCTCTCCTGCTCCATAATCCTATTGATAAGAATCTGGTTATAAATAAACGAGGCTCCGGCCAAAAGAATTAGAAGGGAAACAAGGATAATCTTTATCCGGCTGGATGGAAGTAGTGTATTCATGGTTGAGCCCGATTAAAAACAACGCTTAAACGCCAAAATTACATGAACACACAATGAGTAGGCATTGTGTGCGGGCGGTTAAGCAGTCGCCTTATGTTTTTCGTAAATCGGAGGAGCCTTTTTCTCAACAGTTTCACGTGTTATGATGCACCGTTTTACATTTTTCATCGAAGGAATTACAAACATAATCTCCAACATTGATTCTTCAAGGATAGATCGTAATCCTCGTGCACCGGTTTTCCGCTGACGCGCTTTTTCTACAATTGCATCAAGTGCTTCCTCTTCAAATTCAAGCTCAACATCCTCCATATTAAACAGCTTTTTGTACTGTTTTGTAATGGCATTTTTGGGCTTGAGCAAAATCTCAATCATAGCTTCATCAGATAGCTCCTCGAGTCCGCATATCACTGGCAGCCGACCGATTAACTCCGGGATCAACCCAAATTTTTGGAGATCTTCCGGCTCAACATGAGTAAATATCTTGGGATCATCCTTATCAAACTTTTCCTGGTCCTGGGAATGAAAGCCCATCGCGCTGGTCGATAGCCGGCGTGAAATTACCTCTTCCAACCCGCTGAATGCTCCTCCGCAGATAAAAAGTATTTCTGAAGTATCCAGCTGTATAAAGCTCTGTTCCGGGTGTTTTCGACCGCCTTTCGGTGGAATATTTGCGGTGGTTCCTTCAAGAATCTTTAAAAGGGCCTGTTGTACACCTTCACCGGAAACATCGCGGGTAATGGATGGATTGTCACTTTTTCGGGATACTTTATCAATTTCATCGATATACACAATTCCACGCCGAGCTCGCTCAACATCGTAATCGGCAGCCTGCAACAAGTTGCTCAGCATGCTCTCCACATCTTCGCCTACGTAACCGGCCTCGGTTAGAACCGTAGCATCTGCAATGGTAATGGGTACATCAATAATGTTGGCAAGTGTTCTGGCAAGAAGAGTTTTTCCTGATCCGGTTGGCCCCAATAACATAATGTTACTCTTCTCGATAACGGTGTCATCAAGCTGTATTTCGGAACTCCCGGAAATTCGTTTGTAGTGATTGTAAACTGCAACAGAAAGTGTTTTCTTTGCTCCCTCCTGACCAATCACATACTCATCAAGCCTGTTTTTAATCTCAACCGGCTTGAGTATCGGCTTATACTGCTTTTCGCGACGACGCGCCAGGGATGAGAGATCGCTCTGAATGATACTGGATGCATCTTCTACACAATGATTGCAAATATATACATCCGGTCCGGCCACCATAGAATTCACGTCATGGCTGGATCGCCCACAAAAAGAGCAATAGACCGAGTCGTTATCTTTCTTTTTACTCATAGTTGGTTGTATTTATTGCTTTAAAGTATGCAATCTCAACAATTTTTGTAGAAAAATTCTGAGAATTGCAGTGATCTGCTTTGATAGGTAGAATCAGAAAATTTGAATAAGGAAATTATTCGGGTAACAATTCTTACTCGTTGCGACGCATAACGGAATCAATCAGACCGTAATCCTTGGCCTCATCAGATGTCATCCATTTATTTCGATCGGAATCTTCAATCACCTTGTCAACAGGCTGCCCGGCATGTTCTGCCAATATACTGCTCAACTCTTTTTTGAGACGGATAATCTCTTGAGCTTCAATTTCTATATCACTCGCCTGTCCCTGAACTCCACCCAACGGTTGATGAATCATCACTCGTGAGTGTGGAAGGGCGTGTCGTTTACCTTTGGCACCGGCTGTCAATAACACTGCACCCATTGATGCGGCCATACCTACACAAGTTGTAGATACATCACTTTTTACAAATTGCATGGTATCATAAATGGCCATTCCAGCAGACACAACTCCACCGGGACTGTTTATATACAGGTTGATGTCTTTTTCAGTATCCTGCCAATCCAGGAAAAGCAATTGAGCTACAATAGAACTTGCTACCGCATCATTCACCGGCGTACCCAAAATTACAATACGGTCTTTTAACAGCCGTGAATAGATGTCATATGCACGTTCTCCGCGGTTGGTAGTTTCCACTACCATGGGCACCAAGTTGTTTTGAATTTGATTAATATCACTCATTTCTGGTAATTCAAATAGGGGTTGTTTGTAATTCATGGCAATCTATACCTGTGGAATTTGTTTCTTTTCGTTTTCCTCTTCTCTCTTCTTACGAAATTCATCCTTTGAGAGTTCATTGATAGTAACTTCTTCAGTCAACTTATCAAAAACTTTATTCTCCCTGATATTATTGCGTAGATTTTCAAGTTGATTCGGGTTCTGAGCATAATAACTCTTTAACTGTTCAGCTGTTGCTCCATACTTTGCAGCTTCAACCCCGATATACTCGTCAATATCTTCCGGTTTGATTTCAATATCATCAAATTTTTCCTGGAGTTTATGGCTGATAAATCCCCACTTAGCCTGTTGCACTGCCTGCTCACTCATATTTTCTTTATACTCCTCAACATCAAATTCGGGTGGCAGATCGCCGCCGGACTGCTGCTTGGCGTATTCAACAAAATTATTTTTTATCTGTTCGAGCATCACTTCAGGTACTTCAAATTCATGGGCTTCGGCCATGGCCTGAATTGCATCCTGGCGAAACATCTCATCAGATGACTGATCATAATAATCCTGCATCTGGCTTTTGATGTAGCTCTTGAACTCATCTACATTATTTGCCTGGCCATTGGAGTTCTGTTTTGCAAATTCATCAGTCAGTTCAGCTTCATGATTGACTTCAACTTTTTTAACATGAAGTTCAAATCTGTCAACTTCTTCATCTTCGCCAAGCTCCATCTCTACAACATCACCAACTTTATGGCCAACAAGGTGTTCGCGAAAATCAGCTGCCGCATCTTGTCGAAGGTCCAGCTTTTGGTCTTCATCTTTTTCTCCTTCAATAGGATTTCCATCCTCATCTAATGACACGGCGTCAACAGTTACCCGGCTTTCTTCAGTAATCTCATCTTCCACCTCTTCCCAGTTACCTTGTCGCTGAAGTGTTCGTTCAATCTCCTCTTCAACTTCTTCATCGGATACATCATGCACCATCTT
>Ga0102931_1000364_pt1 | contig 22171 bp, 21 predicted proteins | sample SalPonR1_C_D1_MG_FD_79282 | JGI IMG/M metagenome (GOLD analysis project Ga0102931, IMG submission 79282) | Salt pond soil microbial communities from South San Francisco under conditions of wetland restoration - Salt Pond MetaG R1_C_D1_MG | ecosystem: Environmental > Aquatic > Marine > Intertidal... | reverse complement strand
TCAGGTTCTCCCGCACGGTGAGCGTGGAGAACTCGTGCGCGATCTGGAAGGTGCGCAGCAGCCCTCGGCCGAAGAGCGCGTGCGGCTTGAGGCCGGAGACGTCCTCGCCGTCGAGCAGCACGCGCCCGGAGGTCGGGGGGAAGGCGCCGGCGATGACGTTGAACAGCGTCGTCTTGCCGGCGCCGTTCGGTCCGATCAGGCCGGTGATGCGGCCCTGCTCGAACTCGAGCGTCACGCCGTCCACGGCGGCCACGCCGCCGAAGCGCTTGACGAGATTTTCGACGCGGATCACGAGGGGTCTGGCCTCGTCGGGAGGGAGCCGGATGCGGCACGGCCCGGCGCGCGGGGGCGCCGGGCCGTCGGGTGCGGGGCGGGGGCCCCGGTCAGCGGAACCGGACGGTCACGAACTCGCCGTCCTGCACCTCGTACTCGCGATAGGTGCCGGCGGCCTCGCCCGGGCCGACCAGCTCGACGTTGGTGGCGCCGACGTAGTCCACGTCGCCGCCGTCCGCGAGGATCTCGATCGCCTTGCCGAGCTCGCCCGGCAGGATCTTCTCGCCCGGCGCGTTGGCGACGCTCATCACCTCGGCCGCCATCGCCGCGGGATCGGCCGAGCCGGCGGCCTGGATCGAGAGCGCGATCAGCGCCGCCGCGTCGTAGGATTCGCTCCGGAACGAGCCGTCGGGATCGACGCCCTTCGACTCCGCCAGCGCGTAGAACGCCTCGACGCCGTCGCCCTCGGCGCCCGGGATCGAGCCGATGGTGCCGTTCAGGTCCGGGCCGATGGCCTCGATCAGGCTCTCGGCGAACATGCCGTCGCCGAGCACGAAGCCGTCGAAGGCGCCCGCGTCGACGGCCGAGCGGATGATGCCGACGCCGCCCTGGTCGGCGTAGCCGAACACGGCGAGCCAGTCGGTGCCGGCGGCCGAAAGCGCGCCGACCTCGGCCGAATAGTCGCCCTTGCCGTCCTCGTGCGCGGCGGAGATCGGCACCGAGCCGCCCTTCGACTCGTAAGCAGCCTGGAAGCTGTCCGCGAGGCCCTTGCCGTAGTCGTTGTTGGTGTAGGTGACCGCGATCTGCTCGATGCCGCGATCCATCAGGATGTTCGCGATCACCTCGCCCTGGCGGGCGTCGGAGGGCGCGGTGCGGAAGAACAGCCCCTCGTCCTCGATCGTGGTCAGCGCCGGCGAGGTGGCCGAGGGGGAGATCATCATCACGCCGTTCGGCACGGCGACGTTGTTGAGCGTGGCGATGGTCACGCCCGAACAGTCGGCGCCCATGATCGCGGCCACGGAGTCGGAGGCGACCAGCCGCTCGGCCGCCGAGGTGGCGGCGGCGGCGTCGATGCAGGTGCTGTCGGCGCGCACGGGCTCCAGCATCCGGCCGCCGAGCACGCCGCCGGCCTCGTTGACCTCCGTCATCGCCAGCTCGGCGCTGGCGGCCATGCCGGGGGTCAGGGACTCGATCGGACCGGTGTAGCCCAGGAGCACGCCGATCTTGATCTCCTGAGCGGAGGCTGCGCCGGCGGCGATGAGGGCGACGGCGGATGCGGCCGTGGCGAGAAGCGGAAATCTCATGGGGTCGTCTCCCTGTTGACGGACTCGTCGCGGCGGCGCCTCGAAATCCGTCGCTCCGGGCTTCTGCGACCCGGCTCGTGGCGGCGGACGGACCGCGACGTCGCTCGGATGACTGCGACAGGCCCGCGCACATGTCAATCTCGGCGGACCTTCCGGCGGCCCCGGTCCGGGCGCCGCGCCCGCGGTCCCGGGCCTTGCCGAAGCCGGGCGCCCGCGCCTATCTGCGGAGCAGCCCGGCCCGGCGGGCGAGGAGGACGATGCCATGGACGCGCGCTTTTCCGACGCCGACGAGAAGCCCCTGCGCCTCCGCGCGCTCGACGCCGAGGACCTCGAGGTGACGTCGGCCCTGCTGCAGGACGCTGCGGGACGCAGCGGCGATCTGGTCTGGATGAAGGGGCGGCGGCGTTTCGCGTTGTTCCTCAACCGCTTCCGCTGGGAGGATGCGGCCCGGGCCCAGCGCGCCGGCCGACCGTTCGAGCGGGTGCGCACCGTGATCCTGATCGATCACGTCGAGGACGTGAAGGCGAGCGGCGTCGACCCGCGCGCGCCCGAGCAGGCGATCAGCGTGCTGCGGCTGGAGTTCCGGCCCTCGGGCGATCCCGACGACCCGTCGGGCGTGCTCCGGGCGGTCCTCGCCGGAGACGGAGAGGTCGCGATTTCGGTCGAATGCCTGGAGGTGCGCCTCGAGGACGTGACCCGGCCCTACGCGGCGCCGGCCGGCCGTGCGCCCTCGCATCCGCTGGACGACTGAGGGCGCCGGCCGCTAAGGGGAGGGGCCCTTCGCCCTCCCGAGAGCCCGAGGCCGCCCATGCCCGTCCACCTGAGCACCGCCGCGCCGGATTTCGAGGATCGCTTCGCCGCCCTCCTCTCGGCCAAGCGGGAGTCCTCTCCCGAGGTCGACGACGCCGTGGCCGCGATCCTCTCCGAGGTGCGCCGACGCGGCGACGCCGCGCTGATCGAGCTCACGGCGCGTTTCGACGGCCACCACCCGACGCGGGATACGCTGCGCGTGAGCGAGGCGGAGATCGAGGCCGCCGTCGCGGCGGTCCCGCCCGACCGGCGCGCCGCGCTCGAGACCGCCGCCGGGCGCATCGCGGCCTATCACGCCCGCCAGCGGCCCGAGGACGCGGACTGGGAGGACGCGGCCGGCGCCCGGCTCGGCTGGCGCTGGACGGCGGTGGAGGCGGCGGGGCTCTACGTGCCCGGCGGGCTCGCCTCCTACCCCTCCTCGCTCCTGATGAACGCGATCCCGGCGCGCGAGGCCGGGGTGGAACGGCTGGTGGTGACGATGCCGGCCCCGCGGGGCGCGATCGACCCGCTGATCCTCGCCGCGGCACGCATCGCCGGGATCGACGAGATCTGGCGCGTCGGGGGCGCGCAGGCGATCGGCGCGCTCGCCTACGGGACCGAGTCGATCCGGCCCGTCGACAAGATCGTCGGCCCCGGCAACGCCTACGTCGCCGCCGCCAAGCGGCGCGTGTTCGGCACGGTGGGCATCGACATGGTCGCCGGCCCGTCGGAGATCCTGATCATCGCGGACGGGGAACAGAACCCGAACTGGCTCGCCATGGACCTGCTCAGTCAGGCCGAGCACGACGAAAGCGCGCAGGCCGTCCTGGTGACGCCCGACCCCGCGTTGGCCGAGGCGGTCTCGGACGCCGTCGACCGGCTCCTCGCGACGCTGGAGCGGCGCGCCATCGCCGGGGCGAGCTGGCGCGACAACGGCGCGACGATCGTGGTGCGCGACCTCGCCGAGGCCGCTGCGGTCTCGAACCGGATGGCGCCGGAGCATCTCGAGATCGCCACCGACGATCCCGAGGCGATGGTTCCCGCCATCCGGCACGCCGGGGCGATCTTCCTCGGCGGCTGGACGCCGGAGGCGATCGGAGACTACGTCGGCGGGCCGAACCACGTCCTGCCCACGGCGCGCTCGGCGCGCTTCTCCTCCGGGCTTTCGGTGCTCGACTTCATGAAGCGGACCACGCTGGCGCGGATGAGCCCCGGCGCCCTCGGCGCCGTGGGGCCGGCGGCGGAGACGCTGGCGCGGGCCGAGGGGCTTGAGGCGCACGCCCTCTCGGTGCGGCTGCGCCTCGATGCGCTGAACCGGAAGGCCGCGGAATGAGCCGGCTGGTCTCCGTCGAACTCGACGAGACGGGCCTCGCCCCGCCGACGCCCGAGATCGAGCAGGAGCGGCGGGTCGCGATCTACGATCTCCTGGAGGAGAACGCGTTCGCGCTGTCGCGCGAGGGCGCGCCGCCCGGCCCCTACCGCCTGAGCCTCGCGGTGCGCGAGCGGCGCCTCGTCTTCGACCTCGCGACGGAGGAAGGCGAGCCGGCGGGCGAGATCCACCTCTCGCTCGGCCCGCTCAGGCAGATCATCAAGGACTACTTCGCGATCTGCGAGAGCTACTTCGACGCCGTCAAGCGCCTGCCGCCCGCCAAGATCGAGGCGATCGACATGGGCCGACGCGGCATCCACGACCACGGCGCCCAGCTTCTCAAGGAGCGGCTCGAGGGCAAGGTCGCGGTCGACGACGCCACCGCCCGGCGCCTCTTCACGCTGGTCTGCGTCCTGCATTTCAAGGGCTGATGGCCTGGCTGCCGCAATCGGTGCTGTTCTGCTGCGACCACAACGCGGTGCGCTCGCCGATGGCGGAGGGGCTGATGAAGTCGCTGCACGGCGATCGGGTCTTCGTGCAGTCGGCCGGCGTCAAGCACGACATGGTCGTCGACGGCTTCGCGGTCGCCGTCTGCGCCGAGATCGGGGTCGAGCTCGCGCGCCACAAGGTCCGCAGCCTCGAGGAGATGGAGGCCTGGGGCGACCAGATCGAGAGCTACGAGCGGATCGTCGCCCTCTCCCCCGCCGCCCAGCGCGCCGCGCTGGAATACACGCGCTGGTTCGCCATCGAGGTGAGCTATTGGCCCACGCTGGACCCGACCGGCATCGGCGAGACGCGCGAGGAGAAGCTGACCGCCTATCGCCAGACCCGCGATCAGCTGCTCGCGCGCATGAAGACGGAGTTTCCGCCCCTGCCCCGCTGAGGCGCCTCCGACGCCACCGCGTGTTGCCTCCCGCCGCGGATGGCGGAAGGGTCGGCCGTCCGCAGCCGCATCCCCTGGAGCCCCGCCATGACCGACGCCGCCCGCCCCGTCTCCGTCGCCCGCGAGGGGCGCGTCGCCGTCGTGACCTTCGACCGGGGCGACGGCATCAACGCGCTCTCCTCCGACCTCATGCTGGCCCTGACCGAGGCCGCGCTGGCGCTGTCGCGGGAGGACGACCTCTCGGCGGTGGTGCTGCACGGGGCCGGGGGCGCCTTCTCGCTCGGCTTCGACCTCGAGGAGGGCAGGCGGCGATGGGAGACCAAGCCCGGGATCGACGAGCGGCGGCGGGCGGCGAAGATCGGGCGGGACCTCTGCCGCGCCTGGGCGGGGCTGGAGCCGATGACCTTCTGCGCGGTCGAGGGCTGGTGCGTCGGCGGGGGCGCGGCGCTGGCGGCGCATTGCGATCTGCGGGTGGCGGGGCGCTCGGCGCGGTTCTACCTGCCGGAGGTGGAGCGGGGGCTGAACCTGAGCTGGGGCGCGGTTCCGCGCCTCGCGGCGCTGGTCGGACCGGCGCGGGCGAAGCGCCTGGCGGCGCTGGCCGAAAGGCTCGACGCGCCGACCGCGGAGGCCTGGGGTCTGGTGGACCGCATCGCCGAGGACGGCGGGGCGCTCGGAGCCGCGCGGGACTGGGCGGAGACGGCGGCGGGGCTGCCGCCCCTCGCGCTTCGGATGTGCAAGGCGCAGGCCGAGGCCGCCGGGCACGCCTTCGACCGGGCGGTGAGCTTCCTCGACGCCGATCAGTTCGTGCTGTCCTCGCTGACCGAGGACCATGCCGAAAGCCTCGCGGCCTTTTTCGAGAAGCGCCCGCCGCGCTACGAGGGGCGCTGAGCCCGACTCGGCGGCGCCGACGTCCGAGCCCCCGATGCGACGGAGGAGATCGCGCCGCGACCGAAAGCGCCGCGGCCCGTCCGCCGAGCCGGGCCTTCGCCGCGGCGCCGGAGGCGCCCCCCTGGACGCCCGCCCTTTCCGCGGAGGCCGCGCCGCCTTACCATCGTCTTCGAACCGTCGCGAACGGGAGGCGAGAATGGCGCTGCAGGAGCTGGACGGCGATCCGGGCGGGCCGGACCGGATCAGGGTCGCCCAGGCCTGGGCGGTGCACGTCCTCACCGCCTCGGGCGCGGTGCTGGGGTTCCTCGCGCTGGCCGCGACGCTGGAGGGGGATCTCGTCGCGGCGTTCCTGTGGCTGTTCGCGGCGCTCGCGGTGGACGGCGTCGACGGCACGCTGGCGCGCCGGGTCGGCGTGCGCGAGGCGACGCCGCAGGTGGACGGCGCCGCGCTCGACAACGTGATCGACTACTTCACCTACGTCGCCGTGCCGGCGCTGATGCTGCACCAGCACGGCTTCCTGCCGCCGGGCTGGGAGACGCCGGCGTCGGCGCTGGTGATGGGGGCGAGCTGCTGGACCTTCGCCAATGCCGAGGCGAAATCCACGGACGCGTGGTTCGTCGGCTTTCCGGCGACCTGGAACCTCGTGGTGCTGGCCTTCCTCGTGCTCGGCACCGGGCCGTGGCTCAACCTCGGCATCGTCGGGCTCTGCGCCGCGCTGACCTTCGTGCCGTGGAAGTACTGCCACCCCTTCCGGGTGCGCGCCTTCCGCGCGGTGACGCTGCCGGTCACGGCGGCCTGGGGCGTCGCGACGCTCTGGCTGCTGCTGGACTGGCCGTGGCGCGAGGCGGCGCAGGCGGTTTGGCTCGCCACGGCGGGGTGGTTCGCGGTGCTGACCGCGTGGCGCTCGCTCCGCGAGGATCCGCCCTCGCGCCCTTGATTCTCCCGCGCCGAGGGCTCATACCCCGGGCCGAGATCGCGCCGGGTGCGTCCCGGCGCGCAACGCATATGTGGAGACCGCATGGCCAAGGAAGAGACGCTCGAATTCCCCGGTGTCGTGGTCGAGCTGCTGCCCAACGCGACGTTTCGGGTGAAGCTCGAGAACGGCCATGAGATCATAGCCCATACCGCCGGCAAGATGCGCAAGAACCGCATCCGGGTGCTGGCCGGCGACAAGGTCCAGGTCGAGATGACGCCCTACGACCTGACCAAGGGGCGCATCACCTATCGCTTCAAGTAAGTGGCGCCCCCGCGCCTCGTGCTCGCCTCCGCCTCGCCGCGGCGACGCGAGCTGCTGGCGATGATCGGCATCGCCCCCGACGACGTCCGCCCCGCCGACATCGACGAGACGCCGCGCAAGGGCGAGCCGCCGCGCGCCTACGCGGTGCGCATGGCCGAGGAGAAGAACGCCGCCGTCGTGGCGCATCCCGGCGAGGCGGTGCTGACCGCGGACACGGTCGTCGCGGCCGGACGGCGCATCCTCGGCAAGCCGACGGAGGAAGGCGAGGCGGCGGGCTTCCTGCGCCTGCTCTCGGGCCGTCGGCACATGGTGATCACGGCGGCGGCGCTGCGCCTCGGCGGGCGGATCTGGCGCAGGCGGAGCGAGACGCGGGTGACCTTCAAACGGCTGTCGGAGGCGGAGATCGCCGCCTACCTCGCCTCGGGCGAGTGGGCGGGCAAGGCGGGGGGCTACGCGATCCAGGGGATGGCGGCGGCCTTCGCGCCGGCGATCAACGGCAGCTGGACGGGCGTCGTCGGCCTGCCGCTGGCCGAGACGGCGGGGATGCTGGAAGCGGCGGGCTTTCCGGTCTGGGAGACTCGGTCGTGAGAGGTCGCGTCGCGGTGCTGCTGGAGGAGGCCGGGCGTCCGCCGGCGGCGGCGCTGATGGACGGCGGGCGGCTGCTGGATCTGCTGGTCGACCCGCCCGAGCACGACCCGACGCCGCGGATCGAGGAGATCCGGATGGCGCGCGTGACGCGCAAGGCCCCGGCGATGGGCGCCGCGTTCCTCGACCTCGGCGCCGGGGCGGAGGGGTTCCTGAAGGGCGCCAAGGGTCTATCGACGGGCGACCGGCTGCTGGTCCAGGTCACCCGCCACGCCGAGGGCGGCAAGGCCCTGCCGGTGACGGCGGAGCCGCTGTTCAAGGGCCGCTACGCGATCCTGACGCCGCACGCGCCGGGGGTGAACGTCTCCCGCCGGATCCGGGACGAGGACGAGGCCGCCCGCCTGAAAGCCGCGGCCGAGGCGGCGCTGGCGGAGGCCGGCGGGCCGGAGACCGGGGTGATCCTGCGCTCGGCAGCCGACGGGACGTCGGCGGAGGCGGTGGCCGAGGACGTGGCTGCGCTGGCCCGGCTGCTGGCCGAGGCGATCGGGGCGGGCGCGACGCCGGGGCTCGTGGTGGCGGCGCCCGACGCGGAGACGCGGGCCTGGCGCGACTGGGTGGAGCCGGAGCCCGAGGAGGTGATGCGCGGGGACTGGAGGCTCTGGGACGATCTGGGCCTCGTGGACGCGATCGCCGCGCTGTTCCGGCCGCGCGTGGCGCTGGCGGGCGGCGCCTCGATGATGGTGGAGCCGACGTCGGCGCTCGTGGCGGTGGACGTCAACACGGCCGGGGACATGAGCCCGGCCTCGGGCCTGAAGGCGAATCTGGCCGCCGTCGAGTCGCTGCCGCGGGAGCTGCTGCTGCGTGGCCTCGGCGGTCAGGTGGTCCTCGACCTCGCGCCGATGGGCAAGCGCGAGCGTGAGCGCGTGGAGACGACGCTGAAGCGCGCGCTGCGCGACGATCCGGTCGAGACGCAGGTGATCGGCTGGACGCCGCTCGGACATCTCGAACTCACGCGGCGGCGCGAACGGCGGCCTCTGACGGAACTCATGGCGGCGCCCTGAGCGCGGCTTCGGGGTCGATGCGCCGCGACCGCGACGCGGCGAGCCCTCCGGCAGAAAGGACGGCGGCGCTGGCGCCGCCATCGGGATCCTGCCGCCGGACCCGGCGGTGGAAGAGGTCTTCGAGCGCCGGCCGCGGACGTGACCGCGCCGTCGAACGCCGCGAGGGCTTGCGCGAGGGGCGGGCTTCAGGTCAGCCTCCCGTGCATGGCCTGTCCGATCTGCCGCGCTCCGACGCATTCCGCCTACCGCCCCTTTTGCTCGAAGCGCTGCGCGAACGTGGATCTCGCACGTTGGCTGAACGGCGCCTACGCGATTCCCGCCGAGGACGAGGACAGCCCCGATGCCGAGGACCTCGCCGCAGGACCGGAAGACGAGGACGGACGCAACGCACGGAGACGGTGATCCCCCCTCTGGACAGCGGCGCCCACGCCCGCTAATCAGCCGTCGTCGCGCCAAGGCGCGACGACGCCCGGGTAGCTCAGTTGGTAGAGCAGCGGATTGAAAATTCGCGTGTCGGTGGTTCGAATCCGCCCCCGGGCACCAAGACTTCCGTCAAGCCGTTGGAATACCTCAGCTTTGTCGATTGGCAAGGCGACCGTAGACCATGGCGGAGACCAATTCGTGCCCCCACTGCTTCCGCAAGGACGGCGTCTGGTACTTCTCCAGGCGCGTCCCAAGGGACCTGCAGGGGCATTACGTGTCCGAGAGGATCTCCTACTCGCTCAGGACCAAGAGCCGCTCGGTGGCCGCTTCACGGGCCGCCGGGGCCGCTCAGAGGCTGGACGAGTACTGGTACCACCTGAGGCTGAAGAGCTGCGATCTGCCGGGCAGGCATCTGCTGAAGATGGCCGAGGCCACGTCAAACGCTCAGCCTGTCGGATCCGGGGTCTTGGCCCCGACGAACAACGAGGGGGTGAAGCTCTCTGAGGCCGTGGCCCTCTATCTGCGGCTCAAGGGGCGTGAGAGACCGGCCACGTTCAGGAGGGCTGCCGAGAGGGCCTGCGGCTACGTGATCGACGCCTGCAGGGACAAGGACATCGGCGAGTAAACCCGCGAGGACGCCAACGCCTTCCGAGATGCCCTGCTGGAAAAAGGCTTGGTGGGCAGCAGCATCACCCGGATCTTCGGGACTGTGCGAGCGGTGATCAACTTCGCCGCGGCCGAAGCGGGCATCGAGCTGAACAACCCGTTCGCAAGGGTGTACTACGACCGTCAGGCGGGCGTGGAGGGCCGAAACCCGATCCCGGTGAACGTGATCCGCGAGGTCCAAGCCGACTGTCGCAAGCTGGATGACGACCTCCGCTGGTTGATCGCCCTCGTCTCCGACACGGGGATGCGTTTGGCGGAGGCGGCTGGGCGGATGCAGAGGTCCGACAGGACGTCGACGACGTCGGCTTCCGGTCGATCCGGATCGCCGGGCACACGCGGGTGAACGCGTCGACGACGTCGAGCATGCGGAACGTCCTGCAATCGCGGGGGCGATCCTCGACGCAGTCGCGGGACCGGACGTGATCGGACCGGAGCCGTCGGCAAGCCGGCGACGGCCCCTCTTCGGCCGCTTTCCCGGCGCCTTCAGCCCCTCCGGCCGCCGGATCCGCTCGTCCCGCCGGACGTCGACCGCCCGACCGGCCGCCCGCAGCATCGCCGTGGTTCCGCGGCGGCGACGGCGTCCGCGCCAGGTCGCCGTCGCGACGAGGTCGGCGGTGAGCGCCGCATCCTCGACGCGCCCTCGCGGCGCCTTCCGCCGCGTCTGACGGCGCCGCCCCGGCACGCGGCGCGCCATCCGCTCGGACACGTCCAGTGCAGCCGCGCCGGTGGGCGGGGCTCGACGGTTCGCCGATGCGCCCTGCCCACCGGCGCTCGTTCTCCTTCTCGAGCTTCTTCAGCCGCCTCAGATGGTCCGAGTTCGGCCCGCCGAACGCCTTGCGCCGGCGGCCGCGGGTGAACGGCGTCACGCCGATCGACCCGATCGACCCGATCGCCGACGCCACCGGACCGGCGGGCGCCGGCGGGACGAGGCGCCAGGCGGAGATGTCCATGTCGCGATCGGCGCGGATCGAGCATGGACGGCCCGACCCATCGGGGGCCCTGCCCCCCGATCCGCGCCGAAGGCCCGCGGTCACCCGAGCGACGCCCGCGCCGCGGCCTTGCCCGCCTGACGCTCGCGCCAGGCGATGTAGAAGCCCGAGCCGAAGATGATCGCCGCCCCGATCCAGACGAAGACGTCGGGAACCTCGCCGAACAGCCATGCCGCCAGCAACGCCGTCCAGATCAGCTTCAGGAAGTCGAAGGGCAGCACCGCGGTCGGGTCCGTCTCCTTCAGCGACTGGCTCAGGGAGACCTGCGCGAGGCTCCCCGCGAGCCCGACGAAGAGCAGCCAGCCCCAGGCCGAAGGCGAGGGATCGGTCCAGGTCCAGATCGCCGGGCCCAGCGAGAACAGGCTCAGGAAGATCGCCATCCACGCCACGATGGCGACCGAGGTCTCGGTCCGCGACAGCATCTTGATCAGGATCATCGCGACGGACCACAGCGCCGCCGCCGCCAGCGCCAGCAGCGCCCCCGTCTCCACCACGCTCAGCCCCGGGCGGAGGATCGCCAACATCCCGAGGAAGCCGAACCCGATCGCCGCCCAACGCCGCGCCCGGAACCGCTCGCCCAGCACCAGCACGCTCATCACCGCGGTGAAGATCGGCGCCGTGAAGCTCAGCGCCGTCACCTTGGCCAGCGGCGTCGTCGCGACCGCGGTGAAGAACATCAGCATCGCCCCGAAGTTGACCAGCCCTCGCAGCGCGTGCAGCCCGAGTCGCGGCGTGCGGATCTGCGCGATCCCGCCGCCCACGATCAGCGGCGCGAGGAACATCAATCCGAACGCGTTTCGGAAGAAAGCGATCTGATAGACGGACAGATCGGCCGAGAGATGCCGGATGGTGACGTGCATGGCCGAGAAGGCGACGGTCGAGAGGCACATCATCACGACGCCGCGCATCACCGGCGTCTGCGCCCGCCACAGCGCCAGTCCCCGCGCCCGCCGTCCCGCGCCCGTCTCCGCCATGCGTCGTCCCTTCTCCGGCTGCGGCGCGAGCCTGCGCCCCGGCGCGCCGCTCCGCAAGCGGGCTCGCGGCCGCCGCCACGCCGCCGGCCGGGGGCCCTTGACGCGCCCGCCCGAGCCCGGTCCCATGCGTCGGAGCGGCCGGCCCGCCGCGGGCCGGAACCGCCAAGGGAGGCCCGCCATGACCGTCCAGGATCCGCGCCCCGAAGGCGCCCCCGTCATCCCCCGCCCGGACCGCGAGGCGCTCGAGACCCTGCTGGCCTCGCTGCGCGACCGCTACGGCGAGCGCCTGCAGACCGGCGAGGCGATCCGCGCCCAGCACGCCCACGCCACCACCTGGCGCGCGCCCCAGCCGCCCGACGCCGTCATCGCCCCGCGCACGACCGAGGAGGTCGCCGACCTCGTCCGCGCCGCGGCCGCGGCCCGCGTCCCCGTCATCCCCTACGGCGCCGGCACCTCGGTCGAAGGTCAGGTCAACGCCCCGGCCGGCGGCCTCTGCCTCGACTTCCGGGAGATGGACCGGGTGCTCGCGGTGAACGCCGAGGACCTAGACTGCGTCGTGCAGCCGGGCGTCACCCGCAAGGCGCTGAACGAGCACCTGCGCGACGTCGGCCTGTTCTTCCCGATCGACCCGGGCGCCGACGCGTCGCTCGGCGGCATGGCCTCGACCGGCGCCTCCGGCACCAACGCCGTGCGCTACGGCACCATGAAGGAGGCCGTGCTCGCCCTCGAGGTCGTCATGCCGGACGGCGAGATCGTGCGCACCGCGCGCCGCGCCAAGAAGACCTCCGCCGGCTACGACCTCACCCACCTGATCGTCGGCGCCGAGGGCACCCTCGGCGTGATCACCGCGATCACGCTGCGCCTGCACGGCATCCCCGAGGCGATCGCCTCCGCCGCCTGCTCCTTCGCCAGCCTCGACGCCGCCGTGACCACCGCCATCGAGACGGTGCAGTCCGGCGTCCCCGTCGCGCGGATGGAGCTGCTCGACGCCGCCTGCGTCGCCGCGGTCAACGCGTATTCCGATCTGACCCTCCCCGCAGCCCCCCTGCTCCTGCTGGAGTTCCACGGCTCCGAGGCCGGCGTCGCCGAGCAGGCCGAGACCTTCCGCACGCTGGCGGACGACAACGGGGCGATGGGCTTCGACTGGACCACGAAGCCCGAGGACCGCACGAAGCTCTGGCAGGCCCGCCACGACGCCTACTGGGCCGCCGTCAGGATGCATCCCGGCAAGCAGGGCTACTCCACCGACGTCTGCGTCCCCGTCTCGCGGCTGGCCGAGGCGGTGTCGGCCGCGGCCGCGGAGGCCGAGAGCCGCGACCTCGCCGCGCCGATCCTCGGCCATGTGGGCGACGGCAACTTCCACGTCCTCCTGTTCGCGGACCCCGCCGACGGCGCGGCGACCGAGGCGGTGGACGCCTACGCGGCCTGGCTCGCCGATCTCGCGATCTCCATGGACGGCACCTGCACCGGCGAGCACGGCATCGGCCAAGGCAAGATCGGGGCGCTGGCGCGCGAACTCGGCCCTGCGCTCCCCTACATGGCTGCGGTCAAGCGCGCGCTCGATCCGCTGAACATCATGAATCCCGGCAAGGTGCTGCACCTCTGAGCGGAACGCGCCGGCCGGCGCGCTTCCACGCCTCGGAAACGGTTTCGTCGGGCGAGGGCTGGCGCCCGCTCGGTCGCTGCCCGAAGCTCGCCGCCGCCGAATCGACGAGAAAGACGCCGCGACGCCCCCCTTTCCCGGGGGTCCAAGTCGGCGCGAGGGGAGGACACGCATGTCGCGCGACGCGACCCGTCCGGCCGCCGCGGGCCGGCGCCGATGATCGAACCCGTCATCGTCACGGCGGTGCTGCTGGGCCTTATCGGGGCCGGCGCGCCGATCTTCCTCGCCCTCGGCGCGGCGGGGCTGCTCGGCCTCTACATGGCGCGGGGCTCGCTCGCGTTCTTCTTCGCCGGCACCTCCTTCTTCGGCCAGCTCAACGGGTTCGAGCTGATCGCCCTGCCGCTGTTCATCCTGATGGGCAACCTCCTCTCGGCCACCCCCGTCGGCGCCAACCTCTTCCACGCCGCCGCGCTCTGGCTGCGCTGGCTGCGGGGCGGCCTCGCCATCGCCACCGTGGGGGCCTCGGCGATCTTCGGCGCGATCTCCGGCGTTTCGGTCGCCGGCGTCGCGGCGGTCGGCTCCATCGCGGTGCCGCAGATGCTGAAGCGCGGCTACGCCCGCCAGCTGGCCTCGGGTTCGGTGGTGTCTTCGGGCGCGCTCGCCATGCTGATCCCGCCCTCCGTGCCCTTCATCATCTACGGCGCCGTCTCCGGCGTCTCGGTCGCGGATCTCTTCATCGGCGGCATCGTGCCGGGTTTCGCGCTCGCCTTCGCGCTCTCGCTCTACATCTGGATCCGCGTCCGCCTGAACCCCGAGGAGGCGCCCGTTTCGGACGAGGCGAAGGGCGCGCCGCTGCGCGAGCGCCTGCGCGCCCTCGGCGGCATCTGGCACGCGCTCCTGCTGATCTTCGTGGTGCTCGGCGCGATCTACTCGGGCGTCGCCACGCCGTCGGAGGCCGCCGCCTTCGGCGCCGTCGGCGCCTTCCTGATCGCGGCCGTGATCTTCCGCTCGCTCGACGTCACGAAGACCCTCGCGATCCTCGCCACCTCGGCCCGCGTCTCGGGCGCGATCCTGCTGATCATCGGCGCGGCGCGCATCTTCGGCGACTACCTCAACCTGATCCGCCTGCCCGAGACGCTGACCGCGATGCTGGTCGCGACGGAGATGCCAGGCTGGGCGATCCTGATCCTGATCATGGTGGCGCTGGTCCTGCTCGGCATGCTGGTCGACGCGGTGTCGCTGATCGTGGTGACCACGCCGATCCTGCTGCCGCTGATCGAGGCGCTCGGCTATTCGCCGCTCTGGTTCGGCATCATCCTCGTGATGAACCTCGAGATCGCGGTGGTGACGCCGCCGGTGGGGCTCAACCTCTACGCCCTCCGCGGGGTCGCGCCCATGCTCAGCGTCGAGGAGATCATCCGCTCCGTCGTACCGTTCGTGCTCGTGCAGTTCGCGGTGCTGATGCTCTTCGTGCTGTATCCGCCCCTCAGCCTCTGGCTGCCGGGGCTTCTCTGACCGCCGAAGGAAAAGGGAGGACCACCATGACCACCCGTCGCGACATCCTCAGATACGCCGCCGCCGCCGGCGCGCTCGGCCTCGCCGGCGCGCCCGGCCGGCTCCGCGCCGCCGAGACGCTGACCGGCGTCACCTATCTGCCGCAGAGCTACACGGCGCTCTCCTACGGCTCCAACGGCTTCGTCGAGCGGCTCGACGCCTCCGACGCCGTCGCCGTCGACTTCTACGATTCCGGCAAGCTTCTGAAGGCGGACGAGCAGCTTCCGGCGCTCCGCGACGGCGCCATCGACTTCATGTTCCACACCACCTCCTACGTCACCCGCTCGATCCCGATCCTCGGCATCACCGGGCTGCCGAACGTGGTGGACGCGCTCTATCGCAACCCCGACCGGCTCGCCGCCGGCTCTCCCCTGTTCGAGCTGATCAACGCCGAGCTCGCCAAGCAGGACCTCCACTGCCTCAGCCTCGGCGGCGGCATCCTCGAGCCCGAATACGTCTGGTCGACCGAGTCCGCCCCGATCCGCTCCGTCGCCGACATCGCGGGCAAGAAGATCCGCGTCGTCAGCTTCGAGGCGACCGGCGCGCTGCAGAAGCTCGGCGCCGCCGCGGTGCGCATCCCCTCCTCGGAACTCTATCTCGCGCTCCAGCGCGGCACGGTGGACGCGGCGGTCGCCAACATCTCCACCATCAACGGCCGCTCCCTGCAGGAGCAGCTGGCCTACGTCTACAAGCTGCCCGTCACCGCCTACGGCATCGGCGTCTTCGTCACGCCGCGCCGGTGGGAGCGGATGGCCGACGACGCGAAGGCGGCCGTGACCGCGGCCGCCGCCTGGTTCGACGAGAACAACGCCAGCTACGCCAACGGCACGATCTACGACACCGAGTTCTGGCCGAAGATGCGCGAGGCCGGGATCGAGGAGATCGACGCCGCGCCCGAGAGCCAGGCCGCCCTCGACGCCGCCGCCGAGGAGGTCGTGGCGGAGTGGACCGAGCAGGTCGGCGAGGAGACCGGCCGCCGCGCCATCGCCCTCGCCCTCGGCGAGGAGGCCTGAGGCCATGGGCGTCGCGGAGAGCGTCTTCGCCGGCATCGTCCGGGCGATGGAGATCGTGGGCCGGCTCGTCCTCGCCTTCATGGCGGTGACGATCACCTACGACGCCGTCGCGCGCTATCTCTTCGCGGCGCCCACGTCCTGGAGCCTCGAGGTCAACACGTTCCTGATCGTCTACCTCGCCGCGATGACGGCTGCCGAGGCGCAGCGGCGCGACGACCACATCCGCATAACCTTCTTCCAGGACCGCATGCCGCCCGGCATGCGCCGCGCCGGCCGCGTCCTGATCGGCGTCGCCGGGATGGGCTTCTGCGGCATCATGGCGTGGCGTGGCTTTCTTCTCGCCCACGGCGCCTGGATCTACGAGGAGCGGGTGTCGTCCAGCTTCGGCACGCCGCTGGTGTTCCCCTACGGCATGCTCCCCATCGGCTTCGGCGCGCTGACGATCCAGTTCCTGATCGAGACGATCCGCGCCGTCGCCGGAACCCTCGACGACCGCGGCTCGGGAGACGGCGGCGCCGCCTCCGAACTCTGACGCCCGGACCCGCGCCCCACGAGGGGCGGAGCCCGACGGTCGCGATCGTCGGGACCCGGCGTCACTCGTCCTCGAGCCGCGTGATCAGCACCTCGACCGACGGCTTCTTGCCCCAGCGCCGCCCGGCGATCCGCCGGATCGCGCGCGCCGCGGCGTCCTCGATGTCCGCATCGGCCCGCTTCTTGCGCGGCAGGCCCTCGATCGCGTCGTCGACGCTCTCGTAGAGCATCTCCTCCAGCGGCTTCGGCCAGTCCTCCGCCGTCTCCGGCCCGCCGACGATCCGGATCTCGGGATCGGCCAGCAGGTCGCCGGTCTCGTCGACGACCAGCGAGCAGATCACCAGCCCCTGACGCGCCAGCCTCAGCCGCGTCCGCACCACGCCGTCGAGCGCGCCGATCAGCGTCTCGCCGTCGAGATAGAGCAGCCCCGTCTCGACCTCGTCCAGGATCTCCGGCCGGTCCCCCGAGATGTCGAGGACCGTCCCGTTCGGCGCCGGCAGCGACGGCACCCCCAAATCGTCCCGCACGAAGCGCGCATGCTCCATCAGGTGCCGATGCTCGCCGTGCATCGGCACCGAGAGCCTCGGCTTCACCGCGCGATAGAGGTCGGCCAGATCCTCACGCCGCGCATGGCCCGAGACGTGGATGCGCCCGGTCAGCCCCGGCGAATGCTCGTCGATCACCCGGACCCCGCGCTCGGAGAGATCGTTCCAGATCCTGATCACCCCGGCCTCGTTGCCCGGAATGGTCTTGGAGGAGAAGATCACCGCATCCCCCTCCCCCAGCCGCACGGTGGGGTGGGAGCCGTTGGCGATCCGCGCCAGCGCCGCGCGCGCCTCGCCCTGGCTGCCGGTGACGAGGTAGAACAGATGCTCGGCCGGCACGCGCTTGGCCTCGTCCTCGCCGATGGTGCTGGGGAAGTCCCGCAGCTCCCCGGTGTCCTGCGCCGCCTCGACCATGCGCTGTATGGAGCGCCCGACCAGCACCACCGCGCGGCCCGACTGGCTCGCCGCCTGGGCCAGCCCGCGCAGCCGCGCCACGTTGGAGGCGAAGGTCGTCGCCGCCACCGCCCCCTTGCAGGAGCGGATCGCGTCGGCCAGCGGACCCAGAACCTCGGCCTCGGAGCCGCCGTGCCCCTCGAGGAAGACGTTGGTCGAGTCGCAGACCATCGCCTGAACCCCCTCCTCCCCGATCCGCTCGAACGCGGCGTGGTCGAAGGGCGGGCCGAGCTGCGGGTCCGCGTCCACCTTGAAGTCCGCCGTGTGCACGATGCGCCCCGCGGGCGTGTCGATCACGAAGGCCGAGGTCTCGGGGATCGAGTGCGTCACCGGCTGGAACCGGACCGAGAACGGCCCAGCCTCCACCGGCCCCAGCCCGTCGACCACCTTGATCGGCTTCTGGCTGAGCCCCGCCTCCTCGAACTTGCGCCGGATGTGCAGCGCCGTGAAGGGCCGCGCGTAGACCGGCGCCTGCAGCCGCGGCCAGAGCCGCCCGAGCGCGCCGATATGGTCCTCGTGCGCATGGGTCAGGAAGATCCCGACCAACTGCTCCTTGCGCGCGGCGATGAAGGACGGGTCCGGCATCACCAGCTCGATGCCGGGGCTGGTCTCCATGTCTCCGAAGGAGACGCCGCAATCGACCATGATCCAGCGGCGTTTCGCGCCGCGGCCATGGCCGTAGAGATACATGTTCATGCCGATCTGGCCGGCGCCGCCCAGCGGCACGAACACGAGGTCCGAATCGTCAAGTGACAAGGGTTTCGATTCCTTCGTTGAGCGCGTGGATCGCCACGAGGCCGCGAAGCGTCAGCGTCGCGTCGACCTCGTCGATCACTTGTGTTCCACGCGCGAAAAGCGGGGAGAGGCCGCCGGTGGCGACGACCTTCAGGGGGCGCCCGACCTCGTCGGCCACGCGCCGGCACAGCCCCTCCACCAAGGCGACGTAGCCCCAGTAGATGCCGGACTGCATGCAGGCGATGGTGTCGGTCCCGATCACCGAGGCGGGCTTGGTCACGTCGATCTCCGGCAGCGCGGTCGCCGCGTCCTCCAGCGCCTTGAGCGAGAGGTTGACGCCCGGCGCGATCACGCCGCCGACATAGGCCCCGTCAGGCGCCACCACGTCTATGTTGGTGGCGGTGCCGAAATCCACCACGATCACGTCGCCGCCATAGGTGGCGTGCGCGGCGACCGCGTTGGCAAGCCGGTCCGCGCCGACCCGCGTGCCGGGCTCGACACGCGGCGGCGTCGGCAGGCGCGTCTCGGGCTTGCCGACGACCACCGGCCGGCGGTCGAAATAGCGGTTCGCGAGGACGCGCAGGTTGAACAGCGTCCCCGCCGCGGTCGCCGCGATCACCACGCCGTCGATCATCCGCGGCGAGACGTCGTGATAGGCCATCAGCTGGTTCAGCCAGACGAAATACTCGTCCGCCGTCCGCTTCACGTCCGTCGCGCAGCGCCATTCGGCCACGAAGCCCGCGCCGTCATGCACGGCGAAGACCGAGTTCGTGTTGCCGACGTCGATGGCGAGAAGCATGGCGGCTCCGTTCCGGAGGCTCAGGCGGCGGGAAAATGAACGTCCGCCGCGGGAATGCGACGCTCCGCACCGCCGACGTGTAGAACGAGCGCGCCGTCCGCGTCCAGATCGGCGAAGCGACCCGTCACGGTCTCGGCCGGCAGGCGCGCCTCGATCCGCTCCCCGAGGCGGAACGCCCGCGCGAGCCAGGCCGCCCGGATCGGCCCGAAGCCCGCCGCCTCGAACCGCGCCGCGTGGCGGGCGAAGGCGGCGGCCAGCGTCGTCAGCGCGTCCTCCGGCGCCGGGGGCGCGGCCCCCGTCTCGGCGACCGAGATCGGCGCCAGCGCCGCCTCCGGGTCCGCCGGCGGCGCGCCGGCGAGGTTCACGCCGATGCCGATCGCCATCCAGGAGACCGCGCCGCCGCTGCCCTCGCTCTCGATCAGCACCCCCGCGACCTTGCCGCCGTCGAGCACGACGTCGTTCGGCCATTTCAGCCGGACATCCCCATCCGGCGCCGCGGCGGAGACGAGATCCGCCATGGCGAGGGCCGCGACGAAGCCGTAGCCCGCCGCCGCCTTGGCCGGCATCCGCGGGCGCAGCATCAGCGTCGTCGAGAGATTGCCCGGCGGCGCCGTCCAGACCCGCCCGCGCCGGCCTCGTCCCGCCGTCTGGCGCCGCGCCATGATCCAGATCGGGCCTTCCCGGCCCGCCCGGGCCTCGGCCCGCGCCAGGTCCTGCGTGCTCGGCGCCTCGTCCAGGATCAGCCGGTCGTGGCCCTCGGGCCAGGACGCGGACGTCACTGGAGCAACGAGGCGGCGGCGACCGCGGCGGCCTCCGGGACCCCGAACAGGTTCACCATCGGCAGCCAGCCGAGGCCCATCGCCAGCGCCGAGACCGAGATGGCGACGCCGTGCACAAGCGGCATGCGCCGGTCGAGCGGCGCCTCCACCGCGTCGAAATACATGATCTTGACGATGCGGAGATAGTAGTAGGCGCCGATCACCGAGGCGACCGCCCCGGCCACCGCCAGCGCCGCCAGATCCGCCTCCACGGCCGCGGCGAACACCTGCCACTTGCCGAAGAAGCCGACCAGCGGCGGCACGCCCGCGAGGCTGAAGAACAGCGCCCCGATCCCCAGCGCCAGCGCCGGGCGGTCCTTGGAGAGGCCGGCGAGGTCTCGGATCTCCACCACCGGCTGGCCGTCCCGCGCCATGGTCAGCATGAAGGCGAACACGCCGACGTTCATCGTCACGTAGATGGCGAGGTAGATCAGCAGCGCCTGCGCGCCCTCCACCGTCCCGGCCGCGAGGCCGACCAGCGCGAAGCCCATGTGCGCGATCGACGAATACGCCATCAGCCGCTTCAGGTTCTTCTGCCCGATCGCCGCCACCGAGCCGAGGAACATCGAGGCCACCGCGAGGAAGGCGAGGATCTGCTGCCAGTCCGCCACCGCCGCGCCGAAGGCGTCGTAGAGCACGCGGGCGAAGAGCGCCGCCGCCGCCGCCTTCGGGGCCGTCGCGAAGAACGCCGTGACCGGCGTCGGCGCCCCCTCGTAGACGTCCGGCGTCCACATGTGGAACGGGGCCGCCGAGATCTTGAAGCCCATCCCAGCGCAGAGGAAGGCGAGCCCGAACAGCAGCCCGAGCGAGACCGGCTCGCCCGCCACCACCTCGGAGATCGATGCGAAGCCCGTGGCGCCGGTGTAGCCGTAGATCAGGCTCGCGCCGTAGAGCAGCAGCCCCGAGGAGAGGGCGCCGAGCATGAAGTACTTCAGCCCCGCCTCGGTCGAGCGCACGCTGTCGCGCCGGAACGCCGCGATGACGTAGAGCGCCAGCGACTGCAGCTCGAGCCCCATGTAGAGCGTCATCAGGTCCCCGGCCGAGACCATCACCATCATGCCGAGCACCGCGAGCGAGATCAGCACCGGAAACTCGAAGCGCATGATGCCGCGCCGCGTCATGTAGGCTTCCGAGAGCATCAGCGTCACGCCGGCGCCGAACAGGATCAGCACCTTCGCGAAGCGCCCGAAGCCGTCGGCCGTGAAGGCCCCGTCGAAGGCCGTGTCGGTGCCGGAGGAGAAGCCGACGAAGAGGCCGAGCAGCAGCAGCACGCCCGCGGTGACCCAGCAGAGCGGCCCCGCGATCTCCTGCTGGCGGCCGTAGACGCCGACCAGCAGCGCGCCCATGGCGTAAAGGGCGAGCAGGACTTCCGGCAGGAGGACGCCGAGATCGTGGGCGAGCATGTCAGTGGGACTCCGTCTTGTCGGCTTCGGGCTCGCCGTGATCGTCGTCGGCCGGCGCCTCGACCTGCGCCAGCACGGGCGGCGCCGGCGGCGCCGCGATGTGCCCGGCCTCCGCCGCCGCGGCGACCCGCGTCTCGACGGTGTGCACGAGGCGCAGGCTGGCCGGGCCGAAGAGGTCGGTGGCGAGCGACGGATAGATGCCGAACACCAGCGTCGCGGCCACGAGGGGGGCGAAGATCCCCCGCTCGCGCAGCGTCATGTCCCGGATGCCCTGCAGCGACTGCTTGATCAGGTCCCCGAACACCACCCGGCGATAGAGCCAGAGCGCGTAGCCCGCCGACAGGATCACGCCGGTCGCGGCGCCGAACGCCGCCCAGGGGCTGGCCTGGAACGCGCCGGCGAGGCTCAGGAACTCGCCCACGAAGCCCGAGGTGCCCGGCAGGCCGACATTGGCCATGGTGAACAGCATGAACACCAGCGCGAAGGCCGGCATCCGCACCGCCAGTCCGCCGTATGCCGCGATCTCCCGCGTGTGCATCCGGTCGTAGATCACGCCGACCACGAGGAAGAGCGCGCCCGAGATGAAGCCGTGGGAGATCATCTGGAAGATCGCCCCGTCGATCCCCTGCCGGTTCGCCGCGAAGATGCCGAGCGTCACGAAGCCCATATGCGCGACGGAGGAGTAGGCGATCAGCTTCTTCATGTCCTCCTGCATCAACGCCACCAGAGAGGTGTAGATGATCGCCACCACCGACAGCAGGAACACGAAGTCCGCCATCGCCGCCGAGGCGACCGGGAACATCGGCAGGCTGAAGCGGAGGAACCCGTAGCCGCCCATCTTCAGGAGGATCGCCGCCAGCACGACCGAACCCGCCGTCGGCGCCTGCACGTGCGCGTCGGGCAGCCAGGTGTGCACCGGCCACATCGGCATCTTCACCGCGAAGCTCGCGAAGAAGCCGAGCCAGAGCATCGTCTGGAAGCCTCCGATGATCTGCCAGCCCATCAGGGTGAAGGGCTCGGCCGAGAACTCGTGCGCCAGCAGCGCCTCGATGTCGGAGGTGCCGGCGTCGAAATACATCGCCAGCATCGCCACCAGCATCAGCACCGAGCCGAGGAAGGTGTAGAGGAAGAACTTGAAGGCCGCGTAGATCCGGTTCTTGCCGCCCCAGATGCCGATGATCAGGAACATCGGAATCAGGCCGGCCTCGAAGAACACGTAGAACAGGATCAGGTCCAGGCTGACGAACACCCCGATCATCATCGTCTCGAGGATCAG
>Ga0102931_1000361_pt1 | contig 22256 bp, 16 predicted proteins | sample SalPonR1_C_D1_MG_FD_79282 | JGI IMG/M metagenome (GOLD analysis project Ga0102931, IMG submission 79282) | Salt pond soil microbial communities from South San Francisco under conditions of wetland restoration - Salt Pond MetaG R1_C_D1_MG | ecosystem: Environmental > Aquatic > Marine > Intertidal... | reverse complement strand
CCATGCCATTGGTGTTGTAGGTGAAGGCGGCCGTGGTTCTGCTTCCGTTTTTGGTTTGATGGATAAAGTTGAACTGATCAGTGGAACTTTTTCCAAATCATTTGCTTCTCTTGGCGGATTTTTAGTAGGTGATAAGGAAGTCATTGAATACATTCGTCATAAATCACCCGCTCATATATTCAGTGCCAGTATGCCCCCGGCAAACGTAGCCACCGTTTTAAAATCACTCGAAATACTCCAGCAAGAACCATGGAGGTTAGAGCGGCTTGAGGAAATTTCTAACTATATGAGGAAAGAGCTCAAAGCACTTGGTTTTAACGTTTGGACTAGTCAAACACCGATTATTCCGGTTGTTATTGGCGATATGATCAGTTGTTTTGAGTTTTGGAAAGATCTATTTGAGGCCGGTGTCTATGTGAATGCCGTAGTGCCTCCGGCAGTACCTAGCGGACAAGCCCTTGTTCGTACAAGTTATATGGCAACCCATACCGATGAGCATCTCGATAAAATTCTTGAAGCATTCAGGAAAGTTGGTCTTAAGCACGGAATTATTGACGAAAACGGTCAATCGCTGATTGATATAAATTCGTAAGTGAAAGAGAATCCCAATACACACGAAATTTCCATTATTACGACTGAGAAGGATCGTAAGGAGTTCATAGAGTTTCCTTACAGGCATTACTCTCACAACAAGTATTGGGTAGCTCCCCTGCTAATGGAGCAGAAAAAGCTCATCAACGAGAAGAAAAATCCATTCTATAATAATGCAGAAATTGCCCTATTCCTGGCAAAGTTAAACGGGGAAACAGCAGGCCGAATTGCTGCAATTATCGATTACCGATATAATGAATTTCACCAGGCAAAGACCGGTTTTTTCGGTTTTTTTGAATCGATTGATAATCATAACACTGCGAACCTTCTATTTAAAGTTGCGGAAGATTGGTTGAGAGAGAAAGGGATGGAAGATGTGCTGGGACCCTCAAACCCAAGTATGATGGATGAGATTGGTATACTGGTGGATGGTTTTGAGAAATACCCATCTATCCTGATGCCTTATCACAAGCCGTATTACGATAAACTTGCCAAAAAAGCCGGCTACGAAAAGGAGATGGACCTTCTCACATATCTCGTTACACAAAATAGTGTAGATCGCGAGCGGGCGGAACGAGCCGTTAAGATTGTTAAAAAACGCTTACCCGATCTTGAGATTCGAAAAATAAATATGCGGAAAATTAAGGATGAGGTTCACATCATCCGCGATATTTTTAACGAGGCCTGGAAAAATAATTGGGGATTTATTCCACTTTCGAAAGAAGAGTTTGATGCATTGGCTTCAGACCTGAAAACGATTGTAGATGATGACTTTGCACATATCGCCGAGATTAACGGGCAACCGGTTGGATTTTCAATTGCACTCCCTGATTACAACCAGATTTTCAGGGGTATGAATGGCCGACTTTTCCCATTTGGCATATTTAAACTCCTCTGGAATAAGCGTAAGATCGATAAAGTCCGAACTGCTTTGATGGGAGTTCTTCCTGAGTACCAGGGCAAAGGAATTGACGTTTTGATGCATCGGGAGGCAATCCAAAACGGTTTGGAAAAAGGCGTGGACTCTTCGGAAGTTGGCTGGATACTGGAGAACAATATTCAGATGGTTCGGGTTGCAGAACGAATTGGCGGTAAGCTCGACAAACGTTACAGAATGTACAGCAAAAAGCTGTAAGCAAGAGGGTTGAAATTCCCATCAAAAATCAGTCCAATCTGCTCTTCTTTTCTTCAAATTTTGGCATAAAAAACCTACCTTTATAAGAGTAGCAAGAAAAACATTAATAAAAGAAATTATGGCTGATTACCGAATAGAAAAAGATTCAATGGGTGAAGTAAAAGTGCCCAAAGATGCATACTATGGGGCGCAAACACAGAGAGCGTTTGAAAACTTTCCAGTTAGTAACATTGGTTTTAGCAGTGATTTTATATCTGCTTTGGGACGTGTAAAAAAAGCGGCTGCAATTGTTAATTCAGATCTTGACCTGCTGGATGATGAAGTGTCCGATGCCGTTCAAAAAGCGGCACAGGAAGTGATTGAGAATAAATTTGACTCCGATTTTGTGGTAGACATTTTTCAAACTGGGTCGGGAACGTCCACAAATATGAATGCTAATGAGATTATTGCCAAGAGAGCAAACGAACTAAAGTCTGGCACAGACGTTACAATTCACCCGAACGATCATGTAAATTTTGGTCAAAGCTCAAATGACGTTATTCCGACTACTATTCGGGTTTCTGCGGCTTTATCTATCAAACAAAAACTAATTCCTGCGCTTCAACTGCTTCATAAAGCGCTCCTGGAAAAAGGAGATGAACTAAAAGATGTTGTAAAAACCGGGCGTACCCATTTGATGGATGCAATGCCGGTGACGATCCAACAGGAGTTTGGTGGGTATGCAAGACAAATCGAACTTGGAATTGAACGACTGCAATCGGCTTTGGAAAGAGTACAGGAACTTCCACAGGGAGGTACAGCTGTAGGAACGGGAATCAATACCCATGCGGAATTCGGGAAGAGATTTGCAGCGGCAATGTCTGAAGATACAGGCCTGGAATTTGTTGAAGCTGAAAATCACTTTGAAGCACAGGCAACGGTTGATGCACCTGTGGAACTTTCCGGCCAGTTGAAAACAATTGCTGTGGGTTTGATGAAAATCGGAAATGATTTTCGCTGGATGAATTCAGGCCCAAATAGCGGAATAGGTGAATTACAATTGAAGGCCTTACAGCCGGGATCTTCTATTATGCCGGGCAAAGTAAATCCTGTAATTGAGGAATCCTTGACAATGGTTTGCGCACAGGTTATTGGAAATGATACCGCAATAACTGTGGGTGGCCAGTCCGGAAATTTTGAACTGAATGTAATGCTGCCGGTCGTTGCTCATAACCTGCTTCAATCTATTGACATTCTTGCAAACGCAGCGAAAAATTTTGCCGAACGATCTGTACAGGGACTTACGGCCAACCGTGAAAAAATCAAACAGATGGTCGGTAAAAATCCTGTACTTGTCACCGCATTAAATCCGTTGATTGGATATGATAAAGCTGCAAAAATTGCAAAAACGGCTTTTGCAGAAGATCGTGCAGTAATGGAGGTTGCCAAAGAGATGACAGATCTTTCTGAAGAGGAACTTAAGAAAGCTCTAGATCCTATAAATATGACAACGGGCGGATTTAGTGAATAAACTAAATTCATATTTAAACAAAATTTAAACAATAGTTTATGGTTTAATGATTTAGATATTTGATCCGAAATAATGAGAGCTTGATTTTGGTTTTACACCCCAAGCTCTTATTATGCTTTAGCTTATCGAAAACCATTTATGTCTTAGCATTTTTTGCTTTAAACTTTTGAAACATGGCAAATAAGGAAGCGACTGAAATAAAATATTCTGCACAACAGGTACAGGAAATACTTAAAGATTATAAGTTAGCCCGGACCAGTCGTGAGATGTCGCTTTTGGGGCGAAAAGAGGTGCTTACCGGCAAGGCAAAATTTGGAATTTTTGGGGACGGAAAAGAGCTGCCCCAAATTGTGATGGCCAAATTTTTCAAGAATGGAGATTTTCGGTCAGGCTACTACCGTGACCAAACCTTTATGATGGCTATCGGTGAATTGACGATTCGCGAGTTTTTTGCTCAACTATACGCACATCCTGATACTGAAGCGGATCCTAATTCTGCAGGACGTCAGATGAATTCGCATTTTGCAACGCGTCTGATTAAAGATGACGGTAAGTGGAAGTCGCAAACCGACATGAAAAATACATCGGCTGATCTTTCACCTACTGCAGGACAAATGGCTCGGACGCTGGGTCTTGCGCAGGCTTCAAAAGTATACCGTAATAACGAAGATCTCTTGGACTGGAACCAATTTTCTGTCAACGGAAATGAGATTGCATGGGGTACCATTGGGGATGCCAGTACATCGGAAGGAATTTTTTGGGAAACGATGAACGCTGCGGGCGTACTGCAGGTACCAATGATTATGTCTGTGTGGGATGACGGCTACGGGATATCTGTTGCCAAGAAATATCAGACTACAAAAGAGAGTATCTCAAAAGCGCTGCGTGGATTTAAACGAACCCAGAAGGAACCTGGTTTTGAAATCTTTACGGTGAAAGCATGGGAATATGAGGAGTTGCTAACTGTATATAATGAAGCGGCAGAGGTAGCTCGCGAGGAACATGTACCTGTATTGATCCATGTTGAAGAAGTAACTCAGCCACAAGGTCACTCTACATCGGGTTCGCATGAGCGGTACAAAAGTGATGAGCGTCTTGAATGGGAAGAGGAACACTGCTGTGTGAATCAGTTTAAAGAGTGGATCATAAAGGAGGAAATTGCCACGGAAGAAGAACTCCAAGAGCTGGACAAAGAGGCCAGGGACGAAGTTCAAAGAGAACAGAAAAAAGCTTGGGATGCTTTCCAAAACCCTATTGTAAATGAGAAGAATGACATATTAAATATTCTCGATCAGGCGATTAACCTACATCCTAATCGGGTTAATCTTAAATCCTATAAATCAACATTAAACCGCAAAAAGAAGCCCCTGCGTCGTGATGTGATTTCAATAGCCCGCCGAATTTTACTTGAATTGAGAGGTACTGAATCAGAAGTCAAAAACAGACTTGTAAACTGGCTTGAAGAGCAACAGGGTATTAATTCCGATCGATATCATTCACACCTTTACAGCGAAACGAAATATTCACCGCTGAATATTGAAGAGGTCAAGCCTACGTATAATTCAAATTCCAAGAAAGTAGATGGCCGGATCGTCTTGCGGGATAATTTTGATAAGATTTTTGAAAAGTACCCGAATGCTCTGGCATTTGGCGAGGATGTAGGAAAGCTTGGAGATGTAAATCTTGGGCTTGAAGGCATGCAGGAGAAATATGGTAAAATACGGGTGAGTGATACCGGAATTCGTGAGGCTACAATTTTAGGGCAGGGTATCGGATTGTCGCTAAGGGGTTTACGCCCCATCGCAGAAATTCAATATTTAGATTATATAGTTTATTGTTTACAAGGTCTGGTTGATGATGTTGCATCCCTTCGATATAGAACAAAGGGAGGTCAGGCTTACCCTCTGATAGTCCGTACAAGAGGGCACCGGCTTGAGGGAATTTGGCATGCCGGTTCACCCATGGGAATGATTATTAACGCCATTAGAGGCGTACATGTTTGCGTACCTAGAAATCTCACCGAAGCAGCTGGTTTTTATAATACGTTGATGCAGGGAGATGATCCGGCACTTGTCATTGAGCCACTGAACGCTTACCGTATGAAGGAAAAAATTCCAACTAATCTCGGTGAGTTTACAGTGCCGCTGGGTATCCCGGATGTTGTACAGGAGGGATCAGACATAACATTAGTTTCGTATGGCTCAACATTTAATATTGTGGAAAGTCTGTTGCCGAATCTACAAGAGATGAATATCTCGGCAGAGCTGATAGACGCACGTTCACTTCTGCCATTTGACCAAAATAAGATCATCCTGGAATCACTTAAAAAAACAAACCGGATTCTATTTATTGATGAGGATGTTCCCGGGGGCGCTACGGCATATATGATGCAAAAAGTGATTGAAGAGCATGGAGGATACTATTACCTGGATAGTCCTGCAAAATGCCTCACCGCAAAAGCACACAGGCCGGCTTATGCTTCTGATGGAGATTATTTTTCAAAGCCGAATGCAGAGGATATTTTGGAGAAGGTATATGAGATGATGCATGAAGCCAATCCTTCCAAATACCCTGCGATTTAGTAAGATTTACTTTTTATTTTTTGAACGTTTTTCGGGAAGACTGCGAATTGAGATGAGTTCCACACAAAGATTACATTGATATTCATATCTCACGTATTTTTATCTTCTTACTAATTTCAAATATGATGCTGAAAATCATCTGAAACTATGGAAGATCTTCTTGCAGCGCGTCTGCAGATGGCCGTATCGCTTGGTTTCCACATAATTTTTGCCTGTATAGGGATGGCAATGCCATTCTTAATGGCAATAGCCGAATACAAATGGATTAAAACAGGTGAGAAGGTGTATTTGGACCTGGCAAAAGCGTGGTCGAAGGGTGTTGCTATTTTTTTTGCTACAGGCGCTGTTTCAGGTACGGCACTTTCATTCGAGTTAGGGCTTCTCTGGCCTACCTTTATGGAGCATGCCGGTCCGATTTTTGGTATGCCTTTTTCGTGGGAGGGTACTGCATTTTTTGTGGAGGCGATTGCTTTAGGACTTTTCCTGTATGGGTGGAATAAACTCAAACCCTGGACGCACTGGACAACCGGCCTGATTGTAGGGATTTCCGGTGTAGCATCGGGAATTTTTGTGGTCTCAGCGAACGCCTGGATGAACAGTCCGGCCGGGTTCGAGTGGGTGAACGGACAAGCTATTAATATTGATCCGGTTGCTGCAATGTTTAATGAAGCATGGCTTTCGCAGTCTGTCCATATGACGATAGCCGCTTTTGTAGCCACGGGTTTTGCGGTGGCTGGTTTGCATGCACTATTACTATTGAAGGACGGGAACAACAATTTTCACCGTAAAGCGCTAAAAATTGCCTTGGCATTTGGGGCTGTAGCTGCTATCCTACAGCCGATTAGTGGTGATTTTTCTGCGAAGGACGTTGCAGAACGTCAACCGGCTAAACTTGCGGCGATGGAGGGACATTTTAAGACAACTCAACCGGCAGATCTGATTGTTGGCGGTATACCGGATGAAGAGACAAGAGAAGTGCACTATGCCATTAAAATTCCGAATATGCTCAGCTTCCTGGCACATGGTGATTTTGACGCCGAAGTAATAGGTCTTGATCAATTTCCGGAAGAGGAGTGGCCACCGGTACTTATTACACATATTGCATTCCAGATTATGGTAGCCTGTGGATTTATCATGATGTTCGTGGGGTTCATCTATTTTTTCTTGTATTGGTGTAATAAAGAGAAACTTCAATCAAGGTGGTTTTTATGGCTGGTAGGACTTTGTACACCCCTTGGATTTATTGCGGTGGAAGCAGGGTGGACTGTAACCGAAGTGGGGCGCCAGCCCTGGATTATTTACGGTATTATGAAAACAGAAGATGCAGTATCATCGATGCCGGGATTACAATACCCGCTTTTCATTTTTACCGGTGTTTATTTGTTGCTTACGGTTATCGTAAGTTGGTTAATGTATAGGCAGATAATCACTCTTTCCGATCGCTATGAAACAGCAAAGTAAGTGATCTAAAAAAATAAATTGTTAATCAATATAAGTTCAGTTTTACCAGTAACCAGTAACCAGTAACCAGTAACCAGTAACCATGTTAATGGAAGCCATCATATTTTTCCTGGGTCTTTCGATCGTCTGTTACGTTCTGTTTGGCGGGGCAGATTTTGGGGCTGGAGTTCTGGAAATGATCACCGGTAACACCAATCGGCAAACAATTGCACATGCCATAGGCCCAGTCTGGGAAGCGAATCACGTGTGGTTGATTCTTGTCGTGGTCATCCTGTTTATGGGATTTCCGAAAATCTATTCAACATTGACCCTTCATCTTCACATTCCGCTGCTCATTATGCTTATTGGTATCGTATTTCGGGGAACTGCATTTGCTTATATGCACTACGATGCCATCAATGACCAAAGTAACGTAGTTTACAATTGGGTATTTAAAATTTCGAGTATCATCACACCCCTGTTTTTAGGCATCGTGGTTGGAGCCGTTGCGCTTGGGAATATCACCCCAAATGCTGTCTCTTTTTATGATGGATTTATCGCACCGTGGCTGAATCTATTCTCATTTTCTGTGGGCATTTTTACAATTATCTTATTCACTTTCCTGGCTGACGTATATATGATTGGAGAAACGGAAGACATATTTGAGTTCAGAGAATTTAAAACCTCGGCCAAAACGTTGAATGCAATATCCGTAGCTTCGGGTATTCTTGTTTTTACATCAGCTGAATTTAACGGACTGCCGCTGTTCTCCATGTACATCAACTCCTGGTTTGCTGTATTCATGGTTGTAACCGCGACTTTTTTGATTCCCATATTATGGTGGAGCCTGAAGGAAGAGAAAATTATTCTATCGAGAGTACTGGCGGCAGGGCAGGTTATAGCAGTAATGTTAGCTTGGTTTTGGGTTCAGATGCCGGTGGTAATTCGTCAGTCAGGGGCGGCAGATATTACTTTTTATAATTCAGTAGCCCCTGATGCTACACTTTGGCAACTTCTATTGGCCTTGACAATCGGTTCCTGTATTATCTTACCTTTTCTTTTCTATCTGATGAAAGTGTTTAAGGGGAGTCAGTTTCAATCAGAGAATGATTGATTAGGTTGAACTAATGAGAAATCTCCAAACTTCATTTCTCCAATCTCCGGAAATTGATTACCATATTCTTTGATAAGATGTTCATATATCTGAATCAAATATTACGAGTTCTGGGGTGAGATGAGCGGAAAATTTGGGAAGAAAATATTATTCTTTGTCAATGATTTTAAAACAGATCTTTGGGGAGCCGAGCTAAAGAAGTTCAACTATGAGGTATTGCAGAGGGAGAACCGCTTCTTATCACATATAAAAATATTACTTACGGGATATTTTAAAAGAGAAAAAATTGATGCTTTCATTTTTCGATATCTAAATGATCATAAATCCCTGAATCATTCAATACTATATTTATCAAGAGATATTCTCATCATTTTTGTTTGTAAATTGCTGGGAACCAAAATTCTTTGGATTTTGCACAATATCGACAGAGAGACGAATCAGTATCATCCCCGCTTGATCGCTTTTAGGAGAATAATTATCCATTTCGCCTCTAAAAAAGTAATGGTTACAGATCCAAACCTTCAGGAAGTAGCTGCGGAAAATGGAATAGAAAGTAATAAGATTGATTGGCTCTGTTTTGGTAAACCGGGTCTTGTAACTCAGAATCGAAAAAATGTTGATCTAAAAAACCGTATAACTATTTTTAAAAACCAGTTACAAAAGTCGGGAGAAATAGTCCGAATTGGTTTATGTGTCTCAGGGCCTGCAAGGAAGAAATTGCACTATTTGTTAGCAGATACAATTGTGGGGAAATCGAGTAAAATTCCTCATACAGTCGTAGGATTGGTGATTATTGGTAATTTTCCAGTTGGCCCAAAATTTGATCTCGCCAAGAAGAGAATAGAGGAGTCTCCCTATATATTATTCATTGATGATTCTTTCGAAGTCAATGAGTCGTACATTACGGATCAAATCGATTTTTATTACCGGAGCCTTAGTGATCTGTCTGTACCATACACAGTATATGTTGCTGCAAACGAAAGAAAACCACTTGTAACACATAATTTTGGTGCTCTGCCTTTACTTATCAAAAAGGAAGGTCTGGGTTTTATTGTTGATACAGAAAAAAAAGATGTTCAGGAAAAAATTTCAAATTATATAAGCTCGTGGTCACCAAAAGGTGCGGATCAATTTTTGGAGGATCGTACATGGACAATTGCGGCTACCCGATTAATTCGAGCAATCGAAGAATAGAATAAGAGATAGATAATGGTAGAAAAAGATTTTAAGTATTACTACAGCAAGATAAGGTACCTGGCAAACAAGCATATGTTTATCAAACAAAAGATCACCAGCCGAGATCTTGAAAAGTTTTCAACATTGGTCGATTCTAATGGAAAAGCCCTTATCGTTTTTAGTGAGTTCGATCATGCAAAAGTTTTTGATGATTATGATGAGATGCCTCACCATCTTTTTGAGACCGATAAATACCTTGAGTATTTTGATGATTATCCATCCGAAGCTTATGATTCCGTGATCTGCATGGGTCTTCTTGAACACATGAAAAATCCTTTAAAACTGATTGAAAAGTGTCATTCTGCTTTGAAGCCAGACGGGAAAGTTTACATTGCGGCAAGCAGTGTATTTTCAGTTCATCGCGGACCTGAAAATTATTTTCATGTAACCCAATACGGAGCCGAACAGTTGATGAATAAATTTGAATGGAGTCGTACCGAGATAAGAGGCTCATGCGGTCCATTTAGAACTCTTGGGATTTTATGTCAGCGAATCCTCTTGCAAAGTGAGATTAATATTATTTTCAAACCCTTCCTTGAGTTGTTGGCGTGGTCGTTACCGCTTCTGGATTTTGTAGTCAAGAAACAGTATGACGGGCACAGACGTGATGAGGATAGGGTGATTGACAGCATGATGCCTTCAAACATCTGGATTATTGGAACCAAGTAAATGATAAATGAAATTTTTCGATGCCAATAATATTCATCAAGAAAAGATTGAATCTGATGTTTGTATTGTCGGAGCTGGTCCGGCGGGAATGGCTTTGGCTGTTAAACTCAGAAATTCCGGGTTAAAAGTTGTTATTGCTGAAAGTGGAGGTTTAAACAAAAATGATCGCGCGAATGATCTGAACTCCCTGGATATCAAATCAAACTTTATCTACAGGGATGGTGAAAGTGAGAGAAACCGTCAAATTGGTGGAACTGCAAATCTATGGACGGGAAGAGTCGTCCCTTTTGTTTTCAAGGAATCATTAGACAAGGAATGGGAAGGATTACGAGAAAATGTACTGCCTTATTATGATGATGCATTCAAAATTTTTGGAATCGATCCTTCCATAAAGGATACTCACCAGCAAAATGAAGGCGAATTATATGCCTATTGGGCACAGAAAACTGAGAGATTTAATTATAAGTCCCAGCTGTTTGAAAAAAATAACAATAGTGAGGTTTACTATAATTTGGGTTGTATTGGAGATCCTGTGTTCAATGGGAAAGAGATCCAAGAGCTCACATTTTTAAATAGAAAGCATGAAATATTTCTTATAAAATCGGATTGTTTTGTCTTCGCTATGGGCACGATTGAGAATGTAAGATTGCTTTTAATGATTCGAGAGAAGCTGGCTGAATTTCAAAAATACGAGTTGAAGAATGTAGGCCGATTTATAATGGATCACCCCCGGATTTGGCACGGAGATGTGCAGAGGCTTCACAATGAATCGGATATTTCCAGGTATCAAATAAAAAGAAATAAATGGGGGTTTTACAAAACCGGTATTCGAAATGAAACGGAAAAGAGTAGGATCTACTGTAATTTTATGAAAAGTCGAGGCAGGCTGAATTCACTGATTGATTTGATCCCATTTGAATCATTTCAATATTCATTTAGAAAATTGATGGCAAGAGAAAAGGGTGTTTTTAAATCGTCTGCAAGTCAGCTTTTAGCGTTGCCGTTGATAAGAAAATGGAGGGGTGTGAATACTATGTTGGAAAATTATTTTAATGATGACCCGGAGCTGAATTTTAATATAATGACCTATTGTGAGCAGCAGCCCAGAGAGGAAAATCATCTAAAACTAAAAAATGAGAAAGATAAAAATGGTTTACCAATACCAGTTCTTATAAATCATATGCATGAAAGTGAGCTCGAAGAGGTTCTAAACTTTTATAGCTTTTTAAAAGACTATCTTCAACGTTTAAACTGCCGGCTCACCTATGATTCTGAATACCTTCTGAATCCTGTAAACTACACAGATGCTGCTCATTTGATGGGTGGCACTCGTTATTCAAATCAATCGGACAGAAGTGTTCTTGAAAAAGATTTAAGTGTAAAAGGGATCCAGAATCTACATGTTAGTGGAAGCTCAGTATTTCCAACAAGCAGCGTAGAGAATCCTACACACCTCATTGTCTCTTTATCATGTTATTTGGCAGAAATTTTGATAAGAAAATTTGAGTAAATGGATTTTCTAATTTATCAAAATCGATGCCTGAGATCGATTCCTATAGGATCATCCAATCAGCAAAAATAAATATCCATATGAGAGGCAGATATACAAAAGATGAAAACATCAAAGCCTTGGCAGTGGATCTATCACGAGATATTGTAAACCGTATTCCATAATATAGATATGCGGCCGTTGTGAGAAGTGATCCGCTAAGATATAGCCAATTCACTAAATCCATCACATAGAGTTTATATACAGTTGGGATTAAAATGATGAGTGGAACGAGAATCCAAAGAGAAGCTTTCCAGCCATATGGATCATTTTTGGGCAACATTTTAAAACCTGCATGTTCGTAATCATCCTTACAAACCCAGGCGATCGCCATTACATGTGGTATTTGCCAGCAATAGATGATGCCAAATAAAATCCACATGCCATGTTCAAAGACGGTTCCTGTTGCCGCGGCCCATCCTCCAACCACAGGCAAAGCACCCGGAATAGCTCCTACAAATACATTTAAAGCAGAAATTCGTTTTAACGGTGTGTAGGCGTAGAGATAGATAATTGTGGTAGCGAGAGAAACTAGTCCGGCTACGATATTCACCATCAGCAGCAGATATGCGAGCCCGGCGATAATCAGGCTCATTGAAAAGATGAGGCTCTTTTTGGGTTCAATCCTGTAAGCAGGTAAAGGGCGCTGACTGGTTCTGCGCATAATGCCATCCAGATCGCGTTCCAAAAACATGTTGTGAGCTGCAGTTCCGGCTGCAATGAGATACGTTCCGAAAATGGCATGAATCATAGTAATGAAATTCACGCTTCCAGCTGATCCCATCAAAAAGCCAATGAGCATACTTGCAACAACAGTGAACGTTATTCCCGGCTTCGTTAGTTGATAATAATCACTTGCAGTGCCAAGAAAATCTTTAACCGATAATTTTTTGCTAATGGTATTGTTCATCAGGCGCTAAAATTTTTAACGCATACAAAATAACCAATTTGAAATTGAGATGTTACCCAGAGTTTGTTCCAGGTTCAAAGTCTAATGTTTAAGGTTAAGGTTTGATTTTTCTAAAAAACTTTGCTTGTAACAGGTATCTTTCAAGTTGTAAATGTTATCAGTTGAATACATTTTTACCAAAAACCAAAAACCAAAAACCAGAAACTAAGTGAACCTCTATCAAAAAACAGCCGTGACTACGGTTTGTGCAACAATATTATTGATATTTGTCGGTGCCTTCGTTCGTGCAGCCGGTGCCGGTTTGGGATGCCCTGACTGGCCTCAATGCTTTGGAATGTGGATTCCGCCAACAACAGCTGCTGATCTACCTGCAGGTTACGATGCTTCACTTTTTAACCCTGTTCATACCTGGCTGGAATATGTCAATCGGCTGATTGGTATTGTTATCGGATTGTTGATCACGGCTACGTTTATTATCTCGTTTAAGTACAGAAAAAAAGAACCAATAATTACCGTGGCTTCGGGTATAGCGTTTGTCCTTGTTCTTTTCCAGGGATGGTTGGGCGGACAGGTTGTGCGATCAGGGCTTCAAGCCGGGATGATTACGATCCATATGGTTGTAGCGATGCTTATACTTTCAATACTTCTATACGCTGCTTTTCGGGCCATGAATGAACGTTTGCAAATTCAGATCCCAAGAAATGTGAAGAGAGATCTGCTTTGGCTGGGTGGGGGTATATTTCTACTCACAATGTTCCAGTTGGTTCTCGGAACACAAGTGCGCGAATCCATTGATTTTGCTAAAAACGTACTGGAATTACCGCGCGAATCCTGGATCGATACCACCGGTTGGATCTACGCTGTGCACCGCAGTTTTTCGTGGTTGGTAGTGATCCTTGGAGTGGGACTATTGTATTATAATAAAAAGAAAGGGGTACCGAACAGATTACAAACTACGGGCTGGATCATCGCCGCATTGATACTATTTCAAATATTTTTGGGAGTGGGTATGGAGCGATTCGGAATGCCGGCAGCTTTCCAGGTTTTACATTTAGTGAGTGTTTCAATCTTAATCTGTGCGGAGTTGCTTTTTATGTTGATGACAAGGTTTGCTAAGGAGTAAATAATTCATCGGACGAGTGTTTTGAGACAAAATGTAGGCAATAGGTAAATCCACTCGTCCGATTGATGGAAAGTTGATGTGGAGATTTTGAGATATTTGATTGATGATCTGCTTAGATAGAAAAAAACGCCCCATCAGGGCTCGTGTGGGAAAATCAATACAACAAATGCTTTTCTTCGACTGCAGAATTTGTTTGATCTGTAGCTTTAGGATTTGGCAGGCGAAAATAGCAATCGCCGGCAGATGTACGAATCGATTGGCTGGCTAATGGATAGGATAATCTCTACAACTTCTCCTTCAACTTCTCTAAAAATACTCTCACCTCATTCAGATCTTTCTTGGCTTCGGCAGGGAGTTCGCTACTTTTCTTTGGAGCAGATTCACCTGAGGCTTCCTCTTCAAGCTTTTTTTGAGCTCCGGCTGTACTGTATTTCTTATTTTGGATAAGATCTTTCAGCTTTAAAATCAGGGTAATATCCTGTTCGCGATAGGTTCGGTTACCGGCTTTGTTCTTTCTGGGAGAGAGATCCTTGAAGATGGTTTCCCAGTATCTAAGAACATGAGGCTCAACCGATGTAATTTCACTAACCTCTCCAATTGAATAATACAGTTTCTTCATGGCATCGAAATCTATTATTTTCAGGTTTAAGATTTAACCTTTAATCATTCAGTACATCAACAATCACCTGCAAGCTATTGTCGGCTTTTAATGTATGAATAAAAACACGAAAGATTCTAATTCGGTGGATATCAGTGTCGTGATTCCTCTATACAACGAGGAGCAATCGTTAGCTGAACTATCTGAAAAAATTGCAGCGGCGATTGATAACTATTCATTTGAAATCATTTTTGTGGATGATGGTTCCACAGATTCTTCATGGGAAGTGATAACCGATTTGAATCAAAAATCATCCAGTGTTCGAGGGATTCGATTTCGAAGAAATTACGGAAAAAGTGATGCACTGCAGACTGGTTTTGAGGAAGCAGAAGGCAAATATGTAGTGACGATGGATGCCGACCTTCAGGATGATCCACAGGAAATACCGGCTCTTATTGAGATGTTAAAGAACGATTATGATCTGGTAAGCGGATGGAAAAAAAAGCGTCACGATCCCATTACCAAAACAATCCCCTCACGATTTTTTAATGCAGTGACTCGATTTACAACCGGCATTCGACTTCATGATTTCAATTGTGGGTTAAAAGCCTATCGCAAAGAAGTAACTGATAGCATCTATCTCTATGGTGAAATGCATCGATACGTGCCATTGCTGGCTAAGTGGAAAGGATTCGACAGAATTGGGGAGAAGGTGGTAAAACACCACCCACGAAAATATGGAAAGACAAAATTTGGGATCTCCCGTTTTCTGAATGGATTTTTAGATCTTATAACACTCCTGTTTGTGAACCGTTACATGCGGCAGCCGATGCACTTTTTCGGTTCCATGGGAGTGTTATTTTTAATTGTTGGCGTGGGCATCAGCGGCTGGCTTGCTTACCTGAAAATATTTTTGAATCAGCCGCTGAGTAATCGGCCGCTGCTGTTTCTAGGAATTCTGTTAATTCTATTGGGGGTTCAATTCTTCTCCATCGGATTTCTTGGTGAGATCTACAACCAGGGACAGGTGAAGCAGGAAAAACCGGGGATCGCTGAGAAGACAGGATTATGAGTAAAATTGCCTACGATCCGGTAAAAGATCGATTTGCCGGTATCATTCGAAATTCGAGATGGCTCAGACGACTCTTCTATATTTTGCTGGATCTTTTCTTTCTCCGAAGCTGGCATATCCGAAGAATTTTGAATAAGAATGGAAGAGAATTAGATAAAAAAGGAGACTGGATATTACTGGATGCCGGATGTGGATTTGGGCAGTATGATCGATTTATTCTCTCAAAATTCAAAAATGTGAAGGTTCATTCTGTAGATGTTAAAGAGGATTATTTAGAGGATAACCGTCACTATTTCCAGGATGCCATCAAAAAAGAGAGAATTCAATTTTATGAGGCGGACCTGCTTGATTTCTCGTCTGACACAAAGTTCGATTATATCATTTGTATTGATGTCCTGGAACATATTCAGAATGATGTAAAGGTGATGAAAAATCTTCAAAAATGTCTCAAAAATGGAGGATATTTTTTAATGCATTCACCCTCTCATTATTCTGAAGAGGATGCTGATGAAGACGATTCATTTGTAGGTGAACATGCCCGACCGGGCTATTCGAAGGAGGAGATCATAACAAAGTTAAATTCCGCCGGGTTTGATTCCATAAAGCCACATTATACATATGGATTTTGGGGACACAGAGCCTGGGTTCTCTCCGTCAAATGGCCGATGATCTGGTTTAATAAAATCAACCTGTTCGCAGCAATTCCTCTCTTGATTTACTACCCGATTGTTATACCATTTTGCTTACTTTTGAACTTCGTCGATCTGTTTACCAAAAACGAGAAGGGAAACGGTATATATGCTTTGGCGAAAAAATGAATTTGAAGCGTGGAAGGGAAAAACTGTTCTCGAGCCACCAGATGAGTATAATAAGTTGGAATAAAAATTATTAGGTAGAAAACTCATCTGAGTACTGTTACTCATTGGCAGAGAAAAGTTAGCTAAATACGATACAATTGAAGATTTTACAATGAACAACTGACAACAAACGACAAACAATTTAATGTCATTCACGAACAAGACTGTAGTTATTACCGGAGGAGCTAAAGGAATTGGTGCCGGATGTGCTAATGTATTTTATCGAGATGGAGCCAATGTAGCGATTTTGGATGTTGACGAAAAAACCGGCTTGGAATTCGTGAAGGAATTAGGCGAGCGTGCATTGTTTGTACAATGCGATATCTCAAGCGAAAAAGAGGTGCAGGATGCGGTCGAAAAAATTTACGATCATTTTGGATCGATTCATTACCTCGTCAATAATGCCGGAATACTAAAATACTTTTCAGTTACTAATACATCGGTGAAGGATTGGGACGCTGTGATGAATGTAAACCTGAAAGGTGCATTTCTCTGTGCTAAACACTGCATTCCTTACATGCAAAAAAATGAAGACGCAGTGGTTGTCAACATGTCGAGTGTGCAGGCGTTTGTAGCGCAAGAAAATGTAGCTGCATACCTCGCCACAAAATCTGCTTTGATTGGCCTCACAAGAAGTATTGCTGTGGATTATGCTCCAAATATCCGAAGTGTGGCAATCTGTCCAGGCGGTGTAGACACCCCGATGAATAGAAATGCATTCCGGGAATCGCCCAATCCGGAGGTAGTTCGTAAAGAGACGGAAAATTTACATCTCAATGGACGTATGGCTACAGAAGAAGAGATCGGTGAGTTAGTGGCATTTGTATGCAGTGAAAAAGGGGCGTTTATAAACGGTCAACCGATTCGCATAGATGGTGGACTTGGAATCAAAGTAGGTGGAAGTAAGAAAGAATAATTATGCCCTCAACAGTTCATGCAAACCTGGAATATCAAACAGATGCCCATTTGGGTGAAGGACCGGTTTGGGACGAGATCTCCCAAAAACTCTGGTGGGTGGATATTCTCGGTTGTACACTCAATTGCTATGATCCGGTATTGAAAGAAAATGAATCGTTTGATGCAGGAGAACATATTGGAGCGGCTGCTTTGCGAAAGGAGGGTGGGCTTCTATTGGCACTTCAATCCGGGTTGGCTTTTTTTGATGAATCATCTGGAAACATTACCCCGATAGAAAATAATTTCTCTCTTAGTGATGGGACCCGATCAAACGATGGAAAATGCGACCCCGCCGGACGTTTTTGGCTGGGAACTCTGGATTATGATTTAGAGGAAGGATCCGGAAATCTATTTTGTGTGAACTCGGATTTAGCAGTGGGAAAGAAGTTGGATCAATTGACGATTCCAAATGGGATGGCATGGAATAAAAATGCCGACAGATTTTTCTTTATTGATACAATTGAGAGAGAACTCTATTCCTATAACTATCAAAAAGAAACCGGCGAAATTTCAGAACGGTCAATAATTTATGAGTTTGCGGATGATCTCGGTTATCCTGATGGCATGACAATTGATTCCAACGATAAATTGTGGATTGCACTGTATGCCGGGAGTAAAGTGATTCAAATCAACCCGAAAAATGGACATATTGAGTTCGAGGTTCGATTGCCGGTTCCTAAACCAACATCTTGCACGTTTGGTGGTAAGTCTTTACAGACTCTATTCATTACCACTTGTCGTGAGCATATGGATGAATCCGAAATCGAGTTGACGCCGCTTTCGGGTTCGCTTTTTAGTGTTGATTTGCCATTTAGAGGGAGATCGACAGATCGGTTTATTCGTTAAACAAAGAACCTGACAGCGTCCGGAGGTCCTGTCAGCGTTGTGCTTATGAAATCATTTTGTGATTCTCTAAGGAATACAAATAGTATACCTGACAAGTTACAGAGCATTCAAAAACATTTACGGAATTAATAGAAAGAAAAAAAATAAGTTATGAGCAAAAATAAGAAGAAGGATCTCAGAAGCAGAGATTGGTTTGGTAAAACCGGGAAAGATGGATTTATCTACAGAAGCTGGATGAAAAACCAGGGTTTTCCTTCGGATGAATTTGAGGGTAAACCGGTGATTGGAATTTGTAACACGTGGTCGGAACTAACGCCGTGTAATGCCCACATGCGTGAACTTGCAGAGTCCGTGAAACGAGGCGTGTGGGAAGCAGGTGGATTTCCATTGGAGTTTCCGGTGATGTCACTCGGTGAAACCATAATTCGGCCAACTGCTATGCTGTACAGAAATCTGGCCAGCATGGATGTTGAGGAATCAATACGTGCAAATCCTTTGGATGGAGTCGTTCTTTTATGCGGTTGTGATAAAACCACGCCATCGTTGGTAATGGGTGCTTGTAGTGTAGATATTCCAACGATTGTTGTTTCCGGAGGACCGATGCTGACGGGATATTTCAAGGGGAAGAAAATTGGTACTACCGATGTTTGGCGATTTGCAGAAGATCATAAAACAGGAAAAATCAGTGATGAGGAACTGCTTGAGGCTGAAGGGGCAATGTGTCGAAGCCAGGGTCATTGTGCTGTAATGGGAACGGCCTCCACCATGGCATCGATGGTGGAATCGCTTGGGTTGAGTTTGCCCGGAAACGCAGCTATTCCTGCAGCTGATTCCCGGCGAAAAGTGCTGTCTCATGAAAGTGGTCGCCAAATTGTAGAAATGGTCAATGAAGATTTGAAGATGTCTAAAATATTAAAGCGTGAAGCATTTCTGAATGCCATCAAAATTAATGCGGCCGTTGGCGGATCAACCAATTTTATTGTTCACCTGATGGCGATTGCCCGTCGGATGGAGGTAGACCTTGAATTAGATGATTTTGACGAGCACGGAAGTAATATTCCCTTGTTAGTGAACCTGATGCCGTCGGGCGATCATTTTATGGAAGATTTCTACTATGCAGGCGGTCTGCCGGTCGTGATCAAAGAGATGAGTAAGCATTTGAATTCAGGAGTGATAACCGCTAACGGCAAAAGCCTGGTCGAAAATAATAAGAATGCCGAATGTTATAACCGGGATGTAATTGCAACACTTAACGAACCATTCCAGGAGAAAAGCGGAACGACGGTTGTGAGAGGAAATTTATGTCCTGAAGGAGCGGTCATCAAAACATCTGCCGCCTCACCTGAATTGATGCAGCACAAAGGTCGAGCCGTTGTGTTTGAAGGAATCGAAGATTACAAAGCCCGAATTGATGACCCCGATCTGGATATCGATGAATCCTGTATTATGGTACTCAAATATGTAGGGCCGAAAGGATATCCCGGAATGCCGGAGGTTGGAAATATGGGACTACCGAAAAAGATTCTTGAGAAAGGTGTGAAAGATATGGTTCGAATCTCTGATGGACGAATGAGTGGTACCGCATATGGTACAGCATTTCTGCACGCATCACCTGAATCGTACACCGGGAGTGTTTTGGCACTCGTTGAAACCGGGGATATGATTGAGGTGGATGTGAAAAATCGCCGACTCCACCTTGACGTTTCTGATGAGGAACTTGAACGACGCAAAGAGAATTGGAATCCGCCGCCACATGAGTTTGACAGGGGATATGTGAACCTGTATATCGAACATGTGGAGCAAGCTCACCTTGGAGCCGATCTTGATTTCCTTGTTGGTAAGTCGGGAAGTGAAGTGAAACGGGAGTCTCATTGATAGAATTAACTAAAATCTCGCGTTGAGAATGAATTAACCACAACGGCACAAAGATTTCAGGGCGTACACAGAGAAATTATGTTATAAGAATAATCTCCAGGTGACTCTTTGTGTCCTTTGTGAATTCTCTGACGTCATGGTTTTTATGTGTTGTATATCATTTTCTTATGATTTGAAAGGATCATAAAAACTTCGCGGATTTTAAAAAGTGCAAAAACAGGAGAGCTCATGTCCAAAAAGTGAATTATTTTCATAAATTGTAACAATGAAAAATAATGAACTCCAACTACTGAACATGAGTACGAAATTAAGTGGAAAAATTCCGTTACTTCTTACCCTATCCTTTTTACTCACAGCACTTGTCTCCTGTAATGAATATGGTGAACAAACCATAGAACAAGCAGGGGATATTGAATTTATCCATCACTCGAATGGTCCAACGATCGGGCATTCTCTCAATTCCGGTGTGGAAATTTTGCAAGTGGATGGAGCTGCTTTTAAAGATTTTAATAGGAACGGAGATTTAGATCCGTACGAAGACTGGCGACTTTCGACAGATGAGCGTGCAGGAGACCTGGCTTCACAAATGACTGTTGAGCAGATTGCCGGACTCATGTTGTACAGTGCCCATCAATCGATTCCTGCCGGTGAAGGTGGATTTCGCGGTGGTACTTATAATGGATCTCCACTCAGTGAAAGTGGAGCTCAGCCGTCAGACTTAACCGATCAGCAGAAGCAATTTTTAGAGGATGATAATCTACGCCACGTACTCATCACAACAGTTGAGAGCCCTGCCGTGGCCGCTAAATGGAATAACAATGCTCAGGCGTTGGTTGAAGGGCTTGGTCTTGGTATCCCAATGAATACCAGTTCCGATCCGCGACATGAAACTTCGGCTGATGCAGAATTCAACGAAGGAGCTGGTGGTGACATCTCCATGTGGCCGGGATCGCTGGGATTAGCCGCTACATTTAATCCCGATGTAACGGAAGATTTCGCGAGAATTGCGTCGATTGAATACAGGGCGTTGGGAGTAACCACAGCACTCTCTCCACAAATTGATATGGCTACAGATCCCCGCTGGATGCGAGTCAGCGGAACATTTGGTGAAGACTCCCAACTTTCAGCAGATATGGCGAGAGCTTATGTTGATGGATTTCAAAGCTCATCAGAAGAGCAAGAGATCTCCGGCGGCTGGGGATATGAAAGTGTGAACGCAATGGTCAAACACTGGCCCGGCGGTGGATCCGGGGAGGGCGGACGTGATGCTCACTACGGATTTGGAAAGTACGCCGTTTATCCCGGAAATAATTTCGACGAGATGTTGATTCCATTTACCCAAGGTGCATTCAATTTGGAAGGCGAAACCGGAATGGCTTCTGCAGTGATGCCATACTACACAATTTCAGTTGGACAAAGCTCCGAAGGCGAAGATGTTGCCAATGCCTACAGCGATTACATCATCCAAGAACTTCTGCGGGATAAATATGGATTTGATGGCGTGGTTTGTACAGACTGGGGTGTCACCGGTGATCATAATGTGATGGACTCTTTCATTGATGGGAAACCCTGGGGAGTTGAAGATCTGACGGTTGCGGAACGTCACTACCGGGTAATTATGTCCGGCGGCGATCAATTCGGAGGAAATAATGAGGCCGGGCCTGTTGTAGAGGCGTATGAAATTGGGGTTGAAGAACATGGTGAAGAATTTATGCGTGCGCGCTTTGAGCGTTCTGCAGTACGGCTTCTCAAAAATATTTTCAGAGTAGGATTATTTGAAAATCCATATCTGCAACCAGAGGAATCGAGTGAAATTGTTGGTAATCCTGATTTTATGGAAAAGGGATTTGAAACCCAGTTGAATTCGATCGTAATGCTTAAGAATAGTGAGAACGTACTACCGGTTGAGGATCAGTTGACGGTTTATGTGCCGAATAGAACCAGGCCACAAAGTTCGAATTTTTTGGGTATGCCAATTCCTGCCACAGATGAACTGCCGGTAAGTGAAGAGATTCTAAGCGAATATTTCAATCTCACGGACAATCCGGCAGAAGCAGATTTTGCCATCGCCTTTATTCAAAGCCCGAATTCCGGTCGTGGGTATGACAGCGAAAATACTGAATATGTTCCGATCAGCCTCCAATACCGCCCATACACAGCAACTGAAGCCCGTGATCCAAGTTTGGCAGGTG
>Ga0102931_1000357_pt1 | contig 22416 bp, 17 predicted proteins | sample SalPonR1_C_D1_MG_FD_79282 | JGI IMG/M metagenome (GOLD analysis project Ga0102931, IMG submission 79282) | Salt pond soil microbial communities from South San Francisco under conditions of wetland restoration - Salt Pond MetaG R1_C_D1_MG | ecosystem: Environmental > Aquatic > Marine > Intertidal... | reverse complement strand
TATCCATGCCCGCACCTGGGTGGAGCGCACGCGGCCCTATCCCGACACCGGCGACGCCATCCAGATGCTGGTGGAGTCGCTGCGCGAGTTCGGGCTGAACGGCAAGGACATCGGCTACGAGCGAAACAGCTACTTCTTCCCGGCCTATCACCAGGACAGCATCCATACCACGTTCACGGACGGCCGGCTGCTCGACTGCTTCGGCATCGTGGAACAGGGCCGCATCACCAAGTCCGGATACGAGATCGAGGTGATGAAGAAGGCCGCTGCCGCCACCGAGGCCGGCATGCAGGCCGGTTACGAGGCGGCCGAGGCGGGTGCCACCGAGAATGAGATCGGCGCGGCCGTCTGCGCCGCCATGTTCCGGGCGGGGGGCGAGCCCCCGGCCGTGATGCCCTACGTCACCTCCGGGCCCCGCACCATGATCGGCCATGCCACCTGGGAAGGACGCACCGTCCAGCCGGGCGAGCACGTGTTCCTGGAGATCGGCGGCTGCTACCGGCGTTACCACACGGCGATGATGCGCACGGTGCTGCTCGGCGACATGACGCCGTCGCTGCTGCAGGCCCAGGAACGTATGAAACTCGCGCTGCGGGAGGTGAAGAACATCATCCGGCCGGGCCTGACCGTCTCCGATGCGGACAATCTGATCCGGGCCATCATCCAGGACAACCAGGTGGGCGCGAATCTCATCACCCGCTCGGGCTACTCCATCGGCATTGCCTTCCCGCCGAGCTGGGACGAGGGCTATATCTGCAGCCTGCGCCAGGGCAGCAGCACCATCCTGGAAGAAGGCATGTGCTTCCATATCATCCCGTGGATGTGGGGCGTGGACGGCGACAAGACCGTCGGCATCTCGGACACGATCTACGTCACCGACAGGAGCTGCCAGTCCTTCTTCACCCTGGACGAGGACTTCATCGTCAAGGGCGAGCAGACGCTCATGGGCAAGCGCGTCGGTTCCAGTGACAAGCTGATCGCCATTCCCGCGCGCGACGACCCCGACAAGACCAAGAAGTCCGACAGGGCGTCCTGAGCGCCACCCGGACTCGTCTACCCATACCCATCTACCCACCCGTCCACCCCTATCCGCCAGAGCAGGAGCCTCCTTCCATGCTGACCGCCATCGATCCCACCACCGGCACCGTGATCCGCGAGGTGAAGCCGGCCTCGCCCGATCAGGTCGAGGCCACCCTCGCCGAAGCCGCCGCCGCCTTCCCCGGCTGGCGCGACACCGGCTTCGACGAACGCGCCGAGCTGCTGCGCGCCGTCGCCGCCGAGATGCGCCGCGACGTGGACGCCCTGGGCGCGCTCATGACCGAGGAGATGGGCAAGCCGGTGCGCGAGGCCCGGGGGGAGGTGGAGAAGGCGGCCTGGTGCGCCGAGCACTACGCCGAACACGCGGAGTCCTACCTGTCGGCTGACGTCATCGAGTCCGATGCCAGCTCGAGCTACGTGCAGTATCTGCCTCTCGGCACCATCCTGGGCGTGCTGCCATGGAACGCGCCGTTCTGGCTTGCTTTCCGCTTCGCCGCGCCGGCGCTGATGGCCGGCAACACCTGCGTGATGAAGCACGACCCCCACGTCCCGGGCTGCGCGCAGGCCATCGAGGACGTGTTCGCCCGGGTGGGCGCGCCGGAGGGCGTGTTCCGGAACCTGCCCATCGAGACGCCGGCGGTGGAGGCGGTGATCCGCGACGAGCGCATCAAGGGCGTCTCCTTCACCGGCTCCGACCGGGGCGGCGCGGCTGTCGCTTCCGCGGCGGCCTCGGAGATCAAGCGCTCCGTGCTGGAGCTGGGCGGCTCCGACCCCGCCATCGTGCTGGCCGATGCCGACCTCGAGAAGGCGGCGGACACCATCACCCTGTCGCGCATCATCAACGCCGGGCAGAGCTGCATCGCCGCGAAGCGCACCATCGTGGAGGCGCCGGTCTACGACCGCATGGTGGAACTGCTGCAGGATCGCCTGGCGAAACTGAAGGTGGGCGACCCGCGGGAGGAATCCACCGACGTGGGCCCGATCGCTCGGGACGACCTGCGCGCCAACCTGCACCGCCAGGTGCGGGCGAGCGTCGAAGCCGGCGCCAGCTGCCGCCTGGGCGGCGAGCTGCCGCAGGGCGACGGCTTCTTCTACCCGGTGACGCTGCTGACGGATGTGACGCAGGACATGACCGGCGCCTGCGAGGAGACCTTCGGCCCGGTGGCCGTGGTCATGCGCGCGGCGGACGCCGACGAGGCGCTCGCCATCGCCAACGACACGCCTTATGGACTGGCTGCCGCTGTGTGGACCGATGCGGAAAGGGGAGAGGCGATGGCCCGGCGCCTCTACACCGGCCAGGTGGCCGTCAACGGCATCGTGAAGACCGACCCCCGGCTACCCAGCGGCGGCGTAGGCCGCTCCGGCTACGGCCGCGAACTCGGCCCCCACGGCATCCACGAATTCGTCAACGCACAGCAGGTCTGGATCGCTTAAAGGTGCCGGACCGAACTTTTGCAACTTTTGAAACTTATGAGAGTTTCAGAAGTTCCTCGGCCGATTCCCACCGGCGGAAGCCGTCGTCCCGCGCTTGACCGGCAGCAGCCGCCACAGGCCGGGAGCGGACCCCGGCACGCGCTCGTAGCTGCCGCCAGCATCGGCGGCAACCGGGGCGAACAGGCGCCCGATATCCTCGATCACCGCCGGATTGCGCAGGTGATAGACATGTCCGCTCAGGCTGTGAAGACCGGTCCCGGACACGTCCACGAGCTGCACTTTCGCGGACAGGGCACCCCCTGCATGGGCCTCTTCGTCGGTAATCCCCAGCCGCGCTGAAGTATTCACCACCGTGGACAGGCGCAGCGCCAGGTCATTCTCCGAGGCGTAGATCGTCACCCGCTCCGCTCGCCGCTCCAGCACGGGCCGCAACTCGGCGAATCGCGACCGTGCGATATCCGGAGCGACCAGCACGACCTGGCCGAACGCGCCCACGCCATCATCCATCCGCGAGAGCACCTCCACCGTCGCCCGCGCGCCGAGGCTGTGCCCCAGAATGCTCACGCCGGCGCTGCCGTGCCGGGCGGCCAGCCCCTCGAGCACCGCCCGGAGATCCGGCAGGCTCCAGGCCAGATCGCCGGCATCGCTTGCATAGGTCACGTACTTGCGATCGGCGGGCCAGCTGAACAGGAGCAGCCGGCCGTCCAGCCCCAGGCGCTTCTGCAGCAATGCCGCATGGCGGCAGCTGCGCCCGAAATCCTCGTTGAAACCGTGGATATAAACGACCACTCCGGCGCGGCCGACCTTCCCGACAGCCGACTTCACGTCGCCCGTTGCCGCCGGCGCCACGCCGAGCAGCCGCCCGTCGTGGTCCTCGGCATCCCGGATCGCCACCCGGCAGCGCCCGGCCGTCACCGGTCCGCGGTCGCCGCCGTAATAGTCCCGCCCGTCGCTGCGCGTCTCGAGTTGCCGATTCGTTACGAAAGCGACCTCTGCGGCCGCGACGGCATCCGCCGCGGCCGCGGCGTCCGGCGTCGGACCCACGGGCACCGGGCTCGCGCAGGCCGCGAGCAGCAGGGCACTGGCGCAGAGCGCGGGTCGTCCGTAGCGGTGATACCGGGAGCACATGAACCCGCCAGTATAACCACCGCTGGGCGATGTCGCCGTCCTGCACCATAATGAGGAGCGTACCGCCTGCCCGGGAGCGCCCCTGAAACGCCGTAGCCCCTACAACCACGCCAAGGCGAAGCGCACCGAACGGGCCTACCTGTCACCGGAGATCGTGCAGCAGCGTGAGCGCACCCTCGAGGCACTCGCCCCGTCGCCCGGCGAATGCATCGTCGACGTGGGCTGCGGCCCCGGCCTGCTGACCCGCGCTATCGCGGAAGCCGTCGGCCCGGACGGCATGGTGCTCGGCCTCGATCTCAGCGGTCCCATGCTCGGCCTTGCCCGAGCACGTTGTGCCGGCGTCCCCCAGGTCGGTCTGGCCGCCGCCGATGCCGTGCGACTGCCCGTGGCCTCCGGCATTGCGGATGCAGTCGCGGCCACCCAGGTCCTGCTCTACGTCGAGCGTCCGGAGACCGCCATCACCGAGATGCGCCGGGTCCTCCGCCCGGGTGGCCGCGTCGTGATCGTGGAGACGGACTGGCAGACCGCCGTCGTCACGGCAGAGGACGCCGCTCTGACGCGACGGATGTTCGACGGCTGGGACCGCGCCGTACCGAGCCCGCGTCTGCCGCAACGGCTGATGCCGCTGCTGCGGGATGCGGGCTTCGACTCGGTCCGCGTCCGGGCCGTGCCGGTCCTGTCCACCCGCTACGATGCGGTCGGCTACGCCGGCACCATGCTCGACCAGTGCGCGGCCGCCGCCGTGTCGGCGGGGCGGACGAGCGAACAGGAAGCCCGCGACTGGCGAGCAGATATCGAACAGCGCGCGGAGGCAGGCGACTTCCTGTTCTGCGTCACCCGTTTCCTGTTCACCGGCGAACGGGACTGGTCGCACCGGATTTCATAGCCACCTGCCGAAAGGCCGGCAACTCGGCCCTGGCTGACCCCCACGTTTTACTGCCCGGCCGCCGGCTTACATACCCTCGGTCCGGATGCGGCCCGTGTACAGATAATCGTTCGTCTTCCGTGCTTCGTGACAGGCCTGACAGCCGGGTACGCGGCCTGCCTGCGGCGTGCCGTCCGGCGTCTCGGCCACGGACCCGTCGGGCCGATATTTGGCGAAGAACCAGTCGTTGTGGTCGGGATTGAAGCCGGGTGCCTTGTACATCACGGTCACCGATGCCAGCTTCTCCTCCGGCGTGTAGTTCTCCTTCACGATCATCGCGCCTGGCGGCATCCGTCCGGCCTTCTCCTCCACGGCCCCGAGTGCCGCATCGTTCACATAGGTCGTGAGCAGCATGCCGTGGGGCTCTCTTCCCTCGTAGAGTTCGCCGCGGCCCGGCCAGAACGACCAGCTCTCGCGGTAATCCTCGCCCTGAAGATGGGCCCAGACGGCAGCGCCCGTGGGGTCCGGCCCCGGGTAGCCGGCCGGATTCTCCCCGGCCGCCGGCGCCGAAGCCGGCTCCGTTTCGGCCGCTCCCGGGGGCTCGGCCGGCGATTCCGGCTGACAGGCTGTCGCGCCCAGCGCAGCGACGATCAGGATCGGCAGCGTCTTCCTTGCGGTTGCAGTCATGTTTCACCTCGCGGGGATCCGATGCTTTCGGTCACTTCCACTCCTACCATGGTTCAGCATTCGAGCGGCGTCAAACGCCAACCCGTCGCCGCCCGCGGGCATGCAACGAGCCGGACTCCGTGCGCCAACGTCCGCCGCGTGGTGGCGGTTCACGGCCCCCGGAGGAGCGGCCGCGCGTCGTCGGGCAACGCCAGCCGCCACTCGCGCGCCGGGATGGCGAGCTGGCCGCCCAGCGTGGCGGCGGCGCGCACCGAGCGGCTGAGGGCATTGGCGTTCAGACGCTGGTAATAGGCGAGATGGCCGGCGTGGAACGGCAGGATGTCTTCCAGCACGGCGTCGGTATCCAGCATCCCGGCGAAGGCTACGTAGAACCGGGCGACGGCGCGTGCCACCGCCGTATCCGCGGACATCTGTTCCGAGGGCGCGATGGTCCAGGTCCGGTCGGCCTGCAGGAGGCAGGTGCCGGCGAAGCACTCGCCACGATCTTCGTGCCACTCGTCGGGAGCGATCAGACTCAGACTCCACTCACCGTCCACGAAATAGAGGTAGTTCGGCACGGCGACGGCCGGCTTGTAGCCGAACTTCGCCGACAGCACCAGCAGCGAGGTGAACAGCTCTGCCAGCACCTGCCGCCGGGGCTTTGCGACGACACCCCGCGGTGCGCTCGCATACCAGTCCAGCAGGAAGCCGTTCGCGCTCTTGCCGTCCGGGTTGGCCGGACGCGGCGAGACGCCCTTGCCGGGCTCTCCGGTTTCGTCGGCAGCGGTGCGGGGCTTCGTGTCGTCCATGGTGGTGAATGTCCGTGTGGGCAGTGAGGCTGCGGCCCTGGTTTTCGAGTGTATCCACCGGCCGGATTCCCGCCAAACCCTCGTGTCGACCCTGCGTCCACCGGGTAAACGACGAATCCGCATCCGCGCCGAAGCCGGTTCCGTTCGTCGGGATCCGACTCTAGAATGACCGTACCTGTCAGCGGAAGAGTCCGAATGCGCCCACTCAACGTCTGTGCCCTCCTCCTGTTCCCCCTCGCCGCACTCGCCGACGAGGGCATGTGGACCCTCGACAACTTCCCGTCCGGCCAGGTAGAGGAAAAATACGGCGTCGTCATCGACGACGCCTGGCTGGAGCGGGCCCAGCTCGCCACGACCCGGCTGGAGAATGGCTGCACCGGTTCTTTCGTTTCGCCGGACGGCCTCATCCTCACCAACAATCACTGCCTCTGGGGCTGCGTGCGCAACCTGAGCAGCGACGAGCGCAACCTCTCGGACGAGGGCTTCCTGGCCGCCGAGCGGAGCGAAGAGCTGCAGTGCCCCGGCGAGCAGGTCTCCGTGCTGGTGGGCTACGAGGAAGTCACGGAGGCGGTGCTGGGCGCGGTCGAGGGCCTGTCGGACGCCGAGGCGAACGAGGCCCGCAAGGCCGCGCTCACCCGGCTGGAATCCGCTTGCGAGGCGGACTCCGACGGCGAGCTGCATTGCGAGGCGGTCAGCCTGTACAAGGGGGGCCAGTACTTCATCTATCGTTACCGGCGCTACGACGACGTGCGCCTGGTGTTCGCGCCGGAACTCGACATCGCCGCCTTCGGTGGCGACCCCGACAACTTCAATTTCCCGCGCTGGTCGTTCGACATGTCGTTCCTGCGCGCGTACGAAGACGGAGAGCCCGCGTCGACGCCGGACTACCTCTCCTGGCGGCGCGGCGGCCCGGAGGCGGGTGACCCCGTCTTCGTCACGGGCCACCCGGGCAGCACGTCCCGCCAGATGACGCTGACCGAGCTCCGGATGCTGCGCGATGTCGTCTACCCCATCTGGCTGCTGCGCAACTCGGAACTCCGCGGCCGCATGCTGGCCTGGCAGCACACGGGCCCGGAGGCCGCGCGCGCGGTGCAGCAGAACATCCTGCTGGTGGAGAACGGCATCAAGGTGGTGCGCAACCGCCTGTTCGCGCTGCTGGACGACGAGATGATGGCGGAGAAGGCCGCCGGCGAACGCAAGCTCAGGGAGGCCGTGGCGGCCAACCCGGAATACGAGGCCGTCTGGGGCGAGGCCTGGGAACTCATCGACGGCGCCGTCGCGGCACGCCGCAACATGTACCAGGAGCACCTCTTCATCGAGAACCGGGCGGGGCTCATGGGCGACCTGTTCGGCTACGCCCGCAGTATCGTGCGCGGCACGGTGGAGCGGGAGAAGCCGAACGAGGAGCGCATTCGCGCCTATACCGACGCAGCGCTGCCCCAGCTCGAGCAGGGCCTGCTCGCGGACCGGCCGATCAGCAAGCCCTACGACGAGCTGCGGCTCGCCTTCTCGCTGGCCAAGATGCGCGAATGGCTCGGGCCGGACAGCGCCTACGTCAAGACGATCCTGGGCAACGAGTCGCCGGATACGCTCGCGGCGCGGCTGGTCGCCGATACCCGGCTCGACGACCCCGGATACCGGCGCGGACTGTGGGAGGGTGGCATCGAGGCCGTCAGGGCGAGCGACGACCCCATGATTCGTCTCGCCCTCGCCATCGAGCCGTCCGCCCGGGAGCTGCGGGAAGCCTACGAGGAGCGGGTGGAGGCGCCGCTGGCCCGCGGGCGGGAGATGATCGCCGACGCCAGGTTCGAGATCTACGGCACCGACATCTACCCGGACGCCACCTTCACGCTGCGCGTGAGCTACGGCGCCGTCGAGGGCTGGGAAGAGAAAGGCGAGTACGTGGAGCCGTTCACGGAGACCCGCCGCCTGTTCGAACGCGCGACCGGCGAGCGGCCGTTTCTGGTGCCGGAGAGCTGGCAGGCGGTGCGCGAGGCGCTCGACCCCGGCACGCCGTTCAATTTCGTGAGCACCACTGATACCACCGGCGGCAACTCGGGCAGCCCCGTCATCGCCGCGGACGGCGCGCTGGTTGGCGTCGCCTTCGACGGTAACATCCACTCGATCGCCGGAGAGTACTGGTTCGACCCGAGCCTGAACCGGAGCGTGGCCGTGGATACGGCCATCATGCTGGAGGCGCTCGACAAAGCGTACGACGCCGAGCAACTGCTGGAGGAACTGACCGTCGTCGAGTAGGGAGTCATCGCGCCGGACTATTGGGATTACCGGGAGGCCGCAGTAGACTATCCGTGATCCCGGCGGCGGGTGTAGTTCAACGGTAGAACATCAGCTTCCCAAGCTGAGAATGAGGGTTCGATTCCCTTCACCCGCTCCACTCCCAGCGGCCGCCCGCCGGCCGCCGGCGCGCTGCGTTTTCGCAATCGCCCCCGGCACTTCCAGAGAGGCGCTCGTGCCGTTATCTAGCCTTTCGACCTGCGGTCGCGCAGCTCATCGGCGTCCTCCGTGCGGGCGAGCACCACCACCTGGTCACCCTTCTTCAGCTCGAGTTCGGGTTTCGCGAAGATCAGCTCCTCGTCCCGATAGAGGCAGATGACCCGGCTGTCGCCGGGCAGCTCCAGGTTCTCGATGGGTCCGCCCTCGTCCTCCCTCAGCACGAACGAGATCAACCGTGCGTCCGCGCCCAGCGTGGCGGAGAGTTCCAGGGGATCGCGGCCTTCCATCACGTCGGCGAGGTGCCGGGCCAGGGTGACTTCCGGCACGATGGTATCCACCAGCCCGAGCTCGAGGCAGACATGCTCGAATTCCTGCTTCTCGATGCGGGTGATGACCCGGGAGAATCCCAGCGATCGGCCGACCAGGCTGGCGATGATGTTGGTCTGGTCGTTGGTGGTGAGGCAGAACAGGAAGTCGGTGTTCTCCGGGTCGGCCTCCTTCAGGATGGCCGGGCGGCTGCCGTCGCCGTGCAGCACCCCGCAGTCGAGCTCATCCAGCGACTCGATGACCTCCCGGTCCTGCTCGATGATCACCACCTCGTGATTGCGCTCGAGCAATACCCGGACGGCTGCCAGCGTCGCCGGGCTCGCTCCTACGAATACGGCTCTCATTGTGTCGCGTACCTCCTGCCGATCCAGGTGTGCGGCGCGAGCACCACCAGGATGGCAATGAATTCCATGCGCCCGGCCAGCATGTCGAAGGCGAGCACCCCTTTCAGCAGGCCGGGCAGGTCGCTGGAGGTGATGCCGGTGCTGAGACCCACCGTGCCGGTGGCGGAGACGACCTCGAACAGGGCGTCCAGCGGCGCGTAGCCGTGCAGCAGGAACGGGATCACCGATGCCACGACCACGATCAGGAACATCGTCGGCACCGCCAGGATGTGCAGGATCTCGCCCGCCTCCACCCGCCTCCCGCCCAGCCGGGCTTCCGCCACCGCGTGGGGCGGCAGCGCCATGCGTTGCACCAGCAACTGGATCACCCGCAGCACGACGAGCAGGCGCAGCAGTTTCATGCCGCCGGCGGTGGAACCCACGCTGCCGCCGAGCGCCATGCTGACAATGGAGGTCCACTTGGCCGCATCCGGCAGCGCGGCCGGGTCCACCGGCGTGAAACCGGAGGTGGTCTGTGCCGAGACGCCCAGCAGGAAGCCCTGCTGCACGGCTGCAGGGGTATCCAGCCCGGATGCGGCGAGGATCAGGCTCAACGCGGCGCCGGCCGCCAGCACCGCTACGAGCAGCGCCCGCAGTTCGGCATCGACGAGCAGCCTCCGCCAGTTGCCGCGGACGGCGCGGAGATAGAGCGGCAGGCTGACGGCGGCGAGCAGCGTGATCAGGCTCAGCACCCAGGCGGACCCGTTGCCGCCGAAGCCGGCGAGGCTACTGTCCATGGTCGAGAACCCGCCCGTGGACACGCCGGAGAGCACGTGGACCAGCGCGACGAAAGGCCGGCCCTCCGCAGTCCAGAGGGCGAGCCAGCCCGCCAGCGTCATCCCGGCGTAGATCATCATCAGCCGGCGCGCGTGCCAGATCATCGAGGGGATGTCGGATTCCCGCGCGCCGGTCGGCTCCAGCAGCCGCCGCGCCGCGATGCCCCGCGGCACCAGCAGTGCCACGCACAGCGCAGCGAACCCGAGGCCGCCGTACCACTGCATCCAGGAGCGGGCGAGCAGCAAAGGCCAGGGCTCCCCGGAAGGCTCGGCAAGCGTGGTCAGGCCCGTGGTCGTCACGGCCGAGACCGCCTCGAACCAGGCGTCCGCCGGGGTCAGGCCGAAGGTGGTGAACGGCCAGATCATCGCCGCCGGCGTCAGCACGAACGCGCCGGCCACCAGCACCAGTGCCTCGTTGGGCTGGATCTCGGCGGGCGCGCTGATGCGGTGGCAGAGGAAGCCGCCGGCGCCAAGGGCGAGTGCCACGAGGCCGAGGGCCGCGGCGCTCCCGTATTCGCCGCCGGCGAGGGTGGCCACGGCCGGAACCAGGGTCAGCAGCCCGACGGTGGCGGCAAGCAGGCCGCCGTAGCGCACCAGCACCCGCGGCCGGACCGCGTGCCGGAGCGCGCTCAGCCTGTTTCGCTGTGTCATGGTGCTGTGCCCGGCTCTCTGCACTCCGACTCTGGCACGGCCGCCGCGACACCGGAATCAGGGAAACTACCCGGCCGCCGCCGCGTTTTGTGTTTGACGCCCCAGCCGCGATAATCGGCCGATATGCGATTCGCGCGCTTCCGCATCGACGACACTGTGGTCATGGCCGCCGCTGCGCAGGACGGCGCCTGGGTCCCGGTGGGCGACCTCGCGCCCGACGCGCCGGGCGACATGCTCGCTCTCCTCGACAGCTGGCCGCAGCTGAAGGTGCGCGCGGAGGAGGGCCTGGCCAGCGGCGAGTGGCAGGCGCTGCCGGCGGATGCCGAGCCGCTGCTGCCGTTCCGGCCGGCCTCGCTGCGGGACTTCATGCTGTCCGAGACCCACGCGGTGGAGGCGGCGCGGGGTTATCTGCGGCGCTTCAAGCCCGGCCTTCTGAAGGTGGTGAACGGCTACGAGAAACTCACCGGCAAACCTTTTCCGGCGCTGAAGCCGAAGCCGCTCTGGTACCGGCAGCCGGTCTACTACCTCACCAATCATCTTAACGTGGTCACCGACGGCGCCACCGTCGACTGGCCGGACTATACCGACGCGCTGGACTACGAGCTGGAACTGGCCTGCGTCATCACGAAACCGCTGCTGGACGCGACGCCGGAAGAGGCGGAAGCGGCCATCGGCGGTTTCCTGATCCTGAACGACTTCAGCGCGAGAGACGTGCAGCTCGACGAGATGAAGAGCGGCTTCGGACCGCAGAAGTGCAAGCACTTCGTGAACGCACTTTCGGCGAGCGTGGCCACCGCGGACGACATCCTGCCACGCATCGAGACCGTGAAGGGGGAGGTCCGGATCAACGGCGAGCGCATCGTAGAGAGCCGCAATTCGGATCTGCAGCACGGCGTCGCCGATATCCTGGTGCACGTCTCCCGCGCAGAGCGGCTGCACCCGGGCGAAGTCTTCGGCCTCGGCACCATGCCCGGCGGCTGCGCCATGGAGAACGGCCGCTGGCTCGCCCCCGGCGACGAGATCGAGCTCGCCATAGAGGGCATAGGCACGTTGGCGAACCGGGTGGGCCGCCGGGACGGCTGATCAGTCCCCGACGTGGCTCACCGGCCCGCGCTCGGTCAGCCCCAGCAGCTTCAGCGCGAAAGCATACTCGTGGGCCCGTTCCTCCAGCTTCTCGAAGCGGGCGGCGGAGCCCCGGTGTCCGGCCTCCATGTTCATGCGCAGGAAGAACGGCCCGCCCTTCGCCTCGTCCCGCAGCCGTGCCACCCACTTGGCCGGCTCCCAGTAGGTGACGCGGTAATCGGCGATGCCGCCGGTGGCGAGTACCGGCGGATACGACACGTCGTCGCGGATGTTGTCGTAGGGCGAGTAGGCGGCAATGGTCTCGTACGCTTCCCGGTCGGCGACCGGGTTGCCCCACTCCGACCACTCCGGCGGCGTCAGCGGCAGCGACTCGTCCGAGATGGTGTTCAGCACGTCCACGAAGGGCACTGCTGCCAGCACGCCGCCGAACAGATCCGGGCGGAGATTCAGCGCGGCGCCCACCAGCAGGCCGCCGGCGGAGCCGCCGTAGATGACGGTCTCGTTCCTGCGGCCGTAGCCGCGTTCCTGCAGCGCTTCGGCCACGTCGACGAAGTCCGTGAACGTGTTCATCTTCCTGCCGAGCTTGCCGTCCAGGTACCACTGGCGGCCCTTCGCCGCGCCGCCGCGGATGTGGGCGATGGCGTAGACGATGCCGCGGTCCACCAGCGACAGGGTATTGGTGGAGAAGTGCGCCGGCATGGTCAGGCCGTAGCTGCCGTAGCCGTAGAGCACCAGCGGCGCGCGGCCGTCGACGGGAGTGTTCGCCAGGCGGAGGATGGTGACGGGCACCTCGGCGCCGTCCCGCGCCTCGATGAAGATGCGCTCCACCGCGTAGAGCTCCGGGCGGTGGCCGCTCGGCACCTCCTGGGTCTTCCTGAGCGTGCGCTCCCGGGTGAACATGTCGAAGTCCCAGACCTGTTCCGGCGTGGCGGGGGATTCGTAACTGAAGCGCACCGTCTTCGCGTCGAACTCGTAGCCCTCCTCCAGGCCGAGGGAATAGGCCGCCTCGTCGAAGTCGATGGGGTAGCTCACTTCGCCTTCGTAGTCCGTGATCACGATGCGGGGCAGGGCGTTTTCCCGTTCGAGCCGCACCAGCCGGTCGGCGAAGGCGACGAAGTCCACCAGGTAGGTGCCCGGGCGGTGGGGCAGCCAGTCCTCCCAGTTGTCGCGGCCCGGGTCGGCCACGGGCGCGCGGACGATCTTGAAATCCACCGCGTCGTCGGCGTTGGTGTGCAGATAGAAATGGTCGCCGTGATGTTCCGGGTCGTATATCTCGTCGTCACGCCGGGGCGCGATCAGGACGGGTTCCGTGCCCGGCGGCGCATCGGCGGGCAGGAATCTTGCCTCGCTCGAGGTCACCTTCGACGAGGTGATGAAGATGTACTCGCCGCTCAGGCTCTTCGAGACGTCGAGGAAGAAGCTGTCGTCGGGCTCCTCGTAGACCAGCCTGTCTTCGGCCGGGTCGGTGCCGAGAATGTGGTGCTTCACACGCTTGGGGCGCTGGTGGTCGTCCCGCTCGATGTAATAGAACGAGCGCGAATCCGACGCCCACACGGCGCCGCCGTCCGTGGAGCCGATGGTCTCGTCGAATTCCTCGCCGGTGTCGATGTTGCGCACGCGGATGTCGTAGTACTCCGAGCCGGTGCGATCCGCGCTGTAGGCAATCCACCGGTGATCCGGGCTGTGTTCCACGGCGCCGATGTCGAAGAAGTCCTCGCCCTCGCCTTCCCGGTCGCCGTCGTAGATCAACGTCTCCTCAACGCCGTCCCGTGGCGTGCGCACGAAGACCGGGTACTGCCCGCCGTCCCGGAAACGCACGGAATACGCCCAGGGGCCGTCGGGCAGGGGCACGGAGCTGTCGTCCTCCTTGATGCGGCCGCGCATCTCTTCCACGAGGGTGTCGCGGAGACCGGCGAGGTCGGCGGTGGCGTCCTCGTAGTGGCTATTCTCCGCCTCCAGGTGGCTGCGGATGTCGCCGCTCAGCTTCGACGGGTCGCGCAGCACCTCCTGCCAGTTCGCGTCCCGGAGCCAGGCGTAGGCGTCGGTGCGGGTGACGCCGTGCTGCTCGATGGTCGCCGGACGCTTCTGGGCGGCCGGCGGCGGGCTGTCGGGGCTGATGCGGAAAGCGGGTCGGGTGGAAGTCATGGCGCTCCGGGGTTCATCGTTGTCGTGGCGGGCAGCAGCCTCGCGCGCGTCATTGCCGCAGCCGGCTGCCAGGCTGGCGAACAGGAAGGCAACCAGGGCCGAGTTCGGGCGGTGCATGGGTTTGCGAGCTCGAGGATCACGGGGGCGGGAGATTCTACCCGATTCCCTTCTATTATGGCCGCCCTGCGGGGGTATCCATCTTGCTCCCAAAAAAAGGTCGCGGCGATGGATACCCCCGCATGGCGGCCGTCCTCGCGGTGGCGTGAAGGAGCTGCCAGTCAGAAGCGTCTGCTGACGGGTGCCACCTCTCACGGACAAGGGGTCGTCATCGGTCGGACACGGGCTGTGGGGTCGTCCGAGATGCAGCGGAGGCATCGATGGGCATGTAGGAGGGGGCTTTAGCCCCGATCAGCGCTCGGCCACGTCGGGCGAAGATCGGGGCTAAAGCCCCTCCCACAGTGAGCGTCCCCGCGACCCTGGTCCACCCGATGGCGGGCCAACGCCGACAGAAAGGGGGAATCGGGCCTGAAGGCCCTCCTACCTTGATTCTTGAACGGCGTCACAGACACGGCCCGGGCATCGGGACAATCTCTGTCGTTATGTTCAGCCGGGCTGCGGCCCGCATCGAGGAGGCGGGGATATGGATTCCCAGAAAGGTCTGACCGCACTGGAATTGCTGATCGTGGTCGCGATCATTGCGATGCTCGCCGCGGTGGCCGTGCCCCGCTTTTCCTTGCTGGACCGGGAGGCGCGGGAGCAGGCCGTGGTCTCGCTCGCCGACGGCGTGCGGAGCTCGGCGGAGATCACTCACCGGGTGTGGTCGGCCGCGGGGCGGCCCGATACCCTCACTTTTCAGGGAGAGGAACTGCGTTTCGTGCACGGTTATCCGGTCGAGCAGGCTATCGCCCATGCCGTGATCGGGCCCGGCGGCTTCCGCCAGAACAACGGTGTGTGGATGCACGAGGACGCACGCTCGGCGCTGGACTGCGGCGTGGTCTATCTGCCCCCTGCGACAGAGGGCGTGCCGGCGACGGTGAACGCCTACACGGCGGGCTGCTGATTGCGGGCAGACCCTTTCCGGGCAGACCCTTTCCGGGAAAATCCTAGACGCGCCGGTCGGCGCCGGTCTCGTCGCGCAGGAACATGGACACCTTTTCGGGGTGCATCGGGCGGCTGAACAGGAAGCCCTGAACCAGGTCGCAGTTGCACTCGCGCAGGAAGTCGAGTTGCTCGGCGGTCTCCACCCCTTCCGCCGCCACCTCGATGTCCAGCCCGCGGGCCATCGCGATGGCCGCGCGCACCAGGCGCTGATGATCTTCGTTCTCCTGCAGGTCCGCGATCAGGCTGCGGTCGATCACGAAGGTATCCACCACGCCGCTGTCCAGTGAACGGAACGAGATGTCCTGGGTGCCGAAACGGTCCAGCGATATGCGCACGCCGAGTGCGTTCAGCTCGGCCATGATGTGCGCGGGCATGCGCCGCCCGTGGTTCATGCCCGTGGCCATGACTTCCAGCTCCAGGCAGCCCGGATCCAGGTTGGTGTCCTCCAGCGCCTTCGCCACCGATTCCACGATGCGTCCCCGTGCGAGCTGTGCCGGCGAGAGATTCACCGCCACCGTGAGGTCCGGCAGGTCGAACTGGGTCTGCCACGCCTTCAGTTGCGCGGCGGCGCTGCCAACGATCCATTCGCCCACCGAGTGGATGAGGCCACTGGACTCGAGAATGGGCAGGAAGCGTTCCGGCGCCAGCAGGCCGAAGCGGGAATGCTGCCAGCGCAGCAGTGCCTCGAAGCCGATGAGCCGGCCGTTGCGCACGTCGATGCGCGGCTGGTAATGCAGCAGCAGCTCCCGGCGCACCAGGGCGTGCCTGAGGCCCACCTCAAGCTCTTCGCGCTCCGCGATCTTGTGGTTCAGCGCGGCGGAGTGGAACTGGAAGCGTCCGCCGCCGTGGCTCTTCGCCTGGGCGGTGGCCAGCGCGGCCGCTTTCACCAGCTCGGCGGCGTTGTTGCCGGCTTCCGGGTACAGGGCGATGCCGATGCTGGGCGTCAGGTACACCTCGTTGCCGCCGACGAAGTACTGCTCCTCCAGCGCCAGCACGAGCTTCTGCCCCACCGTGGCGGCGTCCTGGGGTGAGTCGACGTCCTCGATGCAGATCACGAACTGGTCGGCGTTCCACCGTCCGACGAGGTCGCTCACCCGCAGTTCCCGCACGAGCCTCAACGCCACCTCCTGCAGCAGGCGGTCGCCGGTGTCGTGGCCGAGGGTGTCGTTGACCGAGCGGAAGCGGTCGAGGTCGATGAACAGGATGCCCAGCTCCCGTTTGTGCCGGGAGGCGCGGCTGATGGCGCGGCCGAGCTGCTCGCTGAACAGACCGCGGCCGGCCAGCTCGGTGAGCGGGTCGTACAGGGGCGGCCGCTCCTGATGCCGGGCACGCTGCCGGCGGTCGGTCACGTCGCGGAACGAGACCACCGCCCCCACGCGCCGGCCGGCGGCATCCGTGAGCGCGCGCCCGCTGAGGCTCAGCAGCATCGGCGGCTGACCTTCGGTCTCGTACAGGGCCTCCATGTCGCTGAACTTCTCGCCGGCGAGCGCCCGCGGCAGCGGCCGGGCCTCCACCGGCAGTGGCGTCTCGACGCCCGGCGCATTGGCGCAGAACTGCCGGTGCCAGGCGAGGGTCGGCCGCTCCCGCGGCCCCAGGCCGAGCATGCTGCGGGCCGCGGGGTTGATGGAGATCACCACGCCGTGCTCGTCGACCACGATCACGCCGTCGTTGATGCCGTGCAGGATGGTGCGCATCGCGTCTTCGGGCCGCTGCATGCGGCGCACGAACTGGTGCCGGTCCAGCGCGTAGTGCAGGGCCTCTATGAGCGTGCCCGGCGTGATCTCGTCCAGGCACAGATAGTCCTGCGCGCCGTGCTGCACGGTCGCCATGCCCCGGTGTTCGTTCACCCGGGCCGTTACCGCGATCACCGGCAGGCCCGGCAGCTCCGCCATTGCCGCCGCCGGCCGCAGGCGCTGGCGCCCGGCCTCGGTGAGGCCGACGTCGAGCACTACGATGTCCGGATTGATGCGGGCGACCTCTTCGCGGATGCCGCTCGGGTCGCTGGCCTGGTGAATGCCGTCGATGGCATCGAGCTGGCGCAGCATCTGCAGGATGTTGCCGCCGGGGAGTGAGTAGTCGCCGATATACAGTACCCGGAGCTGACGAGCGAGGGGCTCCGGGGTGTCGCCCGATCTGTGGGCTTCGCTCATGCTCCCTCCCTGTGCGCGGGTGCTTTCAGGTTATCGTTTATGACCACCGGCATCGCAGGATCATAGCAAAAGAGCCGCCGGGTGCCGATGGGCGTGATCTTTTTCGCGCCGGTTTCAAACCCGGGGTCACCGGACTGCATCGAAGGATCAAACGACGGATGAAAGGAGCCATGGCGATTGATTGGGCTATTGACTGCGCCGGCCATCGATTTCCCGGCCAACAGACCGCTCGAGGACGAGCCGCCCGTGACCGCTGAATCGGCCGACGTGGCCGATCTGGCCGTCCGCCGCGCACGCAAGGGCGACCGCCGGGCCTTCGAGCAGCTCTACCGCGCCCACGTCGGTCAGGTGTACGGCCTGTGCCTGCGCATGACGGGCCAGCCGGCCGAGGCCGAGGACTGCGCGCAGGAGGCGTTCATCCAGGCCTGGCGCAAGCTCGCCCAGTTCCGCGGCGACGCGGCGTTCGGGACCTGGCTGCACCGCATCGCGGTGAACGCGGTGCTCGCCAGACGACGCCGGGTGCGGCCGGAGGACTCGCTGGACGATGGTGCCGAACTCGGTGCCGCCGGCGAGAGCCCGGCCGACCAGCGGGACCTGGAAGCCGCCGTGTCGACCCTGCCGGAGGGCGCGCGCCACGTCTTCGTGCTGCTGGCCGTGTACGGCTACACCCACGAGGAGGCGGGCGAGATGCTGGGCATCGCCAGCGGCACCTGCAAGGCACAACTGCACCGGGCCCGCCGGCTGCTCGCCGAGCGGCTGAGTGCCGGCCCAACGCCTACAGAGGACCAGACCAGTGACTGAAGAACAGCGGAGACGGGAAGAAGCCGAGGCGGAGCTGGATCGCCGCATCGCGGCGCTGCCGAAGGCGGTGGAGCCCGGGCGCGATCTGTGGCCGGGCATCGAGGCCGGGCTGGAAGAGGCGGACACGCGTCCCGGCCCGCGCCGCTGGTGGTGGGGTGCCGTGGCCGCGGCGGTCGGTACAGCGGCATTGCTGCCCCTGCTGCTGGTCCGTGACGGGCCGGTGGGGGATGACCCGGTTCCCATGGCCACCGTGCCGGCCGAATCGCCGGCGGCGGTCAACCGCGGCCTGGATACCGCCGGGCAGCAGCTCAGGCTGCGCAACGCCGCCGTCACCTCGGTGGAGCCCGGCCCCGAGTACCGCGCGGCCCGTGCGGAACTCCTGAGCCTGCTCGAAGCGCGCCTTGCCCAGCTCGCGCCGGAAGACCGCGAGATCGTGGTGCGCAACATCGAGACCATCAGGAGCGCCCTGGAGGAGATCGACACCGCCCTGCAGGACAACCCGGACGACCCACTGCTGCAGGAACTGATGCTGCAGACCTATCAGAGAGAACTGGATGTTATGTCGCGGGTGAACGGCCTTGCCGGCCCGGCCAGGAGGAGAACCGACCTATGAATGCGCAGACCATGAACGCGAAGACACTGACACTGCTGCTGCTGGCCGCGCTGCCGCTGGCGGCCCAGGCCGACCGGCAGTACGAGCGCACCGTGGCGCCGGACGGCGCGAAGGAAGTGCGTATCAGCAACACCGCCGGCTCCATCGAGGTGGCCGGCTCGGACCGCCAGGACATCCGCATCACCGGCGTCCTCGAGGATGACGTGGAGGAAGTGCTGATCGAGCGGCAGGGCAGCGCGGTCGCCATCGAGGTGAAGGTGGCGGACGGACTCCGCTCCTGGCATCGGGCCTCGGCCGAGCTGCGCATCGAGATGCCGGCGGCCATGAGCCTGAGCGTGACAGGCACCAGCGCGGACATCGACACGGAGGGAGTGCGCGGCGAGCAGCGGCTGAAGAGCGTCAGCGGTGACGTGCGCACCGAGGTGTGGGGCGAACCGGTGACCGCGGAGACCGTCAGCGGCGACGTCCGCGTGGAAGGTCACGGCGAGGTCTCCCGTGCGAGGCTCGCGGCAGTCAGCGGCGACCTGGTGGCGGAGGCGCTGGCCGGCGAACTCGAGGCCGAGTCGGTGAGCGGCGATGTGATCGTGAGCGACAGCCGGGTTAGCCGTGCCCGCTTCGAAACCACCTCCGGCGACGTGATCGCCACCGTGAGCCTGGAGCGCGACGGCAGCTTTCAGGCGGAGAGCGTCAGCGGCGACGTCGAACTGGACATCGCGGGCGAGCCCGACACCGAGATCGACGTGACCAGCTTCAGCGGCAGCATCGACAACTGCTTCGGGCCCAGGCCCGAGCGTCAGAGCCGCTACGCCCCGGGATCCGAGCTGCGCTTCACCGCCGGCGAGGGCCGCGGCGAGATCCGCCTCCAGACCCTCAGCGGCGACATAGGCCTCTGCAAGATGTAGGAGGGGCTTCAGCCCCGACCCGCCTCTGCCTGCCGGGTCGCGGGTTTGCTAATCTAGACGCATCTTTAGACGCATCACCCGCGCTGCGAAGGATCTGCAATGGGGCGCTTCCTGAAATTCCTCCTCATCGGCGTCGCCGCCGTCGTCGGCCTCCTCGTCGTGGTCGTGCTGGCGGTCGCGCTGCTGTTCGACCCGAACGACTACAAGGACGAGATCGCGGCGCAGGTGGAAGCCGCCACCGGGCGTTCGCTGACCCTGGAGGGCGACCTCGAGCTCGGCCTGTTCCCATGGCTCAGCGTGGACACCGGGCGCATCGTGCTCGGCAACGCCGAGGGCTTCGGACCCGAGCCCTTCGCCGAGCTGGAGGGGGCCAGCGTGGCCATCCGCCTGTGGCCCCTCATCACCGGCAATATCGAGGCCGGCCGCGTCTCCGTGGACGGCCTCGCGCTCAATCTGCGCATTGCCGGAGACGGCACCGCCAACTGGGACGACCTCGCCGCTGCCGGCGAAGAGCCCGCCGAAGCGCCCGCCGCCGAAGACGAGGGCACCGGGCTCGACCAGCTGCGGGTCGCCGGCATCAGCCTCACGGATGCGACCATCGACTGGCGGGACGAGGCCGCCGGGGTCCACTACCGGCTCACCGACGTCGGGCTGAGCACCGGCGCCATCGAGCCCGGTCTGCCCTTCGACGTCGACGGCGGATTCGTGCTGGCCACCCTGCCCGAGGACTCGGGCAAGGGCCCGAGCGGCGAGTTCGAACTCGCCGCCGTCGTCACCGCGGATCTGTCGGGCGGGCGCATCGTGCTCGACGGCCTGCTGCTGGACGGCCGCCTGGACCCCGGCGCGGAGCTGCAGCCCTTCGACTTCGGACTGTCCGCGCGGCGCCTCGCCTATGCGATGGAGCAGCAGGCGCTGGAGCTCGACGGCGGCGCGCTGGAGGTGGCCTCACTGCGCATCGAGACCGAGCTTACCGGCACCGTCGGCGACGCCCTGCAGCTCTCCGGCCGCATCGAGGCACCCCGCTTCTCGCCGAAGGACCTGGCCGACACGCTCGGCACGCCGCTGCCGCCCACCGCGGATCCGGCCGTGCTGCAGCTCGTCTCCTTCGCCGCCGACGTCGACGTCACGGATGACAGCGTGGCCCTCTCCGGCATGACCGCGCGCCTGGACGACACCGAGCTGAAGGGCGACTTCTCGATGCGCGATTTCGAGGCGCCGGCGTATCGCTTCGCCCTGGAGGGCGACCGCATCGACCTTGACCGCTACCTCGCGCCGCCCGCCGACGACGCGCCGGCCGAGGCCGACACGGCCGCCCTGGACGCCACGGAGATCCCGGTGGACGTCATCCGCTCGCTGGACGCGGAGGGCACCCTGAAATTCGCGGAGGTGGTGCTGGGCGGCGTCACGTTCCGCACGATCGAGCTCGGCGTCACCGCCGGCGACGGCCGGATGCGGCTGCATCCCATCGCCGCCCGCGTGCTGGAAGGCGGCTACGACGGCGACGTCCGCATCGACGCGAGCGGCAACAAGCCGCGCCTGTCGGTGGACGAGCGCGTGGAAGGCGTGCAGCTGGCCGCCCTCGGCCGCGAACTCTACGAGACGGACAAGCTGAGCGGCAGCCTGCAGGGCCGCTTCACCCTGGCCGGCAGCGGGACCAACCTGGCCGAGATCCGGCAGGACCTGGGCGGGGATGTCGCCTTCGAACTGAGCGACGGCGCGTTCGCGGGCACGGACATCTGGTACCAGATCCGCCGGGCGCGGGCCGTTTTCCGGCGCGAGGCGCCGCCGCAGCCGCCCGCGGAACCCCGCACGCCGTTCTCCACCATCCGCGGCACCGGCAAGGTGGCCGACGGCGTGCTCATGAACGACGACCTGTTCGCCGAGCTGCCCTTCCTGCGCGTCGCCGGCGCGGGCACGGTGGACCTGGCCGCCGCCACCCTGGACTACGGCGTGCGCGCCCGCGTCCTCGACCGCCCCGACTTCATCGAGGGGGCCAGCGAGGAGGAACTGGCGGAATACACCGAGGCGGTCATCCCGATCCGGATTACCGGCAGCCTCGCCGATCCTTCCGTGCGCCCCGACGTCGAGGACATGCTTCGCGAGGAGGTGAAGGGCCGCATCGAGGAGGAGAAGGAGCGCCTGCAGAAAAAGCTGCTGGAGCGCCTCGGCATCGAGCCGGAAGAAGAAGCGGCGCCCGCCGAAGGCGAGAACCTGGCGCCCGAAGACGAGCGGCCCGCCGAAGAGGAGGAATCGGTGGAGGACCAGCTCAAGAAGAAACTGAAAGACCTGCTCGGTGACCGCTGAGCGGCGAAGCGCGGCGGGCCCCGCCATCCTCCTGTTGCTCGCGTCGGTCGCGCTGGCCGCCATGCCCGCCCGCGGCGCGGACTTGCTGGACGTGAGCGTGGAGAAAGACGGCGAGCGTTACACCATGGCCTCGCGCACCTACTTCGAGGCGCCGCCCGACGCCGTGTTCCGGGTGCTGTCCGACTACGACCGCTTCGAGCGCATCTCCAGCATCTTCGAGGACGTGCGCTTCATCGCTCCGGCGAGCGACGGCACCCCCCGCGCGTTCACCCTGATGAAGGGCTGCGTGCTTTTCTTCTGCAAGACCATCGAGCGCATCGAGGAGCTGCACTTCACGCCCCACAGCCGCATCGTCGCCGAGGTGGAGCCCGAGCACAGCGACTTCGCCTACGGCCGCACCGAGTGGCGGTTCATACCCTCGGGCTCCGGCACCGAAGTGCACTACCGCATGGAGATGGAGCCCGGCTTCTGGGTGCCGCCGCTGATCGGCCCCTACATCATGAAGCGCTCCTTCCGCAGCGACGCCGTCGAGGCGCTGAATCGCATCGAAGCCCTGGCCCTCTCCCCGGACGAAGGTCGGGAGCCGGCGTCGTGACACCCTTCGCCGAGAGGCTGCTCCACTGGTACGACCGCCACGGCCGCCACGACCTGCCCTGGCAGCGCGACCCCGTTCCCTATCGGGTCTGGGTGTCGGAGATCATGCTGCAGCAGACCCAGGTGAAGACCGTCATTCCGTACTTCGAGCGTTTCGTGGAGCGTTTCCCGACTGTGGAGGCGCTCGCCGCC
>Ga0102931_1000356_pt1 | contig 22417 bp, 23 predicted proteins | sample SalPonR1_C_D1_MG_FD_79282 | JGI IMG/M metagenome (GOLD analysis project Ga0102931, IMG submission 79282) | Salt pond soil microbial communities from South San Francisco under conditions of wetland restoration - Salt Pond MetaG R1_C_D1_MG | ecosystem: Environmental > Aquatic > Marine > Intertidal... | reverse complement strand
GTTAGGACGGTGCGGACGGATCTCGGCGCCGACGCGATCGTGGGCGCCTTCTGCGGCACGTCCCGGCATGACGCGATGACGGCGGCGGAGATCGGGGCCGATTACGTGAGTTTCGGTCCCGTCGGCGCGACCGCGCTGGGGAGCGGCGAGGTGGTGCCGGGTGAGCTTTTCGAATGGTGGTCGGAGATGATCGAGGTGCCGGTCGTCGCGGAAGGCGCCTTGAGTGAAGATCTCGTCCGAACTCTTTCTCCTGTCACGGATTTCTTCGGTATCGGAGACGAGATCTGGCGCGAGTCCGACGCCGCCGCGGCGCTCCGCCGGCTGATCGGCGCGATGGGCTGATCAGGTGTCGGGCGGGACGAGCCCGAGGCCGCGCAGGTAGATTCCGATCCCGGTTTCCAGAAGATCCTCCGGTGGAAACGGCGATTTCGTGCCGGGCGAGCCGCGCGCGAAGAGTTCCACGACGCCATGGCTCATCGCCCAGATATGGGCGGAGAACATCTGTGGCGGCGGGCGCTTGTCGGGCGGGATGTGCTCGGAGAGGCTGGCCGCCGCGCGTTCCAGAACGCCGGACGCCCGGCGGGCGGCCGCGGCGAGGTCCGGGGTGCGGTTGACCGAGATGCCGCTTTCGAACATCGCCACGTAGTGCCCGGGATAGCGCCGGGCGAAGGCGAGGTAGGCACGGCCCGTCGCCTCGAACGAGGCCAGCGCCGAGGGCTGCCCGGACTCGTAGGCGTAGTCCATGAGGTCGGCGAAGATCTCGTAGCCCTGCCGCGCGGCCTCGGCGATCAGGTCCTCGCGGCCTTCGAAGTGGCGGTAGACGGCGGCGGGGGTGACGCCGGCCTGCTTCGCCGCTTCCGACAGCGTGAAACCGGTCGGCCCCTTCGCCTCGATGAGCTCGAGCGCGGCGTCGACGAGCGCCTGTTTGAGGTTGCCATGGTGATAACCGCGTTTAGGCATGCCAGATGTCGGGGCCGCCGCAGACCGCGGAATCGGGGGCCCGCACGACCTGCTCGTTCTTGCCGGCGTACTCGATTCCGTGCAGCACCGCCCGGATCGCGGCGATCCGCGCCCGGCGCTTGTCGTCGGTCCGGATCACCGTCCAGGGCGCGCTGGGACTGTGCGAATGCTCGAAGGTCTCGCGGATCGCATCGGAATAGGCATCCCAGCGCCTCAGACCTTCGACGTCGATCCACGACAGCTTCCACTGCTTGAGCGGATCGCTCTCGCGCGCGAGGAAGCGGCGGAGCTGTTCGGCGCGCCCGACGTTCAGCCAGAGCTTCACGAAATAGATGCCCTCGTCGATGACCAGCGTCTCGAAGCGCGGCAGCTGGCGGAAGAAGACGGCGCGTTCGGCCGAACTGCAGAAGTCGAAGACATGCTCCACGACAGCACGGTTGTACCAGCTGCGGTCGAAGAAGATGATTTCTCCGTGCGTCGGCAGATGGTCGACGTAGCGCTGGAAATACCACTGGCCCTGCTCGCGGTCCGACGGCTTCGACAGAGCCACCTGACGCGCGCCGCGAGGATTGAGATTCTCGCGGAACCTTTTGATCGTGCCGCCTTTTCCGGATGCGTCGCGGCCTTCGAAGACGACGACGACGCGCTTGCCGGTGTCCCTCACGTCGCGCTGGAACTTCGCGAGTTCCAGCTGGAGCCTGTCCATTTCCTCGGAGTATTGCGATTTCTTCATGACGTGGTCGTAGGGATAGGACGGATTGAGGATGTCCTTCTTGCGTCCGTCGCGCACCGCCTCGCGGATCTCCTCGGGAGCTTCGTTCTCGTAGAACGCGCTGATCGCGCCGTCGAAAGGCAGGGACATGGGGCCTCCGGTGTTAAGCCCTTGAACATTAAGGGGAGAAGGTCTTCAGCGCAATCCGGCGCGGGCCGCGGCCCGGTCGATGGCTGCGACGACCGCCTCGGGGTCCGAATGGTGGGGCATGTGGCCGACGCCCTCGAGAACGCTCAGGTTGGCGCCGTCGATCTGGCGGGCGAGGGGGCGGGAGTGGATGTCGAGCGGCACGATGGTGTCGGCGTCGCCGTGCACGATCTCGACCGGCACGTCGATCTCGCCGTACCGGCGGGACATCTCCACGACGTAGGGCTTCAGCCCGTTCACCTGACGGGCGTTCGCGCGCAGCGTGGCGGGCCGCAGGGTGAGGTCGACGCCGATGTAGTCGGCATAGCCCTCGGGGACGGGCTGCGGCGCGAAGATCGAAGTCATGGCGCGTTCCGCCTGGCCGCGCGGGGCGAGGGCGGAGACGAGCGGCACGATGGTCGCGCCGCCGATCCGGGACGACGCGATGGCGTACCAGGGGCCGAGGCCGCCCTCCCATTCGTTCGCCGCGCCCGCGAGCGAGACGAGGGCGGCGACGCGATCGGGCCGCTCGAGCGCCCAGGCGAGCGCCACGGCCGCGCCATAGGAGTGCCCGACGATCACGGCGCGGTCGACGCCGAGTTGCGCGGCGGCCTCGTCTAGGAGGCGCGCCTGTCCCTGCGGGCTTTCCCCGCCCGGCCGGAGCAACTCGCTGTGGCCGAGACCGGGGCGGTCGAAGGCGATGACGCGATAGCGGTCGGAGAGGCGGCCGGTCAGGTCGAAGGTGAAGTCGCGGATGTTGCCCGAGGCGCCGTGAATCAGGATGACCGTTGGCCCGGACCCCTCGACATGCGCGTGAACGGTGGTGCCGCCGACATCGAGAAGCTGCCCGGTCGGCGGATATCGACGCTCTGCCATGGTCGCGGGCTCTCCTGGTCCGTCCGTGCCCGCGCAGCCGAGCAGCATCGCCGCAGCGGCCGCGAGGCTAAGGCGTCTCGGTGCCGATCTGAGTGAGGTCATATGGCGTGGACTGGTAAATCTCGTTGATCCAGTTGCCATATAGAAGATGCGCGTGGCTTCGCCACCGGTTGAGCGGCGTTCTCGCCGGATCGTCATCGGGATAGTAGTTGCGGGGCACGGTGATCGCCGCGCCGTGCGCGGCGTCGCGGTCGTACTCTTCCTTCAGTGTCGCGCTGTCGTATTCGAAGTGGTTGAAGATGTAGAGCGCGCGGTGGGAGGGGTCCTCCACGAGGCAGGGGCCGACCTCGTCCGATCCCAGAAGCGTCCTGAGCGCGGGGGCCGCGTCGATCTCCTCCTGCTTCATCTCGGTCCAGCGCGAGACGGGGATCACGCAATCGTCCGAAAAGCCACGCAGATAGGGCGAGGCGGGGGCGAGGTTCCGGTGGCGGAAGCAGCCGAAGGCCTTCGCGTCGAGCATGTGTTTCTCGACCCCGTGGAAATGGTGGATCATCGCCATGCCGCCCCAGCAGACGCCGAAGGTCGACTGCACGTTGGTCCGGGTCCAGTCCATCACCTCGCACAACTCGTCCCAGTAGGTGACCTCCTCGAACGGCAGGTGCTCGATCGGCGCGCCGGTGATGACGAGGCCGTCGAACTTCTCGCCCCTGACCTCCTGGAAGGGGCGGTAGAAGGTCTCCATGTGCTCGGCGGCTGTGGTCTTGGTCTGATGCTCGGTCATCCGGATCAGCTGGAGATCGATCTGGAGCGGCGTCGCGCCGATCAGCCGGGCGAACTGGTTCTCGGTCTGGATCTTCTTCGGCATCAGGTTGAGGAGTCCGATCCTGAGGGGTCGGATGTCCTGCCGTGCGGCCCGGCTCTCGGACATCACCATGACCCCTTCGCGCGAAAGCACGTCGAAGGCGGGCAGGTTTTCCGGCAGCGTGATGGGCATCGCGGGTGGTCCTCGTGTCAGACCCGCTGACTTAGGCGGATTGCGACCGGGCCTCAAGGGCATGGGCGACGAGGGCGATCATGTCGTCGTCGGTCTTCACCCGCGCGATGTCCTCGGCCTGCAGCGTCAGGCCCCAGTTCCCGGCCATGGCGCGGTAGCGGGGCTGCCTGTGGGCGAGGGCGCGGGCGTAGGCCCACCGGACGAAGGCGTCGGGATCCACCTCGTCGGGCGCGAGGCCGGTCTCGGCGAGGTATTCGGCCCAGGCCTCCTCGAGGAATTCGATCTGGTAGCACATCGGCTTGGGCGCGCGGTCGAAGCGGCGGATCAGCTCCTCGGTATGGGCATCGGTGCCCTCGATCCAGACCATGAGAAGCTTGTCCGAAAGCGCCGAGAGCACCGGGTCGGCGGGATCCTCCGGATCGACGATCTCGCAGATCGACCCGCTCGTGTCGCAGACGAAATGGTCGTAGCCGTAAAGCTGCTTGGCCCGCTCGATGAAGGGCACGGTGTCGAGCATGGCGGAGATCTCGGCCTGCCGGTGCTGCTCCTGCCGGCGCATGTATTCTTCGAACGGCAACCCGCCCTTTGCCGGATCGCCGGGCTTGCCGAGGTAGGTGGAGAGCGGCGCGAGGTTGTCGAAGGTGATGTTCGACTGGATGTAGACCGAATCCGACAGCAGCAGCTCGCGCAGGAGCGGGACCTTCATCGCCTCCCGCTTGAAGTTGTCGGCGATGTGTTCGCCCATGTACCGCGTGCCGATCCGGTAATCGACCGAGTAGTGGAACCAGTCCCCGCTCGCGCGCAGCAGGTTCGAGACATGGGTCTTGCCCAGCCCCGACATGCCGAACAGCATGAGGCGTCTCGAACGGGCGCTGAGCCAGGCGTCGGCGGTCGGGTAGAGCATGGCGGGTCTCGTTGCGGCTCGGCGTGGGGATAGCGGAGGCGGCGGGGCCTATCCAGAGAAAACTCGATCGGCGATGGCGCCGCCTTCGGCGGGTGAGACGCCCGTGCGACGGCTCAGATCGTCGCGGCGGGCATTGGCGACGATGCCGGAAGCCGGATCAGCAACCGGGTTCCCTCCTCGGAACCCCACTCGCGCGCGGCGCCGATCTGATCGAGAAGCGCCTCGATATGGTTGAGGCCCGAGCCGGTATCGGCCCCGCTCCGCTTCTCCAGCGCGTCGCCGAGGCCCGGGCCTTCGTCGCGCAGCACGATCTCGACTGCGCCGGAGGTCTTCGCGACGGTGAGATGGATGCGGCACACCCCGTCGCGGGAGGCGTACTTGATGGAGTTCGTGATGAACTCGTTGGCGACGATCCCGAGGGGGATGGCGATGCTGCTGTCGACGGTGACGGGCTCGATCTGCGAGTTGATCTCGCACTCGACCTCGCCTTCGGAGCCGAACGACCCGATCTGCGACGCGAGGTTGGAGAGGAAGCCGCCGATCTCGATCCGGTCGATATCGCTCGACGTCGAGAGGAGGTCGTGCAGCCGTGACAGCGTTTCGATCTGCCCGATCATCATGGCGATCTCCTGCTGCACCCCCGGATGGGTGCTGCGGCGGTGCTTGCTCCGGAAGAGGCCCTTGAGGATCGCGAGATTGTTCTTCACGCGGTGCTGGAGTTCCTCGAGCGCCCGTTCCCGGTCGTTGAGCGCCAGCCGCAGAGCTTCGGATTTCTGGAACCGCTCGATCGCCGCGCCGAGGATGAGCGCGTAGCCTTGCAGAAACTCGATGTCGGCCTGACGGAATTCGCGGGGCGTCGTGCTGTCGACCTGCAGGAGGCCGAAGGGCGCGGTACCGTCGGTTCCGGGAATGACGACGTTCACCATCGCCTCGACCCCGTGGCGCTGGAGAAACTCCGGGTAATCGAACCTGTCGTCGCTGACATCGTGAGCGACGGCGGGCTCGCCGTGGATGAGCGCGAAACCTTCCGAGGACGTCTCGAGGGCGGGCACGACCTCCTCGCCCACCACGCCGTCGTCCCACCCGACGCCCGCGATGACTCGCAGGTTCCTGCCGTCGTCCTCGAGCCGCATGACCTTCGAGAGGTGCGTCCCGAGCGCGCGGCGGCAGTGCTCGCAGGCCTCGGTCAGGATGTCGTCCTGCTTCTCCGCCTTCAGGGCGGTGTGCCCGAACGCGATGACGGCCCGTCTCTGTTCGAGCAGGCGATCGAGTTCGCTGTCATTTTCATCGCTCATCGTTCCGGGATCCCGCGTCCGCCAAACAGGCAGCCATTATCGACGTCATTTCGCCGCGCCACAACCATATGACGCGTTGGCCGCGCGAATGGTTCGGATTCCGCCTTTCCTTGGCGGAGGGACGTCGCCTCAGAACGTGTACTTGATCTGCACGCCCGCGGCGATGGCGCTGTTGTCGGAGAATTCCGCGCCGATCGTCTGGGTCGTCGCGTCGCCGAGCGCGATGTAGCGCACGCCGCCGGTGATCTGGGTCGCGCCCTGCGTGTAGGTGGCGGCGAGGCCTATCGAGGCGAAGCCGTCGCGGGGCGCGAGATTGCCCTGCACGTCGCCGGTCTGGCCTTCGTAGCCCACCGTGATCGCGCCGGACCAGTTGTCGGTGAAGCGCCGGCCGATGCCGAGGTTGTAGGTCGTGTAGTCGCTGTCGTAGTCGATCAGCGATGCGCCGCCGAGGCCCGGAGGCGTGATGTCGAATTCCGACCAGTCCTGCCAGCGCACGTTGCCGAAGAGCAGCGTGCCCTCGGCGATCCCGGTCTGGAACTCGAGATTGAGCGCCTGCGGGATCGTCGTGACGAAGGTGCCGCCGGGTCCCGGGAAGGTGCCGAAGGATTCGGTCGAGTCGAAGTCGTGGTCGATCGCGGAATGGTAGGTCAGCGCGACGCGCAGCGCGATGTCGGGCCGTTCGTAGGCGACGCCGGCCACGTAGCCGAACTCGAAGGTCCGGTCGACGTCGAGCGCGTAGGATCCCGGAGCCCCCCGCACGAAGAGACCGTCGAGCTCCGCGGTGATCGACTGCACCCTGACGCCGCCGTAGAGGCTCATCCCGCCGTCGAATCTGTAGCGCATGAGCGCGGTGAGATCGGCGCCGTCAAGCTCGGCCGTCGTGCCCCGGAACGGATAGCCCATGGCCGCGCCGGTGTAGTCGACGTCCGCGCCGACCGACTCGTCGAAGATCACGGCGAGATCCATCGCCTGCCCGATCGGCATCTTGTAGCCGAAGCTGAGCGACGAGTAGCCGGGCGCCATGTCGCCGCTGTCGAGCGTCACGCCGGGCGCGGGCGAGAACGTGCCCTCGAGCGTTGGCGATACGTAGGTGAAGGAGAGCTGCACCGCGCGGCCCTCCTCGAAAAGGAGCGCTACGGACTGCGCCGAGCGCTCGATTCCGCCCGCGGCGGCCGTCGAGGCCCAAAGTCCCGCGATGATGGCGAGTGAAGATGCGCGACCCATTCCTGTCCCCTCCCTCGGAATATGTAACACCTCGATGACGTACGCGTAAGGCGGGTGCCGGACAAAGACTGACGCGACGTCAGCGGCCCGCGGGACGTTGCGTCACGGATGCGTGACCCTGCGGCTCTCGGTCCAGATATTGAGGTAGTTCGCGCCGAAGATCACCGCCGCGCCGAGGAAGATGAAGACGTCTAGCCCTTCGCTGTAGAGGACCACGCCCACGATCGCGATGACGGGCAGACGGATGAAGTCGAACGGAACGACGACGGTCGCGGGCGCCACGGCCAGCGCGTTCGTCAGGCAGAGATGCGCCAGCAGACCGGCGCAGCCTATCATCGCGAGCCAGGGCCATGCGGCCGCGGAGGGCCAGGCGATATCGCCGTCGAAACCGGCGCAGACGATGCCGAAGGCGGCCTGCATGACGGTGAGCCAGAACAGGATGCAGGTGATCGTCTCGGTCCGGGTCAGGAACTTGGTGAAGAGGATCGAGCCCGCGAAGCCGATGGCCGAGGCCGCGGCGGCAAGAACGCCTGCGTCGACGTCACCGAAGCCCGGCCGTGCGACGATGAGGATGCCCGCGAAACCGAGCGCGGCCGCGATGGCGCGGGTCCGGGTGAGCCGCTCCCCGAGCACGAGGGGCGCCAGCAGCGTCACCCAGAGCGGCGAGGTGAACTCGAGCGCGAAGACCTGCGCGAGCGGGATCACGGTGATCGCGAAGAACCACAGGTTCTGACCGGTGAAATGCGCCACGTTGCGGACCGCGTGGATGTGGAGGCTGCGCGTCGTCACGTCCCGAAGCCGGCCGAGCGCCCCACCGATCACGAGGACCAGCGCGACGCCGATCAGCGAGCGATACATCATCAACTCGAACGTATCGAGCTCGAAGCTGACGGCGCGGCCCGCCACCGCCATCGAGGAGAACGATACGATCGCCCCCGTCATCCAGAGGCCCGCCTTGAGGACCGGCACGGCGGGAACGGTGACGATCGGGGCGGTCATTCAGAGATCTGATGTCCCGGGGCGCGCACGGTGTCGATCTCGTCGGGCGCGCAGGTGAGGTGACGGCTCACGCGCGGAGGCATCGCCGTCTCACTCCCACTCGATCGTCCCCGGCGGCTTCGACGTGATGTCGTAGGTCACCCGGTTGATCCCCTTAACCTCGTTGATGATCCGCGTGGCGGTCTCGCCGAGGAAGTCGTGGGAGAAGGGATAATAGTCCGCCGTCATCCCGTCGACCGCAGTCACGGCGCGCAGCGCGCAGGCGAAGTCGTAGGTCCGGCTGTCGCCCATGACGCCCACGGTGCGGACCGGCAGGATCGCGACGAAGGCCTGCCAGATCTCGTCGTAGAGGCCGTGCTTGCGGATCTGGTCGATGTAGACGGCATCCGCCTTGCGCAGGACCTCGAGCTTCTCGCGCGTGATCTCTCCGGGGCAGCGGATCGCGAGGCCGGGGCCGGGGAAGGGATGGCGGCCGATGAACCGGTCGGGCAGGCCCAGTTCGCGGCCCAATGCGCGGACCTCGTCCTTGAACAACTCGCGCAGCGGTTCGACGAGCTTCAGCCCCATCTTCTCGGGCAGGCCGCCGACGTTGTGGTGCGACTTGATCGTGACCGAGGGACCGCCCGAGAACGACACGCTTTCGATCACGTCGGGGTAGAGCGTGCCTTGCGCCAGGAATTTCGCCCCGCCCACATCCGAGGCGTGCTTCTGGAACACGTCGATGAAAAGCCCGCCGATGGTCTTGCGCTTGATCTCGGGGTCGGAGACGCCGTCCAGGGCATTGAGAAACAGCTCGCTTTCGTCGGCATGGACCAGCGGGATGTTGTAGTTGTCGCGGAACATCGTGACCACTTCCTCGGCCTCGTTCAGACGCAGAAGCCCGTGATCGACGAAGACGCAGGTGAGCTGGTCGCCGATCGCCTCGTGGATCAGGACGGCGGCCACCGAGGAATCGACGCCGCCGGAGAGGCCGCATATCACCTTGCCGTCACCCACCTGTTCGCGGATCTGGCGGATCGCCTCGTCCTTGTAGGCGCCCATCGTCCAGTCTCCGGTGAAGCCCGCGGTGTGGACGAAGTTCTCGTAAAGTCGCGCGCCGTTCGGCGTGTGGTGGACCTCGGGGTGGAACTGGACGGCGTAGAAGTGCCGGTTCGGGTCGCCGGTGACCGCGAAGGGGGCGCCGGGCGAGGTGGCGTAGACCTGAAATCCGGGCGCGAGTTCAGCGACGTGGTCGCCGTGGCTCATCCAGACCTGTTCGCGGTCGGTCAGGAACCAGCCGTCGAGCAGGTCGAGCTTTCGCGGGGTGGGCGTGACGTAGGCGCGGCCGAACTCCGCGGTGCCGTGGCCGCGTTCGACCCGGCCGCCGAGTTCCTGCATCATCACCTGCTGGCCGTAGCAGATGCCGAGGATCGGCACGCCCAGGTCGAACACGGATGCGGGTGGGCGCGGCGAGCCCTCGTCGATCACGCTCGCCGGGCCGCCCGACAGGATCACGGCTTTCGGCGCGAAGTCCGTCAGGAAGCCCTCGGTGACGTTCTGATAGGGGTGGATTTCGCAATAGACGTGCAATTCGCGCAGGCGGCGCGCGATGAGCTGCGTCACCTGGGAGCCGAAGTCGATGATGAGAAGGCGGTCGTGTGCGGCGCTGGTCATGGACGGGGATTAGACGCTCGCCCGGCCCCGCGCAAGCGCCCCCGCGTCCGGGAACAGCGCACCGCGCGCCGTGCTCCGCACGCGACGCCGGCTGCGGCGGGACCGGGCGACAGGCGGTCTCCGCCGCGCTTCGGTGTGGCGGATGTCGCTTTTCTGCGGGAAAGGGCGGAAATCCGATACGGGGGCGCCGGTCGAGCCGCTATCAGGTGGCAAACGGGCGAGGAGCCCTTCTTCGGAGGACGACGCATGGCTGAGGCCGAGGCACGCAGGCGCACACGGGGCGGAGGCGGCGCGGCGCGCCGGGCCGAGCGGACGGCGGTCCGGATCGAGGCCGCGCGGTTCATCGAACGCAACATCCCGGATTTCGAGATCCTGAACGCCGAGGCGCTCGAGGTGATCGAGGCGAACGCCGAGACCGTGCTGGAGGAGATCGGCGTCAGCTTCGTCGACAATCCCGAGGCGCTGAAGCGCTGGAAGGAGGCCGGGGCGGACGTTCAGGGCGAACGGGTGCGGCTGCCCAGGGGTCTTGCCCGCAAGCTCTGCGCGACGGCGCCCTCCATGTTCACCCAGCACGCCCGCAACCCGGATCGCAACGTCGATATCGGCGGCCGGAACCTCGTTTTCGCCCCGGTCTACGGCCCGCCGTTCGTGCGTACCGCGTCCGAAGGACGCCGCTACGCGACGATGGAGGACTTCAAGCAGTTCGTGAAGCTCGGCTACATGTCGAAATGGGTGCACCATTCGGGCGGCACGGTCTGCGAGCCGACCGACGTGGCGGTCAACAAGCGCCACCTCGACATGCTGCTCGCCCATATGACGCTCAGCGACAAGCCCTACATGGGGTCGGTGACGGAACCCTCGCGGGCCGCCGACAGCATTGCGATGAGCGAGATCCTGTTCGGGCGCGACTTCGTCGACCAGAACACCGTGATGACCTCGCTCATCAACATCAACTCGCCGCTGACGTTCGATTCCGTGATGATGGGCGCGCTCGAGGTCTATGCTCGCGCGGGCCAGGCCGCGATCATCTCGCCCTTCATCGTTGGCGGCGCGATGGCGCCGGTGACGGTCGCCGGGACGCTGACGCAGGTGCTGGCCGAGGTGATGGCCGGCGTGGCCTACAGCCAGCTCATCCGCCCCGGCGCGCCGGTGATCTTCGGCGCCTTCGTGACCTCGATCGACATGAACTCGGGCGCGCCGACCTTCGGAACGCCCGAGGCCGCGCTCATCACCTACGGCGCGGGGCAGCTCGCCCGCAGGCTCGGGCTGCCGTACCGCTCTGGCGGGTCGTTCTGCGGGTCGAAACTGGCGGACGCGCAGGCGGCCTACGAGACCGCGAACTCGCTCAACACCGCGCTTCTGTCGGGAGTGAACTTCATGCTGCACGCCTGCGGCTGGCTGGAGGGCGGGCTCGTGGCGAGCCCCGAGAAGTTCGTCATGGATGCCGATCAGCTTGGCGTGCTGCACCACCTCGCGCAGGGCATCGACGTGAGCGAGAACGGCCAGGCGATGGACGCGATCCGCGAGGTTGGCCCGGGCGGGCACTATCTTGGATGCGCGCACACCCAGGCGAATTTCAAGGCGGCCTTCTGGCGGACGCAGGTCTTCGACTACAAGCCGTTCGAGACCTGGTACGAGGAAGGCGAGCGCGACACCGTGGCCCGTGCCGGCGACCGTGTCCAGAAGCTCCTTTCCGACTACACCGCGCCGGCGATCGACCCCGGCGTGGCCGAGGCGCTCGACGACTTCGTCGCCCGGCGCAAGGCCGAGGAGCCGGACGCCTTCAGCTGAACGGGTCCGCGCCGAGACGGCTCTCGGCCATGAGGGCGGTGAGGATCTGGACATGGAGCGCGATGCTGTAGCGCGCCACGCCGGTCCGCCGTTCGCTTTCCATGATCGCTTCGCGCTCTATCAGGGGTTGCAGCGCCTGTCCGGGGCTCGGCGGCGGCGCCGAGCCGAAGAGGCGTCGCAGGTCGCGGTCCCGGACGTATCCGGCAAGGCCGAACCGGGCAGCCCGGACGAGGAGCCGGGGACGCCGGATATGCCGCGGGTTTTCTGCCATGCATGTCATGTGTGCCTCCGATTCAATTGATCGGGACACCTTGCGCCGACGCCGGAAGGTGTTGCTCCGAGCCGGTACCGGCGAACGGTGCGCTGACGTTTGTTTAGCTTTTCGTAAGGATATTCACCGAGCCGGGAGATGGTTAAGATTCTGGTAACGAACACAACTCGAGGTAGAACTGTCTGCTTCGTCCCTGCAAACCTCGGGAGGTCGGGAGCATGGCCGCGATCGCCGATCATCATCAGCGCTGTTTGGTTCCGGTCTGGATCCCGGTCGCGGTTCTCAACTACCTGCGGCACACCGAGGGTGGCGCCTCCCTTCGCCGCCTCTCGCGCATGACGGGGCTGCACGCCTCGACGGTTCTCAGGCAGGTCCGGAAGCTCGAAGCGCGCCGCGACGACCTGCTCGTCGACCTCGCACTGGATCGACTCGGCGCACATCACTTCTCTCGGGCTGGCGCCCGACATGACGGGACCAGGACACAGATGAACGCTATACTCCGCGACACCCCCCCGACCCCTTCCGACGACGAGATCGATCGCGAGGCGAAACGGATCCTCCGCCGCCTCTCCGAGCCCGGCGCCTGCCTCGCCGTGGCGAAGGAGATGGAGAAGGCGGTGGTGGTGCGCGAGCAGGCCGAGGGGGAAAGCGTGCGGACGGCCGCGCTCGACCGGCACGTGGCCGAGGCGATGGCGCTCAAGGACTGGATCTCCTGCGCCGCGCCGGGCCGGATCTCGCGCTACAGGATCACCTCGGCCGGTCGGGCGGCGCTGAAACGGCTCGTCTCCGACGGCGCCCGCGACGACGCCTTCGGCGCGCAGCACCGCGATCTCGTCGCGCGCGACGAGGAGGACCATGACGGACGGGGCGGCGGACGCGTGCGCTACAACGCGGCCGAAAGCCCGCTGACGGCGCTGGCGCGGCGCCGCGACAAGGACGGTCAGCCGTTCCTGTCCCACAGGATGGTGGCCGCCGGAGAGCGGCTGCGCGAGGATTTCGAGCTGGCGCAGATGGGGCCGCGCGTCGCGCAGAACTGGGACCGGTTCCTGACCGTCGGCGACCGGGCCGCCGTCGCGGGCGACGGCGGCCTCGCCCGGGGTCCGAAGGCGGCGCGGGAGCGTGTTCTCGCCGCACTCGGCGATCTCGGGCCCGGCCTCGGCGACATCGTCCTGCGCTGCTGCTGCTTTCTGGAAGGCCTCGAGGCGACCGAGCGGCGTATGGGATGGTCGGCACGGTCGGGAAAGATCGTCCTGCGCATCGCGCTGCAGCGCCTCTGCCGCCACTACGACGCGAGGGAAGCGGGCTGGTCGCCGCTGATCGGATGATCCGCCCGTCGCGCCGGGCAGGCGCCCATGCGTTTCCCGCAGATCCGCCATCCGCGACGCTCCGCGCATTGGACAAGACCGTCCCGCGGGATTAGGTCTGGACCGAACAGACGGAGCACCTCATGAGCCCCCGCGATCTGACGATCCCCGCAAGCCGCCATCCCGAGAAGGCGCATCGCCCCGACTCCGCCCAGCCGAAGAAGCCCGACTGGATCCGCGTCAAGGCGCCGACTTCGGAGGGCTACAGGAAGACCCGCGACATCATGCGCGAGAACAAGCTCGTGACGGTCTGCGAGGAAGCCGGGTGCCCGAACGTGGGAGAGTGCTGGTCGCAGGGCCACGCCACGATGATGATCATGGGCGAGATCTGCACCCGCGGCTGCACGTTCTGCAACGTGGCCACCGGCCGCCCGGACACGCTCGACGCCTTCGAGCCCGGACGGGTCGCGCACGCGGTGGAGAAGCTCGGTCTCAAGCACGTCGTCATCACCTCGGTGGACCGCGACGACCTCGAAGACGGCGGGGCGGAGCATTTCGCCCAGACGATCCGCGCGGTGCGGCATCGGGCGCCCGCCACGACGATCGAGATCCTGACGCCGGACTTCCTGAAGTGCCCGCCCTCGGCGCTGGAGGCGGTGGTCGAGGCGCGGCCGGACGTCTTCAACCACAACCTCGAGACGGTGCCGGGGCTCTATCCCGGGGTCCGTCCGGGCGCGCGGTATTTCCATTCGCTGAGGCTCCTGCAGAAGGTGAAGGAGCTGGACCCGGCGATGTTCACGAAGTCGGGGATCATGGTGGGTCTCGGCGAGGACCGCCCGGCGGTCCTTCAGGTGATGGACGACATGCGCTCGGCCGACGTCGATTTCCTGACCGTCGGCCAGTATCTCCAGCCGACGCCCAAGCATCACGAGGTCGCGCGGTTCGTGACGCCGGAGGAGTTCGCGAGCTACGAGAAGGCGGCCTACGGCAAGGGCTTCCTGATGGTGTCGGCGACGCCGCTCACCCGGTCGAGCTATCACGCCGGCGACGACTTCGCGCGGCTCCGCGCGGCGCGGCTGCGGAAGCTCGGGCAGGGGTAGGGGGCGCTGCCCCCTCTTGGCCTGCGGCCAATTCACCCCCGGGATATTTGCGGACAGATGGAGGCGGGATGCCCGTGCGCGGTCACTCTGCGGGCGGGACGGACTTCACGTAGGCCGCGATCGCCGAGCGATCCGCGTCCGACAGCTTGGAGGTGCCTTCGATCACGGCCCGCATGCTTCCGCCTGCGGTGTCGAACTCCGGGGTGAAGCCGCTCTCGAGATAGGCCGCGATATCGGCCTCGGTCCAGTCGAGCTCCGCGGGCGTGATGTTGGGGATGTTCCCCCGGCCCGAAGGGTTCGGCGCACCCGCGAACCATCGCGTGGTGTCGAGCCCGCCCGCCGCGTTTCGGGGCGTATGGCATTCGCCGCAATGCGCCAGCGCCTCGGAGAGATAGCGTCCGCGCTCGATTTCGGCGGTGTCCGCCGGCATCGCCCAGTCGTCGGTGACGAAGGCCCGTTTCCAGGCGCCGAGCCCGGTCCGGATCGAGTAGGGCAGCGCCAGTTCGTGCGGCGCGCTCGGCGTGGCATCGGCGGGCAGCGTCTGGAGAAACGCCGCGAGCGAGACGATGTCGGAGACCTCGGCTTTCCCGTAGGCCGCATAGGGGAAGGCCGGATAGTAGTGCCCGCCATCCGGAGAGGTGCCCTTCATGACGGCGGTCACGATCTCGGCGGTCGTCCAGTCGCCGATCCCGTGCACCGGATCCTGGGAGATGTTCGGGGCGACGAAGGCGCCGAAGGGCGTCTCGAGGCGGTGACCTCCCGAGAGGACGAGCTTGTCGTCGCCCTCGGCCTCCTCGCCCGCGTGACAGGAGGCGCACCCCGTGGCCCAGAAGACCTCTTCGCCCCGGGCGAGGTCGGGCTCGATCCCGGCAAGCTCGGCCGCGATCACGACCTCTGGGCGCGTCGCGCCCCAGAACGCCACCGTGCCGATGAGAATCAGCGCGGCGGCGACGAGGATGATCCGGCGCATCGCGGCGCGGCCGGATCAGTCGTCCGAGACCCGGAAGTCCTCGTGGCAGGCGCCGCAGGCCTGGCCGACCGGGCCGAGCGAGGCCCGGAGCGCCTCGAGCCCGTTGCCGGCCTCCGCCGCAAGCACGTCGGAGGCGGAGACGAGGGTGCCGGAGATCTCTACCACCTTCGGGAGGTCTTCCCAGATGTCGGGCAGGGCACGGGTCTCCATCAGCGTGTCGCTGTCGGTCCCTTCGGGCCAGTAGCGCGACTGGTCGAGCTTGCTGAGCGCCGCGAGACTGGCGGCGGCCGCGGTGGCCGTCTCGGCATCGTACTCGATGTTGCCGCGCGCCATGCCGCCCAGAAGGCCGAGATTGTGCGCGTAGAGCGTCATGTGGGCCTTGCGGGCCGCCACGGCCGGGTTGACGTCCTGCGCCGTTGCGGCGGTGGCGAGAATGGCGGCGCCGGCAAGTCCGGAAAGGATCGGGCGGGTGAATCGCATCAATAACTCCAATGTTGTGTTTCCGCTGGATATTGAACAGTGTACCGGGCCACGGCCGTAAGAAAAGTGCCGAAATCCGCAGGACACTTGACGATTCATGCACAGCGAGAACTGGGACGATCTGCGATACGTCTTGGCCGTGGCCGAGGGCGGGTCCGTCTCGGCGGCGGCGCGGTCGCTCGGTGTGAACCACGCCACCGTCCTGCGGCGCGTGGGCGCCTTCGAGGAGCGGCACGGCGTGAGCCTGTTCGAGAAGGGCGCGCGCGGCTACGCCATCCCGCCCGACCGGATCAAGGTGATCGAGGCGGCGCGCGAGGTGGAGACGGCGGTGGCCGCGGTCGACCGGCTGATGCGCGGTGGCGCGGCGCCGGTCTCGGGCCGGGTCCGCGTGACCTCGACCGACACGTTTTGTTCCACGGTGCTGCCCGGCATCCTCGCGCGGCTCTGCGACCGCGGGCCGGGCGTCGAGCTTTTGACCTCGAACGGCCATCTCGACTTCGCGCGGATGCACGCCGACATCACCGTCCGTCCGACGGCGCATCTGCCCGACGATCTTGCGGGCGAACGCGGCGGCACCCTGGGCTTCGCGGTCTACGGGCGTCGGGGCGTGACGCGGTGGCTGGGCCTCAAGGGCCGCCTCGCGGGATCGGTTGCGGGGACGTGGATGACCGAGACCGTCGATCCCGCCGACATCGTCGCGAGTTCCGACAGCTTCCCGACCCTGACCGCGTTCGCGGAGGCGGGTCTCGGCCGGGTGATCCTGCCGTGCGTCCTGGGCGACGCGTCCGAGATCCTCGAGCGGTCGGGCGACGGGCCGCGGGACCTCGGTGTCGCGATCTGGGTGGCGAGCCATGTCGACCTCGCGGCCTCGCCGCGGCTGCGATCGGTGCGCGCGGCCATTGTCGACGGACTTGCCGCCGAGGCTGGCAGGCTTTCCCCGGATCTCAGGTGAAGCGGACCTTGCCGATGAACGGCAGGTTGCGGTTCCGCTGGGCGTAGTCGATGCCGTAGCCCACCACGAATTCGTCGGGGATCTCGAAGCCGGTCCAGGTCGCGCGGATGTCCACCTCCCGCCGCGAGGGCTTGTCGAGAAGTGCGATGGTCTCGAGTCGCCGGGGCTCCCGCGAGTGCAGCAGGTGGACGACATGGGAGAGCGTGAAGCCGGTATCCACGATATCCTCTACGACGAGCACGTCGCGCCCGCCGATCTCGCCGCGCAGGTCCTTCAGGATGCGGACCTCGCGCGAGCTTTCCATGCTGTCGCCGTAGCTCGACGCCTCGAGGAAATCGACCTCGACGTTGAGGTCGATCTCGCGCACGAGGTCGGCGATGAAGACGAAGGAGCCGCGCAGGAGGCCCACCACGATGAGCTTGTCGGTGCCCGCGAAGGACGTCCGGATTTCGCGCGACAGCTCCTCGATCCGGGCGGCGATGGTCTTGGCCGAGATCATCTCGTCGATCGCGTAGGTTCGGGTCAAACCGCCGCTCCCTCTTGATTTTGCCGCCCCGGTCGCAGACATGGAACGCCACCTGATAGCAAGACGACGCGCGCATGCCCAGCCATTCGGAAACCCGCACGCTGCCCTACACGGCCGACCAGATGTACGGTCTGGTGGCCGATGTCGCGAATTATCCCGAGTTTCTGCCCTGGACGGCGGCCGCGCGCATCCGCTCGCGCAAGGACAAGGGCGATCACGAAGTGATGCTCGCCGACCTCGTGGTGTCGTTCAAGGTGTTCCGCGAGCGGTTCGGCAGCAAGGTGACGCTCTGGCCGGAGCGCAAACGGATCGACACGGAATACATCGAGGGACCCTTCCGTCACATGCGGTCGCGCTGGGAGTTCGAGGATGTCGAGGGCGGGTGCGAGGTGCATTTCGAGGTCGATTTCGAGTTCCGGAACATGATCATGCAGAAGGCGGCCGGCCTGTTCTTCTTCGACGCGATGCAGCGGATCGTGCGGGCCTTCGAGAAACGGGCGGACGCGCTCTACGGCTGAGCGCGGCGCACCCGCCTCGAAGAGGTCCGCAGGTTTGCTTCGAAGGAAAATCCGCCCGGCCCTCAGCCGAGCGCGTCGCGCAGGAGTTTCAGCGCCTGTGCGACGGACCGCGCCCGGACCTCCGCGCGTCCGAGCGGCCCGAACTCGACGGTCTCCGCCCGCGCCGGGCGGCCCTCGGCGGCAAGGCCGAAGCACACCCGCCCCTCCGGTTTGCGCTCCGACCCGCCGGGGCCGGCGATGCCGGTGACCGAGACCGCGAGCGTCGCCTCCGAGCGTGCGAGTGCGCCCGTGGCCATTTCGGCCGCGACCTCCTCCGACACCGCGCCGTGCGCGGCGAGCGTCGCTTGCGACACGCCCAGCATCTCGGCCTTGGCCGCGTTCGAATAGGTCACGAAGCCGCGGTCGAAGATGTCCGACGACCCCGGCACCTCGGTGATCGCGCCGGCGATCAGCCCGCCGGTGCAGCTTTCCGCCGTGGCGATCATTGCCCCCGCCGCGCGCGCCCGGGCGAGCAGATCCTCCGCCGGCGTCATACGCCCATCACCCCGTGCGCGACGCCCGCTGCGACCGTCACGATCACGGCCGCGGCAAGGCCCGCGATCACGTCGTCGAGCATCACGCCCATCGCGCCCGGCTGCCGGTCGGCCCATCCGACGGGGCCGGGCTTCCAGATGTCGAAGAGCCGGAACAGGACGAAGCCGCCGACCCAGCCCGGCCATGGAAACACCCAGGGGTCGGCCCCGCCGAGCCAGAGGCCCGCGGACAGCGGCCAGAGCGCGATCCACATGCCCACGACCTCGTCGATGACGATCTCGGAGGGATCCTTGTTTTGGGCATCCCGCGTCAGCCGCTCCGTGGCCCACGTCCCGGCGACGAAGGCCAGCGCTGTGGCAACGGCCAGCGCCGGAAACCCGCCGAGCGCGTGCAGCAGATATCCAACAGGGAGCGCCGCAGCGGTGCCCCATGTTCCAGGCGCGGGTTTCAGATATCCCACATATCCGAAGGTCGCGATGACGCGGATCATGCGCCCACCAGCGTGACCGTGGCGATCGCGGCGATGCCCTCCTCGCGGCCGGTGAAGCCGAGCCGTTCCGAGGTCGTCGCCTTGACGCTGATCCGCCCCGGCTCGAGCGCCATGATCTCTTCGAGCCGGGTCTGCATCCGGGCGGCGTGGGGGCCGATCTTCGGGCGCTCGCAGACCAGCGTCACGTCGCCGTTCGCGACGCGGTATCCGCGCGCGGCGGCGAGGTGCGCCGCATGACGGAGGAACACCGCGCTGTCGGCGCCTTTCCACTGCGGGTCGGAGGGCGGGAAGTGCCGCCCGATATCGCCTTCGGCCAGCGCGCCGTAGATCGCGTCGGTGAGCGCGTGCATGCCCACGTCGGCGTCGGAATGGCCGGCCAGCCCGCGATCGTGCGGAACCTCGACGCCGCACAGGATCACGCCCTCGCCCGGGCCGAAGGCGTGCACGTCGAAGCCGTTGCCGGTGCGAATGTCCATCTTCTCCCTCAGGTAGCGTTCGGCCCGCGCGAAGTCCTCGGGACCGGTGATCTTCAGGTTCCGTTCATCCCCCGGAACGATGGCGACGTCCATCCCCGCCGCGCGCGCGACCTCGACGTCGTCCGCCGCGCCACCCTTGTGCGCCCGGTGCGCCGCGAGGATCGCGTCGAAACGGAAGCCCTGCGGCGTCTGGGCCCGCCAGAGGCCGGTTCTGTCGATGGTGCCTGCGACCAGCCCGCCCGCGCCGCGCCAGAGCGCATCGGTCACGGCAAGCGCGGGGGCGGCGGCGCCTGTCGCCGCGACGGCGTCGACGATTCGCGCGATCAGGTCGTGGCTCACGAGCGGCCGGGCCACGTCGTGGATCAGAACGAAGTCGGGCGGAGCCCCCGCCAGCGCCTCGAGGCCCGCGCGCACGCTTCCGTCGCGCGTCGCGCCGCCTTCCGCCACCACGACGTCGGGATGGCCCCTGTAGCCCGGCGCCAGGTCCATGTCGTCGGGGTGAAGCACCAGCGCGATCGGCCCGATCAGAGGGGACGTCCGAAACGCATCGAGCGTCCAGGCCGCGACGGCGCGGCCCGCCACGGTGCGCCATTGCTTCGGCTGGCCGCCTCCAGCGCGAAGCCCTCGTCCGGCGGCAACGATGACGGCTCCGGTGGTCATGCGTTCCATTCCCTTTTCCGGTTCTGTCTATGGTTTGCGCCGCATCGTGACAATGCGTCCCTGAAGCGGGGCGTCATTGCCTAAATTCCGTGCAACTCCTGCAAGAGCGTCCGGGGCGTGGCGCGGGGCGTTTGCCATTTCCTCAATTGCGATATAGCTCAAGCGTGCTGCACAAGGATTGAGCATTTGGCCATCGAAGTGGCAGACGTCTCTTTGGCGGGGACCGTGGTCCTCGCCCCCATGGCGGGGATCACCGATCTTCCGTTCCGCCGGGTCGTGTCGCGCTTCGGCGCGGGCCTCGTCGTGAGCGAGATGGTGGCGAGTCAGGAGATGGTGCAGGCCAAGCCCGGCGTGCGCGAGCGGGCCGAGCTGGATCTTGGGTCCGGGAACACGGCGGTGCAGCTCGCCGGGCGCGAGGCGCGGTGGATGGCCGAGGCGGCGCGGATGGTCGAGGCGCAGGGTGCGCGCATCATCGACATCAACATGGGCTGCCCTGCGAAGAAGGTGGTGAGCGGCTATTCGGGCTCGGCGCTCCTCAGGGACCTCGACCACGCGCTGTCCCTGATCGAGGCGGTCGTGGCCGCGGTCGCCGTTCCGGTGACGCTGAAGACCCGGCTGGGGTGGGACGACGCCCTGATCAACGCGCCACAGCTCGCGCGGCGGGCCGAGGCGGCCGGGATCGCGATGATCACGATCCACGGGCGCACCCGCTGCCAGTTCTACAAGGGGCGCGCGGACTGGGCCGCGATCCGGGCGGTGAAGGAGGCCGTGTCGATTCCGGTGCTGGCGAACGGCGACATCGTGTCTCCGGAGACGGCGCGCGCGGCGCTGACGGCGTCGGGTGCCGACGGGGTGATGATCGGGCGCGGCGCGCAGGGGCGGCCGTGGCTCCTCGCCGAGGTGGCGGCGCGGCTGGACGGCCGCCGCACGCCCGCGGTCCCAACGGGCGCGGCCTTCGCCGAGATGGTGGCCGATCACTACGAGGCGTCGCTCTCGTTCTACGGGTGCGGGCTTGGCGCGAAGGTGATCCGCAAGCACCTCGGCTGGTACATGGACACCGCGGGAACGCCGGCCCCGCTGCGCAAGGCGGTTCTGACCGGCGGGCCGCGCGAGGTGCTCGCGCGCCTGCCCGACGCGCTCGCTCCGATGGCGGAGGCCGCATGACCGGCTTCGGCGACACCCTCTGGGCCTCGCTGCCGGTGCCGGGCTTTCTTCTCGACCCCGGCGATGTCATCGCCGAGGTCAATCCGGCGGCCGAGGCCTTTCTCAACGCCTCCGCGCGCTCGCTGAAGGGGGCGCCGGTCTTCGACAAGCTCGCCATCGACGCGCCGCTCGAGGACTCGTTCCGCCGGGTCCGCGCCGACCAGGCGCTTCTGTTCATCAACAACGTGGACGTCAGTTCCGGCGACAAGCCCCCCGTCCAGTGCAACATCCAGATCGCGCCGATGATCGGCATGCCGGGCTTCGTCCTGCTGCTGATGGAGAGCCGCTCCGTCGCCGATCGGCTGGGCCGCGCGCACTCGGTCACCTCGGCAGCGAAATCCGCGATCGGCATGGCAGAGATGCTCGCCCACGAGATCAAGAACCCGCTCGCCGGGATCACCGGGGCGGCGCAGCTTCTCTCGATGAACCTCGACGGCGAGGACCGCGATCTCACCGACCTGATCGTGGGCGAGACACGGCGGATCGTGAAGCTTCTCGAACAGGTCGAGCAGTTCGGCAATCTCAGCCCGCCCGAACGCAAGGCCGTGAACGTCCACGACCTGCTCGACCGCGCCCGGAAGTCCGCCAAGGTCGGTTTCGCCGCGAACATGAAGTTCGTCGAGGAATACGATCCCTCGCTGCCGTCCACCTGGGTCGACGGCGACCAGATGTTGCAGGTGTTCCAGAACCTTCTCAAGAACGCGGCCGAATCGGCGGGGAAGGCCGGCGGGACGATCCGCATCCGCACCTTCTACGAGATGTCGCTGAGGCTCCGGCGCAAGGACGGGAGCGGCGCCAGCCTGCCGCTCCAGATCGAGATCGCCGACGACGGGCCGGGCATTCCGCCCGACATCGCCCAGGACATCTTCGAACCCTTCGTCTCGGGACGGGAGAACGGCACCGGGCTCGGCCTCGCGCTGGTCTCCAAGATCGTCTCCGAGCACGACGGCTGGATTTCGGTGGACAGCGTGCCGGGGCGCACGGTGTTCCGCATCTCGCTTCCCGTCGCCCCCAAAGACCTCGGAGGTGAATGAATGGACGGCACGGTTCTGGTCGCCGATGACGACCGCACGATCCGCACGGTTCTGACGCAGGCGCTGACGCGGGCCGGCTGCAAGGTGCATGCGACGTCCTCGCTCGTCACGCTGATGCGCTGGGTCGAGGAAGGGAAGGGCGACCTCGTCATCTCCGACGTGATCATGCCCGACGGCAACGGGCTCGACCAGCTGCCGAAGATCGCGGAGGAGCGGCCGGGACTGCCGGTCATCGTGATCTCGGCGCAGAACACGATCATGACGGCGATCCAGGCGGCCGAGGCCGATGCCTTCGACTACCTGCC
>Ga0102931_1000354_pt1 | contig 22449 bp, 21 predicted proteins | sample SalPonR1_C_D1_MG_FD_79282 | JGI IMG/M metagenome (GOLD analysis project Ga0102931, IMG submission 79282) | Salt pond soil microbial communities from South San Francisco under conditions of wetland restoration - Salt Pond MetaG R1_C_D1_MG | ecosystem: Environmental > Aquatic > Marine > Intertidal... | reverse complement strand
GTAGTCGATGCCCGCCTCGTCGAGGATCGCCACGCTCGCGCGGATCGTCTCGATCGTCTGCATGCCGGTCGACATGATGACCGGCCTGCCCTTCCGGGCGACGTGTCGAATGAGCGGCAGGTTGTCGGCCTCGCCCGAGCCGATCTTGTAGGCCGGCACGTCGAGATCTTCGAGGAAATCGGCGGCCGCCCGCGAGAACGGCGTCGAGATCCAGATCATGCCCAGATCTTCGGTATAGCGCTTGAGGTCCGCCTCGTCCTCGCGCGAGAGCGCGCACTGCGCCATCACGTCCCAGATCGACACCTCGGCATTGGGCGGGAAGATCGACTTCGCTTCCTCCGTCATCTCGTCTTCGACGACGTGGGTCTGGTGCTTGATCATCTCGCAGCCCGCATGGGCCGCCAGCCGCACCATCTCCTTCGCGACCGACAGATCGCCGCCATGGTTGATCCCGATTTCCGCGATGACGAGCGGCGGCTGCTCGGGCCCGATCCTGCGGCCGCTGATCTCCATGTCTGCCCCTCATGTCTGCGTGGCCTGGCGTCGCGGCCAGGTTGGCGTGGGGTTAATCGCCCCGCGCCGACGTTGCAATGCCGAGCCTGGCGCGGCAAGAGATCACCGGGCGGACATGACCGGGGTGACACAGGCGCGATGCGCGGCATCATCGACAGAGTACGGCGTTGGGAGAGGGACTTCCACGCGTCCTTCGACGGCGAGATCGTCTCGGAGGCGGATCGCCGCCGGTCGCTGCGTTACGTCGCCTGGATCGATCACGGCATCCTGCGCGCGCTCTGGCACAACTTCCACGAGGTCGCGCCGGGCGTCTTCCGGTCGAACCAGCCGGATCACACGAGGCTGGAACGCTACGCCGGGCTCGGCATCCGGACGGTTCTGACGTTTCGGGGCGCTGCCACCAAACCGTTCCACCGCCTCGAAAACGAAAGCTGCGAGGACCTTGGCCAGCAACTCACCGTCATTTCCATGGCCTCCCGCGAAGCGCCGAAGCGGGAGGCCGTGATTGCGCTTCTGGACTTCTTCGACGTCACGCAGGCCCCCTTCCTCATGCACTGCAAGTCCGGAGCCGACCGGACGTCCCTGGCAAGCGCGATCTATCTCCTGCATGTGAAAGGTGCGTCGATCGGGGAGGCGCGCAAGCAGATGAGCCCGCGCTACCTGCACCTCCGCTGGAGCAGGACAGGCGTGCTCGACCGGCTTCTCGATCTCTACGAGGCGCGGCTCGCGGCGGGCGAGATCCCGTTCCGGGAGTGGGTCGAGACCGAATACGATCCGGACGTTGTCACGAGAAGCTTCGCGCGAAGCCGCTGGCGGCTCTAGGCCGCGCAGGCGGGGGCAGGCACCTCGATGCAGCGACGGCCTGTCAGAATCGCCCGGGCCTCGCGTCCGAGGAGACCCCGCAGCGCCGGGTCGCTCCAGCGCAGGCCCCCTGTGTAAGTGCCGTAGGCGGGCAGGATCAGCCGCGCCTCGTCGTAGAGAAAGCAGGGCCGGCTCGCCCGGCCGCCCCGGCCGGTCAGAACGGCCTTGGGGTGATAGTGGCCCGTCACCTCGCCAACGGCGCCGGCCGCCGCGATGTGGCGGAAGACGACCGCCCCCGTCGTGTGTTCCCGCCTGTGCGACCCGCCCGGCGCGGCGCCGCCCGCGTCGTGGTTGCCCTCGATCCAGATCCAGCGCCGCCCCGCCTGCATGCGCATCAGCCAGAGCCGCACGTCCTCGGACACCTCAGACGCATCGTCGCGGTGGTCGAAGCTGTCGCCGAGGCAGATGACGGTCTCCGGGGTCGTCTCGGCCAGGTCGCTGTCGAGGCGGGACAATGTGTCCGTCGTCTCGTAGGGCGGCAGGACGGCACCGCCCGACCGCGCCGCCCGTACGGACTTGCCGAGGTGGAGGTCTGAAACGCAGAGCAGCCGCTCGCTCTCCCACCAGAGGGCGCCCGAGGGCAGGGCGGCGAGGCGTGCGTCCCGAAAGGTGAAGTCGCAACGGTTCATGCTTCGTTCTTGTCCGATTCACGCGTCCGCCGCAAGACGGCTCTTCGCGCTGCCCGATTCTCCCGACAGGGGGAACAAACCGTCTCTCACGCCGGGATCATTCGAGCCCGTCGCGCCTTGGCCCCGGATGCGGTCCAAGGGAGTTGCGCCGACGTGTCGACCCTGCGAAATGTCCCGCGAAGCAAGGAAAGCGCCGACCGATGGAGATACAGGACCTCGCCCTGCCGGGCCTCAGGATCATCGCGCCTCCGGTTTTCCGGGACGCCCGCGGCAGCTTTTCCGAGACGTGGAACAAGCGGCGGCTTGCCCGGCACGGGATCGATGTCGACTTCGTTCAGGACAACGAATCGCTCTCGGTGGCGCCCGGCACGGTTCGCGGCCTGCACTACCAGTCGCCGCCGCATGCGCAGGCCAAGCTCGTGCGCTGCATCCGGGGCCGGATCTGGGACGTGGCGGTCGACATCCGCAAGGGATCGCCGAGCTACGGGCGCTGGGAAGGGGTCGAACTGTCGCCGGGCAACGGTCGGCAACTCTTCATTCCCGAAGGGTTCCTGCACGGCTTCGTCACGCTCGAAGCCGACAGCGAAGTGCTCTACAAGTGCAGCGACTTCTATGCGCCCGAAAGCGATGGCGCGGTGCTCTGGTCGAGCTGCGGGATCGAATGGCCCTTCGAGGGCGAACCGGTCCTCTCGGCCAAGGATGCAGCCGCGCAGCCGTTTTCGGGCTTTCAAAGCCCCTTCACGTGGGAGACCGTGCATTGAAGATACTCGTGACGGGAGGCGCCGGGTTCATCGGGTCGGCCGTCGTGCGTCTGGCGGTGGCGCGCGGACAAGAGGTGGTCAACCTCGACGCGTTGACCTATGCGGCCTGCCTCGCGAACGTGGCCGAGATCGACGGGAACCCTGCCTACAGCTTCGAGCACGCCGACATCCGCGACCGCGCGGCACTCGACCGGATCCTTGCCGCGCACACTCCCGACGCCGTGATGCACCTCGCCGCGGAATCCCACGTCGACCGGTCGATCGACGGCCCCGGCGCCTTCATCGACACGAACGTCACAGGGACCTACACGCTTCTCGAAGCCGCGCGGGCCTACTGGATGCAGCGCGGCAAGCCTGAGGGCTTCCGCTTCCACCACATCTCGACCGACGAGGTCTACGGAAGTCTCGGACCCACCGGCATGTTCACCGAGACGACGCCCTACGATCCCCGCTCGCCCTATTCCGCGTCCAAGGCCGCCTCCGACCATCTCGTGCGGGCCTGGGGCGAGACCTACGGGCTTCCGGTGCTCGTCTCGAACTGCTCGAACAACTACGGTCCGTTCCACTTTCCCGAAAAGCTGATCCCGGTCGTTATCCTGAACGCGCTGCACGGCCGGCAGATCCCGGTCTACGGGCAGGGCGAGAACGTCCGCGACTGGCTTTTCGTCGAAGACCATGCCGACGCGCTTCTGACCGTTCTCGCCAAGGGCCGGGCGGGCCGCACCTACAACATCGGTGGCGAGAACGAGGCGCGAAACATCGATCTCGTCCGCATGATCTGCACGCTTCTCGACGACCGCCGCCCCGCGGGCGCGCCGCACGATCGCCTGATCGAATACGTGACAGACCGCCCGGGTCATGATCTGCGCTACGCCATCGACCCGTCCCGCATTCGCGAGGAACTCGGCTGGCGGCCGAGCGTCACGCTCGAGGAGGGGCTGGCGCGGACGGTCGACTGGTATCTCGGCAATGAAGGCTGGTGGCGGGCGCTGCTCGAACGGGACGGCGTCGGCAGGAGATTGGGAGTGGCATGAACCGCAAGGGCATCATTCTCGCCGGGGGCTCGGGCACCCGGCTTTATCCGATCACGTTGGCGGTCTCCAAGCAACTCCTGCCGCTCTACGACAAGCCGATGATCTTCTATCCGCTGAGCGTGCTGATGCTGGCGGGTATCCGCGAGATCGCCGTCATCACCACGCCGGAGGATCAGAGCCAGTTCCAGCGCCTGATGGGTGACGGCAGCCAGTGGGGCCTGACGCTCGAATGGATCGTGCAGCCCGCGCCGGAGGGGCTCGCGCAGGCGTATCTTCTGGCGGCGAACTTCCTCGACGGCGCGCCCTCCGCGATGGTCCTCGGCGACAACATCTTCTTCGGCCATGGCCTGCCGAAGCTGATGTCGCGCGCGCACGAGAAGAACGCTGGCAGCACCGTCTTCGGCTATCGCGTCGCGGACCCGGAGCGATACGGCGTCGTGGAATTCGACGGCGACCGCGTCCGCGGCATCGTCGAGAAGCCCGAGGTGCCGCCGTCCGACTACGCGGTCACCGGGCTTTATTTCATGGATGGCACCGCGCCGGAGCGCGCCGCGGAGGTGATCCCCTCGGCCCGCGGAGAGCTCGAAATCACCTCGCTTCTCGAAAGCTACCTTGCCGATGGCGAACTGACGGTGGAACTCATGGGGCGCGGCTACGCCTGGCTCGACACCGGGACGCATGCCTCGCTTCTCGATGCCGGCAACTTCGTCCGGACCCTCGAGGAGCGGCAGGGCGTGCAGATCGGCAGCCCGGACGAGATCGCACACGAGCAGGGCTGGATCACGCAGGACGTGCTGCGCGACGCGGCGGAGAAGTACGGCAAGAGCGCCTACGGCGCGCACCTGAAGCGCCTCCTGCGCGGCGAGTAGCACGCCGGCTTTCGAAACTGCTGTTACAGCTTTCGCTTCTGCGCTAAAACGAAAGCGCATAGCGGAGTCGAGCCATGACCTCACAGGGCAGTGCGCTGAAGGCGCGTCATGCGGAGATCCTGCGTCACCTGCGCGAAAGCGGGCGTCTGCAGGTCGAGGCGCTGGCCAGTTTCCTCAATACGACGCCGCAGACGATCCGAAAGGACCTGAACCTGCTCGCCGGCGAGGGAAAGATTCTCCGGTTTCACGGCGGCGCTTCGCTTCTGGCCGGAGTCGAATACACCGCCTTCGAGATCCGAAAGGAGGTCGCCGCCGAACAGAAGGAGCGGATCGGCCGTGAGGTCGCGCGGCGGATCCCGAACAACTGCTCGATTCTCCTGAACTCCGGCACCACCACGGAAGCCGTGGCACGCCATCTCGCGCACCACGCGGGTCTGATGGTCGTGACCGACAGCGTGCATCTCGCCGATCGCCTCCGCACCTGTTCCGGTCTCGAGGTCGTCGTTCCGGGGGGGCGCGTGCGCCAGTCCGACGGCGCGATCCTGGGCGAGGCCGCCGTCGACTTCATCCGCCAGTTCCGCGCCGACTACGCGATCGTGGGCGCCGCGGCGATCGGGGAAGACGGATCGCTCCTGGATTTCGACCTCCGCGAGGCCTCGCTCGTGCGCGCGTTCATCGGGTCCGCCCGCCGTGTCGTCCTCGCCGCCGACAGCACCAAGGCCACGCGGACAGCCCCGGTCCGGACCGGCCATCTCGAACAGGTGCATGAGTTCATCACCGATGACGGCTGCCCCGCGGAGCTGCGCAGGATGTGCAGCGACCTTGGTGTCAGTTTGATTGAAGCGGGTTAGGATCGACGTGTTGCCGATTCTCTTGACTTGAGGGTTCGACTGAAGGACCATTCGAAAAAAACGAAAGATAAACCGCGCCCGACCGATTCGGGATGCGACGTGCCGAAGCGCTAAGGGAGGGGCCAAGGCATGATTCATGTGCCGCTGCGAATACTCGCGGCCGTCAATACCGTCCTGCTGCGAATCGGGCGCAACGTCGCCTGGGTGGCGCTGGCGCTCATGGTCGTCGTGATCCTTCTGCAGGTGTTCTTCCGCTACGTGCTGAACAGTGCGCTCGCCTGGCCGGACGAGGCGGCGCGCTTCCTCATGCTCTGGATGACCGGGCTCATCGCGCCCTCGGCATATCGCTGGGGCGGCTTCGTGGCGATCGACATGCTGCCGCTCGCGCTGCCGCGGCTCCTTGGCCTGCTCCTGAACCTCGTGCTCCTGCTGATCTCTCTGTCCGTGCTCGCCATGGGCCTGAAGTTCGGCTGGGACCACACGATGGGCTTCGGCGGGAATTTCAATTCATCGTCGCTCCGCATCCCGCTCGACCTGTTCGGCGGCGAGATGGTGCGGGTCAAGCTGCGCTACATGTATGCTTCGCTCCTGACGGGCATGGCGCTTCTGTTCCTCGTGAACATCGAACTGATCCTCCGGACCCTCATGGCGATCCTGTCGCCCGACCGGGACACGCCGCCGACCGACGAACCGGTGGGCCTCCCGATGGAGGCCGAGTGATGCTGATCTGGTTCCTGCCGGTCTTTCTCGTCCTCCTGATGGTCGGGCTTCCGGTCTTCTTCGCGCTCCTCTTCGCGCCCGGCGTGCTGCTCTGGCTCAACGGGCAGGAGCGCGACATCGCGCTCCTCTACCGCAACCTCTACAACGGAATGGACAGCTTCCCGCTGATGGCGCTGCCGTTCTTCATGCTCGCGGGCGAGGTCATGAACCGCGGCGGGATAACGGTGCGCCTCGTCGAATTCTCGCAGGCGCTGATGGGGCACCTCCGCGGCGGTCTCGCGCACGTCAACATCCTGTCGTCCATCCTCTTCGCCGGCCTCTCCGGCTCTGCGGTCGCGGATACGTCGGCGCTGGGCTCGACCCTGATCCCGGCCATGGAAAAGAACGGCTACTCCCGCAAATTCGCCGCCGCCATCACCGCCGCGTCTTCGGTCATCGGCCCGATCATCCCTCCCTCGGGCATCATGATCATCTATGCCTACGTCATGGGCGAAAGCGTGGCGGCGCTGTTTCTCGCGGGCATCGTGCCGGGCATCCTCGTGGGGCTCGGCCTCATGCTCATGGTGCGCCTGCTGGCGGATCGCTACGACCTGCCCAAGGCCGAGCGGATCGTGTCGAGGGGCCAGGAGATCAGCAGGCTCGAATCGGCTGTGTCCTTCATCCTGCTGCGGATGAACGTGGCCGGCGTCCTCGCCGCGGTGTTCTTCGGCGTCGGGTCCTTCGCCGGCGGGATCGACGTGAACGGCTGGCTGGTCTTCCTCCTGTTCCTGCCCGTCGCCCACCTGATCCTCATGCGCATCCGCCACTCCGTCAGCCACGACTTCCGGGTCGTCTGCAAGAAGGCCGTGGCACCGCTTCAGACCCCGATCATCATCCTCGGCGGCATTCTCATCGGCGTCTTCACGCCCACGGAAGCCTCGGCCGTCGCCGTCTTCTACGCGCTCATCGTGTCGTTCTTCGTCCTGCGCTCGATGAAGCTGTCGGACCTGTCCGAAGTGCTGATGAAGTCCTCGCTCGCTTCCGCGACGGTGCTTCTGCTGGTCGGCGCCGCGGTCGCCTTCAAGACGGTGGTGAGCCTCAGCCACGCGCCGGAGCTTCTCGCCGACTGGATCCTCGGGCTCAGCGAGAACCCGCTGATCCTGCTGTTCCTGATCAACATCCTTCTGTTCGTCGTCGGCATGTTCCTCGACGCGGGGCCGGCGATCATCATCCTCGGGCCGATCCTCGGGCCGATCTTCACCGATCTCGGCGTCCACCCGGTCCACTTCGCCATCATCATGTCGGTCAACCTCACGGTGGGTCTGGCGACACCGCCGATGGGCCTGGTGCTGTTCGTGGCCTCGCAGGTATCCAGGGAAAAGGTCGAGACGATCTCGAAGGCCATTCTGCCGTTCCTCGCTGTCGAAATCGCCGTGATCTTCCTGATCACCTTCGTCCCCGCGATCTCCATGACCGTGCCGCGATGGGCGGGCTTCGTGCAGTGATACGACCAACAGGGAAATCAACAAGGAGGATCCCATGCTCAAGACCACGCTGAAATCCCTGGCGGTGGCGACCGCCGTGGGAGCGCTCGCGCTTCCCGCCTTCGCGCAGGAGTACACGCTCCGCGCGACGGCCAACTCGAACGAGAACGACGAGGATTACGACGGTCTCGTCGTCTTCAAGAACTTCGTCGAGCAGGCCTCGAACGGTCAGATCGGCGTCGAGCTCTTCATCGGTACGCAGCTTTGCGCGAACGGCGCGGAGTGCCTGCAAGGCGTCGCCGACGGCACCATCGACATCTACATCTCGACCTCCGGCGGCGCGGCGGGGATCTTCCCCTTCGTGCAGGTGCTCGACCTGCCCTACCTGATGGCCGACGACCGGGTCGCCGAGACGGTTCTGGCGAACGGCACCGAGTTCATGGACACGATGAAAGAGATGACGCTCGAGAATTCGGGCGGTGCGATCCGGCTCATGACCATCGGCAACACAGGCGGCTGGCGCAACTTCGCCAACACCGAGCGCCGGGTGCAGATGCCCGATGATCTCTCGGGAATGAAAATCCGCACCGTCGTCGCCGATCTGCCGCAGGAACTGGTCCGTGCGCTCGACGCGTCGCCTACGCCGATCCCGTGGCCGGAGCTTTTCACCTCGCTCCAGACCGGCGTCGTGGAGGGGTCCAAGAACGGCATCACCGACATCATGGGCATGAAGTTCCCCGACGCGGGCCTGACCTACCTCACGCTCGACGGTCACGCCTACATGGGCGCGCTCTGGTTCATGAACAACGAGACGTTCATGGCGATGCCCGACGACCTCAAGCGGGTGGTGATCGACGGCTTCTACCAGCTTCAGCAGGCGACCTTCGCCTCGCCGAAGCGCAAGTCGATCCAGGCCTACGAGGATTTCGCGGCTGCCGGCGGTGACATCTACGTGCCGACCCCCGAAGAGAAGGCCGCCTTCGCCGAGGCTGCCGCGCCCGTCTACGACTGGTTCCAGTCGAACGTCGACGGCGGTGAGCAGATCTTCGAGGCCCTTACCACATCGGTCGCGGCCGCCGAGGGAGACATCGACGCGGCCCGCGCCGCCGACATGGAGTGAATTGACGCCGGGGCCGCCAGTTCGGCGGCCCCGGCTCACCGGAACGGGTAGAGCCACGGCTTGTAGTCGTTCACCAGAACATGGGCCTTTTCGATTTGCTCGGGCGTCATCTTCTTCACCACTTCCTCCTGGGAAATGGCCGCATCGGGGTCTCCTCCGATGGCGGAGAGGACGTACCACATGTAGGCCCGCACCAGATCGGGCGCGGGCATCCCGCGTCCGACCTCGTAGTACCACCCCACGCCCGACTGCGCGCCGGCATGCCCCTTCATCGCCGCGCGAAGGTACCACTCGAACGCTCGCTGGTCGTCCCGCTCGACGCCGAGCCCCAGCGCGTACATGACGCCGATGAGTTCCTCCGCCTCGGCATTGCCCGAGATCGCGGCGGGTATCAGCTCTTCCATCGCCTCCTCGAAGCGACCCGCATCCATCAGGTCGCGCGCCGTTTCGATCTCCGCCGCCGCCGGACCCGCCAGCATCAGCGCTGCCGCAAGGATCGCCTGCCGCATCTGATCGCCCTCCTGATCGCGCCTCTCGCCGCACAGGCTGACGGGCTCCCCCCGCCTTTGCAAGACGACGATTTCACCCCCGTGAGCCTCGAGCAGGCCGAACTCGGCCGGCTTCTCTTCCACGACAAGATCCTGTCGGGAAACCGCAACATATCCTGCGGCACCTGCCATGCGATCGAACACGGCACCTCCGACGGGCTGTCGCTCGGCGTGGGAGAGGGCGGGACGGGTGTCGGCCCGAACCGCTCGGCGGGCGAGGGGCCGGACCGTATCCGCAAGCGCATCCCCCGGAACGCGCAGGCCCTCTGGAACCTCGGCGCGACCGAGATCCGCGTGATGTTCCACGACGGTCGCCTGACGCCCGCGGATCACTATGGCAACGGCTTCGACAACCCCGCACAGGAATGGCTGCCCCACGGGCTCTCCGGCATCCTCGCGGCGCAGGCGCTGTTCCCGATGACGTCGCAGTTCGAAATGGCCGGCGATCCCCGGGAGAACGAGGTCGCGGGCCGCGCCTACGAACGTCTCGACTACGTCTGGCCGATCCTTGCCAAGCGCGTGCGGACGATCCCCGACTACGGTGAGCGGTTCGTCGCGGCCTTCGACGATGTCGAGACGTCCGAAGATGTCTCCATCGTCCATGTCGCCAACGCCCTCGCCGCCTTCCAGGCCTACGAATACCGCTCCGACGACAGCCCGTTCGACGCCTACCTTCGCGGCGACGAGACCGCGCTGAGCGACCCGCAGCGGCGCGGCCTCGACCTCTTCTTCGGCAAGGCTGGTTGTGCCTCGTGCCATTCCGGCCCTCTCCTGACCGATCAGGAGTTCCACGCGCTGGCGCTTCCGTTCTTCGGTCCCGGCCGCACCCGCCAGTGGGATCCGATCCGGCGCGACGTGGGCCGCATGGGGTCGTCCGACCGGCTAGAGGATGCCTACCGGTTCCGCACGCCGTCGCTGCGCAACGTCGCGCTTACCGCGCCCTACGGTCACAACGGCGCCTACCGGACGCTCGAGGGCATCGTGCGCCACCACCTCGACCCCGCCGGATCGCTCGCCGACTGGGAGCCGCTCAACGCGATCCTGCCCTCGGCGCCTTGGCTCGAGGAGACCGACTTCCTCGCCTTCCAGGACAGCCGCGAACGCGCCCGCCTTGCCGAAAGGACCGACATCGAACCGATGAGCCTGACCGACGACGAGATCGGCGACATAATCGCCTTTCTCCACGCCCTGACGGGGACGGCCTCGGTCGAGGGACGGCTCGGCAAACCGGAAAGGGTCCCGTCGGGACTGCCGGTGGACTGATGGCGCGCGTTCTCTGTGTCGGCAGCGCCGTGGTGGATTTCGTCTTTCGCCTGGAGGCCCTGTCAGCCGAACCCAAGAAGATCCGCGCCGAGGACGCCCACATCGTCGGCGGCGGCTGCGCCGCGACGGCGGCGGTCGCCATCGCGCGCCTCGGCGGCGAGGCGATGCTCGCCGGGCGCCTGGGCGACGACCCCATCGGCGACATGGTCATCGCCGGCCTCGAAGCCGAGGGCGTCGACTGTTCGCTCACGGACCGGGCGCCGGGCGGGCGGTCGTCGTTCTCGTCGGTCTATGTCGACGCGGCGGGTGAGCGTCAGATCGTCAGCGCCGGGGGCAGGGGCCTGACGGAGAGCGCCGCGAAGATCGTGATGGCCCCCGCGCTCGACGCGGTGCTCGCCGACACCCGCTGGACCGCGGGAAACCGTGCGGCACTGGATCTCGCCCGCGCGCGCGGCATACCCGGCGTGCTTGACGGCGAAGCCCCCATCGACCCGTCGCTCCCCCCTGCGGCGAGCCATGTCGCCTTCTCGCGGCAGGGCCTCGGCTCCATCGCGGAGGGCGCGCCGGCGGATGCGCTCGAAACCCTCGACCTCGCCGTCTGGGCCTGCGTGACCGACGGCGAGCACGGCGTCTTCGTGAAGGGCGGCGGGCATGCCCCGGGTTTCGAGGTGAAGAGCGTCGACACCCTCGGCGCCGGCGATGTCTGGCACGGAGCCTTCGCGCTCCGCCTCGCGGAAGGCGTGGAGGAGCGCGAGGCGATCCGCTTCGCGAACGCGGCCGCTGCCCTCAAATGCACGCGTTTCGGCGGACGCGAGGGCTGCCCCGACCGCGATGAAACCGAACGCTTCCTCAAGGAGATGACGTGATGCAACTCACCCCCGGCAAACTCTGGGGCATCCGCCGCATGGCCGACGCGCGCGGTATCTTCAAGATGACCGCCGTCGACCAGCGCCCGCCGATCAAGGGACCGATCGCCAAGGCGCTCGGGTTGCCCGAAGCCCCCTGGGAGGAGGTCGCACGTTTCAAGGCCCTTCTCATCGAGACGCTGCAGGGGCCCAGCACCGCGCTTCTTCTCGACCCCCACTATGCGATCCCGCACGGCATCGACCGGCTCGCGCCGGCGAAGGGACTGATCGTGACGCTCGAGGATTCGGTCTTCCGGGAGACGCCCGGGGGGCGCGTTTCGTCCGACATCGACGAATGGTCGGTCGCCAAGATCAAGCGGATGGGCGGAGACGCGGTCAAGGTGCTTGCCTGGTATCGCCCCGACGCCGACCGCGCCGTGGTCCGCCAGCAGCAGGACTACGTCAAGCGCATCGGCGACGAATGCGCCCGCTACGACATCCCCTTCCTTCTTGAACTCCTCGTCTACCCGCTCGCGTCGGATTCGGACCAGACGACCGACTACGTCGAGATGAAGGAAAAGAAGGCCGACCACGTTCTCGCATCGGTCGAGGAATTCGCCAAGACGGAGTACGGCGTCGACATCTTCAAGCTTGAAAGCCCGGTGAACGCGGAGGACGCCGACGGCTCCGCCGCCGTGCAGGCCGTGTTCGACAAGATGGGCCGCCTCGCCGGCCGTCCGTGGGTCATGCTGTCGGCCGGCGCGGGCAAGGAGGCCTTCCGCCGCGTTCTCGAACACGCCTTCCGGGCCGGGGCCTCGGGCTTCCTCGCGGGCCGCGCGATCTGGCTCGACGCCTTCGAGAATTATCCGAACTGGGCAGAAATCGAGAATGGCCTTAAAAGTGAGGCAATCACCTATCTGTCCGACATTGCCGGACTCGCCGACCGCGAAGCCACTTCGTGGAACGCCCATCCGGCCTACGGCGAGGGCGGCACATGCTTCCGGCCCGCCAACGCCAGCTTTCGCCACCGCTACGCCGCCATCTGAGGACCCGATGAAACTAGGTATCCTGCCGCTTGGCCGCCCGACCTTCGACGTGGAGTTCGCCAAGGAAAACCTTGCCGCGATGCTCGACGTGCTGGATCGGACCGGCCACGAGATCGTGGGCTCGCGCGAGTTGCTCTTCGACGCGGACGCGACGCAGGAGGCGATCCGCGATCTGGACACGGCCGGGATCGAGCATCTGCTCCTTCTTCAGGTCACCTTCACCGACGCGTCCATGACGGTCGCCGCCGCGACCGCCTTCGACGTCCCGCTGTCGATCTGGGCCATCCCGGAGCCGCGCCTCGGCGGCCGCCTTCGGCTCAACGCCTTCTGCGGCCTGAACCTCGCCTCCCACGCGCTGGGCCTCAACCACGTAGCCTTCGGCTGGCTTTACCGCGCCCCGGACGACGGCGCCGTCCCCGAGGTCGAGGCGATGCTCAGGGGAGAACGCCAGTCCGGCCGCCTCGACGCACACTCCATCGCCCGACCGACAGATGCGGGCCGATCCGTCGCAGCGCGGATCGCGGGAAAGCGCATCGCCCGGATCGGGGAGCATCCCCCCGGCTTCGACACCTGCGACTACTCCGCCGAGGAAATGAAGGCGCTCGCCGGTGTCGAGGTCGAGGTGCACGCACTCGAGACCCTCTTCGGCACCGCCAGGACCGCCGACGCGGGCGAGGTCGCGTCCCTCCGCGCGGAGGCCGCGGCACAGCTCGCCGATCTCGACGACGTGGACCAGCAGCAACTCGACCGATCGCTCCGCCTGCGCCGCGCGCTCGACGCGCTGAAGGCGTCTGGCGGGTACGACGCCTTCGCGCTGCGCTGCTGGCCCGAGACCTTCACCGAATACGGCGGCGCCGTCTGCGGCCCTGCCGCCATGATGGGCGAAAACCGCGTCCCCTGCGCCTGCGAAGCCGACGTCATGGGCGCGCTGACCCAGCTGATCCTCATGGAGGTGGCGCAGGCCCCGGTCTTTCTCACCGATCTCGTCGACATGGACGCGGACGACGATACCGGCGTCGTCTGGCACTGCGGACAAGCACCCATGTCGATGCGCGACCCCGACGCCCGCGCCCGCGCGACGATCCATACGAACCGCAGGATGCCGCTCCTGTTCGAGTTCCCGCTGAAGCCCGGTCCGGTGACGTTCATGCGCATCAGCCGCGCCTTCGGTGAGACCAGGATGGTGCTGTCTCAGGGCGAGATGCTGAAGCGCCCGATGGCCTTCACCGGCACGTCCGGCGTCGTCCGCTTCGAAAGCGGCACGAAGCGCGCCCTCGACCGGATCATCGCCTCCGGACTCGAACATCACATGGCCCTCGCCTATGGCGACCACCGCGCGCTCCTGCGTGAGACGGCGGCGTCCATGGACCTTCCGATTCTGGAGATATGACGACATGAGCGTGAGATACGGGATCATCGGCACGGGCATGATGGGGCAGGAGCACATCCGCAACATCACGCTGCTCGACGGTGCGGAGATCGCCGCGGTGGCCGATCCGAACGAACAGATGCGGGCGTCCGGCATCGCCGCAACGGGTGGCACGGCGCGGGGCTTCACCGATTACCGCGAGATGCTCTCGGCGGACCTGTGCGACGCCTACGTCATCGCCTCGCCGAACGACCGCCATCACGAGCAGATGCTGGAGCTCCTTCCCGGCAACAAGCCGCTGCTGGTGGAAAAGCCGCTCTGCACCACGACCGCCCACTGCCGCGACCTGATCGCCCGGGTGAACGGCCGCACGGCGCCCGTCTGGGTCGCGATGGAATACCGATACATGCCGCCTGTCGAACGGCTCCTGAGCGAACTCCAGAAGGGCCGCGCGGGCACGCCGCACATGATCGCGATCCGCGAACACCGCTTTCCGTTTCTCGAGAAGGTCGGTCACTGGAACCGCTTCGCCGACCGCACCGGCGGCACGCTGGTCGAGAAATGCTGCCACTTCTGGGACCTCATGCGCCTGATCGCGCAGTCCGAGCCGGTTCGCGTCTACGCCTCGGCGGCCATGGACGTGAACCACAGGATCGAACTCTTCGACGGCCGCAATGCAGACGTGGTGGACAACGCCTTCGTCGTCCTCGATTTCGCGAACGGGATGCGCGGGATGCTCGACCTGTGCATGTTCGCGGAAGGCTCGGAATGGCAGGAGGTCGTCTCGGTCACCGGAGACGCCGCCCGCATCGACGCCTGCGTGCCCGGCCCCGCGCGGTTCCAGCCGGGCGGCGTCGAGCGCCATTCCGAAGTCCACATCTCCGACCGCACATCCAAGCATGTCTCGCGGTCGCGAATAACGGTAGACGAGGCGATCCTGCGGGCGGGCGACCACCACGGGTCGACCTTCTTCCAGCACAGAAAGTTCCTCGACCTCGTCCGCACGGGGCAGGGTACGCCGGAGGTCACGCTCGAGGACGGCCTGTGGGCCGTCCGCATCGGCGAGGCCGCCGAGCTTTCGGCCCGCACCGGGCAGGCGGTCGCGCTGGACGACGCGGCATGACGATCGACCGCTTCGGAGAGACCCTCGACGGGCAGGAGGTCCACCGCGTCCGGATCGCGGGCGGCGGCCTGTCGGCATCGTTCCTCACCTACGGCGCGGTCCTTCAGGACCTGCGTCTCGACGGCCACAGCCCCGCGCTGGTCCTCGGCTTCGAGGAGTTCCCGCCCTACCTCGTCCACTCGCCGTTCTTCGGCGCGACGGCAGGGCGTTGCGCCAACCGCATCAGGGGCGGCGCCTTCGAGCTTGACGGAACGATCTACGAGACCGACCGTAATGCGCTCGGCCGCCACACGCTCCACGGCGGCAGCCAGAGCACGGGCAAGCGCATCTGGACGCTGGGCGAGGTCACTGAGAGTTCCGTCGAGATGACCATCGTCGAAGACGACGGCCACATGGGATTCCCCGGCCGCCTCGCGATGCGCGCCGTCTTCTCACTCCGCCCCGGCGGTGTCCTCGACATCCGCTACACGGCGACGACCGATGCGCCCACCCTCTGCAATCTCGCCCATCACAGCTACTTCGCACTCGACGACAGCGGCGACGTGCTCGACCATGTGCTCCGGGTGGAGGCGGCGGACTATCTGCCCACCGATGCCGATTTCGTGCCCACGGGCGCGGTCCTTCCCGTGGAGGGGACGCATTACGACCTCCGCGCCGGCCGCAGCATCCGCGCGGCGAACGAAGGCGGCCCGATCGACAGCAACTTCTGCGTCTCTCGGCAGCGCCTGCCGCTCCGTGATGTCGGTCGGCTGCGAAGCCCCACCTCGGAGGTCGCCATGACCATCCGCACGACCGAGCCCGGGCTTCAGGTCTACGACGCCGCCCGCCTCGACGTGCCGGTGCCGGGTCTCGACGGGCGCAGCATGGGTCCCTACTGCGGCCTCGCGCTCGAACCGCAGGTCTGGCCCGACTCGATCCACTACGCCGACTGGCCGCAACCCGTGCTCCGCCCCGGCGACGCCTACGATCAGCACACCCAGTTCGTCTTCGACAAGGAAAGCTCATGATCCTCATCACCGAGTTCATGGACGAGGCCGCGATCGACCGGCTCCGCGAGGCGCACGAGGTGGTCTACGACCCTGACCTCGCCGGCCGGCAGGACGAGATCCCGGCGATGATGCAGGGCGTCACGGCCCTGATCGTCCGGAACCGCACGCAGGTCCGCCCGGCACTCCTCGACGCGGCGCCGGAGCTTGCCTGCGTGGGCCGCCTCGGCGTCGGGCTCGACAACATCGACGTTCCGGCCTGCGAGGGCAGGGGGGTCACGGTCTATCCCGCGACGGGCGCCAACAACCTCTCGGTGGCGGAATACGTGATCGGCACGGCCATGGCGCTCCTGCGCGGCGCCTACGGCGTGAACGACCGCATGATCGCGGGGGACTGGCCGCGTCAGGACTGCGCCGGGCGCGAGGTGTCGGGCAAGGTGCTGGGCCTAGTGGGCTTCGGCGCCATCGCGCGCGACACCGGCGACAGGGGCCGGGCGCTCGGCATGGAGATTGCCGCGCACGACCCCTTCGTGCCCGAGGGTGATCCGGCCTGGGCGGAGGCGGGACGGCTGGAGCTCGACACGCTCCTCGCGGCGGCGGATGTGGTGAGCCTGCACGTGCCGCTCACCGACGGCACGCGGCACCTCATCGACGCCGACCGGATCGGCCGCATGAAGCCTGGCGCGATCCTCGTCAACGCCGCCCGCGGCGGCGTGATCGACGAACCGGCGGTCGCTGCGGCGCTGAAGGACGGCCGGCTTGGCGGTGCGGCGCTCGACGTCTTCGAGACCGAGCCACTTGCGGCAGAGGCGGCGCGCGCCTTCGACGGCGCGCCGAACCTGATCCTGACGCCGCACATCGCGGGGGTGACCGTGGAATCGAATACCCGTGTGAGCGATCTGATCGCCGACAGGGTCCTTGCGCATCTGGCTGGCTGATTGCGCTGACGCGTTCCAAATCGACCGCTTGCCCCCCTGTCCGACCTCGGACACCCCAGCGGAACGGGCGCCCAAAGGCGCCCGCTCGCAGGTCTTCGAAGGCTCCGCGATCAGCTCGGGATGTCGCCCGAGATTCCCTCGATGTAGAAGTCCATCGTCACGAGCTGCTCGTCCGTCGCGACTTCGCCCTCGGCCAGGAAGACAGACCCGTCCTGCTTCATGATCGGCCCGGTGAAGGGATGGTACTCACCCGCCGAGATCGCCGCGATCATTCCCTCGGCCTCGGCCTTGATCTCGTCCGGCACGGCCTCGGTGATCTCTCCGATCACGACCTCGCCGTCGCCCATCCCGCCCCAGGTGTGGGTCGGCTCCCACGTGTCGTCGAGCACCGACTGAACCCGCTTGATGTAGTAGGGCGACCAGTCGTCGATGATCGAGGCGACCCGCGGCGAGGGCTTGTATTCGGACATGTCGGACGCCTGCCCGAACCCGATCACGCCGTCCGTCTTCGCCATTTCGGCGAGAGGCGCGGTCGAGTCGGTGTGCTGGGTGATGACATCCACGCCTTGCTCGATCATCGCCTTGGCCGCATCGGCTTCCTTGGCGGGGTCGAACCAGGTGTAGGCCCAGATCACCACGAGTTCGACGTCCGGGTTCACCTTCTTGGCGTGGAGATAGTACGAGTTGATCCCCTGGATGACCTCGGGGATCGGAAACGACGCGATATAGCCGATCTTGTTCGTCTTGGTCATCTTTCCCGCGATGTGGCCGACCACAGCCCGACCCTCGTAGAACCGCGCGTCGTAGGTCGCGAGGTTGTCGGCGCGCTTGTAGCCCGTCGCGTGCTCGAACTTCACGTCCGGGAACTTCTCGGCCACGTTCACGGTCGCGTCCATGAAGCCGAAGGAGGTGGTGAAGATCAGGCCCGCGCCCGAGAGCGCCATCTGCGTCAGCACCCGCTCGGCGTCGGCGCCTTCCGGCACGCTCTCCTGATAGATCGTCTCGACTTGGTCGCCGAACTCGGCTTCGACCGCCAGACGGCCCTGGTCGTGCTGGTAGGTCCAGCCGCCGTCACCGATGGGGCCCACGTAGACGAAGCCGATCTTCAGCGGCGACTGCGCGCGGGCGGGCAGGCCGAGGGCGGCGGCGGACGCCGCGGCGGCGCCGGTGGCGAGGAGGGTTCTTCTTTTCACGGGTCTTTCTCCCTGTTGAGCCGGGAGCAGATCCCGGCGGTTCTGAATTGGCCTCAGGACGAGGCGTGGAACACCCGGCCGAGCGAGGCTGGCGCATTGAGCGCCACCCGGCTCCGGTCGGCCGATATGATCACCAGCACGAGGATCGTTATCAGATACGGAGACATGGACAAGATTTCCACGGGCACGGCGACCCCCGCGGCCTGAAGGTTGAGTTGCAGAACGGCGATCCCGCCGAAAAGATAGGCGCCGATCAGAACGCGGCCGGCCTTCCACGACGCGAAGACCACGATGGCAAGCGCGATCCAGCCCGCCCCGGCTGTCATGCCTTCGGTCCACTGGGGGACCCGGACGAGGCTCAGGTAGGCCCCGCCCAGCCCCGCGCATGCGCCGCCGAAGGCGATGGCCGCGATCCGGATGCGGACGACCTTGTAGCCCAGCGCGTGGGCGCTGTCGTGGCTCTCTCCCACCGCCCGCAGGATCAGTCCTGCTCGGGTATACTTGAGGAAGGCCCAGACGGCGGCGACGAGCGCGAGCGAGAAGTAGACCATCAGGTCGTGCTGGAAGAGAACCGGCCCCACGAAGGGGATGCCTGAGAGAAGCGGGATATCGAGATCCGGCACGGCCGGCGCCCTGATCCCCACGTAGCCCTGGCCCAGAAGCGCCGAGAACCCGAGCCCGAAGAGCGTGAGCGCAAGGCCCGTCGCCACCTGGTTCGACAGCAGGTACTGCGTCAGCACGGCGAAGATCATCGACAACGCGGCCCCGCCCACGGCCGCCATCACGAAGCCCGTCGCGGCGCTTCCGCTCTCGACGGCCACGATGAAGCCCGTGACCGCGCCGATGATCATCATCCCCTCGACGCCGAGGTTCAGCACGCCCGACTTCTCCACCACGAGTTCCCCCAGCGCGGCGAGCAGGATCGGCGTCGCCGCGACCATGAGCGAGGCGAGCAGCAGGACCGGGTTGATCGCGGAAAGATCCATCAGGCGGCCCTCGTCCGGCCGAACCGGACCCGGAAATTTGTCAGGACATCGCCCGCCAGCAGGAAGAACAGGAGCATCCCCTGGAAGGCCTGGATCGCGGCGGCCGGAATGCCGAGCATGAACTGCGAAAGCTCGCCCCCGATGTAGGTCAGCGCCATCAGGAGCCCGGCGAGCAGGATGCCCACCGGGTGCAGGCGCCCGAGGAAGGCCACGATGATCGCCGTGAAGCCGTAGCCCACGTTGAAATCGATCGAGATCTGCCCTGCCGGCCCGGCCGCCTCGAAGATGCCGGCAAGCCCCGCGAGCGCTCCCGAAAGCCCGAGGCAGAACACGATGAGCCGGTTCGGATCGACCCCGGAAAACCGCGCCGCCCGCGGGCTCTGCCCGGCCACCCGGATGTTGAAGCCGGTGATGTGCCGGTTGAGCAGGATGTAGGCGAAGATCACCGCGACGAACGCCGCGACCACGCCCCAGTGCATCCCCGTCCCCGCGATCAGCTCCTGGTTCGATGTCGCGTCCCAGTTTCTCAGGTTGCGGCTTCCGGGGAAGCCCGCGCCTTCCGGGTTCCTCAGAAGCCCGAGCGAGACCGAGGCGAGGATGTTCTCCGCCACGTAGACGAGCAGGAGCGAGACCAGGATCTCGTTCGTGTTGAACCGCGTCTTCAGGATCGCCGGGATCATCGCCCAGGCCCAGCCGCCGAGCATGCCCACGATCACCATGCCCGGGAAGATGAGCCAGGACTCCGATGGAAAGAACGCCAGCGCGAAGCCCGCCCCGCAGACCGCGCCGATGATGTACTGCCCCTCGGCGCCGATGTTCCAGATCCCCGCCCGAAATCCGAGGCTCAGCCCGATCGCGATCAGGATCAGCGGCCCGGCCTTCACCAGAAGCTGCGGCCGCGAGAACGACGCGAACTGCTCGTCGAACAGCGGGTCCCAGAAGATCAGCCGGATCGCCGCCACCGGATCCTTGCCGAGGAGGGCGAACATGATCCCGCCGGCGATCATCGTCGCGACGACAGCGAGCACCGGCGTCGCCGCCGTCCAGACCCGCGAGGGCTCCGGCCGCTTCTCGAGCCGGATCACGCGCCGTCCGTCCTCTTGCCCGAATAACGCAACGCCTCAGCCCTCCACATGCGCGACCTCCATGTCGTGCGCGCCGCCCATCATCAGGCCGATCTCGTCCACGGTGAGACCCTGCGTGGGTCTTGGCGCCGACAGCCGGCCTTCGTTCAGCGCCGCGAAGCGGTCGGATATCTCCATCAGCTCGTCCAGATCCTGGCTGATCACCACGATCGCCGAGCCTTCGGCGGCGAGGTCGAGAAGCGCCTGCCGGATCGCCGCCGCCGCCGAGGCATCGACGCCCCAGGTCGGCTGGTTGACCACCAGAACCCTCGGCTTCTGAAGGATCTCCCGCCCGATCACGAACTTCTGCAGATTGCCGCCCGACAGCGACCGCGCCGCGTGCTCCGGCCCCGGCGTGCGCACGTCGAAGCCCTCGATGATCCGAGCCGCGAAGTCGCGCGCCTTTCCCCAGTCGAGAAACCCGTTCCGCGACAGATTCTCCCGGATCAGTCCCGTAAGCAGGGCGTTCTCGGTGAGGCTCATGTCCGGCGCCGCCGCGTGGCCCAGCCGTTCCTCCGGCGCCGCCAGAAGACCGATCCGCCGCCGGGCCGACGGCCCGAGCGTTCCCACCGGCGTCCCGCCCACCCGCACCGCGTCGAGCGGCGCGCGAAGCTCCCCCGACAGCGCCGCGAGCAACTCGTCCTGTCCGTTGCCCGCCACCCCGCCGATGCCCAGGACCTCGCCTTTCCGCACCTCGAATGAGACGGACTTCAAGGTCGTCCCGAACGGATTGGCCGGCGCCACCGACAGCCCCGCGACAGACAGCGCCACCTCATCGCCCGCCGCGCTCGCGCGGGACGGCGTGTGGAGCGTCTGGCCCACCATCAGCTCCGCCAGCTCCCGCGCGGATTTCTCGCGCGGGTCGCAGGTCGCCACGACCTTCCCGAGCCTCAGGATGGTCGCCGCCTCGCAGAGCATCCTGATCTCCTCGAGCTTGTGACTGATGTAGAGGATCGCCGTCCCTTCCGCCGAGAGTTTCCTCAGCGTCTCGAACAGGATCTCGACTTCCTGCGGCGTCAGCACCGAGGTCGGTTCGTCCATGATGAGGAGCTTGGGGTCCTGCAGCAGGCATCTGATGATCTCCACCCGCTGCCGCTCCCCCGCCGACAGGTCTCCCACCAGCCGGTTCGGGTCGAGCGGCAGCCCGTAGGTCTCGCTCACCTCCCGGATCTGCCGCGAAAGCTGCCGCTGGGGCGGCGGCGTCTCCATGCCGAGCGCGACGTTCTCCGCGACGGTCAGCGCCTCGAAAAGGCTGAAATGCTGGAACACCATCGCGACGCCCGCCTGCCGCGCGACATGCGGCGTCTCGGGCGCGTAGGGGGCGCCGGCGAAGGCCATCCGCCCCGCATCCGGCCGCACCAGCCCGTAGATCATCTTCACGAGCGTCGACTTGCCCGCGCCGTTCTCGCCCAGAAGCGCGTGGACCTCGCCGGGCCGGACGGAGAACGAGACGTGATCGTTGGCGACGACTCCGGGATAGGCCTTCGTCAGGCCGTCAACCGAAAGCAGCGTCGCGTCCCCCGTCACCCCGTGCCGTCCTTCCAGGCGGTCGCCCTGTCCCCGACCGTGAGTAGCTCATGGGCGACGCCCACGGCAATGGCCTGCGGATGCTTTCCGAGTGCCGGCTGCCCAATCGGGCAGCGGATGCGCGCAATCGAGGCGTCGGCGTGCCCGAGTGCGACAAGTCGCGACCGGAACCGCGCCCACTTGGTCTTCGACCCGATCAGCCCGCAAGACTGGAACCCGTGCCCCAGAAGCCGGTGGCAGAGCTCGAGGTCCAGAGCGTGCGAGTAGGTCAGGATCAGGTGCTCGGCATGGGCGGGCGCATAGTTTGCGAGATCGGGCGGACTGGCCGCGACGAGCCGCATCACGCCGTCCGGGACGTGCTCCGGAAACCGCTCCGCCGCCGTATCGATCCAGGTCACTTCGATGTCCGGCAGCGGCGAAAGCGCGGCCCCGATGGCCCGCCCGACATGCCCCGCGCCCCAGACCCAGAGCGCGCGGGCCGGACGCGACACCGGCTCCAACATCCAGCCGTCCGTCAGGCCCGGTGTCACCCGGTCGCCCCGGCTCCGTGCGGCCGACAGCATCCGCGTGACGGATAGCGGCATCGCCTCCGGCCCGTCCGGCATCGGGCGCGCCACCACCTCGCCCTCGATCCCGTCGAGCCGCGCCCCGGTCCAGACCTCGGTCAGAAGCGTCACCGC
>Ga0102931_1000349_pt1 | contig 22705 bp, 37 predicted proteins | sample SalPonR1_C_D1_MG_FD_79282 | JGI IMG/M metagenome (GOLD analysis project Ga0102931, IMG submission 79282) | Salt pond soil microbial communities from South San Francisco under conditions of wetland restoration - Salt Pond MetaG R1_C_D1_MG | ecosystem: Environmental > Aquatic > Marine > Intertidal... | reverse complement strand
CGCGCCGGCCGACCCTCGGCGAAGCGGATCTCGACCTCCAGCGCCGCGACGGCGACGCCGGGCGCCAGCTGCGAACGTGTCAGCGTCGCGCCGTCGGGAGCCCGCCCCGCCGTCACGTGCAGCCCCGTCACCCCCAGCAGCCACGGCTGCCGCACCCCGTCGTCCGGGTCGCGGTAGAGGCTGGGGCGGCCCCGGCCGTCGACGGCGGCGAAGAACGTGGCCTCGACGAGCAGCGGCTCGGCCCGGTACGCCTCCGCCAGGTAGCGGACGACGATTCGGTCGCCGCCCTCCCCCGCCGGATCGCGCTCCACGGCCAGGCTGTCCGCAGCGACGCCTCGTCCGGCAAGCTCGATCTCGGCGACCAGCAGGCTCGTCGCGAGCAGCCGCAGCTGGGCGGCCTCGGACGCTCGTCCGACGCGTTCCGCGACCGACGCGCCCCCCGCCAGCGTCGAGCCCAGCAGGACGGCCAGCAGCGCCGCCAGCGCCAAGGCGACGAGCAGCTCCAGCAAGGAGAACCCCTGGATCGCGTTCGGTCCCGCGCCCGGCGACCGTGCGCGGCTGGAGCGGAGAGCGCGCCCGGAGCGTCGGGCCTGGGCCGAGCCGCGCCCACTCACGGCGCCACGCTCCAGACCTCCACCGCCGGCCCCAGCTCGCCGCCGATCCACGCCCGGATGCGTGAACGCACGATGCCACCGCCGTCGCACGCCACGACCCCGCCCTCGACCCGGCAGCGAAGCGCGTCGGCGCGGCAGGCCCCCGGCTGGGCGGAAGCGTCGTGCGTGGCGTCGGGGCGGATGGGACAGACGGGCAGCGCCTCGATCCGGGGACCCGCGGCGAGCAGGTACGGACCCAGGGCGGCCACGCGCGCCGATGTCGCGGCGGCGGCGGCCTGGAGGCGCGCCGCGCCGATGAGCAGCCCCGACGCCGCCGTCGACAGCACGGCCAGCAGGGCGATGGCGACGAGCACCTCGACCAGGGTCATGCCGCGCGGCCCGGACTCGGGCGCCCTCACGGGGCCGCCTCGAGCCGGAGCCGGCCGGTGCTGGCCACGACGACGTCCCAGGCCGATCGGCGGTCCTCGAACCGGACCCGGCCGCCGAAGACGCCGCCCCCGCTGCACGCCCGGCCGGTGCCGTCCGGAAGCCAGGCGACGCCGTCACGGAGCCGTCGCGTCACCGCCACCGGAGGCACCGGCGCGAACAGGTCGCGCGGATCGCCGCCGCAGCCGGCGTCGCCGTGACGCACCAGGAAGGCGTGCCGGTCGGGATCCCAGCGGACCGACGCGGGGGTTCCCGCCAGCGCGGCGATGCGGGCGCCCTGTACGGTCTGGAGGTAGCCACGTGCGGTCCGGCGCGCCGCGGAGGGCGTCCAGGCCGCCCACACGAGAGCGAGCACGATGGCCAGCACCGCCAGCACGACGATCGTCTCGAGGAGGGTCGTTCCGGGGCGGGTGCGCATGCCCGCACGCTAGGCGACGCCGGCCCGCGGCGTGACGGCCGGAGGGCCACGCGCCGGTGCGCGCACGTCCGGTGCCGACGCCCCACGGGACGGCTGCGGCGCCCGGCTCAGACGAAGCCGAAGCGGTCGGCCTCGCGCACCGCGCTGACGCGGTCGCGCACGTCCAGCTTCCGGTAGAGCGAGGCGACGTGGTCCTTCACCGTCTCCGGCCCGATCCCCAGCCGCTGCGCGATCTCGCGGTTCGTCAGCCCGTCGGCCAGGAGCGCGAGCACCTCCCGCTCGCGGCGCGTCAGCTCGGGCAGCGCGACCCTCGGCATCCAGTCGCGGCCGGGCTCCGCCGCGATGCGCTCCAGGCTCTCCGCCAGGCGCCTGGGGTCGGTCTCCTTGGAGAGGTACGCGGTCGCGCCGGCGGCTGCGGCGGCCGACACCAGCGCCGGCTCGTCGAACGTCGTGAGCATCACCACGCTGGGCGCGCCGTCGAGGGCGCAGAGCGCCTGGCACGCCTCGATCCCGTCCATCTCCGGCATGCGCACGTCCAGCACCACCAGCTCGGGCCGGTGCGTCCGCGCCAGCTCGACGGCGTGCCGGCCGTTCTCGGCCTCCGCCACGATCTCGAATCCACGCGCCCGCAGGGCGTGCGCCAGGCCCACCCGGAACAGCGGGTGGTCGTCGGCGATCAGGACGCGGATCATCCGGACCCCTTCCGTCCCAGGTAAGCCAGCAGCACCGTGCCGCCCGGCCCCTGGGACTCGGCGACCAGGCGGCCGCCGTGCGCCTCGAGGATGCTACGCGCGACGTACAGGCCCAGGCCGCCGCTGCCGACACGGTAGCGCTGACCGGCGATCACCGCCGGCTGGTCGTTGAACGGCCGCGCCAGCTCCTCGAGCGGCGCGGGCAGTCCAGGCCCGTCGTCCGCGACGCGGACCAGGCCGGGCCGGATCTCGACCCGCACGGACGAGGACGCGTACCGCACGGCGTTGCCCAGCAGGTTGCCCACGGCGCGCCCCATCAGCTCCGGATCGACGCGCGCGTCGGCGTCGCCGTCCACCTCGATGCGCACGCCCCGCTCGACGGCCATGTCGCGCAGGCGCCCCAGCTCCGCCTCGACCAGGTCTCGGACGCGGACGTCCGTCGACTTCGGCACGACCTCGCCCTGCTCGAAGCGGTGCGCGTCGACGAGCTGCTGCACCAGGGCGCGCAACGCGTCCGTCTCGCCGGCCGCCTGCGTGAGCAGCGCCTGGACGTCGGTCTCGCTCAGCCCGGCGCGCTCGTCGCGCAGCAGCCGCAGGGCGTTGCCCTGTGCCAGCAGCGGCGTCTTCATGTCGTGCATCAGCGTCGCGCTGAAGGTGCTGCGGCGGCGCTGCTCGGTCTGGACCTGCGCCAGCAGGCGGTTGATCGCGTTGCGGAGCGAGGTGATCTCGGGCGGGTCGTCCTCCGCGACCGGGAGGCGCGCCAGGCCCAGCCGCCGCGAGGTGCGGGGCAGCGCGTCCGCGTCGCGCATCACGCGGGTCAGGGGGGCCAGCAAGACCCGCGCCAGCACCCCGCCGATCGTGACCGACAGCATCACGATCGCGACCAGCCAGCCGATCAGGCCGGCCGTGACGCGCGGCGCCAGGCCGCCCAGGTCGCGCACGGCGGGCAGGAACACCAGCCCCGCCATCACCAGGTTGGGCAGCAGCGACAGCAGGGCGATCACCAGGCCCAGCTGCGCCCGCAGGGACGGCCTGAACCGGCGTCGACCCAGCGCCATCGCCGGGCGCCCTACCCTTCGCTGGACAGCACCGCCAGGAACGCCTCCTGCGGCACCTCGACATTGCCCAGCTGCTTCATCCGGGCCTTGCCCTTCTTCTGCTTCTCGAGCAGCTTCTTCTTGCGGGTGATGTCGCCGCCGTAGCACTTGGCGGTCACGTCCTTGCGGAACGCCCGCACCGTGGCGCGCGCCAGGATCTTGCCGCCGATCGCGGCCTGGACCGGCACGGAGAACATCTGCCGGGGGATGACGTCCGCCATCTTGTCGACGATCTTGCGGCCCACCTCGTACGCCTTGTCGCGGTGCGCGATGAACGACAGCGCGTCGACCGGCTCCTCGTTCACCAGCACGTCGATCTTGACCAGCTGGCCGGCGCGGTAGCCGGCCGGCTCGTAGTCCATGCTGGCGTAGCCCTTGGTGAGGCTCTTGAGGCGGTCGTGGAAGTCGTACAGGATCTCGCCGAACGGAACGTCGTAGCGCAGCTCGACGCGGCGGCCGTGGTAGACCATGTCCTTCATCTCGCCGCGCTTCTCCTGGATCAGCTGCATCGCGTTGCCGACGTACTCCTCGGGCACGTACACCGACAGGCGCACCCACGGCTCGCGGGTCGTCTCGATCTCGGTGGGCGGCGGCAGCATCGAGGGGTTCTGCACCAGCCGCGTCTCGCCGTCGGTGGTCTGGATCTCGTACACCACGGCCGGGGCGGTCGCGATCAGCGACAGGTCGTACTCGCGTTCCAGCCGCGCCTGCACGATGTCGGCGTGGAGCAGGCCGAGGTAGCCGCAGCGGAAGCCGAACCCCAGCGCCTCGCTGGTCTCCGGCTCGAACGTGAACGCCGCGTCGTTCAGGCTGAGCTTCTCGAGCGCCTCGCGCAGCTTGGGGTAGTCCTCGTTGTCGGTCGGGTACAGCCCGCTGAACACGACGGGGCGGGCCGGCTTGAACCCGGGCACGGGCCGGTCTGTGGGGCGCGCGACCGAGGTGATCGTGTCGCCGATCTGGGTGTCGCCGATGTCCTTGATGCCGCCGGTGAGCCAGCCGACCTCGCCGGCGGACAGCGTTTCGCTCACGGTCGGCTCGGGCTTGAAGAAGCCGACCTTGTCGACCTCGAACGCCTTCCCGGTCGAGACGATCTTGACGCGGTCGCCCGACTTGACCGTTCCGTCCAGCACGCGGATGAACGTCACGACGCCCTGGTACGCGTCGTACACGGCGTCGAAGATCAGGCAGCGGAGCGGCGCGTCGGTCTCCTGCTCCGGTCCCGGCAGGTGCTCGACGATCCCTTCGAGGATCGCCGCGACGTTGTCGCCCGTCTTGGCGGAGACGGCGACCGCGTGGTCGCCGGGCACGCCGACGACCTCCTCGAGCTCTTCGATGGCGGCGGCGACGTCGGCGTTCGGAAGGTCGATCTTGTTCACGACCGGGAGGATCTCGAGGCCGTTCTCGATGGCGAGGAACGCGTTCTGGATCGTCTGCGCCTCGACCCCCTGGCTGGCGTCGATGACGAGGAGCACCCCTTCGCAGGCGCGCAGCGCGCGGCTGACTTCGTAGTTGAAGTCCACGTGACCGGGGGTGTCGATCAGGTTGAACAGGTACGTCTCGCCGTCGTTCGCGGTGTAGTACAGCCGCATGGCGGTGGCTTTGATGGTGATCCCGCGCTCACGCTCCAAGTCGAGGGTGTCCAGCATCTGGTCGCGGCGGCCGCGCTCGTCGACGCTCTGGGTGAGTTCCAGAATCCGGTCGGCGAGCGTGGACTTGCCGTGATCCACGTGCGCGATGATCGAGAAGTTGCGGATCTTCATCCCGGTCATCATACATGCGGCGCCTCGCGGCGCCGGACGCCGTGAACGCCGTTCGGGACGCGACTCGTGACGCGCGTCCCTACCGTCTTCGCGGCGCGCGGTCGTGGCGGCTCAGTCGCCGCGCCGAGCGGCGAAGAACCGCTCGAGCCGCCGTCCCGCCTCCCGGGCCAGCACGCCGCCGCGGCGTTCGGGCACGCGCTTCCACGGGCCGGCTCCGAGGTCCACGACGCTTCCGAAGGCGCCGTCCCGCCGGTTCGCGGCGCCCCACACGACGCGGCTCAGCTGGCTCTGCAGCATCGCCCCGGCGCACATGGGGCACGGCTCCAGGGTGACGTAGAGGGTGGCGCCCGCCAGCCGCCAGTCGCCCTCCCGCGCGGCCGCGTCCCGCATCGCCTCGATCTCGGCGTGCGCGGAGGGGTCGGCGGCGGACTCGCGCAGGTTCCTTCCCTCGCCCACGACGATCCCGTCGCGCACCACCACCGCGCCGACGGGAAGCTCCCCCGCTGCGGCCGCCTCGTCCGCGAGCGCCAGCGCGCGACGCATCCACGGCCGGTCGGGATCGGCTGCGGCCTCGTCCAGACCGGCCGCCACGGCCGTGCCCTCGATCCACGCCACCTCGTCGCCGCGGGCCAGCAACCCGATGGCGTGACGGTCCTCGCGCGGGACCTTCGCGTCCGTCAGGACGTCGGACACCTTCCTGCTGCCGCCGGGAAGCCGGATCCGGTCCCCGGGACGGGGCGCCCGGAGCGTCCACGGTCCTTCGTCCAGCAGGCTGGCGGGAAGCCCGGCGGGGAGCTCGTCCGCGCTGCGGATCGTCCGCTCCGTCACCGCGGATCCGGACGGCCCGCCGCGCCGAGCCTCGCTGGGCACGACGTCCACCCGTTCTGGAAGGATGCGGACCCGCACGCCGCCGGGCAGGTCGCGCCGCGTCGACCCCCGGCCGCGGACCGCCTCGACCAGAGCGTCGAGGTGCAGGCTGTCCGCCTCGCCGCCGGCCGACCGGATCAGCCGCGCCAGCGCCTCGCGCTGCAGCGCGGCGGGCGCCCCCGCCAGCGCGCCTCGGGCCAGCGGACCGTCCCCGAAGCGTCGCCGGGCCTCGTCCGCGAGCACGTCGGCCTGTTCTCTCTGCAGGTGGCCGAAGCGGGCAAGCCGCGCGACCGCTCCGGGCCGGCGCCGCTCGAGCCGCGGCAGCACCTGATGGCGCAGCCACGCGCGGTCGCGAGCCATGTCGCGGTTCGAGAGATCCTCGCGCCAGTCCTGTCCCAGACCGTCGAGCCAGCCGCGCAGGTCGTCCTTCGACAGCTCCAGCAGCGGCCGGACGACGCGGCCGTGCCGCGGCTCGATGCCGCGCGGGTGCGCGCTGCCCCTGAGCAGCTGCAGCAGCACCGACTCGGCCTGGTCGCTGCGGGTGTGGGCGGTCGCGACGACGTCGCACGCACGCTCGCGGGCGATGCGGGTCAGGAACGCGTAGCGCACGGTGCGTCCGACCTCCTCGACGTTGCGGCGCTCGCGGCTGGCGATCGACCCGACCGGCGCCGAGCCCAGCACGCACGGAACGTCCAGCCGCTCGCAGGTGGCCGCGACCCAGGCCGCGTCCTCCGAGGCGTCGTCCCGGAGCCCGTGATCGAGGTGCGCGACGACCAGCTCCAGGTCGGGAGCGCCGCTCAGCGCACGCAGCAGCGCGACGGAGTCGCTGCCGCCCGAGACGGCGAGCAGCACGCGCCTCGCCTCGGGGGCGAGGCGACGCAGCGCCGCGCGGACGCTCTGCTCCATGGGGACGGGCGGGGCCACCCGTCCAGTATCGCAGCCCTCGGCGCGGACGTCCCGCGGCGCGCACGGCGCCGGGCCCGCACGGACCGCGTCGGACCGGCCCGTGAAGGGGAACGCCGCGGCCTGCGCCGGTATGGTGGGGCATGACCGTCACCGTGATCGTGCTCGATTCCGTCGGCTTGGGCGCTCTTCCCGACGCGGACGCGTTCGGAGACGCCGGAGCGCACACGCTGGACCACACCGTACGGGCCAGCGGCGTCTCGCTCCCGAACCTGGCGGCGATGGGCCTGGGCAACGTGCCGGGCGTCACGGCGCTTCCGGCCGCCGACGCCCCGACCGGAGCGTTCGGGCGGATGATCGAGCGCTCGCCCGGCAAGGACACCACGACCGGCCACTGGGAGTTCATGGGCGTGGTGCTCGATCAGCCGTTCCGGACGTTCGAGAGGTTCCCGCCCGCCGTGATGAACGCGTTCGACGCGGCGACGGGGCGCGGTCACCTGGCGAACCGGCCGGCCAGCGGCACGACCATCCTCGAGGAGCTGGGCGAGAAGCACATGCGCACCGGCGAGCCGATCGTCTACACCAGCGCGGACAGCGTCTTCCAGGTCGCCGCGCACGTGGACGTCGTGCCGCTCGAAACGCTCTACGCCTGGTGCGAGGCGGCCCGCGAGATCCTCACCGGCGAGCACGCCGTCGCGCGCGTGATCGCGAGACCGTTCCGCGGCGAGCCGGGCGCGTTCGAGCGGCTGCACGGCAAACGCCGCGACCTGTCGCTGGAGCCCCCCCGAACCGTCCTGAACGCGCTTCAGGAGGCCGGCAAGCGGGTGGTCGCGGTCGGCAAGATCGGCGACATCTACAGCGGCTCGGGCATCGACGAGGTCCGCAAGACGGCGGACAACGAGGAGGGCGTCGAGGAGACGCTGCGCGCCATGGTCGAGCGACCGGACGGCCTGGTGTTCACGAACCTCGTCGATTTCGACGCCGCCTACGGACACCGCCGCAACCCGGAAGGCTACGGCGCGGCGCTGGCGGCGTTCGACGCGCGGCTTCCCGAGCTGGTTGCCGCGACGTTCGAAGGCGACGTGCTGCTGCTGGTCAGCGACCACGGCAACGATCCCACCTGGCACGGCACCGACCACACCCGCGAGTACGGCATGCTGCTGGCGCACGGTCCGGCCGCGGCAGGCCGCGACCTGGGCACGCGGCAGGGGTTCTCGGACCTCGGCGCCACCGTCGCCGAGCTCCTGGGCGTCGGCTGGGACGGCCCGGGCACGTCGTTCGCGGCGTCGCTACTGGACGCGGACGGCTGACGACCGGGGACCGCAGTCGGCGACACGCCCAAGCGAGACGCCCGCTCCGGACGGCGGTCCGGGGCGGGCGCACGAAACGCGGCCCGGAGGGCCGCGCCGGCGATCGTTCGTCGTGCTCAGGCTTCGGTCTGCACCAGTTCGATCAGCGCTTCCTGGGCCGCGTCGCCGCGGCGGTGACCGAGGCGGTAGATGCGGGTGTAGCCGCCCTTACGCTCCAGGTAGGCGGGCCCGATCTCGTCCATGACCTTGCGCAGCACCTCGACGTCGTGGATCTCCTTCGCCACCAGCCGGCGGGCGTGAAGGTCGCCGCCGCGCGCGGTGGTGATGAGCTTCTCGACGTACGGCTGGAGGTTCTTGGCCTTGACGAGGGTGGTCTTGATGCGGCCGTGACGGAACAGCGCCGTCGCCTGGCTGCGGGCCAGGGCGATGCGGTGGCTGCTGTTCCGGTTCAGCTTGCGGCCGGCGGAGAGGTGACGCATCGTTACTCCTTCAGCTTCATGCCGCGCGCCGAGAGGCGTTCGCGGATCTCGTCGAGCGACTTCTCGCCGATGCCGCTGACCCGCTTCAGGTCACGCTCGGAGAGCGCCATGAGCGCGTTGACCGAGTCGATGCCTTCCTCCTGCAGCGAGTGCAGGACGCGGTTGGACAGCTCGAGGCTCTCGAGGTTGAGGCGGGGCGGCTCCTCCTCGGCGGGGATGGGCTCCCCCGCGGCGGAGGGCACGGTCACGACGGGGACGTCCTCGACGACCTCGACACCGTCGCCACCGAACACGTTCAGCTGGGTGCGGAGGATCTCGACGGCTTGGTCGATCGCGTCCTTGGGCGGGACGCTGCCGTCGGTCCAGACCCGGACGACGAGGCGGTCGAGGTCGGTCTTCTGCCCGACGCGGGTGTCCTCGACGCGGTACGCGACGCGGCGCACCGGCGTGAACACGGCGTCGACCGGGATCGAGTTGATCCGGTCCTTGTGGCCGTGGAGCAGCTCTGCGGGCACGTAGCCCACGCCGGGGTCGACGCGGACCTCCATCACCAGCTTGGCGTCGTCGCCCAGCGTGGCGAGGTGAAGCTCCGGGTTCACGACCTCGGCGCCCATCGGCACGTCGAGATCACCGGCGGTGACGGGCCCGGCCTTCTCCGCGCGGAGCGTCAGGGTGACCGGCTCGCCGTCGTGGAGCTTGACCACCAGCTGCTTGAGGTTGAGGACGATCTGCATGACGTCCTCTTTGACCCCGGGAATCGTCGAGAACTCGTGGAGCACGTCCTCGATGTACACGCTGGTGACGGCGGTACCGGGGATCGACGAGAGCAGGATGCGCCGGAGAGGGTTCCCCAGGGTGACGCCGAAACCGCGCTGGAGAGGCTCCACCACGAACTCGCCGTAGCGGTCCGTGGTCTTGGCCTTGAATTCGGGGATGATCTGCACGGTGGTCTCCTAGCGGCTCAACGCGAGTAGTACTCGATGACCTGCAGCTCGTTGACGGGGACGACGATGTCCTCGCGCGAGGGGACGGCCCTGAATACGCCTTTCAGCGTCTCGCCGTCGAACTCGAGCCACGGCGGCGTCTTGCCGCGGCGGCGCTCCTCGACGTTCTGCTTGATGTGGGGGTTCTTGCGGGCCCGCTCGACGACGGTGATCACGTCGCCGGGCTGCACGCGGTACGAGGGCGAGTCGATCCGGCGACCGTTCACGGCGATGAGGCCGTGCCCGACGAACTGACGCGCCTGACGCCGCGTGTGCGCGATGCCCATGCGGTAGACGACGTTGTCGAGACGACGCTCGAGCAGCTGCAGGAACACCGTTCCCGTCGCGCCCTCGCTCTTGGAGGCCTCGGCGAACAGGTTCGCGAACTGCTTCTCGCTCATGTTGTAGAGAAAGCGCAGCTTCTGCTTCTCGCGGAGACGGATGCCGTAGTCGCTGATGCGGCGGCGGCGACGCTGTCCGTGCTCTCCGGGAGGGTAGGGGCGGCGTTCCATGTACTTCTGCGCCTTGGGGGTCTCGGCGAGGTTCACCCCTTCGCGGCGGCAGAGCTTGACGATCGGTCCTCGGTATCGGCCCATGGTCCTCCTGCCTTACTGCCGGCGCCGCTTGCGGAGGCGGCAGCCGTTGTGGGGGGTCGGGGTGTCGTCGATGATCGAGCGCACGTTCACGCCGGTGCCCTGGATCGAGCGGATCGCCTGCTCACGCCCCGAGCCGGTCCCGCGGATGACGATGTCGAGGGTCGAGAGGCCCATGTTCTGCGCCTTGCGGGTCGCGTCCGCCGCAGCGAGCTGCGCGGCGTACGGCGTGCCCTTCTTCGAGCCCTTGTAGCCGATCGAACCGGACGACGACCACGTCACCGTGTTCCCGTCGGGATCGGTGATCGTGATGATCGTGTTGTTGTAGCTCGCGTGAATGAACGCCTTGCCCTCGACGAGGTTGCGTCTGACGCGCTTGCGCGGCGACTTGCCTTTGGTGGTCTGCTTGGCCACGGTGATTCCCCCCTACTTCCTCGGCGCCTTCTTCTTGCCGGCGACGGTGCGACGCGGTCCCTTGCGGGTGCGGGCGTTGGTCTTCGTGGACTGGCCCCGCACGGGAAGGCCGCGGCGGTGACGGAGACCGCGGTAGCAGCCGATGTCCATCAGACGCTTGATGTTGAGCTGCACCTCGCGGCGCAGATCGCCTTCGACCTTGTACTGACTGTCGACGACGTCGCGCAGCTTGGCGACTTCGGACTCGGCGAGGTCCTTGACCCGGGTGTCGGGATCGACGCCGGTGGCCTCGAGAATGGCGCGCGACCGGGTGAGGCCGATGCCGTAGATGTAGGGCAGCGCATGCTCGACGCGCTTGTCCCGTGGAAGGTCGACTCCTGCGATTCGTGCCATTCGCTTACCCCTGCCTCTGCTTGTGCTTCGGGTTGGAGGAGCAGATCACGTAGACCCGCCCAGCCCGCCGGATCACCTTGCAGCTGGAGCACATCGGTTTGACGCTGGCCCGTACTTTCATGACACTCCTACTTTCGGTAGACGATCCGACCCTTTTCCGGGTCGTAGGTGCTGATCTCGACGACGACGCGGTCGCCGGGCAGGATGCGGATGTAGTGTCGGCGCATCTTTCCGCCCACGTGGGCCAGGATCTCCGGCCCGGCGTCGAGCTGCACCAGGAAGGTCGTGTTGGGGCGCGCCTCGAGGACCACGCCTTCGGTACGGATCGAGTCCTGAGTGGTCTCGTTCCCCTTCTGGCGGTTCTCCGTACGGCTTCGGCCGCCTCGTCGGCCGCCTCGTCCGCCGCCTCGTCTACGCGCCATCGTGTCCTCCCTGTGCGGTCTGCGCCATCGTCTCCTTCGCGGTCAGAATGCGTGGTCCGTCCTCGGTGACGGCCACGGTGTGCTCGAAGTGCGCGGCCGGCGCCCCGTTCTCGGTGGGCGCCGTCCATCCGTCGTCCAGGACGATGACCGCGGTGCGCGTGAGCGCCACCATCGGCTCGATCGCCAGGACCAGGCCGGGCCGGAGCACGGGTCCCGTGCCGGCGCGGCCGAAGTTGGGCACGTCCGGTCCTTCGTGGAACTCACGGCCGATGCCGTGCCCCACGAACTCGCGTACCACCCACATCCCTGCCTCCTCGACGACGTCCTGAATGGCCGCGGACACGTCGCCCAGGCGGTTTCCCGGTCGTGCTCGCTCGATGCCGGCGTAGAGGGAACGCTCGGTCGCGTCGAGCAGGCGTCGGGTCGCATCGGGGATCTCGCCGACCGCGTAGGTCTTCGCCATGTCGGCGGCGTACCCCTTGTAGAACGTTCCGACGTCGATCGAGACGATGTCGCCTTCGCTCAATGGCCGCTCGTCCGGTATGCCGTGGACGACGACCTCGTTGACGGAGGTGCACAGCGTCGCGGGGAATCCGCGGTAGCCCTTGAATGCAGGGCGGCCACCGCTCCGTAGGATAACCTCTTCGGCCACGGCGTTCAACTCGGCGGTGGTGACGCCCGGCGCCAAGGCGGCCTCGACCGCCTCGAGCGCCTCGCGGTTGATCACCGCGGCGTCCGCCATCGCCTCGATCTCGCTGGGGCGTTTGAGGATCAAGAAAGCACCTCTTGGATCCGTTCGGTGACCTCGTCGACATCGCCGACGCCGTTCACGCGCGCAAGCAGGTCGCGCTTCTCGTAGAACTCGATCAGCGGGCGCGTGGAGGTGCGGTAGACCTCCATGCGCTTGCGAACGGTGGTCTCGTCGTCGTCCGCGCGGCCCTCTTCCTCGGCGCGCTGCACCAGACGCCGGACCAGCTCCTCCTCGGGCACCTCGAGCAGCACGGCGGCCGTCAGCTCCGTGCCGAACTCGGCGAGCAGCTCGTCGAGCGCCTTCGCCTGCCCCGGGGTCCTCGGGAAGCCGTCGAGCAGCATGCGGATCTCGTCCATCGACTCGACCTCGCGCCGGACCATGGCGACGATCAGGTCGTCCGGCACCAGATCGCCGGCCTTCATGATCGCCTCCGCCTTCCGGCCCAGCTCCGAGCTTTCGGCCACGTGGGCGCGGAGCATGTCCCCCGTCGAGATCTTGCGGAGGTTCTCGGCCTTCGCCAGGCGGGCGGCTTGCGTGCCCTTCCCGGCTCCGGGCGGTCCCATCAGCACGATCACTTCCGACGCCATCAGAATCGCCGCCCGCGACCGCGGATCCGGCCCTTGGAGACGAAGCCTTCGTAGTGCCGCATCATCAGCTGCGACTCGAGCTGACGCAGCGTGTCGAGCGCCACGCCGACCATGATCAGCAGCCCGATGCCGCTGAACACGAACGACAGCTGACCGGCGCCGGTGATCCAGGCGAGCGTCTGCGGCAGGGCGTTCACGGCCCCCAGGAAGAGCGCGCCCCAGAGGGTGATCCGGCTGGTGATCCGCGTCAGGTGATCGGTCGTCGGCTGGCCGGGACGGACGCCGGGAACGAAGCCGCCGTACTCCCGGAGGTTCTCGCTGATCCGCCGCGGGTCGAAGCTGATCTGCGTGTAGAAGTAGGTGAACGCGACGATCAGCGCGGTCGAGGTGATCAGGCCCTGCCACTGCGCGGGGTTGAACCAGGCGCCGATCGCCTGCAGCCAGCCGATGTCGGGGAACGCCCCGATGAGCGTCTGCGGCAGGATGATGATCGACACCGCGAAGATGATCGGGATGACGCCGGCGGCGTTGAGGCGCAGCGGAATGTAGGTGGACTGGCCGCCCATGACGCGCCGCCCGACCACCTTGCGGGCGTACTGCACCGGTATTCGGCGCTCGGCCTGCTGGATCAGCACCATCCCCGCGAGCGCCACGATCAGCAACGCGAAGAAGATCAGGAGTCCGAACAGGTTGCCCTCGCCGCGGCCGATCAGCGCGAACTGCTGCGCGATGGCGCTCGGGAAGGCGGCGACGATGCCGGCGTAGATGATGAGCGAGATGCCGTTTCCGACGCCGTGCTCGCTGATCTTCTCGCCCAGCCACATCACGAACGACACGCCGGCGACCTGGGTGACGAGCACGATGAACCAGAAGAACGGTCCGTTGCTCCACCCCACCTTGAGCGCGCCCGACGGACCGAGCAGCGCGATCGCGAGGAAGACGGCCTGCACCGCGCCCAGCGCCGTGGCGCCGTAGCGGGTGTACTGGGTGATCTTGCGGCGACCCTCCTCGCCCTCCTTGGCCAGCTTCTCGAGCGGAGGCCAGGTGGACTGCAGCAGCTGCACGATGATGCTCGCCGTGATGTAGGGGATCACACCGAGGGCGGCGATCGAGAAGACCTCGAAGTTGCCGCCCGAGATGAAGTTGAGCAGGGTGAAGATGTCGCCCTGTCCGAAGTTCCCCTCCCGCAGTCGGTCGATGTCGATCCCCGGGGTGGGGATGAACACCAGCAGCCGGTAGACCGCCAGCAGGCCGATCGTCACCAGCAGCTTCGCGCGCAAAGCCGGAATGGCCGCGGCGTTGCGGAAGGCCGCGAGCATCAGGCCGACTCCTCGGCCGCCGCGCCCTTCACGGATCCGCCGGCGGCGACGACCGCGCTGGCGGCACCGCGACTGACGGCGTCGAGGTCGATCTGGAGCTTCTTGGTGAGCTCGCCGTCGCCGAGCAGCTTGACCTGCCGGTCGAGACGGCGCACCAGGCCGGCGTCCGCGAGCAGCTCGGCGGTGACGACGGTGCCGTCGTCGAACGCCTCGAGGTCGCCGACGTTCACGATCTGGACGGGCTCCTTCAGGCGGGTGAAGCCGCGCTTGGGCAGGCGCATGACCAGCCGCGAGCGGCCGCCTTCCCAACCGGCTCCCTGACTGAATCCGCTACGGGACTTCTGGCCTTTCTGTCCGCGGCCCGCGGTCTTGCCACGGCCGCTGCCGAGCCCGCGGCCGACGCGCCGACGGGCCTTCGTGGAGCCCTTCGCGGGCTTGAGGTCGTTCAGTTTCACGAGGGGTTCCCTTCGATGGTCAGGAGGTAGGCGACCTTGCGGACCATCCCCTGGACGTCGGGCGTGTCCTTCACCTCGCGCGCGTCGCCGGTCTTGCGCAGACCGAGCGCGTGGACGGTGGCCTTCTGGTCCTTCGGCACGCCGATCAGGCTACGGGTGAGGGTGATGCGCATCATTCCGCCCGATCCCGCTCGGCCTTCGACTCGGCGTACGTCTTGAGCTGCCTGAGTCCGTCCACGACCGCATACGCGACGTTCGTCTGGTTGCGCGAGCCCAGCTCCTTGGTGAGCAGGTTGCGATAGCCGGCGAGCTCCACGATGGCGCGGGGCACGCTGCCGGCGATCACGCCGGTTCCCGCGCCGGCGGGCTTCAGCATCACGCGGCTGGTGCCGTGCGCGCCGAGGACCTCGTGCGGGATGGTGCCGGGCTCCTCGATGGGAACCTCGATCAGGTTGCGGCGGGCCACGTACTGGCCCTTCTGCACCGCGATCGGGACTTCCTTCGCCTTGCCCAGGCCCACGCCGACGCGTCCCTGGCGGTCACCGATGACCACCATGGCGCCGAAGCGGAAGCGGCGGCCGCCCTTGTACGTCTTGGCGGTGCGCCTGATGAAGATGACCTTGTCTTCGAAATCCTGTTCAGCCATCAGAACTCGAGTCCTCCCTCGCGTGCGCCGTCGGCCAGAGCCTTGACGCGGCCGTGGTAGCGGTACGGGCCCCGGTCGAACACCACGCGCGTGGCGCCGGCGGTGCGGGCGCGCTCGGCGACCGCCTTGCCGACGGCGCTCGCCTGCGCGGTCTTGTCGCCGTCGACCTCGAGCGCCTTGCTGTTCGCCTCGGCCACGGTGCGACCGGTGCGATCGTCGATCACTTGGGCGTAGATGTAGCGCGCGCTGCGGAACACCGTCAGGCGCAGGCGGCCGTTGTCGACCGGCCGGCGGATGGAGCGCCGCGTACGGAAGGTGCGGCGTTGCTTGGCGTTGAGCTGGTTCATCGTTTCGCTCCCCTCCGGGGTCAGCGGGCCGCGGCCTTGCCGGCCTTCAGACGGACGTACTCGCCGGCGTAGCGGACGCCTTTGCCGTGATAGCTGTCGGGCGGCCGCATGGCACGGATGTCGGCCGCGACCTGGCCCACGAGCTGCTTGTCGATGCCGCTGACCTCGATCCGGGTCGGCTCGGGCGCCTGGATCGTGACGCCTTCGGGCGGCGTGATCACGACGGGGTGCGAGTAGCCGAGCGCCAGCTCGAGGTTCTGGCCCTTCATCTGGCAGCGGTAGCCGACGCCCTGGATCTCGAGCTTCTTCGTGAAGCCCTCGGTCACGCCGGCGATCGCGTTCGCGACGAGGCTGCGGGCCAGGCCGTGCTGGGCACGGTCGTCGCGGTGGTCGCTGGGACGGTCGAAGACGAGCACGCCGTCCTCGTCCTTGATCTGGATGCGCGGATCGATCGTGATCGTCAGGTCGCCCTTGGGCCCCTTGACCTTCACGGTGGCGCCACGGTCCTCGACCGTGACCTCGACGCCGCTGGGCACCGGAACCGGGCTACGGCCGATGCGGGACATCACCACACCTCGCAGACGATCTCGCCACCGACGCCGTTGCGACGCGCCTCACGGTCGGGGAGAAGGCCTTGGGAGGTCGAGACGATCGCGACGCCCAGGCCGCCCCGGACGACCGGGACGTGCTTGGACTTGGTGTAGGCGCGCCGGCCGGGCTTCGAGACCCGCGTCATCTTGTTGATCACGGGCTTCCGCTTCGGGCCGTACTTGAGTCCGATGCGGAGCTGCGGGCGGCCTTCCACCTCGACCTCGGCGACGTTCTTGAGGTAGCCCTCGCGAACCAGCAGGGTCGCGAGCGACTTCTTGAACTTGCTGGCGGGGACGTCCACATGCGCGTGGCCGACGGCCACCGCGTTGCGGATCCGGTTCAGCATGTCTGCAATGGGATCAGAGTGCACGTTTGCCTCCGTGGAGTAGGTACCGGCGACCATCTCGCCGGCCTTCACCCCTGGAACGGGATGTCTTTCTTGTGCCTACCAGCTCGACTTGGTGACGCCCGGGAGGTACCCCTTGTGGGCCATCTCCCGCATGCAGATCCGGCACAGGCCGAAATCTCTCATGTATCCGCGAGCGCGGCCGCAGCGGCTGCAGCGGCTGACGCCTCGGGCCTGGAACTTGGGCGTCCTCTTGGACGCGGCGATCTTCGCTTTCGTGGCCACAGGGCCTCCCTACTTCCGGAACGGCATGCCGAGAAGCTCGAGCAGGCTGCGCGCCTCCTCGTCGGTCTCGGCGGAGGTGACGATGACGCAGTCCAGACCGCGGACGGCGTCGACGGAATCGTAGCTGAGCTCGGGAAACACCAGCTGCTCGCGGAGCCCGAGGTTGTAGTTGCCGCGCCCGTCGAAGCTGTTGGCGCTGATGCCACGGAAGTCGCGGACGCGTGGCAGCGCGACGTTGATCAGCTTGTCGAGGAACGCCCACATGCGCTCGCCGCGCAGCGTGACCTTCACGCCGACGGGCATGCCGGCCCGGATCTTGAAGTTCGACACCGACTTCTTCGCCTTCGTGACGACCGGGCGCTGCAAGGCGATCTGGGCGAGCTCGGAGGAAGCCTTGTCGAGGACCTTCTTGTCCTCCTTGGCCTCGCCCACGCCCATGTTCAGGACGATCTTCTGCACCTTCGGAATCGCCATCGGATTGGCGTAGCCGTGGCGCTCGACGAGCGTCTCGCGGATGTCGGCGTAGCGCGCCTTGATCGGCAGCTCCACCTTCGTCATGACGGCCTCCTCAGCCATCGAGCTCCACCCCGCTCTTCTTCGCGACGCGGACCTTGCGGCCGTCCTCGCCGATCTTGACGCCGATGCGGGTCGGCTCGCCCGACGAGGGGTCGAGGACCTGCACGTTGCTGGCGTGAATCGGGGCTTCCTGCTCGCGGAAGCCGCCGCGGGGGTTCTCCTGCGTGGGGCGCAGCGCCTTCTTGATCACGTTCACGCCCTCGACCAGCACGCGGTTGCTATCGCGGCGGACGGCGAGGATCTCGCCCTCGAGCCCCTTGTGCTTGCCGGCGATGACGCGGACCTGGTCGCCCTTCTTGAGCTTGGTGGTGGCGGGCTTGGTCGTGGCGGCCATCACAGCACCTCCGGCGCCAGCGAGACGATGCGCATGAAGCGCTTCTCACGGAGCTCCCGCGCGACCGGTCCGAAGACGCGCGTCCCGCGCGGCTCGTTCTGCGGGTTGATGAGGACGGCGGCGTTGGTGTCGAAGCGGATCGACGAGCCGTCCTTGCGGTTGATCTCCTTCTTGGTGCGGACGACCACGGCGCGGACCACTTCGCCCTTCTTGACTTGGCCCTGCGGAATGGCGTCCTTCACCGCGGCGACGATGACGTCGCCGACGCCACCGACGAACTGTTGGCCGGTCCCGAGGACGCGGATGCACTGGATGCGTCTCGCTCCGGAGTTGTCGGCGACGTCGAGATAGGTCTCCTGTTGAATCACGATGCCTCCGGGGCTTAGCTGCGCGCCTTCTCGAGTAGCCTCGTGACGACGAACCGTTTGCGCTTGCTGAGCGGGCGCGCCGAGGTGATCTCGACCAGGTCGCCGACGCCGTAGGCGTTCGCTTCGTCGTGCGCGAGGTACTTCTTGTTCGTGCTCACGACCTTCCCGTAGAGCGGGTGCTTGAAGCGCCGCTCGACCGAGACGGTCACCGTCTTTTCGGCCGCGTCGCTCACGACGCGTCCTTGCATGACCTTCTTCACGCGTTCTCCTTCTCCGAGGCGATCGTCATCAGGCGCGCGATCTCACGCTTCGCCTCGCGGATGCGGCGCGGGTTGGAGGCCTGGCCGACCGCCGCCTGGAAGCGCAGGTCGAGGAGCTCCTCGCGCCTGGCGTCCACCTCGGCCGTGATCTCCTCGGCCGTCAGGTTGCGGATCTCATTGGGCTTCATCGTAGATCTCCCGCGAGACCATCTTGGTCTTGATCGGCAGCTTGTGGGCAGCGAGGCGGAACGCTTCCTTCGCCTGCTCCTCGGTCACGTTGGCGACCTCGAACAGGATCCGGCCGGGCTTCACGACGGCGACCCAGAACTCGACCGCGCCCTTGCCCTTCCCCATCCGCACTTCCTGCGGCTTCTTCGTGACCGGCTTGTCGGGGAAGATCCGGATGTAGATCTTGCCGCCGCGCCGGAAGTAGCGGCTCATCGTGATGCGGCACGCCTCGATCTGGTTCGACTTGATCCAGGCCGGCTCCATCGCGACCAGGGCGAAGTCGCCGAACGCGACGTAGTCGCCGCCCTTGGTGTCGCCCTGCATGCGTCCGCGGAACTGCTTGCGGTACTTCACGCGCTTGGGAAGAAGCATCAGGACTCCCTCTTCACGCGGGTACGGCGGCCTCCGGCCTGGTCACGCTTGCGAGCCGGGCGGCGGCGCTTCTTCTTGTCCTCGTCGGTGCGGATCCGCGGAAGCACCGCGGCCTGACGCTGACGGTCCCCGACGATCTCGCCGTGGAACACCCACGCCTTGACGCCGACGATCCCGTAGGTCGTCTTCGCTTCGGCCGTGCCGTAGTCGATGTCCGCGCGGAGCGTCTGCAGCGGCACGCGGCCGTCCGCGTACCACTCGGGACGCGCCTGCTCGCTGCCGCCGAGGCGGCCGGAGCAGCGGATCTTGACGCCCTTGGCGCCGGACTCCATCGTGCGCTGCACGGCCTGCTTCATGGCGCGACGGAACGCGAAGCGACGCTCGAGCTGGTCGCGGATGCGCTGCGCGACGAGCATGCCGTTCGTGTTCGCGTTGGGCACCTCCTGCACGTTCACGCCGACGGTGCCGTCGATGTCCTTGTCGAGACGGGCGCGCAGCGCCTTGATCGACTCGCCGCCCCGCCCGATCACCACGCCCGGCTTCGCCGTGAAGATGGTGATGTTCAGGTTGTGGGCGGCGCGCTCGATGTCGATGCGCGCGATGCCGGCATGACCCACCTCTTTGTGGATCAGCGTCCGGATCTTTTCGTCCTCCTCGAGCAACCGCGGGTAGTCGGCCTTGCCGGCGTACCAACGCGCCGACGCGACCTTGTTGACCCCCAGGCGGAAGCCGAGCGGGTTGATCTTATTCCCCACTGCGTTCCTCCAGCGTGATCGAGATGTTGCTCGTGCGCTTGCGCAGCAGGTCCGCGCGGCCGCGCGCACGCGGCAGGAAGCGCTTGAGCGTCGGGCCGTCGCCGACCTGCACGTCCGAGACGAACAGGGCGTCCTCGAACATGTCGTGGTTGTTGACGGCGTTCGCTTTCGCGCTCTTCAGCAGCTTGAGCACCGGCTTCGCCACGCGCTTGTCCGTGAAGCGGAGGATCGACTCCGCGTCGGCCACGTTCTTGCCGCGGATCTGGTCGACGACCAGGCGCGTCTTGCGCGGCGTGGCGCGGTGCATGCGAAGGGACGCCTTGGCCTGCACGTCAGTCCCTCCGGCCGTGTCCGCGGAAGGTGCGGGTGGGCGAGAACTCGCCGAGCTTGTGCCCGACCATGTTCTCCTGGACGAAGACCGGCACGTGCTGACGGCCGTTGTAGACGCCGATGGTGTGACCGACCATCTCGGGCACGACCGTCGAGCGGCGGCTCCAGGTCTTGATCACGCGGCGGTCGCCCGAAGCGTTCGCGGCGTCCACCTTCTTCAGCAGGTGACCGTCGATGAACGGACCCTTCTTCATGCTCCGGGACATTACTTCCTCCCCTTCCGACGACGCACGATGAAGCGGCTCGAGACCTTGCGCTTGTTGCGGGTCTTGAGCCCCTTGGACTGCTGGCCCCACGGGCTGACCGGCGGACGGCCTCCGCTGCTCCGGCCCTCGCCCCCGCCGTGCGGATGGTCGACCGGGTTCATCGAGCGGCCACGCTGGTGAGGCTTGCGGCCCATCCAGCGCTTCCGGCCGGCCTTGCCGAGCACCAGGTTCTTGTGCTCCGCGTTGCCGACGCTGCCGATGGTCGCGTAGCACTCGCCGTGCACCCGGCGCAGCTCGCCCGAGGGGAGCCTCAGGGTGACGTACGTGCCGTCACGGCCCTGGATCTGGATGCCGGTCCCGGCGCTGCGGCCCAGCTGCGCGCCCTTGCCGGGAACGAGCTCCACGGCGTGGACGACGGTGCCCACGGGAACGAAGCGTAGCGGCATGGCGTTGCCGACGGTCGGCTCCTGATCGGGACCCGACACGATCCGCGTGCCCACTTCGAGCTTCTCGGGCGCCACGATGTAGCGCTTCTCGCCGTCGAGGTAGTGCAGCAGCGCGATGTTCGCGGTGCGGTTCGGATCGTACTCGATGCCTGCGACCTTGGCCGGGACGCCTTCCTTGTCCCGGCGACGGAAGTCGATCAGGCGGTAGCGCCGCTTGTGGCCGCCGCCGCGGAAGCGCGACGTGACCCGACCGCGGTTGTTGCGGCCCCCGCTCTTCTTCATCCGGACGACCAGCGACTTCTCCGGCCGGTCCTTGGTGACCTCCGCGAAGTCGGACGTCGTCATGAAGCGGCGAGAGGGCGTATACGGTCTGTATTTCTTGGTCGGCATGCGCGCCCCTCCCTTAGGTGAGACCCTCGAGCTGCTGGATCTTCTGTCCGGCAGCGAGGGTGACGATGGCCTTCTTGCGGTCGGGACGCTTGCCGGCGAACCGGCCCATCCGCTTGGTCTTCCCGCCGACGTTCTGCAGGTTGATCTTCTCGACCGTGACTTCGAAGACGGTTTCGACCGCGTCCTTGATCTGGGTGCGGTTCGCGTGCGGGTGAACGAAGAACGCGTACTTGCCGTTCTCGATCTCCATCACCGCCTTCTCGCTCAGGACGGGGCGGAGAATGACGTCGTGCGGGTTCATCGCTCGGCCTCCTCGTCCAGATCGAACAGCGCGGCGTCGGCGATGATCGCCTGGTTGCGCAGGATGTCGTACACGTTGATCCCGCGCCCGGGGAGCACGTTCACCCACGGCAGGTTGCGCGCCGCGCGGCGGGCGAGCTCGTCGTCCGTCACCAGCAGCACGCGCTCGCTGCCGTCGAAGCCGTTCTGGCCGGCCCAGGCGACGAACTCCTTGGTCTTGCCGCTCAGGTCGAACGACTCGACCAGCGTCAGCTTGCCCTCTTCGGCGCGGGCGGCGAGGGCCATGTGCAGGCCCAGGCGGCGCACGCGCTTGGGAAGGGTGTACGCGTAGTCGCGCGGCAGGGGACCGAAGCTGGTCCCGCCACCGACGAAGATCGGGGCCTTGCGGCTACCGTGGCGTGCGCGGCCGGTGCCCTTCTGCGGGTAGATCTTGGCGGTCGAGCCGACGACCTTGCCGCGCGTCTTCGTCGACGCGGTACCGCGGCGGCGCTTGCTGAGCTGCCAGCGCACCACTTCGTGAAGCACCGACTCCTGCGGCTCGGGAAGGTCGAGGGTGACCGTGCGGCCGCTACCGACGACGTCCAGCGTGACCGGCATCAGCTCACCTTCTTCCGGTTCGAACCCTTGACGACGACGAGGCCGCCGTTCGGGCCGGGCAGCGCGCCCTTGATCAGCAACAGGTTGTCGTCGCTGCGCACTTCGATCACCTCGAGGCCGACGGTGGTGACCGCCTTCGCCCCCATGTGACCCGCCATGCGCTTGCCCTTGTACACGCGGCCGGGCGACTTGCGGTTGCCGATCGAGCCGCCGTGACGATGCTTCTTCTTCGTGCCGTGGCTCGCGGGCATGCCGGCGAAGCCCCAGCGCTTGATGACGCCCGCCGTGCCGCGGCCCTTGCTGGTGCCGGTCACGTCGACGGTCTCGCCACCTTCGAAGATCTCGACGGTGACGGCGTCGCCGTCGGGAGCGTAGTCGCGGAACTCGACGAGGTGCCGCTGAGGGGCGACCCCGTGCGTCTTGAAGTGGCCCAGCGCAGGCTTGTTGGCGGCCTTGCCCGACGTCTCGTGCCAGCCGAGCTGCACGGCGTCGTAGCCGTCGGTCGCTTGGTCCTTGCGCTGCACCACGGGGCACGGCCCGGCCAGGACGACGGTGACGGGTACGAGCCGCTCACCGCGCCAGACCTGGGTCATGCCCACCTTGGTGCCGAGGAGTCCTTTCATTACCGCCCTCCGACCGTCTTGATCTCGATATCCACCCCGGTCGGGAGGTCGAGGTGCATGAGGCTGTCGATCGTGCTCTTCGTCGGCGACTTGATGTCGATCAACCGGTTGTGGGTCCGGATCTCGAAGTGCTCGCGGCTGTCCTTGTCGGTGAACGGGCTG